>CENV01016414.1_pt1 | contig 32481 bp, 29 predicted proteins | sample 530231 | NCBI WGS metagenome assembly CENV01 (sample SAMEA2619815, study PRJEB7988) | marine metagenome | biome: marine biome (ENVO:00000447); feature: surface water layer (ENVO:00002042); material: "saline water (ENVO:00002010), including plankton (ENVO:xxxxxxxx)" | depth 5 m
ATCGTTGTGCTTGCCGCCGGCGCGCACGCAACGCTGGGCGCTGGTGGCGCGGCTGTAGTCGCGTTTTTCACGACCCAGGAACACGTCCTTGAACTGATTCATCCCCGCGTTGGTGAACAGCAGGGTGGGATCGTTCTCGGGCACCAGGGAAGACGACGGTACCTTGGTGTGGCCCTGGCGGGCGAAATAGTCGAGAAAAGCCTGGCGGATTTCAGCGCTGGTCATACGGAACAAACACTTACCGGAAATTAGGGACCGGCAGTATAGCGTTGTCCCGGGGCGGTTGCGATGGGCCGGCTATTTGAAAAAGGCGGCGGTGCAGACCGTGACCACCATCACCAGCAGAATCCACTTGAGCACCCGCTGGGAGACCCGGTGGGCGAAGCCCACGCCCAGGCGCACGCCCAGCAGCGTACCGGCGCCCAGCAGCAGCCCCGGCAGCCAGGCCACCTGGCCGCGCCAGGCGAAAATGGACAGCGCCAGCACCGTGAAGCAGCCGGTGATGGCCAGCTTCAGGCCGTTGGTGCGCACCAGGTCGTAGCGCAGTTGACCGGCCAGCACCGCGATCAGCAGAAAGCCCACGCCGGCCTGGGCGAAGCCGCCGTAGGCGCCGGTCAGAAACAGGCCCACCCAGGCCGCCGGCGTGGAGCCCAGCGCACGGGGCATCTCGTCCGGCCCGGCCACCAGGGTGGCGGGCTTGAACACCATGATCAGCGCCATCAGCACCAGGGTGCCGAGCAACACCGGTTCGAGAATGTCGGTGGGCAGGAAGGACGCCGCCAGGGTGCCCAGCAGGGCCCCGGCCAGGGTCGGCACCAGAATACCGGGCAGGGTCTGGAACGGCATGGAGCCGTGCCGGTGAAACTGGCGCACCCCTTCCAGGGACTGGATCAGCACCCCTACCCGCATGGTGCCGTTGGCCAGGGCCGGGCCCATGCCGGTGAGCATCAGCAACGGCAGGATCAGCAGGCCGCCACCGCCGGCCAGGGTGTTGATAAAGCCGGCGATCACGCCGGAGCCTAGCAGAGCCGCGACCAGCCAGGGGTCACCGAGGTATTCCATGGGAGTCGCCTTGCGTAAAAGGAGGTGTGAGTTTGGGCGTGTCACCATTGCCGGGCAAGGGGGTAAATCACCGCATTGGCGTGGATCGCGGCTGAAGCCGCTCCTACAGGGAGAGGGGACGGTGTTGTAGGAGCGGCTTCAGCCGCGATCCACGGCCGCGTCCAGGGCGGCGAAGCACTGCTCCGCGTCAAAACCCCGGGCCTGCAGAAAGCGCAGCTGCTTGGCTTTTTCCTTTTTGTCCGCCGGCGGCTGGCGAAAACGGCGCCCGTGGACCTCCCGGGCCAGGGCAAACCAGTCGCACTCCGCTTGCTCCACGGCGGCGCCGATCAGCTCGTCGCTCAGCCCCTTTTGGCGCAGTTCCGCGCGGATGCGCAGGGGCCCCTGGCCGCGTTCGATGCGCGAACGCACGAAAAAACCGGCAAAGCGCCGGTCATTGAGAAAGTCCTGTTCCTGGCACCATTCCAGCACCGGGTCCAGCGGCGCCTGGTCACCGAACTTGTGGCGCATCTTGCCGCGCAGTTCGGCGTGGCCGTGGTCCCGCCGCGCCAGCAGCTTGACGGCGTACTGGCGCAGGGTGGCCTCATCCACGGGGCCGTCACCGGCCCCGTCACGGCGCTTACTCATCCGTGGCTTCGGGTTCCTGCTCGGCCTGGGCGGGCTCGCTGGTGGGCACGCTCAGCAGACGGGCACGGATTTCCTTCTCGATGGCCTGGGCCACGTCCGGGTGCTCGGCCAGGTAATCACAGGCGTTCTGCTTGCCCTGGCCGATCTTGTCGCCCTGATAGGCGTACCAGGCGCCGGATTTGTCCACCAGCCCCTGCTGCACGCCCAGGTCCAGCACCTCGCCCAGCTGGTTGATGCCCTGGCCGTAGAGAATCTGGAACTCGGCCTGTTTGAACGGCGGCGCCACCTTGTTCTTGACCACCTTGACGCGGGTCTCGTTGCCGACCACCTCGTCGCCCTGCTTGACCGCGCCGATGCGGCGGATGTCCAGGCGCACGGAGGAGTAGAACTTGAGGGCGTTACCACCGGTGGTGGTTTCCGGGTTGCCGAACATGACGCCGATCTTCATGCGGATCTGGTTGATGAACACCACCAGACAGTTGGCGTTCTTCACGTTACCGGTGATCTTACGCAGCGCCTGGCTCATCAGGCGGGCCTGCAGGCCCACGTGGGCGTCGCCCATCTCGCCTTCGATCTCGGCTTTCGGTACCAGGGCGGCCACGGAGTCCACGATCACCACGTCCACGGCGCCGGAGCGCACCAGCATGTCGGTGATTTCCAGGGCCTGTTCACCGGTGTCCGGCTGCGACACGATCAGGTCGTCCACGTTAACGCCCAGCTTCTCGGCGTAGTCCGGGTCCAGGGCGTGCTCGGCGTCGACGAAGGCGCAGGTGGCGCCTTTCTTCTGCGCCTGGGCAATCACGCTCAGGGTCAGGGTGGTCTTGCCGGAGGATTCCGGACCGTAGATTTCCACGATACGGCCCTTGGGCAGGCCGCCGATGCCGAGGGCGATGTCCAGCCCCAGGGAACCGGTGGAAATGGCGGGAATGCGCTCGCGCTTCTGGTCGCCCATGCGCATCACCGACCCTTTGCCGAACTGGCGCTCGATCTGAGACAGCGCCGCGGACAGTGCCTTGCTCTTGTCGCTCATTGGTGAAACCCCTCTTCGATTCCGTGTGCCGCCACCCTGGTTCAGCTTCCATCCTGACCCGATGACCAGCACTGTCTATTTGGACAGCATTATGGGCAGTGTTTGGCCAGGCTGCAACCCCCGGCGCTCAAAGCCCGTCCAGATGCGCCCGCAGCCCTTGCAGAGCGGCGGCGATGGTGGCCCGGCGCACCGCCGAGCGGTTACCGGGAAAGTGAAACAGTTCGGCCCGGGACCAGCCCGGCGTCGCCGCCCAGCCGATCCACACCGTGCCCACCGGTTTGTCGGCGCTGCCGCCGCCGGGGCCGGCCACGCCGCTGACCGCCACACTGAGCTGCGCCGGCGACCGGGCCAGGGCGCCGCGCGCCATTTCCAGCACCGTGCCCTCGCTGACCGCGCCGTGGCGCTCCAGGGTGGCGGCGCTGACGCCCAGCATCTCCATCTTGGCGTCGTTGGAGTAGGTCACGAAGCCCCGATCGAACCAGTCCGAGGCGCCGGCCACTTCGGTGAGCGCCTGGGCGATGCCGCCGCCGGTGCAGGATTCCGCCGTGGCCAGCTTCAGGCCGCGCCCGCCCAGCTCGCGGGCCAGCTCCAGCACCAACTGCTCGATGTCCGTCACGGGGGGCTCCTTGCATTGCCGGCCAATAAAGCCGCCATCATAACGCCGCGCTTGACCCAGGTCATGGGGCGTCGGCGGCGAGCGGCTACCCTGACCGCCTAACACTTTATCCGTCAGGAGTTATCCGATGCGTCTTTCCCACTCCGCCCTGGCCGTCCTGGTTTCCGGGTTGCTGGCCGCCACCCCGGCGCTGGCCGCCGACCACGAAGTGCATATGAAGAACCAGGGCGCCGACGGCACCATGGTATTCGAGCCCGGCTACCTGAAAGTGGCCCCCGGCGACACCGTCACCTTCGTGCCCGAGGACGCCGCCCACAACAGCCACGCGGTGTTTACCCCGGCGGGCGCCGAGGCCTGGCAGGGTCAGCTCAATGAGAAGATCACCGTGACCCTGTCCAAGGAAGGGGTATACCTGTATCAGTGCGATCCGCACATGCCGCTGGGCATGGTGGGCGTGATCCAGGTGGGCGCCGCCGGCAATCTGGACGCGGCCAAGAAGAAAGCCGACGCGCTCAGCGCCGGCATGGCCATGAACAAGGACCGCTTCGCCAAGTACCTGGCCGAGGTGAAGTAAACCGGCGCACGCCTAGCCGGCGTACACCGGCATCGCCAGGGTCGCCTGCAACACCCGGCCCACGGGACCACGCTCATCATGGAGCGTGGTCTCCACCAGGCCGTTACCGTTGGTGTGCATGCGCGCCCGGGCATCCACGCCCAGCCATTCGCCCTGGGGCTCCCGGTGCAGATAGAGGCTGATGTCCGCGTTGATGCTGCCGGTGTTTTCATTGATCTGCAGCTGGCCAACGCCGTTGCCAAAATCCGACAGGGTGGCGGCCTGCACCGACGGCGAGCACCCCTGCCCTTCCACCACCGGCACCGGCAGGCGCATCCACACACGACCGCGCCCACGCCCCGCCACCCCATCCACCAGGGTCACCGCCACGGTGTGGTGCAGCCCGGGCAAGGGCAGCGCTTTGCGCCCGCCCCGTGCCGCCAGCTCCGCCAGGCTGGCCTCGGCGCCCGGCTCCCGGGGCGGCAACACGCCGGGTTCGAAGCGCGCCCATTCCGGCACCGCCAGGGGCACCTGTTCCAGATACAGCGCCGTGGCCCGGCTCACCAGCACCTCGCCGGCGAACAGGTCCCCCTGCAACAGGCGCAGGCGGCGGCCGTCACGGACCGCTTCCACGCGCACCGACAACGGCGCCGTGGGCACCGGCCGCAGCAGATCCACGCTAAAGCGCGCCAGCCGCAGGCCGCCCTCCGTGCCCGCCGGCTCCAGCACCGAGGCGAGCAGCCCCGCCGGCGAACCGCCGTGCAGATAATCCGGGCTCCACGGGCCTTGCGCATTCTCGGAGGGGTAATACAGGTCGCCTTCGCGGCGAAACAGGGCCGTACTCATAATGCGCGATCCTCGTTATTATGCGGCGCTTGCAAAGAGCAACCGATCATAAGAACCGTTCCCGCCGTCGGCAAGGCGGGAACCCTGGCTACGGGAAATCGATCATGACCGAACAAACCCTTGCGCTGCAGGACCGGGGCCACCCGGAAGGCATCTGCTATGGCTGCGGCAGTGCGCACCCTTCCGGGTTGCACCTGAAAAGTCACTGGGATGAGGACGGCCGCCACGTGGTCGCCACCCATACCCCGGACCCGCAGTTCACCGGCTGGCCCGGCCTGGTCTATGGCGGCCTGCTGGCAATGCTGATTGACTGCCATTCCAACTGGACCGCCATGGCCTGGCAATACCAGGCCGAGGGCCGCGAAGCGGGCAGCCAGCCGCGCATCAGCTGCGTCACCGGCCGGCTGGATATCCGCTACCTGAAGCCCACGCCCATGGGCGTGCCGCTGCGGTTGAAGGCCTGGGTGGAGGGCGAGGTGAGCCGCAAGAGCCGGGTAATTTGCGAGGTGTGGGCCGGCGATGTGCTCACCGCTAGTGCTGATTCGGTGTTTGTGCGGGTGGACACCGAGCAGTTGGCCAAGGCCGCCGCCGGGGCCTGATCGCGGCTGAAGCCGCTCCTACAAGGACTCGCTGGCTTTGGGGGGGTGCGGCTGATCGCGGCTGAAGCCGCTCCTACAAGGACCTTCTGGCTTTGGGGGGGGGGCGGTTAATCGCGGCTGAAGCCGCTCCTACGAGGGCCTGCTGGCTTTGGGGATTGCGGTTAATCGCGGCTGAAGCCGCTCCTACGGGGGCGTGCTGGCTTGGGGGGGGGGCGGCTGATCGCGGCTGAAGCCGCTCCTACATAGTCGCTCATGCAACGATTTTGTAGGAGCGGCTTTAGCCGCGATTGGGCGGCGGGTCAGGCCGTCAGGCCGGTGGCCTCGTCCACGCCCAGGTGCACGTTCATGTTCTGCACGGCGGCGCCGGCGGCGCCTTTACCCAGGTTGTCGAGCCGGGCCACCACGCATTGGCGCTCGCCATTGCCGAACAGGAACAGGTCCACCCGGTTGGTGTCGTTGCTGCCCTGCACGTCGAAAAAGCCGCCGTCCAGGTTGGCCGGGTCGTCCGGCGCGTGCACCCGCACGAACGGCTCGTCGGCGTAGCGGGCGCGCAGGGCCTGATACAGGTCGTCCGCGCCGGTGCCCGCTTTCAGGTGGGACAGATGCAGCGGCACGGTCACCGCCAGCCCCTTCAGGAACGGCCCCACCGTGGGCACGAACACCGGTGCCAGACCCAGCCCGGCGTAGCGCTGCATCTCCGGCAGGTGCTTGTGCTCCAGACCCAGGGCGTAGGAGCGCGGCGCGCGCAGAACACCGTCCGCGTCGGCGTCGTAGTCGGCGATCATGCTTTTGCCGCCACCGCTGTAGCCGGTAATGGAAGTGGCGGTGAGCGGGTAACCCGCCGGCAGCAGGCCGGCGTCCACCAGCGGCCGCACCGCCAGAATAAAGGCGCTGGCGTGGCAGCCCACGTTGGCGATGCGCTTGCTGGCGCGGATTTTCTCGCGCTGGCCCGGGGCCAGCTCCGGCAGGCCGTAGACCCAGCCGTCGGCCACCCGGAAGGCGGTGCTGGCGTCTATCAGGCAGGTGTCCGGATTGTCGACCATGGCGGCGGCTTCCCGAGAGGCTGCGTCCGGCAGGCACAGAAAGGCCACATCGGCGGCGTTCAGCAGCCGGGCACGCTCCGCCGGGTCCTTACGCAGGGCGCTGTCGATGCGCAGCAGTTCGATGTCGTCGCGCCGCTCCAGATAATCAAACAGCCGCAGACCGGTGGTGCCTTCCTGTCCGTCCACATAAACCTTGAATGCCATTGTCGCCGTCTCTCTCGGTGTACCGAACCGGAAAGCCTAGGCACAAGGCCCTCCGGATGCAACGGGCAAGCCGCTCAAAGGGCGCGAAAGGCGGCCGGCACGGTCAGTTCATAGGTGCGACCCAGGGGCAGACCAAGCAGACCGGCGGGGCCGCGCTGGGAACTGAAATACAGGCGCGAACCGTCGGCGGTGAACGCCGGTCCGGTGAGTTCGCTGCCGCCGCCGGGCACCCGCAGCAGGATTTTCGCCGGCTGGTTAGGCACCATCACCATCAACCGCATGGCGTCGCCGTCCTCGGCCACCACCACGTCGCCCATGGGGCTCACCACCAGGTTGTCCACGTCGTCGAACCTGTCCTCGCCGGCGCTGATCAACTGCTCGTTGTCGAACACCACTTCGATCAGGTCGTTGTCCACGTCCAGGGCATGGACCCGGTTGTCACCCTTGCAGGCGAAGAACACCACCGCCCGCAGCGGATGCTCGAAGCCGGACACGGTGTCCTGCTCGCCCTCCGGCCAGTATTGCATCCAGATGCCCTCGCCGCCCTTGAAACGGGTGCCCGGCGCGCCCTGCCCGGTGCTGTCCTCGATGCGCGAGCGCACCCGGCTTTGCGGCTGATCCGGAGACTGCACATCCACCCACTTCACCCGGCGAATCAGGCGGGCGCTTTCCAGGTCCTCCATATAAGCGCCGTTCTCGAAGCCTTCCACTTCCAGCACCTGCAACACGCCGTTGTCCAGATCCAGGCCCGGAGCGCCGTTGACGGCGCTGACCCGGCCGGCGGACCGGAACCGGTAGAGGCGACCGTCGCCCTGATCCTCGGTCATGAACACCGAAGACGTGGCCATATCCACGGCGGCGGCCTCGTGCTTGAAGCGCCCCAGGGCCGGGTGGGATTGCGCCTGCCGGGGCGAGCCCAGCGGGTCGCACTGGTAGACCAGCCCGTCCTCCACTTCCTCACAGGACAGCCAGGTGCCCCAGGGCGTGGCGCCGCCGGCGCAGTTGACGCGGGTATTGGAGAGGATCGGATAGGCGTCCAGCAGCTCCCCGTCGGCGCCGAATCGCAGCGCCCCCACCCCACCGGGCACCGACTCGCTGTTGGACACGTACACCCAGCCACCGTCCGCCTGGGAAAACACCGCGCCGCCGTCCGGCAGCGGATGCCAGAGAAACAGGGGCAGCTTGGACACCGGCTGGCGACCGGCGGTGGCCACCCGGCGCAGGGAGAAGCCCTCCGGGATCAGCACGCCGTCCACGCCGGAGTCCACCAGCGGCCCGATGTTGGACAAAGGGCCGGCCCGCAGCGGCAGCTCCCGGGCCAGCGCCGGCGGCTGCGGCGCCGGGTCGCCGCCGTCCACCGGGTCCCGGGGGGTCTGGCCACCACCGGACGAACCGGGCGACGAGGAACCGGACGAAGAAGAACCGCCTCCACAGGCGGCCAGGGCGGCGCCGCCACCGGCCAGAAACATCAACTGCAGTACATCACGCCGGGAAATCGTCATGGCTTACTCCCTTTTTCCAACCGGATCAGGCCTGGTAAATGAGCAAGCCTGGACCGGCAAAATGACGCTCCCGTGGCGGGCACGCCGGCCCCGGTAGGCTTCCTGTTGCGCCCTTGTAACCGGCCGGTAACGGGGCCGTCTTTGAAGACGGTCGGCAACCTGATTAAATAGCGCGTTTGAGCCAGCGCCGGTGCCCCTTCCATGTTCTTCACGGACGAACGCGAGCAGTTTTTCAAACCGCTGACCGGCAAGTACCGCGAGCAGGTGGCGGAGTGCGTGCGTCTGCTCCATGAACGGCTGTACAGCAGCCAGGCGGACTACGGCGAATCGCTGAAACGCGACCAGGTGCTGGAGGTGTTCAGCGAGGCACTGGAGCGGGCGCCCCTGCTGGAAGGCGACGACGAGGCCGGGCGCTTTCGCAACAACCGGGAACAGGCCGGCTGGATTCTCAACCTGCTGGTGGAGCACGGCTGGCTCAAGCGCGACAAGGACGAGGCCTCGTTCCAGTCCACCTACCCGTTCAGCCGCACCGGCCGTCTGTTCACCCAGACCCTGGCCGAGGTGGACGGCCGCAGCGTGCGCACCCGCCACCGCAATACCCGCAACACCCTCAATGCCCTGGCGGCGTTCGCCGACCGTGGCGAGGTCTATGACCTGCTGGACGCCCACGAGCACTCCGAGCGGATCATTGCCGATTTCACCGACATCATCGCAGAGCTGGAAGAACGCAAGCGGGAGCTGGTCAAGGAAGTGGAGTCCCGGCAGCTGGTGCAGCAGGCCAGCGACCAGTTCTTCGAGTTCATGGAAAAGCGCTTTCAGCCGGACGTGGCGATCCGCATGTCCGCCGACAGCGTGGAAAAACACCGCGACCGTATCCGCGTCGTGATCGAACAGATCAAGCGCAAGCCGAAAGCCTGGAAAGCCCGGGCGGAAAAGGAGCTGCGCCGGTTGGCGCCGGACCTGATCGTCAGCGCCGATGCCTCGGTGCTGTTCCAACTGCTCGACAGCATCGACACGCGCATGCGCAACGCCTCGGAGATCATGCTGCCGGCCCTGCGCCGCACCCTGCAGGGTTTCACCCGCCGGGCCGACATCATCATCCGCCAGCTCAGCTATCTGCACAGCCAGAAGCACGGCGACATCGTCGGCCTGTGCCAGCAGCTGTCGGAGCTGGACGACCACACCTATACCCAGCGCCTGGGCCAGGCCGGCGAGGCCATGGCCAGCCTGCACCTGGGACTGATCGACCCGGCCCAGGTACGCCTGCGCGAAGCGCGCGCGCCGCGCAAGGTGGAGCACCGCATGGCGGAACTGGACGAACCGGACGACGCCACCCTGCGCGCGCTGGCCACCGAGCGGCTGCTGGAAAGCGCCTTCCACATCAATGGCGGCGCCCTGCGCGATTACCTGCGCGAGGCCCTGGGCGCCAGCCGCCGTATCGACAACCGCGACCTGCCCGTCAACAACGCCCGTGACCTGCTGGCCCTGAGCCACGTGATCGAGCTGGGCAGCGCCGACCATGCCGCCGCCGGTTTCCGGCTGCGTATCGAACCCACCGATGCCGTCCGCGATGAGCACTATTTCGTGCGCCGCGACGGCTTCCTGCTGGAACTGGAACAGGATGACCCCAAGGCAAGCCCTGAATGACGCCCTGGACGCCCACGGCGTCACCCCGGCGCAGTTCTCGGAACTGATGATCCGCCTGCTCGACCACGGCGTGCTGTGCCGTGACGAAAGCAAAAAGGAGGCGGAGCTGTATGACCGCTACCTGCAGATCCCGGAGCTGGTGGAGGACTATCTGAGCGTTCTGCAGGTGCGCCTGCACCACGAACGCCGGTTCTACTCCCTGCGGCTGTTTCCGCCCGGCGCCGAGATTCCCGGCCAGGCGGACCCGGACGAGGGCATCAACGCCGGCCTGCGCAACCGGCTCGGCCAGCAGGAAGTGGCCCTGGTGCTGGTGCTGCGCGCGGAATACGACAAAGCCCTGCGCGAGGGCCAGGTGGACGAACAGGGCCAGGTCACCCTGCCCATGGAAGCCCTTAACCTGGCCAGCAAGAACCTGCTCGGCCGCCCCCTGCCGGAGGGCCGCACGGAACGGGAAGCGCTGTTCCGGCGCATGCGCCAGCTGCGCCTGATCCGGGGCGCCGGCGAGGCCGGTCTGGACGACGGCGAAGCCTGGCTGACCATTCGCCCGGACATTACCGGCCTGGTCACCGACGCGGTGCTGGCCACCCTGATCGGGCAGGAGGACGACAGCCCATGTACCTGAAGCGCTCGATCACCGTGAACTGGGGCAACCTGCCCGCCGGCGAACTGGAGTATGGGCCGGTGAACCTGTTCTCCGGCGGCAACGGCTCCGGCAAGACCACCGCCGCCGACGCCCTGCAAACCCTGATGACCGCCGCCCACGACAACCTGTTCACCTATAACCCGGGCCAGGACGAAACCACCCAGCGCGGCCGTGGCGGCAAACAGGTGCGCACCCTGGCCTCCTATGTGCTGGGCTGCGACGACGGCGCCTTCGCCCGCCCCTACGACAGCGACGGCTACATCGCCGGCGTGTTCCACCCCACCCAGGGCGAAACCGCCGAACCGTTCACCGCCGTGATCGGCGTGCGCGCCCATCTGGACCGGGCCGGCGCCAGCGCCCAGGCCCGCCAGGACGAGCTGCTACTGATGATCGTGGCCGGGGAAATGCTCAGCCTGTCGGACTTCGTGCACGAGCACGTGGACGGCAAGCACAGCGTGCCGATCACCGACATCGCCCACCAGCTGCGCCGCCGGTTCGGCAAGAAAGCGGTGGAAACCTACGATAAAAAAGGCGCCTACCTGGCGCGCCTGTATGGCGCCCTGCGCGGCAAGCGCGATGCGGTATCGCGCAATGAAGCCCGCAACGCGGCGCGCACCTTCGCCCGCTTCATGGCCTACAAGCCGGTGGAATCCATCAACCAGTTCGTGGCCAGCGAAGTGCTCGAACCCCACGACATGGGCGACACCCTGCGCCGCATCCGCGACCTGATGCGCACCGTCCACGGCATGGCCGAGGAAGCGGAACAGCTGCGCCGCAACGTGGACCTGCTGGCCCGCGCCCGGGGCCAGGCCGGCGACTACCTGGAAAACTGGCTGGAGCGCACCACCCAGGCCTACGGCGCCGCCGCCCAGCAGTTCCGCCGCAACCAGGCGGACTATCTGGAACGCAAGGAAGAACAGAACCGGCTCCGCCAGCAACAGGACAGCAACCGGGAAGAAGCCGGCCAGGTGCAGCAGCGGCTGGAGCAGGCCCACCAGGAATTGGTGGACCTGCAGGCGCGCATCCTTGGCATCCCCGCCCTGCGCGACAAACAGGCCCTGGAAGCCCGCCAGACGGCGCTCACCGAACAGCTCCGCGACGGCACCCGCCCGCTGCTGGAACAGGACCAGCAACGGGGCGCCAACCTGGAAGCCCTGCGCAATATGCAGGGCCTGTTGGCGCGGCACAGCCTGGAACTGGAGCTGCCGGTGTTTGGCGGCAAGACCTGGCGCGCCACCAGCAAGGCCCTGCTGGCGGAACAGAGCAAGGCGCTGCCGGACCTGAACCAGATGCTGGCCCGGGACTGGATCGACGACCTGTCGCCGCTGGAGGCGGGCCTGGCCCGGGTGCGCGACGAACAGCAACTGCACAACCAAGTGGCCGAACTGCTGCACGGCGAACAACACACCGCCCCCGGCCAGGAAGCGGAATCCGTGGCGCAACGGCTGGACCGGCTGGTAAGCCGCCGGGGCCAGACCCTGGAACAGCTGGACCAGCAACAAAAACGCATCGAGCACCAGATCCGTAATCTGGAATCGAAACGGGTCAACTACCCCCAGGACGTGGAGCTTGCCGTCCAGGCGATCCGCCAGCACTGCCCCCAGGCGGAACCCCGGGTGCTGTGCGACCATGTGGACGTGCAGGACGCCGATTGGCAAATGGCCATCGAGGGCTACATCGGCGGCGCCCGCTTCGGCATTCTGGTGGAACCGGACCACGAGGCCGAGGCGATCCGCATCGTCCGCCGCCTGGCCGGCAAACAACGCAACCGGGCCCGGGTGATCCAGGGCGAACAGGCCCGCCGCGACGCGGAAAAAATCCATCTGCCCGACGACTCCCTGTTCCACGCGCTGCGCTTCAGCCATCGCACCGCCGAGCACTACCTGAAAGCCTCCTACGGCAATGTGGTGCGGGTGGACAACGCCGACACCCTGCGCACCACCCGCCGCGGCATCACCGTCGACGGCCTGGGCTCCGGCAACTATGCCCTGTTCCGCTGCGACCTGGATGACAGCCAGCTGGTGTTCGGCGAAGCCGCCCGCGAGCGCAACCTGCGCGCCCAGCGCGGCGCCCTGCTGGAACTGCAGGAAAACTACCGGCGCGCCGCCGACGACTACCAGGCGGTCCGGCAACTGCACCATCAGGTGCGCGCCTTCAAGCCGCTGCACTGGGTCACCGCCGCCAGCCAACTGCTGGAGGCCCGCCATCAGCTGGATGAAACCGAAACCGCCCTGGCCAACCTGGACCTGAGCGATCATCAGGACCTGGAAGCCCGCCAGCAACAGGCCCGCGCCCAGCACCGGGACCTGGAAACCCGCCTGAAAACGCTCACCGAGGACAACGGCAAACTGGGCGCGCAGCTCAGCGCCTGCACCGCCACCATCGGCAAGCTGGCGGACCAGAGCGAACGCTTCCAGGACGCCCAGGAACAGGCGGAAGCCAACCTGCGGGCCTGCACCCGCTACTGGCCGGGCCTGGACGTGGACCCGCGCATCGAGGCCATGGACCAGCGTCTGCTGCAGGCCCACGGCGACATCGACTTTGTCGCCGAGGAAGACGCCCTGACCCGCGCGCTCACCGAAACCGCCGTGGCCCTGCAGAAAACCCTGGACCAGTACAACCAGCAGGCCCAGCCCGCCGACCAACTGCTGGCGGACAGCCAGGAAGCGTTGCACAGCGCGCCCTTCTTCGGCCATATGCACGGCCTGCACCAGCAAATCGACAACCTGCACAACCGGCTGCGCAACAACGTTCTGTTGGAAAAACAGGAAAAGCTGCAAGGACTGCGGGAGACCTTCAATACCACCTTCGTCAGCGACCTGTGCAGCCAGATTCATCAGGCCATCAAGGACGGTGAGCGCATCCTGAAAAACCTCAACGGCGAACTGGAGCATCACCAGTTCGGCGCCGACCGGGAACGCTTCTCCTTTGAATGGCAATGGATTCCCGAGTACAAGGAATACTGGAATTTCTTCAAGGAAGTGATCGAGATTCCCAACCTGGGCGACGGCGCCAGCCTGTTCGACACGCCGCTCTCCGCCAAGGCGGAAACGGTGCGCGACCGGCTGCTCAACCTGCTACTGGACGGCGACGAACAGCAGGCCCTGCGCGAACTGGAACGGATCAGCGACTACCGCCGCTACCGCCAGTACGACATTCTCAAACACCCGGAAAACAAGGCGCCCATCAGCCTCAGCCAATACGGCACCGGCTCCGGCGGGCAACTGGAAACCCCCGCCTACATCATCCGCGCCGCCGCCATCACCAGCGCCTTCCGCTTCAACGAAGGGGACAGCCACCTGCGCATGGTGATCGTCGACGAAGCCTTTATGCACATGGACGAAAGCCGCTCCAAGAGCGTGATCGACTACCTGACCCGCACCCTGGGCCTGCAACTGATCTTCATCATGCCCACCAGCAAGGCCGGCCCCTTCCTGGACCAGGTCAGCAACCAGTTCGTGTTCAGCAAGGTGCCCAGCCCGACCCCGGTGGGAGAACTCAACACCCGGGTGCTGCTGGACCGCCAGCAACTCAACCAGGACCGCATCCGCGAACTCTGGGACCAGCACCGCCGCGTGATCCGCCAGCAGGGCGCGCTGGATTTCATGGAAGAGGTGTGACCGTCAGGCCGCTGGCGTGGGCACCCGACGGCGCAACGCCACCGTCAACGCCAGCGCCGCCAGCAGCAGCGGCAGGAACGATACCCACAGCACCCGGTCCCAGCCGTAGGCGCTGAGCAGGCCGCCGGAGGAGAACGAACCCACCGCCATCAGCCCGAAGACGATAAAGTCGTTGAGGGATTGCACGCGGGTTTTCTCTTCCGGCCGGTGGCATTCCAGCACCATGGCGGAGGCGCCCAGGAAACCGAAGTTCCAGCCCAGCCCGAGCAGCACCAGCATGCCCCAGAAGTAGCGCACCTCCAGCCCCAGCAGGCCGACGGCGGCGGACACCCCGATAAGCACCAGGCCCACGGCGGCCACCCGGCCGGCGCCGAAGCGAGTGATCAGACCGCCGGTGAAAAAGCTCGGGCCGTACATGGCGATCACGTGCCACTGCAGCCCCAAATTGGCCGACGCCTGGGAGTGCCCGCAGAAATGCATGGCCAGCGGTGCCGACGTCATCAGGAAATTCATCACCAGGTAGGACACAGCGCCGCAAATCACCGCCGCCACGAACAGGGGCTGGCGGGCGATCACCGCCAACGGCCGGCCACCGGCCTGCTCCGCCGCCGTCGGCGGCGGCAGGCGCACGCCAAGCAACAGCAGCGCGGACAATGCCGCCACCGCCGCCTGCACCACGAAAGTGGCGGCGAAGGTCACCGGCGGCCACAGATCCATGGTCCAGGTCACCAGTTGCGGCCCGATCACCCCGGCGGCCACGCCACCGGCCATCACCAGGGACAAGGCCCGCGCCCGCCGCGCCGGCGCCACCCCGTCCGCCGCCGCGAACCGGTAGGACACCACCACCGCCGCGTAGGCGCCGCCAAAGAAGGTGGACAGACAGAACAGCCAGAACGACGCCATTAACACCGCCACCGTGGCCACCAGCCCGGCCAGCGCACCGGCCCCGGCGCCCAGCAAAAACGCCGTGCGCCGACCGTGGCGCCGGGCAATCATGCCCACTGGCATGATCGACGCCGCCATGCCCACCACGAAGATGGAAATCGGCAAGGTGGCCAACACCGGCGACGGCGCCAGGGCGTCGCCAACAATGGCGCCGGTGGCGTACACCACCACCGCGTTGGCCCCGGCCAGCGCCTGGGACACCGACAACCGCCAGATATTGCCTCGCTGCACGTGTTCGGGAAGTTGGTAGGAAGCGGTGCTCATGGGCGGGGTCCGGGCCGGTGGGTGGGAAGCCGGCTATTGTGCCGCCGATTCACCGCCGAGGCGACCGGGGTCATCTTTCACCAACTGTATTCCACGGCGGCCCTGATCGACCGTTCCTGTCCCAGAAAGCAGGTGCTGTCATTGGAGCAGGAGGCGATGTAGTACTCATCCAGCAGATTGTTCACATGGATGTTGGCCTGCCAGCCCGGCAACGCCAGGGGGCTCTTCTCCAGGTCATACCGCAGGGCAAGATCAACCAGGGTATAACTCGGCACCGAGAAGGTGTTGCCGTTATCGCCTTCGGTGGCTCCCTGATAACGCACCCCGGCCCCCAGGCCCGCGCCCGAGAAGGCGCCGGAAAGCACAGAATAATCCAGCCACAGGGACGCCCTATCCTCAGGCAACTGAGCGCGACGATTGCCTTCATCACCGTTGTTGCTCTCGGTGATTTCATCATCAAGGCGGGTATAGGCCAGCGTCACGTTGAGATTCTCCAGAACCTGGGCCTTGGCCTCCAGCTCCACGCCTCGAGTACGCACCTCGCCGGTTTGAATACTGAAGCCCGGATTCACCGGATCGGTGGTTGTGATGTTCTTTTGCGTCAGATCAAAATACGACAGCGTGATCAGGTGCTGCGTATCCATGGGCTGATATTTAACGCCCACCTCGTATTGCTCGCCTTCCATGGGTTCGAATTGAGAGCCGTCGAACGCCGTTCCGGAAACCGGTTCAAAGGACTCGGCATAGCTGGCATAGGGCGCCACCCCACTGGAGAAGTTGTAGATCACACCGGCACGGCCGGTGAAGGCGTGATCCGCCGAATCGGTCTTCAACCTGGTGATGTTGTTGTCCGAGGACGTTTCCGCGTCGTCGTAGCGCCCGCCCAGGAGAATCGACAAGGCGCCGATATTGATCTGATCCTGCAGATAAACGCCCACCTGATCCAAGCTGTTGTCAATATCCTGATAGATCGGCGGTGTGGCGATCGGCTGGTGATAAACCGGGTTAAAAAGATCGATATCGGGCACACCGGCGCTGGCGAAACCGCGCTGGGTGTCGTTCTCGAAGCGGTAGTAATCCACGCCGGCGAGAACCGTATGGCCGATGAGCCCGCCCTCGAATTTCAGCTCAAGCTGGTTGTCCAGGGTCAGGTCCCTGGCGTTCTCCTCGGCGGTGAAGGCGCTACGCTGAAGCGTTCTGCGGTCACTATCCAGTGAACGGCGATACAGCCAGGCGGAGTCCAGTTTATTGTCGGTGAAGCGTGCGTTCTGACGGAAGGTAACGGTATCGGTAAAGCGGTGGCTGAACAGATACCCCACCGACCAGGTTTCCCGGTCCCAGAATTCAAAGCCCGCATCGCCAGCCCGGAAGCTGAGAGGCACCCGGCCATGGGGATTGTGGAAAACGCCGTCACGGGGTACCGCGCTCAGAATCGTCGCATTGATGTCGTCCCGCTGGTAAGACGCCAGCAGAGTGAGGTCCGTGGTGTCGTTGCGCCAACGCAACGAGGGCGCCAGCAGATGGCGCTTCCTGTCACTGTGGTCCTGCTGGGTTTCCCCGCTCAGCCCGCGACCCAGCAGCCGGAAAGACCAGCCATCGCCGAGCCCGCCACCCACATCCACGGCGGCGCTGGCGCGATCCAGATCGCCGCTGCCAAGGCGCAGTTTATTGACCATGCCTTCCTGGGGCCGCTTGCTCACCATATTGACGATGCCGCCGGGCTGGGTCTGCCCGAACAGCACCGAGGCCGGCCCCTTGATCACTTCAACGCGCTCAAAAAACCAGGGGTCCAGATTGGCGGTGACGAAGTTGGAGCCCTTCATTTTGAGGCCATCCAGGTACTCGTTGGACGACGCGCCCGTGGTACCGCCCCCACCAAAGCCCCGTATTTTGACGCTGTTGCCACCGAACAGCGTGGTCTCGCCGGTGGTGCCGGTTGAGACACCGGCGGTATAGGAAACCGCCTCACCGATGTCGCGCACATCCCGGTCGTCCATCTCCGCGCGGGAAACCACGCTGATCGACTGCGGCGTCTCCATGATCGCGGTATCGGTCTTTGTGGCCGTGGCGCTGCGTGTTGCCACGTAGCCGTCGACCGGGCCATGGGCCGATTCCAAAACGGTGGTGGTATTCACCGTGATCGGCTCCAAGGTGTTCGAGCTGAGCCGCTGCACCGAATAACTTCCATTCGGCAGCGCCCTGGCCACCAGCCCGGAGCCGCTCAGCAATCGGCCCAGGGCGTCCTGCGCGGTAAACGAGCCTTGCAGGGCCGGCGCCTGGATACCCTTCACCCGATCCGGCGTAAAAGAAACGGTAATGCCGGCGGTGGTGGAGAGCCGCACCAGCGACTGCTCAAGGGGCCCGGCGGGAATATTGAAAGGGTGGCGTTGTTGCTGCTGTACCGAGGGCTCCGCCGCCTGGACGGTGTGTAACGGCAGCCCGCCCAGGACCGCGCAAAAGGCCACGGCCAGGCCGTGGCGGCGGAAGGTGTTAAGCGTTGCTGGCATGAATTCCTTCCCCTGTTTCAGGTAATAACGATGACTTCTACCTGACAAGTCGAACGAGAATGGAAATCAGCAACCCCTGAGCACAATTTATTTGGTCCGTCGGAAATTTCGCTCCAGCAGGCCCACGACTCTGGGCGGAGGCCTTTGCGTAGTTCCTGTAGGAGCGACTTCAGTCGCGATCAAGATAGCACCGGGATTGATCGCGACTGAAGTCGCTCCTACGGGCACCCGGGCAGGTCCGCGCCGGATAGAGACCGCTCTATTTCGCGCCCACACGCACCCAGTAACGGGTGAAATAGGTGAGCCGCACCGGCAGGGTCTGGGTAAGATTCTCCAGCACCACATCGGTATCGGTGAGATTGAAAGCCCCGGACAGGCGCAGGTCCGCCACCTGTTGATCGCAGACCAGACGCCCGGGCCGATAGCGGGACAGCTCGGTGAGGAACGCCTCCAACCGCCAGTCGCTGGCGACCAGCAAGCCATTGCGCCAGGCCAGGGCGTCGGCGTTCAGTGGCCGCGCCTGCCCCACCCGCCGGTGAGAAAAGTCCGCCTGTTGGCCGGCCTCCAGGCGCAGCGGTGGTTGCCCGTTATCCGTGGGCCGAATCTCCACCGCCTTCTCCATCACACCCACCTGGGCGCGAACATCGTCACTGTAGACACTGAACCGGGTGCCCAGCGCCAGCACGCTGCCGTGGCGGGTATCAACCGTAAACGGGCGACCCTGGGGGTCCGGTGCCGTGGTCACCAGGATTTCGCCGTGGTGGAGAATCACCCGGCGGGCGCCGGCGCCGTAGTCCACGTCCACGCTGGAGTCCGTGTTGAGCACCAGCTCTCCGCCATCGGCGAGGTACAGAGAGCGCTGCTCCCCGGTACCGGTGCGGTACCGCGCCGTCAACGCCTGGTACTGATCGCTGCGTTGCCAACCCAGGCCCGCGCCGCCCGCCACCAGCAACACCGCCAGCCCCTTGATCATCCGCCGGCGTGATGTGCGCGCCTGGTTCAGAGTGGCGCGGGCCACGCCTGCCGGTGCCTGCTCCAGGCGCCCCTGCAGTTTCTCCAGGCGTGCCCAGGCACGACGATGTTCATCGCTTTGCGCCAGCCACCGCTGATGAGCGTCCCGCCTGGACGGGTCCGCTGGCTCATCGAGAAGATCCACGTACCAGCTGGCGGCCTGTTCCGCCACCGCACGGCTCAACGGCTCGTCCATCAGTCTTCCATCAACATCAGGCACTGGCTGAGCGCGCGAATGTAGTGCTTGCGCACGGTAGTGGTGGACACCCCCAAACGCTGGCCGATGGCCACGTAGCTCAAACCGTCCAGCTGCACCAACAGAAAGATTTCCCGGGTCCGTGCGCCGAAGGCATCGAGCATGGTGTCGATTTCCAGCAGGGTTTCCACGATCTGATGGTACTGCTCGGGGGAGATATGGGTGGCTTCTTCCTGATGGGACAGCGTCTGCAAATACGCCTGCTCGATACTGCGACGCCGGAACAGGTCCACCAGGATGTGACGGGCAATGCTGCTCAGGTAAGCGCGGGGCTGGCGAAGGGTGTCCTGGCGCCGTTGACCCAGCACCCGAACGAAAGTGTCCTGCGCCAGATCACCGGCCTGCTGGTCACAATCCAGACGCCGGCGGATCCAGCCTTTCAACCAGGAATAGTGTTCCCGGTACAGGGTATCCAGATGTTGCTGTGTAGATTCCGCCGATGACATCAAAGCCCCACGAGCCGCAACACCACAATCAAGAATGATTCTCATTGTATGGACGTTGGCATCCGGTGGCAACCCGGCAGTTGTTGTAATGATACTCATTCCTATTTAAGATCACCCCTCATTTGCTTGCACTCGCACATTGGGGCGGCACCCTGTTCGGGCCGATATCTTCTTCCACGACGCTTGGCGCCTTGCGCCCCCTGGCTCCGCCCCCCGATTCATCGTTTTGCATCACTATAAGGAACGACAATGTCCGATACCTCCCTTCTCAAGGGTACCGGCAGCGCGCTGGGGGTTACGTTTTTGCTTGCCATGGGCGGCCTGGTGCTGCCCCAGGCGGCGCTGGGTGAGAACAGCACCGGGACGTCAACGGATGATAGCGCTCCCGGCCAGGCCGGCGGCGAGCACAAGCTGGACGCGGTTACCGTTGGCGCCGGTTCGCCGGCCCGGGCCGTGCCCACGGAACGCACCGGGGCCTACACCCAGGAAGAGATCAGCTCCACCACCAAACTCCGGCTCAGCCCCCGTGAGACCCCTCAGATCGTCAATGTGATCACCCACCAGATGGCCCAGGACTTCGGCGCCCGGGATATGGAGGACATTCTCAACATGGCGCCCGGTGTCAGCGTCGGCCACTCCGACGACGACCGCAGAAGCTATACCGCCCGCGGCTATCCCATGGCGGTTCAGTACGACGGTCTGCCTTCCAATTCCGGCATTGATGGCGGCGTCGTCTCCGGGCCGGACAGCGCCCTGATCGACAGCACCGAGGTTCTGCTCGGCGCGGCGGGTTTGATGAACGGCGCCGGCCAGCCCGGCGGCGTGATCAACATGAACTACAAAAGACCCACCCGCCAATACCAGGCCTCCGCGGAAGTGACCGCGGGCAGCTGGGATCTGCGCCGGATGGTGGCGGACGTGTCCGGCGGGCTTACCGATTCCAACCGGGTACGCGCCCGGGTGGTGGCCGTGGACCAGGGCGAGGAATCGTTCCGCGATGAGGAAAAGCAAAAGAAGAAGGTGTTCTACGCCATCGTCGAAGGGGATGTGACGGACACCACCATGCTGACCCTGAGCATCCAGAACCAGGACATCTACGACAACGTCACCGACCGCAGCGGGCTGCCCGCCGACAACAACGGCAATGACCTGGACTGGAGCCGGTCCACCTTTCTGGCGCCCTCCTGGAACCGCTGGGACAAATACGCCACCACCTACCGGGCCCGGGTGGACCAGCAGTTGCCCGCCGGCTGGCAACTGATCGCCCAGGCCTCCACCATGAAGTCCGAAGCGGACTGGCTGTTCGGCACCCTCTCCAGTTTCGACTCCGATAGCGGCGACGCCACCTTCAGCCGCTGGGCTCAGCACAACAAGGAAACCAGCGACGACGCGGAGCTGTACCTGCGCGGCCCGCTGGAACTGTTTGGCCGCGAACACCAGCTGGTGTTCGGCGGTAACTGGACCGAACGCCTGTGGAACGGCAAAAAAGGGGACGGCACCGACTACGCCACTAATCTCTATAACTTCGACCCGGACACCAGCGTACCCCGGCCGGAAATATCCCTGAACACGCCGATCAGCGACCAGACCACCCGCCAGTATGGTGGCTATGCCGCCGGCCAATTCACCCTTACTGATCGGCTCAAAGCCATCCTCGGCAGCCGCCTGAGCTGGTACCACTATTCCTACGCCGGCACCGAACGGAATGAAGACGCGGAGATCACGCCCTACATGGGCCTGACCTACGAACTCAACAGCTGGGCCTCCGCCTACGCCAGCTACACCGACATCTTCAACCCGCAATCCGCCCGGGACGTCACCGGCAACACCCTGGAACCGGAAGTGGGCACCAGCTATGAACTCGGCCTCAAAGGGGAATTCTACGACGGCCTGCTCAACGCCTCCCTGACCGCCTTCCGAATCCGCAAGGACAACGAAGCGCTACTGGATAACAGTATCCCGTTCGACGCCAACAACGTCTGTGGCGGCTGGTGCTACCAGGCCAAGGGCAAAACCACCACCAACGGCTTCGACATGGCGCTGTCCGGCAGGGTCACGGAAACCATTCAGGTGATGGGCGGCTTTACCCAATACCGCAAGGACGACAACGACGAAACCGTGCGCATCACCAAACTGGCCGGCAGCTACACGCCGCCAAGCCAGAAATGGAGCGCCGGCGTCAGTATCGACAACAGCACCAAAAGCTACGGGCAATGGGGCATGACGCAGGAAGCCCGCACCCTGGTGGGCGCCTTCGGCCGCTACCAGATCAACCGGCAGCTGGAAGTGGCGGTGAACCTGCACAACCTGCTGGATGAAGAGTATTACGCCAACGCCATCGACTCCGGCTACGGCCGGCAGTACTGGGGCGAACCAAGGTCCTGGACGGTGTCCCTGCGCGGCAAGTGGTAACCGCATCGCGGCTTTGCCGGCACGGAGCGTGGCCCTGGCCATGCAGTGGCTGGTGGCCGGGCGGGTGTGTAGGCAGGCCCAAGCCTAAAGCCAGTTCTCCACGCGCAGCCCGTCCACCCGCTCGAACTCGCGCAGATTATTGGTGACCAGAATCAGCCCTTCGCTGCGGGCATGGGCGGCCAGGTGCAGATCGTTAACGCCAATGGCCGTGCCTTTGCGCTCCAGGTCCGCTCGGATGTCACCGTAGTGAGCCGCCGCCTTGCGGCCGTAATCCAGCACCTCAAGGCGGGAGGTGAAATCCTCGACCTGACGCAGATTATGTTCGCGGTGCTGGCTTTTCTCGGCACCGTGAACCAGCTCCGCTTCGGTAATGGTACTGATGCCCATTTCCCCGGCGCGGCGGTTGAACACCTCCAGGACTTCCATCGGTCGCCGCTTGATCACGTAGATCACAATGTTGGTATCAAGCAGGTAGCGCAGCATCAGAAGGACTCCCGCTCCGGCTGCTCCTGGGGAGCCCGTTCGGGCAGGAAGTCCTCGCTGACGCTCTCCCCGGACAGGAAAAAACTGTCCCAGGTGTTTTCCACCGGCGACAGAATCCGGTCCCTGCCGACCTTACGCACCGTCACCCGTTTCACCCCATCCGGGAAGCGGGAGTCCGCCGGCAAGCGGACCGCCTGGGTACGATTGTTTTCAAAGACGGAACCGGTGCTCATGATGTGTTCTCCTGGCGCTCTATACCTGACCTATATACACCACGGAAAAGTATATAGCAAAGCCATATATCAACCGCCGGCGCGCACTTCCCGCCAGCGGCGCGCGGCGCTGGCCACCGCGCCACTGGCGGCGAAGGTGGCGCCCACCGCCAGGCACAGCGCCGGCCCTTGCTCGCCGCCCAGGCCGAACAGCAGCGTCACCAGCGCCGACCCCAGGGTCCAGCCGGCGAACCGGGCCACCGCGTTCATACCGGAGGCGGCGCCGCTGCGCGAGGCCGGGCCGGTGGTCATCATGGCGGTGTTATTGGGGGTCTGGAACAACCCGAAGCCCACCCCGCACAGGGCCATGCGCCAGGCGATCTGCCAATAGGCCGCCTCCGCCGGCAGAAACACCATCAGCAGCAGCCCCGCCGCCAGGATGCCCAGCCCCAGGCTGCTGAGCACCGCCGCCGGAAAACGCGTCACCAACCGCCCGGCCAACTGGGCGGCGATGGCGGTGGTCAATGGCCAGGGCGTGATCAGCAGCCCGCTCTGCACCGGCGTCATCTGCAGCACCCGCTCGAACAGAAACGGCAGCGACACATAGGCCAGAATCTGCGCCGTGTAGGAACAGGACGAGGTCAGCACCGCCAGGGAAAACACCGGCAACCGCAGCAGATCGAACGGCAGCATCGGCGACGGATGACGCCGCTGCTGCCGGAACAACAGCACGAAGCAGACCAGCCCCGCCAGAATTTCCGCCACCGCCAGCCGCGTGTGCCCACCGCCCAGGGTGCCCACGCCCACCACCAGCAGGCCGAACGCCAGCCCGTTCAGCAGAGTGCCCAGCGCATCAAACCGATGGGCGGTGCGCTCGCTGCCCGGCACGGTGCGCAGAAACAACCACAGCGCCACCCCGCCCAACGGCACATTGATCAGAAAAATCCACGGCCAGGACGCCACCGCCAGCACCATGGCCGCGAAGGTCGGCCCCAGCGCCGCCGGCACCGCCACCGCCATGGCCAACCAGGCCATGCCCTTCCCCACCAACCGCTGCGGATAGATCATCCGCACCAGCGCCACCCCGGCCACCGACAATAACGCCGCGCCCACGCCCTGCAGCAAACGGGCCGCCACCAACGTGCCCAGGGTCGGCGCCACCGCGCACACCAGCGACGACAGGGTGAACACCGCCAACCCGGTGGCGAACAACCGCTTCAGCCCCAGCGCCTCCACCATCGCCGCCACCGGCAGCAGACACACCACCGCCGCCAGCTGGTAACCGTTCACCACCCACACCGTGGCCGCATCGCTCACGCCCAGGGACCGGGCCATATCCGGCAGCGCGATGTTCACCACCGCCGTGCTCAGATTGCTCAAGGCAATGCCCAACAACACCGCCAAGGCCGCCCAACGACGCTCACGGGCCGGCAGACCGTCATTCATGGCAGAGGAAGAAGACAAAGAAGAAGGCGTGGTGTCACTCATCTGGCTGGCAAGCTCCCGGGACAGCACCGCCGCTCGATAGCGCCCGGTCGACCGTCACAATCGGGCCATGCTAGCATCGCCGGGCCCACACTTTACGCCAACGATTATCGATGACACGCCAACCGGACACCGCCCCACTGTTTCGCACCCAGCCGCTCTTCCACATCCGGCCCCTTTTTCACATCCGGAAACGGGCCCGCCGCCCCGGCGAACGCATCGAACCCCACCACCACGACGAAGCGCAACTGATCCTGGCGCTCTCCGGCACCACCCAGATTTACACCGACACCGGCCGCTGGCTGGTGCCCCCGCAACTCGCCGTGTGGATCCCCGCCGGCATCACCCACCGCCTGGACGTGCTCTCCGGCGCCGAAATGCGCCTGCTCCACTGGCACCCCGACGCCCTGCGCCACTGGGCCCCGCACCTGCCCCTGGACCGGGAATTCGCCCTGCGCGTCTCCCCCCTGCTGCGCGAACTCACCCAAGCCGCCTTCGCCCCGGACACCGACGCCGACAAACAGCTGCTTATCGGCCAGCTGATGCTCCATGAACTCAGCGCCGTGGTCGACGCCCCCACCTACCTGCCCCTGCCCACCAGCCCGGTGGGCCAACGCGTCGCCCAACTGGCCCTCTCCGACACCGGCCTCACCCTCACCACCCCGGACCTGGCCGCCGGCGCCGCCACCTCCGTGCGCACCCTCAGCCGCCTGTTCCCCGCCGAAACCGGCCTCACCTTCCGCGCCTGGCGCCAACGGGCACGCATCGTCCGGGCCATTGACCACCTGGCCAGGGGCAAGACCATTGCCCAGGCGGCGGGGCTGGCGGGCTTCAGCAGTACGGCGGCGTTTTCCTATGCATTCCGGCAGGTGACCGGGGGGACGCCTTCGGGGTTTATGGGGGGCTAGCTGACATGTCTGAGCCTGGAGCGCTGACAATCAGGGCTTAACAGCGAAATCCACGCGGTCGGCTACAACCAGACCTCAGTACAAATGCTGCTGAAATTCGACAAATACCGCTCGGATCTCACCGGGCGTGCCAAGCACGGGGCGCGCATCGTTCAGGCTGTGGTATTTAAGCCCGACCAGCTGCGGTAGCTTGTCAGTGGAAAGCTCCCCCACTCCGCGTGCGATATAGTGATCGAGTATGAAACGCAGGAATTCCTGTTGCCGGTAGTTGCGGCCCTGCAAGATAGCCTCACGGTGTGAATCCACCCGTTCGGCGCGGGTGATCGGCGTGTGATTAAAGGCGATGTAAGCCAGCACATCATAGAGGTCGCTGTTTTCGGCCTCGATCAACTTGCCCACCTCGGCCAATTGCTCCATGCCGTAACCCTTTTCCTCCAGCCCATTCAGTAGCTGGCGACGGGTATCCGGCCAGCGCCATAGATCACGTAACTGGTCTTCATCCGCGAATAGCTCGGGTAGATCACCGAACAGGCGCTGGATAAATTCGGCGGCGGAGATGGGCTTGCCGTCCGGACTCCAGAAGCTGGTGGCGATCATATGTTGGATGGTGCGCTCCTTACCATCGGCGAGCTTCACCTTGACCTTGCGGCGCTTCTTGCACACGCAGGGTTGTTCCCCACAAATCTCGCAGCGCTCGGGCAGCGGCTTCTCGCACTGGCAGGGACGCTCGCCACACACGGTGCAAGGGCCGGGCGGATCGATGGCACAGGTGCACGGCTGCTGCCCACAGGTTGCGCAGGGCTCCGGCGCCAGTGGCTCGCCATCCCACTCCGGGTCGCTAAAGTGCTCGTAGGCCTTTACGAAGTCGAAGATCGTGAAGTAGTCCTTACCCTCGTACAGGCGCGTGCCTCGGCCGATGATCTGTTTGAACTCGATCATCGAGTTCACCGGCCGCATCAACACGATATTGCGGATATTGCGGGCGTCCACCCCAGTGGAAAGCTTCTGCGAGGTAGTCAGTATCGTGGGTATGGTCTTTTCATTGTCCTGGAACTGCTTCAGGAAGCGCTCGCCCTCGGCGCCGTCGTTGGCGGTCACACGTTCGCAGTAATGCGGGTCGCGGCTGGTCTTCATCTGGTTGATGAGATCACGCACCGCCAGAGCGTGGTCCTGGGTGGCGCAGAACACCAGCGTCTTCTCACGCTGGTCGATCTGTTCCATGAACACCCGCACCCTATACCGCTCGCGCTCGCGGATTTCGATGATGCGGTTAAAGTCCTGCTCGGTGTAACGCCTGCCTTCCTCGACGTCGCCCTCGATGACCTGGTCGTCGGAGGTATACACATAATCATCGAGGGTGGTAGCAATCTGGCGCACCCGGAACGGGGTCAGGAAGCCCTCGTTGATACCCTCCTTGAGCGAATAGATATACACCGGCTCGCCGAAATAGGCGTAGGTGTCCGCATTATGCTTGCGCTTGGGGGTGGCGGTCAGGCCCAGCTGCACCGCGGGCGCGAAGTAATCGAGGATGCCGCGCCAGTTGCTCTCGTCATTGGCGCCGCCGCGATGGCACTCGTCGATAATGATGAAGTCAAAAAAATCCGGCGGGTAATCTCCAAAATTGGGCGCCGGATCGCCGTTCTCGTCGCGCCCGGTCATGAAGGTCTGGAAGATGGTGAAGAACACATTGCCGTTCTTCGGCACCCGGCCTTTTTTGCGAATAATCTCCGGGTCGATGCGCACCAGCGCATCCTCGGGAAAGGCGGAAAAATCGTTGAACGCCTGGTTGGCGAGGATATTACGGTCGGCCAAAAACAGGATGCGCGGCTGGCGGGCCGGCTCGGCGGTGGCACGCGCCGCCAGGCTCCAGCGGGCATGGAACAGCTTCCAGGCAATCTGGAAGGCAATCGCCGTCTTGCCGGTGCCAGTGGCCAGGGTCAACAGAATCCGCTCGCGCCCGGCGGCAATCGCTTCCAGCGCCTGGTTGATAGCGTTGTGCTGGTAATAGCGCGCCTGCCAGAAGCCGCCTTTGTCCTCGAATGGCACCGCGCCGAAACGCTTGCGCCAGATATTGGTGGACCGGTCCGCGACGCCAAAGGTCTCGGCCCAGAGTGCCTCCGGCGTGGGATAGCCGGCCACCTCACCCTCGACGCCGGTTTCCATGTCGATGCGGTAGATGCCATCGCCATTGGTCGAATAAGCAAAGCGGGTTTGCAGGCGCTCGGCGTAGCGCTTGGCCTGGGCCAGCCCCTCCGTCACCGGCAGGCTACGCTTCTTGGCCTCGATCACCGCCAGCTGCTGGCCGCGATACATCAGCACATAATCGGCGATGTCCTGCCTGGCACGTTTACCCGCGCCCTTCAATCGGCCAAGGGTAATCGTCACCTCACGCCGCACCCGGCTGGCATCCACCTCGCCCCAGCCCGCCGCCTTGAGGGCCGGGTCGATCAACTCGGCGCGGGTCTCGGCTTCGTTCATGCCAGCTCTGTCTCCACTGTTTCCACCGCATCCGCTGCATCTGCCGTCAGTTCACCGGAGAAGGCTTTTTGCAGCAGCGATTGTTTTAGTTCGGCCAGGGCGGCGAGTTTTTGTTGGTAGATGGACTCGAGTTGTCTTACAGCCAATCTTATTTCCTGAAGTCTCTCCACGAATTCCAGCTGATCCTTCAGGGGCGGAAACGGAAATCTCTCATTCTCAAAAGTCGCGAGGTTGATGTTGTCCTGTGCACTGCCTTTTCCTTTTGCTTTAAGGATGTTCCTAACGGATTGCAACAGAAATTCAACATAGATCTTTGAAACCTTAGTCTCATCTATAACCAAGCCAATGATGCTATCTGGAAAGCAGGCATCAAAATTGAGAATGCCAGTTTCAGCGATATTTGCAGCGATTGTTATGCAAATAGTTCCCTTCGGCCAAAGTTTGCTTTGAGCCAACCCTGACTCGTTATAGGTCGTGGAATACTGCATAATCAGATGGTCGCTATTTCGCACATCTCCAGTCTGAATAAATGGATACTTCCCTCCAAATAGTTTCGGATCATTTCTTGGTCGATGCTTTGATTTTCCGCGACCATAGTCCTTACAAACTTCCCTCAGAGTCAGGGCGGCCCACCCTTCACCTCGCTGGTTAAACACAGAGCTCAGATAACTCTCAAACAACTCGCGGGCGTTGGCGAGATTTTTTTCGGTGTTAGCGATGGCCGTGTCAATTCCGGCGAAGGCTTCATCGAGGATGGCGACGATGCGTTTTTGTTCGGAGAGGGGCGGAACAATTACTGGAACTTTTTTGAGCTTAGCTTTATTTAGCGTTTTACCTTTCAGCTTCTCGTCATCAGCCGCGATCTCATCCCAGTCTTGCCCCCAGAGAAACCATGCCAAATATTTTTTATCAACCTGTTGGCTAGCTTTTAAGGTAAGTGCAGCAATCGCTTCATTTGTTCGCAAGTCACAGCCCGCGAAGCAAACTCTCCCAATAGAGAGCTTGAAACTGAAAAGTAGTGTCCCCTTCTTTACCAGCCTGACTTTTTCTGCCCCGTCATCAGAAAGGTATTCTTTGCTGGTGACAATACTAGAGAAGGTGGCTTTAGGAATGTCAGCGATGGAAAGCCAGACATTTCCCGTCTTTTTGCACTCATCCCAGTACCGCGAAACCTTTCGGGGCGGAGTACCTCCAAGCTGTATATCACACAGGTCACCAAGTTCTTCACTTTTCCAAACTTTCTTCATAACATCCCCCGGATCACTTCCAAAACCTCCTCGCTTTCCCGATCCAGCGTTTCGATCTCGTTGATGATCACCTCGGGATCGCGCAGGGGTTCGGCCTCGGCTTTGTTGGGGTTTTTCACCGAAAGATCGACACTGTCGGGGTCGATGTCGGCCACGTCAACCGTCCAGCTGTTGTCCGAGTCCTCGAAGCCGGCCTGGCGGGCGACGAAGTCGGCCAGATCGTTGTCGTTGAGCGGGTGGGTCTTGCCCAGGCTGCGGCCGGGGTCGAGCTGGTAATACCAGATCTTGCGGGTCGGAGCGCCTTTCTCGAAGAACAGCACCACGGTCTTGACCCCAGCGCCGAGGAAGGTGCCGCCGGGGCAGTCGAGAATGGTGTGCAAGTTGCAGCTGTCGAGCAATTCCCTACGCAGGGCCCGGGAGGCGTTGTCGGAGTTGGAGAGAAAGGTGTTCTTGATCACGATGGCGGCCCGGCCACCGGCCTTCAGGTATTTGATGAAGTGCTGGAGGAACAGAAACGCGGTCTCGCCGGTCTTGATCGGGAAGTTCTGCTGCACCTCCTTGCGTTCCTTGCCGCCAAAGGGCGGGTTGGCGAGAATCACGTCGAACCGGTCTTTCTCCTGAATATCGGCCAGATTCTCAGTGAGGCTGTTGGTGTGGACGATATTGGGCGTTTCGATGCCGTGCAGGATCATGTTCATGATCCCTATGACATACGGCAGACTCTTCTTCTCCTTGGCGTAGAAGGTCTGCCTTTGCAGCGTCTCCAGGTCGGCGGTGGAAAGATGGCTGCCATCGCCCTTGCCGTCTCCACCGTAACGCAGATAGTCATAGGCTTCACAGAGGAAGCCCGCCGACCCGGCGGCGCCATCGTAGATGCGTTCACCAATGCTGGGCCTGGTCACCTGGATCATGGCGCGAATCAGCGGGCGCGGGGTGTAGTATTCCCCGCCGTTGCGCCCGGCGTTGCCCATGTTCTTGATCTTGGCTTCGTACAGGTGCGACAGCTCGTGCTTTTCGGCCTGGGAGCGAAAGCTGAGACCGTCGATCAGCTCCAGTGCATCCCGCAGGCTGTAGCCACTGGCGAATCTGTTGCGAATCTCGCTGAAAATTTCGCCGATGCGGTATTCCAGGGTATCACTGTCGCTGGCCCGCTCGCGAAAGCCCTGCAGGTAGGGAAACAACTCGCCGGTGACGAAGGCGATCAGGTCTGCGCCGGTGAGCGCCTGGTCATGGTCGAACTCGCCACTGTCGGTCTTCGGTGCCGCCCAAGCCGACCAGCGATAGGGCTCGTCAATGACGAAGCGATACGGCTTGCCCACCAGCTCCGCCTCCTGGGCGCGCTCATACTCCAGATCGTCCAGATACTTGAGAAACAGCATCCACGAGGTCTGCTCGGTGTAATCCAGCTCCGTGGCGCAACCGGCCTCTTTCCGGAGCACGTCATCAATATTACGGAAGGTTTGTTCGAACATTCAGATTCCAAGGGCCGGTTTATCGGGTTCGATCAAAAACGGGTTCATAGGCTAAGGTAACCGCGAACCTACATCCATAACGCTACTCTTCACTAAAGTAGTCGCTGTCAATCTGCTTCACTTCATAGACCTGCTTGATACTCACCCCCAGGTTGTTCTCCACCATCAGTTGCGCCAGCTCCCGGCCGTCGAGCAGGACCACCTTCATGCTCAGACCATCGGCGGCTTCGCGGGCGCCCGGTGAGAACTCCGAAGTGGTGATGAACACGCCCTTGCGGGCTCCCCGCCGAGTGAGCGCGCCGATGAACTTGTCGATTTCCGGGCGATGGACGGTGTTAGCCCAGCGCTTGGCCTGGAGATAGATCACGTCCAGCCCCAGCTTGTCTTCCTTGATGGTGCCGTCGATACCGTCGTCGTTGGTGAGCTGGGTGGCTTGCCCGGCTTCCTGGCGGGAACCGCCGTAGCCCATGGCTAGCATCAGGTCGACCACCAACTGCTCGAAGAACTGGGGTGAGGCCTGGCGCACCTGGGTGAGTATCTCGTCGGTCAGAGCCTCGATGAGGGACTGATGGGCTTCGGCCAGGCGTTCGTCCGGGGTGGTCTGATCCAGATCGTCGGCCATATCCTGGCTGTCGCCGGCCTTGTCCTTGGGAGTATGGGTATGGAAGCGCTCGAATTCGGGGAACTGCTTGAGCCAGCGGACGGTGATCCGGTCAGGGCCCTGGGCCAATGCATCCAGGCCGCGATCGGTAATCTGAACCATGCCGCGCTCCGGGATGTGCAGCAGGCCGGCTTTGTTCAGATAGGTTCGGGCCCAGCCGACCCGGTTGTTGATCACGGTCTGACGGCCGGATGGAAGTCTTTGCTTGCGCTCTTCGTCGCTCAGCAGGAACGTCTCCGCCACCTGCTGACGCACGTCGCCGAGAGTCCGGGGCTGGCCATCGCTGACGGCAGCCAGCACCGGCCGCATCACGGTTTGGAAGTCGGGTATGGCCATAACGTCCCCTTTTTAATTCTTTAGCAGCACCAGCGGAGATCTAATAACCCGCTTCCTTGTGATGGCGCACCGCCAACACATACACCGCATCTTCGCCGGGCAGGTAGCGGTAAAGCGCCACATAACCGGCTTTGCCGAAAGCAATCATCAACTCCCGCAGTTCCGGCATCTCGTCATCGGGTCGGCCCATGTCCGGGGCTGTCTCCAACATCCGCAGATGCCGCGCGAGGGTCCGACCGGCACGGACGGCCGATTCTCCAGCTTCCACGGCCTCCAGGAAAGCCCGGCACCGTGCCAGCCCGCGCACGGCGCCTTCGGTGATGATTACTCGTGGCACTCGGGCGGCGCCTTATCGTCCCGTCCCCAGGATTCCAGCCACTCGTTGGTTTCCTGGACCGTGAGGTGGCGCCCGGTCTCGCGGTAGGACCGCCAGGACTCCAGGCCTTCCTGTTTGAAGCTCTCCTGGGCCTCTTCGCGGGCCACATATTGCCTGATCGCTTCGAGCATGATCCAGTGGGGAGTTCGGCGGCGCTGGCTGGCCAGTGCCCGGACACGGCCTTTCAGTTCGTCGTCAATCTTGATGGAGGTTGCCATGGCGGCCTCGTATCGAAAGGTAATACCTGGTGATACCCTAGGCGGTTGATAGGGCTCTGTCGATAACATCAACCAGGCGGGCGGGGCATAGTGGACACTCTCTCCGGCGACGATTAAGATCGATTTATACTTAATCACACCACCCCATTTCCACCCAAAGAGGTGTTGGCCATGTCAGCGTCCAATCCGACCCGTTCAGTAACCGCCCATGTTCCCCTGGAACTGGCGGATCGCATCGACGAAGCGGCCATCCGGCTGGAACGATCCAAAAACTGGATCGTCCGCCAGGCCCTGGCCGACTGGCTCGACCTGGAAGAGGAACGTGACAGGCTCACCCGCGAAGCGCTGGCTGACGTGGACGCCGGACGCGTGATCGACCATCAGGCTATTAGTGATTGGGCCGACAGTCTGGGCTCCGACTCGCCCCTGCCCGCTCCGCGCTGATGAAGCTCAAATGGACCAGCAAGGCGCTGTCCGATCTGGTCAGGCTTTATGAATTTCTGGCGCCGATCAATCAACCCGCCGCGGCGCGCACCGTACGGCAACTCACCGACGCGCCCACCGCCCTGCTGACGAACCCACGGCTCGGCGAGCGTCTGGATACCTTCCAACCCAGGGCGGTGCGTCGCCTTCTGGTTGGCCATTACGAGATGCGTTACGAAGTGACCGATGACACCGTTTATATCCTGCGGCTATGGCATACGCGGGAGGATCGGTAGCAGGAAGGCTCCGCCCCCAATAGAGCCATGCGCAAGGGTTTGCTATTCTTTCGCGC
>CENV01071117.1_pt1 | contig 32232 bp, 32 predicted proteins | sample 530231 | NCBI WGS metagenome assembly CENV01 (sample SAMEA2619815, study PRJEB7988) | marine metagenome | biome: marine biome (ENVO:00000447); feature: surface water layer (ENVO:00002042); material: "saline water (ENVO:00002010), including plankton (ENVO:xxxxxxxx)" | depth 5 m
CGCCAGCCCGGCCTGAAACTTCAGCCGCCGCAGGGCGGCGGGCGTGAGGGCAGACAGGCCGAGCGGGGCGGCCACCATTAGAGAGCTTTCCCCCAAGTGTTCCCAACCCACGGCGCTGCCCCGGACCTGATCCGGGGCCCAGCAGCGCCAATCGAAACTCCAGCGCCCGAGGCTGGCTCACATGGGCCCCGGCTTTCGCCGGGGAAGCGAAGGAGAGGGGTCATGGGTTCAGATCCAGTTCCTGGAGCTGCCGGGCCAGATCGGCGGTGGCGGGGATGGAGCGGATGCCCGGCTCGGCGGCGGGGAACGGGATGATGATGTAGCGCTCGTTCTGGACGGCGCTCAGGTTCGCGGTCGCCGGATTGTCGTTGAGGAGGGTGATCTTCTGGGTGACCGAATTCCACGCGGCGTCGACAAGGATCATCACGTCGGGGTCCTCGTCGACAATGGCTTCCCAACTGGCAGAGGTCCAGGTGTCTTCCACATCGGCAAAGATGTTGGCGATGCCCAGCGCCTCCATGGTCATTTGCGGGCCGCCCAGGCCGGCGCCGACATAGGGGGTGGAGGTGGCCGAGGAATACCAGACGCCGGTCAGGTTTGAGGTTGGTTTGATCTCTTCGAGCATTGTGCGCTGCTCGGCGACAAGTTGGGCGGCGCGGTCCTCGACATCGAAAATGGCGCCCATTTCAACGATCTGGTCGAACACATCCTCGAACGAGAGCTTTTCGGGGGTACCTTCCGAGCGACAGGCGGTGGGGGCGACATAGGTGGCAACGCCGAGCGCGTGCAGGCTGTCGCGCGTCCCTGCCGCATCGGCGGCAAAACTGGATTCCCAGCCGCCATAGACAAAATCGGGCTCGGCTTCGAGCACCACTTCCTGGGAGGGAACGCGATCGGCAAGGACGGTCAATTGGGTGTCCGGCGCCCATTCATCGGGCACCGGGCCGTCCTGAAAGCCGACGCCGACGATTTTTTCGCCAAGGCCCAAAGCCAGAAGCAGTTCGGTGGCGGTGGACTTGATGGTGACGACCCGTTCGGGCGGGGCATCGAAGGTGACGGTGGTGCCGCAGTTTTCGATGGTGAGAGGATAGTCGGTGGCGAGGGCGGGGGTTGAGAGGGCCGCGGCGACCAGGAAACCGGAGAGTGCCGCAATGGCCATGGCCCCTCGCTTGAGCCGGAGCGGCGACGGGCGCTGGGCATGACCACGCACCTCACCTGTCACCCTGGCCCTGAGCCGGGGCCCAGTAAACGGCGATGTTTGCGATTTTGCCGGGGCGCTGCCGTTTACTGGATCCCGGGTCGAGCCCGGGATGACGGTGGTGTTTGGGGCAAAGGACGTGACACCGCTCATTTTACCTTTTCCTTTTTCGCCGCCAGCTCGCGCATGGCCGCCTCATAGCCCTGCTTATAGGCCTCGGTCGAGCCGAAGCGGAACATGTCGTCTTCGCCCAGCCGGGCCAGGGTCTTGGCGCCGGGGCTGTCGAGATCGATGACCAGCTTTGCCAGGCCCCGCGCCACAGCGACGGGCATGCGAGAGGCCTTGCCCTTGACCAGATCGGCGGCGGCGGCGAGCTCGTCGGCAAGCACGGTGACCGTTACGTTCAATGGCCGGCCATTGGCATCGACGCCACCGCGCAGATCATCGACCAGTTGCACGCCGGCTGCGCCGATGGCGGCGTCGGTCTGGCCCACGCGCCAGGGGCGACCGAGGGTATCGGTCATGATGAGGCCGAGCCTCTTGCCGGTCTTTTCGCGCAGGGCGCCGCAGAGCGCCCGGGCAGAAGCGTCGGGGTCGCGCGGCAGGCGCAGAGCGAGGCCATCGGGGACGTTTGAGGTGTCGAGCCCGGCGGCGGCCATCACCAGGCCTTGCCGGGTTTCGACAATTCTGGTGATCCCACCGGGATGGGTGCGCTCGGCGACGATGCGGACCGTATCTTCCTCGATGGCCATATCGCGCGCCGCGATAGGCACCTGCATGCCTTCGGCCTTGGAGACGATTTTGGAGGTGACGATCAGGATATCGCCATCGGCCAGCGCAGCGTCCGGATCGGAGGTGGCCATTGTGTCGATGGCGTTCGAAATCAGCGCCACCAGATCGTCACCTGGCCCGATTTCGGGGATGCCCTCGATGCCCCAGAGTGTCAGACGATCGGCCATCAGCGCTTCTTGAGTTTGGGCAGCACTTTTTCGGCGAAGACGTCGATCCATTCGCGCTGGTTGCGGCCCACATTGTGGAGATAAATGCGGTCGAAGCCGAAATCGGCAAACTTCTGGATGTGTTCGAGGTGCTCTTCGGGATCGGGCGAAATCACCATTCTTCCCTTGAAATCCTCGGGGCGGACCAGCTTGGCCATCTGCTCGAAATCGAAAGGAGAGCGGATATCGGCCTTGGGGAATTTCATGCCGCCATTGGGCCATTCGGTCATGGCGTTGGCCAGCGCTTCTTCGTAAGTTTCGGCCCAGCTCAAGTGGAGCTGGAGCACCTTGGGCATGGTGTCGGGGTCCTTGCCGGCCTCACGGGCGCCCTCGGAAAATTTTTCAAACAGCATCTCGATCTTGCCGAGTGGAGCGCCGACCGTGATGATGCCATCGGCAAATTTTCCGGTCTTTTTGGCGTTGAGCGGTCCGGCGGTTGCCACGAGAATTTCGGGCGCGGTTTCAGGCATGGTCCACAGCCTTGTGGATTCCATACGATAATAATCGCCCTTGTGTTTGGTGTCCTTGCCGGCAGCCGAGTTCTCGAACAACTTCTTGATGATCTGGACGGCCTCGAACATGCGGGCGGAACGTTCGCCCACATCGGGCCAATACTGGGCGAGGAAACTTTCGTTGAGGGCCTCGCCTGCCCCTACCCCGAGCCAGTGGCGATTGGGGTACATGGCGGCAAGGGTCGCCGAAGCCTGCGCCACCATGGCAGGGTGCCAGCGGAACGTGGGGGTGGTGACGCCGGGGCCCATATCGCCCCTGGTGCGCTCGCCAATGGCGGTCAGGACGTTCCAGACGAAGGCCGACTGGCCCTGCTGGGGCACCCAGGGCTGGAAATGGTCGGCAGCCATGGCGCCGTTAAAGCCCCTTTGCTCGGCATATTCGGTCAGTTCCACGCAATCGCGCGGATGGAACTGCTCGAGCATCACCGCATAGCCGATCAACCCTTCGGGTCCGGATTTGAAAACGGACATCGACGCGACTCCCCTTGGCTTTGCGATCAGTCAATCACAAAGGATAAAGGAGCAACAGAGGGGATTTTGACCTTTTGGTAAAATTTTCTCCGTGGCATACGGCCTTATTCGTGGAAGGCTCCGACCTTGCGCATCTCGCCGAGCATACAGGCATCGGCCACCAGTTGCAGCGGGGCAATATCGACGTCGCTTTTGCCCTGCGTCAGAAGTGCGGCGAAATGGGCGTAGATGCCGTCATATTCGGTATCGTCGGCGGCCAGTTGGGTATCGCCTTCGATGCGCAGCACAGCGCCGCCGTTCGAGAGTTCGAGCAGCCCGGTATCGGTTCGGACGGTGATATCCCAGGTTTGCGGGCCTTCCTGGCGCCAGTCGAAATCTGCAGTGACCGGATGGCCGGTGACCGCAACAAAATCGATCTTCGCCGCGATGGGGGTCTGGCGGTTTTCCGGCACCTCAAGCACCGCGCCGGTCACCAGAACGGGTGCGGGGAGCATGTGGCTGAGGATCGAGAGCGCATTGATGCCGGGATCGAAGACACCCATACCGCCGGGCTCCCAGATCCAGTCCTGACCGGGATGCCAGCGGCGCACATCCTCGCGCCAGACGATATCGACGCTTTTTATGGTCTTGCCGGCCAGCCAGGTGCGGGCCGGTTCAACGCCCTGTGCGTAGCGCGAGTGCCAGGTGGCAAACAGGGTTACCCCGTGCTTTGCTGCCAGATTTTTGAGCCATTCGACTTCGGCCACCGTGGCACCGGGCGGTTTTTCCAGCAGAACATGCCGGCCGGCGCGGATGGCGGCTTCGGCGTATTGGCGGCGCACCTGCGGCGGGGTGCACAGCGCCACCGTGTCGATATCGGGGCGCGCCGCGAGCATCTCATCGAGCGCCTGGAAATGGTCGACACCCTCGAGCTCGGCGTTGCGCGAGACGATGGCGGCCAGCTCGAAATCGGGATTCTTGGCGATCGAGGGCAGATGCTGGTCGCGGGCGATCTTGCCCAGACCGACAATGGCAATCTTGTGGGTCATCAATGGGAATCCTTGCCCACCGCACTGCCGCGCGCGCCTTTGAGAAAATCGAAATCGGCGCCGGTATGGGCCTGATCGACGTGATCGAGGAACATCTTTGCGTAACCCGATTGCGGCTGATCGGGCAGCGGGGTCCAGTCGGCCAGCCGGGCGGCGATCTCGGTCTCGGGGACATCGAGATGGATGGTGCGATTGGGCACGTCGATGGAAATCATGTCGCCATTGCGGACGGCTGCCAGCGGACCGCCCACCGCTGCCTCGGGGGAGGTGTGCAGGATCACCGTGCCATAGGCGGTGCCCGACATGCGGGCGTCGGAAATGCGCACCATATCCTTTATGCCCTTGCGCAGCACCTTTGGCGGCAGGCCCATGTTGCCCACTTCGGCCATGCCGGGATAGCCCTTGGGGCCGCAGTTTTTGAGCACCATGACGCAGGTCTCGTCGATATCGAGCGCCTCGTCGTTGATCTTTGCCTTGTAATCGTCGATGTCCTCGAACACCACGGCGCGGCCGGTATGAACCATCAGGTGCGGGCTGGCGGCCGAAGGTTTGAGCACACAGCCATTGGGCGCAAGATTGCCCTTCAAAACCGCGATGCCACCATGGCTGGTGAGAGCCTTGTCGACCGGCCGGATCACGTCCTCGTTCCAGTTGCGGGCGCCGGCGACTTCCTCGCCCATGGTGCGCCCGGAAACGGTCAGCGCATCGCCATGGAGCTTTTTTCCGTCGAGCAGGGATTTGAGCACTACGGGCAGGCCACCAGCGTAGAAGAATTCTTCCATCAAATATTTGCCCGAGGGCATCAGATTGACGATTGTTGGGATATCGCGGCCCAGCCGGTCCCAATCGTCGAGCCCGATATCGATCCCGACACGCCCAGCCAGGGCCAGCAGATGGACCACGGCGTTGGTCGAACCGCCGATGGCGCCATTGGTCATCATCGCATTTTCGAACGCTTCGCGGCTGAGGATATCGGAAGGTTTGAGGTCGTCTTTCACCATATCGACGATACGGCGGCCGGTGAGTTGCGCCATAACCCGGCGACGGCTGTCGACGGCGGGGATTGCCGCATTGCCCGAAAGCGCCATGCCCAGTGCCTCGGCCATAGAAGCCATGGTGGAGGCAGTGCCCATGGTGTTGCACGAGCCCGAGGACCGGCTCATGGCCTGTTCGGCTTCGAGGAAATCCTCCTGGCTCATTTCGCCGGCCTTGATCGCTTCGCTCATCTGCCACAGCGCGGTGCCCGAGCCGACTCGCTCGCCCCGGAACCAGCCATTGAGCATGGGGCCGCCGGTGACAACGATCGAAGGAATGTCGGTGGAGGCCGCGCCCATCAGCAGCGATGGGGTGGTCTTGTCGCAACCGACCAGCAGGACGGCGCCATCGATGGGCTGGCCGCGCATCACCTCTTCCACCGCCATGGCGGCGAGGTTGCGATACATCATTGCGGTGGGGCGGAAGGTGTTTTCCGAGGCCGAGAACACCGGCACCTCCAGAGGAAAGCCGCCGGCTTCCCAGACGCCGGCCTTTACCTTTTCGGCCAGTTCACGCAGATGCCCGTTGCAGGGGGTGAGATCGGACCAGGTGTTTAAGATCCCGATGACCGGGCGGCCGTCGAACAGATCGTGGGGATAGCCCTGATTTTTGAGCCACCCGCGGTGGTAGATCGTATCGCGCGAGGTGCCGCCATACCATTCCTGCGAGCGCAGCTTGCGCGGCCATTGGGCCTTTTCAAATGCCATTCCCTGCCCTTTCTACAATGATTTGACCGCGACAGGCGCGTCGGCAGGGCGTGTCTTGTCGATGGCCAGGGGGTTCTTGAGCGGCAGTCCGAAGGGGGCGGCTTCGATTTCGAAGATGTCGCCTTCTTGCGTGCGGATGTCGTCGGCAAAGCTTAAAGTCGCGGTGCCGAACATATGGACATGCACGTCGCCGGGCTTGCGGAAGATTTCGTATTTGAAGTGATGGTGCTCGAGATTGGCGAGGGTGTGGCTCATATTGTCCTCGCCCGAAACGAAGGGCTTTTCCCACAGCACAGTGCCCTCGCGGACGACGCGGGATGTGCCCTCGACATGGGCGGGGAGTTCACCGAGAAGAATTTCGGGGCCGATGGAGGCCGGGCGCAGTTTCGAGTGCGCGAGATAGAGATAGTTCTGGCGCTCGGTGACGTGATCGGAAAACTCGTTTGCCAGCGCAAAACCGATCCGGTGCGGAACGCCCTCGTAGGAGACGATATAGATGCCGGCGATTTCAGGCTCTTCGCCTGCATCGAGCGCAAAGCCGGGCGAGGTGATGGGCTTGCCCGGCGCAACCAGGGCGTGGCCATTGCCCTTGTAGAACCATTCGGGCTGCACGCCCGTCTTGCCGCCCACAGGCTTGCCGCCTTCGACGCCCAGCCGGAACATCTTCATGGAATCGGTGACGTTTGCTTCGGCGCCGGCTTTGAGGTGCATGGCGTTGCGGGTCGAGGCCGAACCGAGATGGGTGAGCCCGGTGCCGGTGAGATGAAGGCGCGCGGGATCATCGGGGGTTATGGGCGCCAGAACCCTGCCCTCGGCATAGGCGGCGTCGAGATCGACGCTGTCGCCCAGCCCCTGTTCGGCGATCAGTTCGGCCAGCGCCATATCCTTTGCGATGGCGCGTTTGGCCAGCGCCAGAATGGAATCTGCGCCATTGACGATCCTGGCATTGTCGCCTTCACGCGCCACGACGCACTGGGAACCGCTGGTATGGGTAATCTGGGAGAGCAGCACTTTGATAATTACTCCGGGGATTGGGGAATCCGGCGCACCCTGGGGAACGCCGGAAAGATCAGGCGGCCTTGTTCTTGTTGTAGACGTCGAAGATCACGGCGGCGAGGAGGACAAGTCCCTTGATCATCTGCTGCCAGTCGATGCCGATGCCCATAATCGACATGCCGTTGTTCATCACCCCCATGATGAACGCGCCGATCACTGCGCCGACAATGGTGCCGACACCGCCGGCCATCGAGGCGCCGCCGATGAAGACGGCGGCGATGACGTCGAGTTCGAAGGTTTCGCCGGCCTTGGGCGTGGCCATGTTGAGACGGGCCGCGAACACGAGGCCCGCCAGCGCAGCGAGCATGCCCATATTGGCAAAAACCAGGAAGGTCAGGCGTTCGGAATTGATGCCCGAGAGTTTTGCGGCCTTTTGATTACCGCCCACGGCATAGACGCGGCGTCCGATGGTGGTCTGCTTGGCAACGAAACTGTAGCCGGCGATGAGCACAGCCATGATGATAAAGACGTTGGGCAGACCGCGCGATGTGGCCAGAAGGTACACCAGGTAGACCACGGCCCCGGCGGCGAGAATGTTGCGGCCGGTGAAGAATGCGAAGGGTTCGTCGGGCGTGCCGTGTTTTGCCTCCTTGGCGCGGGCCCGCACCGAGAGCAGGATGAGGATCGCCGCAGCGGCAACGCCGAGCAGCATCGAAAGCATATGGATGCCCTCGACGGCAAACAGATCGGGGATGAAGCCGGAGGCGATCATACGAAACGAGTCCGGGAACGGGCCGATGGACTGGCCCTTCAAGAGCACCATCATCAGGCCCTTGAACACCAGCATGCCGGCGAGCGTCACGATGAAGCTGGGGATTTTCCAGTACGCGATCCAGTAACCCTGAACGGCACCGATGGCCGCGCCGACAGCCAGGCAGATGATGGCCGCGGGCACGAAATGGAGATCGAACTGCACCATCAGGACGGCAGCGAGTGCGCCGACAAAGCCCATGACCGAGCCGACAGAGAGATCGATATGGCCGCACACGATGACCAGCAGCATGCCCACCGCCATGATGACGATATAGGAGTTCTGGAGCACCAGATTGGTGACGTTGGCAGGGCGCAAAAGGATGCCGTCGGTGGCGATCTGGAAGAACACCACGATGGCAATCAGCGCAAACAGGATGCCGTATTCACGCAGATGGGTCTTGAGATAGCCCACAAACACCGACGGGCCGCCGGTTGCGGACGAGGGTTGGGTGAGATCAGTCATTGCGGTGTTCCGTTGATGAGCAGTTGAGGGCGATCATGCGGCTTTTCCGGTCTTTAAAATCATCGACATGATCTTTTCCTGGCTGGCTTCGGCGATGGGCAATTCGCCCACGAAGCGGCCCGCGTTCATGACGTAGATGCGGTCGCAGGTGCCCAGCAGTTCGGGCATTTCCGAGGAGATCAGGACGATGGCTTTGCCCTGGCTCGCCAGGTCGTTGATGATTGAATAAATCTCGTATTTCGCGCCCACATCGATGCCGCGGGTGGGTTCGTCGAGGATCAGAACGTCGGGTCCGGCATAGAGCCATTTGGACAACACGACCTTTTGCTGGTTGCCGCCCGAGAGATTGACCGTTTTCTGGCCGATGCCCGAGCTTTTAATCGCCATGAGCTTGCGATAGCGCTCGGCGACCTCGCGCTCCTTGTGATTGTCCACCACGAGACCGTTGGCGATGCCGTTGAGATTGGCGAGGGGGACGTTGTCACGGATCGGCTGGTCGAGGACGAGGCCATAGGTTTTTCTGTCCTCGGTGGCGTAACAGATGCCGTTGGCGATCGCCCTGGGCACCGAGGAGGTATCGACCGGCTGACCGCGCAGAAACACTTCGCCGGAAATTTTGTCGCCATAGGATTTTCCGAACAGGCTCATGGCCAGTTCGGTCCGGCCGGCGCCCATCAGCCCGGCAATGCCCACCACTTCGCCGGCGCGCACCGAAAAGCTGACATCGTCGACCACCTTGCGCTCGGAATGGATGGGGTGGTGCGCGGTCCAGTTTTTGACTTCGAACAGCACCTCGCCGATCTTTGGTGCGCGGGGCGGAAAGCGGTCGGTCAGGGAGCGCCCCACCATGTCACGCACGATATCGGCTTCGGAAATCTCGGAGGTGTGGCAATCAAGGGTGGAGACCGTATGCCCGTCGCGCAGCACCGTGATGCGGTCGGCGACCTGGGAAATCTCGTTGAGCTTGTGGGAGATCAGGATCGAGGAAATGCCTCTTTCCTTGAGTTCGACCAGCAGCTTGAGAAGGGCCTGGCTGTCGGTCTCGTTGAGCGAGGATGTGGGCTCATCGAGGATGAGAAGTTTGACCTGTTTCGAGAGCGCCTTGGCGATTTCGACAAGCTGCTGTTTGCCCAGCCCTAGATGAGTGATCCTGGTGCGCGGCGATTCCTTTAGGGATACGCGCTTGAGCAGATCTTCGGTGCGACGGTAGGTTTCGGTCCAGTCGATCACTCCGTTTTGGGCGCGCTCATTGCCCAGAAAGATGTTTTCGGCGATCGAGAGCAGCGGGACCAGCGCCAGTTCCTGATGGATGATGACGATGCCGCATTTCTCGCTGTCGGAAATGGAATGGAAATGGCGTTCCTCGCCCTCGAAAAAGATCTGGCCCTCGTAGTCGCCGGACGGATAGACGCCCGAGAGCACCTTCATGAGGGTGGACTTGCCTGCCCCGTTCTCGCCAACCAGAGCGTGGATTTCGCCCTGCTCGACAACGAGGTTGACGTTTTCGAGCGCATTGACGCCCGGAAAGCTCTTGGTGATGCCGCGCATTTCGAGAATGGACGTCATGGCGTTCCCGCTCTCTTTTGTTAAGTGTGTGCGGCGGGGCGAAATACTGCCCCACCGCACGGCCTCTGGAGGAGGATTGGTCGATTAATTGGCGATCTGGTCTTCGGTATAATAGCCCGAACCCACAAGAACCTCTTCGAGATTGTCGGCGGTGACCAGCACCGGCTCGAGCAGGTAGGAAGGGACAACCTTGACGCCGTTTTCGTAGGTCTCGGTGTCGTTGATCTCGGGCTCGGCGCCGTTGATCAGCGCTTCGACCATGCCGACCGTCACACGCGCCAATTCGCGGGTATCCTTAAAGATTGTCGAATACTGGTCGCCGGCCATGATTGCAGCAACCGAGGGGAGCTCGGCATCCTGGCCTGAAATGATCGGCATGGGCATGTCGCCCGAACCATAACCAACCCCGCGCAGCGAGGAGATGATGCCGATGGAAAGCCCGTCATAGGGCGAAAGCACGGCATCGACCTGATCGTCGGTGTAGTGGGCCGACAGAAGGTTATCCATGCGGGCCTGGGCAACCGAGCCGTCCCAGCGCAGCGTTCCGACCGTATCCATGCCCATCTGGCCCGATTTAACGACCAGCGTGCCGTCATCGATCAGCGGCTGGAGAACGCTCATGGCGCCGTCATAGAAGAAATAGGCATTGTTGTCGTCGGGCGAACCACCGAACAATTCGATATTGTAGGGCGCTTCACGATCGGAGGCTTCGAGCCCGTCGACCAGCGACTGGGCCTGCTGCACACCGACCTTGAAATTGTCGAAGGTGGCGTAATAGTCGACGTTTTCCGAACCGCGGATCAGCCGGTCATAGGCAATCACATGGATGCCGGAGGCGGCGGCGTTTTCAAGTGCCGTGGTCAGCGTCGTCCCGTCGATCGACGCGATAACCAGCACATCGACGCCGCGCACGATCATGTTTTCGATCTGGGCGAGCTGGTTGGGAATATCATCTTCAGCGTATTGCAGATCGGTCTGGTAGCCGGCGGCCTCGAACAGCTCCACCATGGAATTGCCGTCCGAGATCCAGCGGGCGGAAGATTGGGTCGGCATGGAAATGCCCACCGATCCGGCGTCCTGCGCGATTGCGGGCATCGCCGCAAGGGCAGACGTCATCACCAGGGCGCCCAGCCCTGCCAAAATCGATTTCATGAGGTTTCTCCCTGTCAGTTTCGCCCCGGCGCCTCTCGCCACAGCGACCTCCCATGCCGCACGTCAAGCGCAACAATCGCCAGCACATTTGCATATAGTATGATTATTTGTAAAGCGGGTGTTTGAACCCCTCACGCGCTTTTTCAACACAGCTCCGCTGCGTGTCGCACGCCGGTGCAATGTGGGGACATGGAGCCCCACGATGCTGGAGTGGTGTGGTCAGTGGGCTGGACCGGAAACCGGCGGCGATTTCTGCGGCTTAGCTTTGGGCCACACCCAAAGTGGTCGTGGCCCGATCGACACCGGACTGGATGGCCTGGCGCATGGCGACGCGGGCCATTTCGGGGTCCTTGGCCATGATGGCCTCGGCGATGTTGCGGTGCAGACGCACCGCCTTGTCGAACGCCGCCCCGCCTTCCATCGGCGAGGAAATGGTGAAGGACGCCATCAGCGCAATCTCGACAACATTGGAGAGCGAGACCATGAACGGATTGCCCGACGCCTGGGCCACCACACGGTGAAATCCTACGTCGTTGCGGGCGAAATCCTCGGCGCTCTGGCCCTTGGTCGCCATGCCGGCAAGCCAGGCCATCAGTTCATCGGCCTGCTCGTCAGATCGCCGCTCGGCGGCGAGCGCCGCGGCATCGGGCTCGACAGCCATGCGGATTTCGGCCAGCGAGGCAATGAAATCAAAGGAAATTCCCGATTCCAGATGCCAGAGCAGCACGTCGGAATCGAACATGTTCCAGCGCGACCGCGGCAGGACGCGCGTGCCGACCCGGGCCCGCGCTTCGACAAGGCCCTTGGCCGACAGTGTCTTGAGCGCTTCGCGCAGCACCGTGCGCGACACGCCGAACTGGTCGATCAGATCGCTGTCGCCGGGCAGGATCCGGCCCTCTTCATAGGTTCCACCCACGATGGCGGTCCCCAAGGTATACATGACATGGGCGTGGAAATTGTGGGGCTTGCGGCGCGCGGGAGCGACCGCTGGTCCGGCAGCAACCCCCGTCCCCTCCTGATCGTCCATCGTTCCCGCCATGCCGGTTCGCCCAAATCCCTGTTCTGTCGCGCCGGGCAAAACACGGCGCCAACAGAACATGACAAAGGGCGCGATGGATTGTCAAAATAAAAATATAATAAGATAATTGGCGGCTTGCGGGGGAATCGAGTGGCCGTCCAGCATGATGTGCCGCCAAATCGAGGAAAGAATCAATCCATGACGCAATCGGTCTTTGAGCACACCGCGCGCGTGACATGTCCTTGAGCGCCGACTGGATCGCCGTCGACTGGGGCACATCCAACATGCGTGCCTGGGCGATGCGGGCAGACGGCACCGTTCTGGCGCGGGGCGAAAGCGCCAAGGGCATGGGCCAACTCACGCCGTCTCAATTCGAGCCGGCGCTGCTTGAAGCTGTTGAACAATGGCTCAATTCAGAACGCGTCACCCCAATCATCGCCTGCGGCATGGTGGGTGCGCGACAGGGCTGGATCGAGGCTGAATACGCAAATACCCCTACCCCGCCCATCGCCGCGCAAGCGACCCGTGCCCCGGTTTCCGACAGCCGCATCGCCGTTTTCATCCTGCCCGGCGTCAGCCAAATGGCGCCACCCGACGTGATGCGCGGCGAGGAAACCCAGATTGCAGGGTATGTCTCGGCGGTCGAGCCTTCCGGCACTATCTGTCTTCCGGGCACGCACAGCAAATGGGTCGAGATCGCCGACGGGCGCATCACACGGTTTCGTACGGCAATGACCGGGGAAATCTTTTCCCTGCTCGCCGAGAAATCCGTTCTGCGCCATAGTGTCGGGACGGACATTTGGAGCGAGGACGGGTTTGCCGCAGGCGTTCGCGAGGCGCTGGACGATGCGGAAATCATAACGAAGCTGTTTTCGATCCGGGCCGGGAGCCTGCTCGACGGGATAGTGCCACAGGTCTCCAGATCGCGCCTGTCGGGGCTGTTGATCGGCGCTGAACTTGCCGGAACCGGCGATTACTGGCAGGGCGGTGACATCGCCCTGATTGGCGCATCGCGGTTGAGCGCGCTATACCAGACCGCACTGGGCCTGGCCGGGGTTTCCGCCCGGGTGCTGGACGCCGGGGATATGACACTGGCCGGGCTTTGCGCCGCCCGCGCAGCGCTGGAGGAGACGCAATGAGCCGCAATCTGATCGCTATCCTGCGCGGCATCAAACCCGATGAGGCGCTGAGCATAAGCCAAGCCCTGCTCGAGGCGGGGATTACCGCCATCGAAGTGCCCCTCAATTCGCCGCAACCGTTTGATTCCATCGCGGCAATGGTGCGTGAATTTGGCAGCGACGCTCTGATCGGCGCGGGGACGGTGTTGAGTGAAAAGGACGTGGCCGACGTCGCACGGGCGGGCGGAAAACTGATCGTTTCGCCCAATTGCGACGCGGCGGTGATCGGGGCGACCAAGGCGGCGAGCCTTCAATCCTTCCCCGGGGTGTTCACCGCCACCGAATGTTTCGCGGCGCTCAAGGCGGGGGCGGACGGGCTCAAGATTTTTCCCGCCGCAATCATGGGACCAGCCGGAGTTTCGGCGCTGAAGGCCGTGCTGCCGTCCTCGGTTCCGGTTTATGCGGTTGGGGGTGCCGGGCCAGATAATTTCGCCCAGTGGCGAGCCGCCGGAGCCGACGGGTTCGGCATCGGCACGGCGCTTTATACGCCCGGCCTGACAGCAAAAGAGGTGGGTGAGCGAGCCCGCAAACTTGTATTGGCCTATGACGAGGTTATGGCATGAGCGACGCGCACGTTTTCGACGACCGGTCCTGTTTTCTGGGCGAAGGTCCGCTGTGGCATCCCGAGCGCCAGCAGCTTTTCTGGTTCGACATCATCGGCCGCACGCTGCTGACGCGCAAGAACGGCGAGACCGGGGCGTGGACATTTGACGACATGGTTTCGGCGGCAGGCTGGATCGACCGGGACAATCTCTTGATTGCCGGCGAAACGGCGTTGCTCAAACTCAATATCGAAACCCGGACCCGCGACGTCGTCGCCAGGATCGACATCGGCGAGGGGCTGCGGACCAATGACGGTCGCGCCGATCCGTGGGGTGGGTTCTGGTTCTCCTCGATGGGCAAGAAGGCCGAGAACGACGCCGGAGCGATCTATCGGTATTATCACGGTGAAGTCGAAAAGCTGTTTTCTTCCATCACCATACCCAATGCCATCTGCTTTTCACCCGACCGGGCGTTCGGCCATTTCGCCGATACGGACCGAGGTATCGTCAAGCGCGTCGGGCTCGATCCGGAAAGCGGCGCGCCGGTCGGCGAACCGGAAATCTATCTGGACCTGACTGGCGAAGGACTGAACCCCGACGGGGCGGTGATCGATGCCGAGGGCAATATGTGGCTTGCTCAATGGGGTGCGGGGCGGGTTGCCGTCTATGATCCATCGGGACAGTTTCTCAAGGCCGTTTCGGTCGATGCGCCCCACACGTCATGTCCGGCCTTTGGCGGGACCGGTTTTTCAACGCTCTATTGCACCACCGCCCGTGAAGGGCTCGATGCCGAGGCGCTGGCCGACCACCCGGAATCGGGAAAAGTCTTTTTTGCCGAGGGCGTTGGGCGGGGACGGCCCGAACCTGCAGTTATCGTTTGAGCCGGCATGAAAAAGGGGCGCCGAAGCGCCCCTTTGCGTAAGAGATAAAGCCCCTTACTGGCGCTCGGCAGCCATGGCTTCCTGAGCGGCAGCATAGAGCGCTTCGCCGTCGATGCCGATGGCTTCCATATCGGCGAACCACTGCTCGATTGTGGGCTGGGCGGCTTCCTTCCAGCGGGCGGTTTCGGCTTCGTCCAGCGTCACGATGTTGTTGCCGGCGTCCTCGGCGATCTGCAGGCCGACATCGTCGCCGGCATCCATGGCGCGACCGAACATTTTCGAGGTCTCGAGGCCGGAATTGGCATCGATGACGGCCTTGAGGTCGTCGGGCAGGCCTTCATAGGTGCCCCGGTTCATGACGAACCCGAAGGTCTGGGTGTAAAGACCGTTTTCGCCGGAGAAGCCGGTGTGGTTGGAGACCAGTTCGGCGACGCGGATGGAGGGTGTGACTTCCCAGGGAACCGTGGTGCCGTTGATCACGCCGCGCGACAGCGCTTCGGTGGTCTGGGGCACTGGCATGCCGACGGGCTCAGCGCCGAGCTGGGCGAGCATGTTGGAGATGATGCGCGAACCGCCACGGATCTTCATGCCCTGGATGTCCTCAAGAGCGTTGATGGGCTCCTGGGTGTGGAACAGGCCGGGACCGTGTGTGTGCAGCGCAATGACCTGGACACTTTCGAACTCGTCAGCGGAATTTTCCATGACGTAGTTGTAAAAGGCGGCCGAGGTTTCTTCAGCGCTGTTGGACATCAGGAAGGGCAACTCGAACACTTCCGATTTCGGGAAGCGGCCCGGCGTATAGCCAAGCACCGTCCAGATGACGTCGACCACGCCGTCCTGAGCCTGGGCGAACAGGCTGTCGGGCGCGCCGCCGAGCTGCATGGCCGGGTAGAGTTCCACGGCGATACGGCCGTCGGACTGGTCCTGAATGGCCTCGGCCCAAGGTGCGATGGCGGTGGCAGGAATGGTGGCCTGCGCGGGCAGGAACTGGTGGACGCGCAGCGTTACCTCCTGGGCCATGGCGCCGGCGGCAAACGAGACGCTGGCAACCGCCCCGAGCAATATCGATTTCAGTTTCATTTGATCTTCTCCCTTTGTTGCACGCTTGTTCGCGTGTGAACTCCCATATGTCCCGGGCCGCTCAATAGAGCAGCCACACCAGCCCCAGCGTTATCGGTGGGAAGGCGACAAGAATGATGGTGCGAATGATGTCGCTGGCCACGAAGGGCAGCGCCCCCCGGAACGTTTCGGAAAGGCGTGTGCCCTTGGCCATCGAATTGATAATGAACAGATTCATCCCCACCGGTGGCGTTATCAGCCCGACTTCGACGACGATCAGGACCAGAATGCCGAACCAGATGGCAAATTCGTCCGGGGTCAGTCCGAAATCGAGGGCAGACATCATCGGAAAGATGATCGGCACGGTCAGAAGGATCATCGAAAGCGAGTCCATGACGCAGCCGAGCACGAGATAGAGCAGCAGGACGATAGCCATCACCACCCAGGGGTTGAAGCCCTGCTCGGTGACCCATCCCGCGGCGAACTGGGGCAATTGCGAGAGCGCCAGGAATCCGTTGAGCGAAGCGGCGCCAAGCACGATGAGAAAAATCATCGCGGTGGAGGACGCGGTTCCCAGAATGGCCTCTCTGATCCCGTTGCGCGACAGACTGCGCGAAACCAGCGCGACAAGCCCCGTGCCGGCGGCACCGACCGCGGCGGCTTCGGTGGGTGTGAAGATGCCGGTGTAGATGCCGCCGATCACCAGGACAAAGATCGCCACGACCGGCCAGATATGGGCCAGTTCGCGGAAGCGCTCGCCATAGGGCACGCGGTCGCGGACGCCGGCGGATTCAGGACTGACCCGCACATAAATGGCGATGACGAGCAGATAGCCGATGGCGGCGAGAATGCCCGGCACGAAGGCCGCCATGAACAGTTTGGCGATGTTCTGTTCTGTCAAAACGGCAAAGATGACAAGGATGACCGAGGGCGGAATGAGGATGCCAAGCGTACCGCCGGCAGCGACCGCACCGGTCGAAAGCGCGCCCGAATAGCCGTGCTTTTTCAACTCTGGCAGAGCGACATGGCCCATGGTGGCGGCGGTTGCAAGCGAAGACCCGCAGATGGCGCCGAACCCGGCGCTGGCGCCCACGGCAGCCATGGCCACACCACCCCTTCGGTGACCCAGCCAGGACGCGGCGGCATTAAACAGTGCGGCCGACATGCCCGAAAGAGTGGCGAACTGCCCCATCAGGATGAACAGCGGCACGACCGAGAGCGAATAGGACGCAAAAGTCGAATAGGTGAGGCTCTTGAACTGGGCCATGACCGGATTGAACGTGCCGGTGAGCACCCAGGAGCCGAAAATGCCGACGCCGAGCATGGCAAGCCCGATGGGCACGCGCAGGAAAATCAGAAGCAGAATTACTGGAAACGAGAGCAGTCCGATAAGTACATTGCTCACAGGTCGGCTCCCGACGACTGCAGTTCTGAACGGCCGGCCAGCGCGTTGGAGACCGAGCGGCCCAGCACGTAAAGCGCGACGGCAAAAAAGACGACCGCGCCAACCAAGCCGGCCGCATAAGTCCAGCCCAGCGGCATGCGCAGCAACAGCGTGGTCTCGTTGTAGCGGAACTTGTCGAGCATGCCGTCATAAAGCCGCCAGGCAATAAATCCGGCGGCGGCGAGCATCATGATATCGGTGATGACGAGGATCCACCGGTTGACGAGGGGGCCGAAGCGGTCGGTCACTATGGTGACAATGGCGTGTCCGCGCTCAAGGTGCGCCCATGGCAGGAAGGCGAAGACGGCAAAGCCGATACCAGCCTCTACGAGTTCATAATCACCCCTGATCGGACGCAGACCGGCCCAAAGCAGAGCGCGGCCGGTGACGCTGACGACGACCATGACAACCAGGCCGACAAGGACTATGCCTCCGGCCAGCGCCATCAGCTTGGCCAAGCCGTAAATGGTGCGCCCAAGCGGCGACTGATCCTGGAACAAACCCATCCTCCCCTGCACGCTCCGATGATACCTCTCTATCATCCGATAATGCCAAGCGCACCCTTGTCTCTCGCCGTCTGATCGAACAATGGACAATGCACACAAACGATAGGATCATCCGAACATCGATCGGTCATCCCATCGCATATTGTTTATATAACATAACTAGTTTTGGCAAGCGCCCGGTGGAGGTGTACCGCTCCGGCGTTGCGTTTTTCGCCGATCGCTTTAAATTCTAAAGCATAACAATAAGGGGAGCGTTCATGTCCGCTGGTCCGGGGTCCGTCATTGACGATGCCATGCTCGAAACCGGGTCGACCACCGACATTGTCGGATACCGGTTGCGCCGGGCGCAGTTGAGCGTCTTTCAGCGCTTCCTTTCGGCCTTCGCGGCGCTCGATCTGCGCCCGGCCGAATATTCCGCCTTGACGCTGATCGGCGACAATCCCGGCCGCAAGCAGACCGAGATCGCCGAAATCCTGGGAATCAAGCGCGCCAATTTCGTGGCGCTCATCAACGGCCTGGAGGGCCGAGGGCTGACCGAGCGTCGGGCCGCGCATGGCGACCGGCGCGCCAATGCGCTGTTTCTGACCAAAGAGGGCGAGGATTTTCTAGAAACGGCGCGCGCCGTACAGGATGATTTCGAGGCCGACTGCATCGCCCGTCTGGGTGGGCCCAAGGCGCGAGACACGCTGCTCGACCTGCTGGGCCGGTTGTGCTGATCGCGCCATCGCGGGTTGCGCCAAAGAACCGATAAGAGTCAAATGGGCCAGCGAATCAACTTTCCCTGACCGCCGGATTTTCCTGTCTTCCATGTCGCTTTTTTCCAACGCTACGGCCCTTGATGCTGCGCCGGCCGGCGGACTGGATATCTTGCGATCCGTGTTCGGGCTCGATGCGTTTCGCGGCCAGCAGCAAGACGTAGTCGATCACGTCATGGGTGGCGGTGACGCTGTGGTGCTTTTCCCCACCGGGGCGGGGAAATCGCTGTGCTACCAGATTCCGGCGATCGGCCGGCCCGGGGTCGGCGTTGTCATCTCTCCTCTGATCGCCCTGATGCGCGACCAGGTCGAAGCGCTCAAGCAGGCCGGCGTGCGGGCCGCAGCGCTCAATTCCTCGCTTTCGCCCGAGGAGAACCGCAGCGTGCGCCAGGCCCTGCGCGATGGGGAACTCGATCTTCTCTATGTGGCACCGGAGCGCTTGGCGGCGGCGGGGTTTCTCGACCTTCTGGCCAGCGTCGACATCGGGCTTTTTGCCATCGACGAAGCCCATTGCGTGAGCCAGTGGGGCCATGATTTCCGGCCCGAATATCGCGAACTGGCCAAATTGCGCGAATTGTTTCCGCACGTCCCGCGCGTTGCGCTGACGGCGACGGCCGACCCCACAACCCGCGCCGATCTGATTGAGCGGCTGGGGCTGGAGGATGCGCAGCTTTTCATCTCGAGTTTCGATCGGCCCAATATCGGCTATTCGATTGTCGAGCGCGCCAATGCGCGAGCGCAATTGCTCGATTTTCTGGCCCGCCACAAGGGCGAAAGCGGCATCGTTTATTGCCTGTCGCGCGCCAAGGTGGAGGCGATTGCCGAGTTCCTGACCGAAAAGGGTATCCCTGCCCTACCGTATCACGCCGGGCTCGATGCTGGTGTGCGGGCGCGCAACCAGGACGCGTTTTTGAAGGAAGACGCCGTGTGTCTGGTGGCAACCGTTGCGTTCGGGATGGGGATCGACAAGCCAGATGTTCGCTATGTGGCGCATATGGATTTGCCCTCCTCGATAGAGGCTTACTATCAGGAAACGGGCCGGGCCGGTCGCGACGGCCAGCCCTCGGAAGCCTGGATGTGCTACGGGCTGTCCGATGTGAGCCAGAGGCGGCGGATGATCGCCGAAGGCAACGCGCCCGACGAGATCAAGCGGCTGGAAAACACCAAGCTGAGCGCCCTGCTCGGAGTGTGCGAGACGGCGGGCTGCCGTCGACAAGCGGTTCTTGCTCATTTCGGCGAGCAGCATCAGGGCAATTGCGGGAATTGCGACACCTGCATCAACCCGGTCGACACCTGGGACGGCACGGAGGCGGCGAACAAGGTCATGTCGTCGATCTATCGCACGGGCCAGAGGTTCGGCGCGGCGCATGTGATCGATGTCGTGATGGGCAAGGCCACCGAAAAGGTGGAAAAATTCAGGCACCAGCATTTGCCGGTTTTCGGGGTCGGGCATGATATTTCGGTCAAGACCTGGCGGTCGGTTGTGCGGCAGTTGACGGCCATGGGGCTGGTCCATGTGAACCACGAAGCCCATGGCGCCCTCTATCTCGATGAAGGCGCGCGGGCGGTGTTTCGGGGCGAACGGACGGTGACGCTGCGGCGCGATCCCGAGCGCAAGAAATCGGACACCAATCGGGCCCTGGCGGGCGGAGAAGCGCTTTCTGGCGAAGCCGAGGCCGTATTCGAGCGGTTGCGGCGCAAGCGGCGTGAAATCGCTTCGGCGCAGGGCGTGCCGCCCTATGTGGTTTTTCAGGATACGACATTGCGGGCCATGGCGCAGAGGCTGCCGGCGACGCTCGATGATCTGCGCGCCCTGCCGGGGGTGGGCGATGCCAAGCTCGAGCGGTACGGCACGGCATTCCTCACGGCGATTGCCAGCGCAGACTAGATTTTCCGGTGCGCCGGCTCGAATATGGTTCGAGCGCTGAGCCCTATTTGGATGGATATCCATCATGAGTGAAATCGACAGGATCGATCGCAGAATTCTCATCGAGCTCCAGAACGATGGGCGGATCACCAATTCCGAACTGGCGCAGCGCGTGGGGCTGGCTCCCACATCGATGAGCGACAGGGTACGGCGGCTGCAGAACCACGGCTACATCAAGGGCTTCCGCGCCATTCTCGACGCCGACCAGATGGGGCTGGGCCTTCTGGTTCTGGTGGAAGTGTCACTCGACAAGACCACTCCCGATATTTTCGAAAAATTCGCGACGGCGGTGCGCAAGCAACCGGAAATCCTCGAATGCCATATGGTGGCCGGGGGGTTCGACTATCTGGTCAAGGCGCGGCTGCCCGACATGGGACGCTACAGAGCCTTTCTCGGAGAGGTTCTGCTCTCGCTGCCCGGCGTGCGCGAGACCCGCTCCTATCCGGTGATCGAAGAGGTCAAGGACGACGGCGTTCTGCCGCTCTGAAGACCTCATTCGGGCAATTCGGTTTCCGGCTCATGCTCGCCGGCGTGCACGATCATGTCGGAAATGACATGGCGGATGTGGTGGTCGTCCGCTTCATAGTGAACGTGCTTGGCGTGTCGCGTGCCACGGACCAGCCGCGCGGCGCGCAGCAGGCGCAGATGGTGGCTGACGAGGGACTGGGACGCATCGATCTTGCGGGCGATATCGCCCACCGCCATGGGCTGATCGAGGCAGGCGAGCAGGATCTTGAGACGGGTGGGATCGCCGAGCAGCTTGAAGGTCTCGGCAACGACGAGGATTTCGGTTTCCGTTGGGCTGCGGCTGTCTCTCAAAAGGGGGCCTCGTGCGGGCGGGATGAACTATGGGATCGTCATCCTACCCGGATTCTGCCGCGCATGCACAATGGGTTCGTTCTCGCGGATGGTCAGGGCGTCTCTGTCTCGACCGCATCGATCGCCTGATCGATCATGGTGCGCAGCATCTGATCCTGCGTGCGCATGAGGACCGCAACAGCGCGGGTGTCGCGCTCAAGGGGCGCAACCGTGCCCTGATGGGAATAGAAATCGCCCGACTGCAGGGCGGGCCGGTCGAGATGGGGTTGCCAGACGATGGCTGCATCGAGTTCGCCGGCCTCCATCAAAGACACCATGAGCTCGGGGCGGTCGTAGGGCAGCCGGCGGACCCCATCGAAAGTTCCGGCCGCGATGGCGAGCATGATATCGGCGTCGATCGGCGAATAAAGGGGCACGCCCAGACGCGTTCCGGGCGCCAGATCGGTCAGATCTTCGATCTCATCGTCGCGCGTCAAGAGGACATAGGGCGCTTCGAAATAGGGCCGCGACAAGGTCATCCAATCGGGCGCGATTTCGCCGGGGACGATCTGGACGCCCATGACGCCGACGCATTTTTCCGCGAGGTGGACAAGAATTGAGGGCCAGAGGCCCTCATTGTCGAGGAGCTCGATATTGACGTCCATTTCAACGATCTCGGGCTCGAGCAGCAGGACATGGGCCAACTCGGTGGCAACCTCGCGGTCACGGACGAGCGTGGGGCTGTTGGGAATGACACAGAGCGGCAGCCGGTTTTCAAAGTCGGGGCGGGTGCGGTTATAGGATTCCACGGGCACGAAGGGTTGGGCCAGCGCCGACGATGCAGCCGGAAGCGCGACAACCAGCAGGCTCGCACAGCAGATAATCTGTTTTAGCACGCCAAGACCCATGCGACCCTCACATCAATTTCCCGGTTTCGCTCTTAAACAGGAAATGGGCCGGCGTGTGCCGACCCATCAATTTGCTGCCTTCTGACCGTCAGCCCCGATCGGGCAGAGCGAAGACGAGGACGGCGTTGCCCGAGCTCGGACGCTTGATTTCAGGCGTCAGCTGGCTCGGGACGCTCGACGACCAGGAATAGCCCCCGACGCCGACCGGAACCGCAACATACTGCTTTCCATCGACGGCATAGGCGATGGGATAACCCTGGGCAGCCTGCGGCAGGCGGGTTTCCCAAAGCACTTCGCCGGTTTCTTCGTCCCATGCATACATGTGACGATCCCAATCGCCGCCGAACACCAGGCCGCCCGCGGTGGTGAGCATGGCCGTATTGGCCGGAGAGCGCGAGGGGTTCTCCCAGAGCACTTCGCCGGTATCGATGTTCATGGCAACGAAGCGGCCGATATTGTCCGGGCTGTCGGGATGGATGGCACGGGTGCTGCCGACCTGGCCGTTGCCGCCGCCGCCCTCGACCATCTCGACTTCGCCATAGGTCATGGCCGTGTCGCAGTTGATGCTCATGGGGATATAGACGGCGCGAGTCTGCGGGCTGTAGGCAAGCGAACGCCAGCTGCGGAACCCGGTCGTGCTCGGGCACATGGTGATGGGCTCACCCAGTTCGGCAATCTTGCCTTCACGATAGTTGGCAAAAGTGCCTTCATCGGTGATGTCGATCTGGTCCTGCCAGCCGAGATCGAAGGCGGGATAGGGCTCACCCGTCTCGCGGTTGCCGCGCCAGAGAATGGCCAGCTTGCCCATGTTGACGTAGGAGGGCTCCCCGTCGATATCGACAAGGATGTGCTCGAAAGCTTCGTCCATGTCGTTTGTTTCGCCCGGAATGTACTGGCGGAACCATTCGATTTCGCCTGTATCGGGGTCGAGCGCCAGGGTGGAGCTGGTATAGAGGGAGGCATCGTCCTGGCCGCGGCTGACGCGGGCCCAGGGCTTGGCCTGGGAGGAGCCGATATAGACCAGATCGGCTTCGGGATCGTAGGACGCCGAGGTCCAGATATCGCCACCGCCGCGCAGGACGTAAGGCATGCCGCCCCAGCTGTCTTCACCTTCGGGGGCATCGGAAACGGTGATGGTGCGCCAGACTTCGTCACCGGTTTCGGTATCGAACGCGGCGACACCGCACTTGTCCTCAACAAAACCAAAGCAACCCATATAGCCGACGATGACCTTGCCGTCGGCGATTACGGGAGCGGCGGTCACGGTCTTGCCCTCTCCGGCGACGTCCGTTTCCCAGACAACCTGCCCCGAGACCGCGTCAAGCGCGACAAGTCCCGCGTCGGGCGTGGCAAAAAAGACCTTGTCGCCGTAGATGGCCAAACCACGGCTCATCATGCCCGGGCGGAACCCTTCGGGCATTTCGCGCCGATACTCCCACAAAAGATCGCCGGTCACCGCATCGAGCGCCTGGGCGATACCATCGGGATTGGCGAGGTACATGACGCCATCATAGACGATGGGCGCCGTTTCCTGCCAGCCTGGTTCCATGGACCAGCCCCAGGCAAGGGTCAGATCGCTTACGTTTTCGCGGTCGATCTCATCGAGCGGGGAATAGCCCCAGCTGTCGAGGGCGCGCCGCCAAAGCAGCCAGTCGCCATCGGCGGGAGCGCTCAGCATCGCATCGGTGATCGGGGTGAACGCATCGTCCTGGGCCCATGCGGGGGCCGAGACGCCAAGGGCAGCGATCAACGCTGCCGCGCTGACAATAGATTTGAGTTTCATTGTATCTCCTCCAGAAATTTCCAGAATTGGTATCGGGCCCCGCGCTCGGGTCCCGCAGGTATCAGGGAGCGGTTATGGTGATGGCCTGAAGGGCCTCGGGATCGGCCGGCAGTTCACCATCTTGTGTCGCCGGGACGCCGTTGGCGGACAGAATGTAGGCGACGATATCGACATAGGTCTGGTCCGAGAGCGACCCGCCCATGCCGGCGGGCATGGTTGTCGAAATGACGTTGTATTTGGCGCCGACCGTCTGCCCGACCCAGCCATATTTGAACACGGACCCTGTAAGATCGGGTGCCGTCGAAAGGACCGAATGGAGGTCCTCGCCATGGCAACTCGAACAGTTTGCCATGTACTCCTCCTGACCGCGCTCGACCTGCTCGACGCCGATGGAGCCGCCCTCAAGCGCATGGTCCTGCGCGATCGCCGGCAGCCCGGTGAAAATCGCCAATGCGAGCGCGCACCCAAGGACCTGGATGTGCGGGTGCCTGAAGAGAGTTTGCACGGGAGAACTCCATTGATGCAGAGAGGGAAAGCGAGGCGCGGATGCCCTGCCGGAGCGCCAAAAGGCGCATCCGGCAGGCACACCCGGGAGGATCAGTCCTGACAGAAGGGCTCCTTGCCCATCACGCTGTCGATGCCGCCAAGCACGTGCTGGCGCCAGTTCTCGTCCTCGAGAATTTCGAAGCTGTGGCCGAGTGTGGTGAGCCACGCCCGGCCGCCATCGTAGTAGTGACACCAGGACACGGGGTTGGTTTCGCCCATGCCGGGATTGCCGTAATAGCCGGCCAGTCCCTGCTCGCGCGTCGCATTGTCGACGCTGAGCAGAATGCGGACATCGCTGAGCCAACGCGGATCGGGGTTGAGGTTGTAGAACTCTTCATCGCTGAATTGAGTGCCCTCGGCCAGATGCGCGACCGAGACGTCGTTCTCGCTCTCGACGATGACGGTGCCTGCCTGACGCGGGCCGTGGTCATAGAGCTGGGCGCCAAGAAGACCTTCGAACCATGTCGAGTTGAAATTGGTGCCGAATGCGTTGTGGATACCCACAAAGCCGCCACCGCCCTCGACATAGATGCGCAGAGCCATCATGCCCAGGCTGGTCACGGCATCGCGGCCGGTGTTGAAGAATACGATGGCATCATAGGGGCGAAGACCGAATCCGCTTTCGAGATCGGCGGGGTCCTGGCTGGTGGTGACCTCGTAGCCCTGTCCCTCGAGCAGTTCAGTGAGCGCCTCGACGCCCGCATCGCGGTTGTCATGCGGGTTCACGCCCGTAGCGACGTGAGAGAAGATAAAGACCTTCCAGGGCTCTTCGTCACCCGATGTACGGTCATACCAGGCGTTGTAGCAGCTATCGTCGATGCTGCCGCAAAAGCCGTATTTCTCGAACGTCGTGTACTGCTCGGGCTGTTGCGCCAGAACGGGCATGGCGGTCAGGGCGGTCAACACCGTGGCGGCGCCGGCAAGGCGCGCGATTAGCTTGGTCATCTAAGTCTCCTCCAAAAATCTCGGTCGGGCTGCAGCGCCGCTGAGCGGTGATGGCCAGCGGCTGCGCCGGTTGGACAATCTGATCTCCAGCCCCCGCGATTGATGGCACGATAAAATCCGTCATGCAAGATTTAATATGAGACTTTGTGTTTCATATGTTGATTTTGCTTTTCGTCGTCAAAACGACAAACGTCAACACCCGGACGTACAGGATACGACCGGCTGGAGCCTGATTTGCGCTGTCGGTTGCCGGGCTCGGGCGCGCTGTCGATGGAGCCGCCGGCAGGCTCCTAGAGCCGTTCAGGATTTGATTGAGTCAAATCCTTGGCTCTAAGTCCTTGTTTTTTCGCGTGTCCGAGCCGCAAAAAATCGTTTCACTTTTGCTGGACACGCTCTAGGTCTGGACTATGCGGCCCGCCGCGAATTCGGCGGCGATGCGTTCAGCCAGCTCGGTCTCAGTATCCTCACGGGCACCGCTCAGCCCCATAGCGCCGAAGAAGACGCCGTCACGCTCGAGCAGAACGCCGCCACCGAGCGGTGTCACATGGGGAAGATGAGCCAAGGGCATGCCCTCCTTGACCCGCCGCGAAAAGTCCGAGGTCGGCCTGCGAAACAGGGCAGCGCTACGGGCCTTGGCCAGGGCGGCATCGACCGCTGCGGGAAACGCGCCATCCATGCGCATTTGAACGTTGGACCAGCCGCCATCATCAACTATGGCGATGGCCAGCTCGAACCCTTTCTCGCGCGCGCCGGCCATTGCCGCTTTGGCGATGGCCTCAGCTTGAGCACATGTGAGCGCACGCCGTTCCATGGTCAGTTCAGAAGGTCCTTGCGGGCACACATGGCCTGAACGGCCATGCCATAGCCATCCGCTCCCATTCCCGCCATGACCGCGGTTGCGACCTTGGACACATAGGAATGGTGATAGATGGCCTCACGCCGGTGCACATTTGTGATGTGGAACTCAAAGATCGGGCCTGGGAACATCTTGAGCGCGTCGAGCAGGGCAAGCGAGGTGAAGGTGAAGGCCGCCGGATTGATGATGATGCCGGCCGCGGTGTCGATCGCTTCGTGCACCCAATCAATCAGGCGTTCTTCGGAATTGGTCTGCCGGAACTCGATCGGACGGGTTCCCGCGCTTGCCCGGCACAGGTCTTCGACCTGGGCCAGCGTGGTTGCGCCATACAGCTCGGGTTCACGAAGACCAAGCCGGTTGAGATTGGGGCCGTTGAGCACGAAAATGGGTTTGGTCATTACGCGAACTTTCGAAAACTAACCCTGATAGCCGAACATACGCGGCAGCCACAGGACGGTATCGGGAACGAAGGTGAAAAGAAGCAACGCCGCCAGGAGGACGCCCAGGAAAGGAAGCGTATCGCCCACGATGTGGCGCAGCTTGGCCCGTGAGATCGACTGCATGACAAAGAGCAGCATGCCGTAAGGCGGGGTAATCAGGCCGATCATCACGTTAATGACGACGACCACGCCGAAATGAACGAGATCGATGCCCAACGCCGCTGCCGAGGGCACGAGCACCGGCACGATGATCAGGATGATCGCCGTCCCCTCCAGCATGCACCCCAAAAGCAAAAGCACGACATTGACGAAGATCAGGAAGGTGATCGGATCGAGATTCCAAGCGGTCAGTATGGAGCTGAGGGTGGCGGGAATGTTTTCGACGGTGACGACGTAATTGAGAACCAGTGCCCCGGCGATCAGCATGCCGATTGAGACCGTCGTCTTCGAAGAGGTTACCAGCGACCGGTAGAAACTCCTGAGGCTGATCGAGCGATAAAGAACAATCGAGATGATGAGTGCGTAAGCGGCGGCGACCGCTGCGGCTTCGGTGGGCGTTGTGATGCCGCTGTAAATGCAGAACAGCAGAACGACGGGCATCATCAGCGCGGGAAGCGAGGTCCAGGTGATGCGCGGCAACTCGCGCAGCGGCACCGGGTCTTCCACCGGGAAGTTGTTGGTGCGGGCCTTGAAATAGACAATGATTGCCAGCGAAATGCCCATGATGGCGCCGGGGACGATGCCGCCCAAAAACAGGTATCCGATCGAGGCGTCGGAAACGAGGGCGTAAAGCACCATGGGGATCGAGGGCGGAATGATCGGCCCGATCACCGCGGACGATGCGGTGAGCGCCGCGGCAAAGGAAGCGGGGTATTTGCCGTCGCGGGTCATGAGCGAATAGATCATCTTGCCGGTACCGGCAGCGTCGGCAATGGCGGATCCGGACATGCCGGCAAACACCATCGATTGGAGCACGTTGACCTGGGCCAGCCCGCCCCGGAAACGGCCGACGACCGCGTTGCACCATGCCAGCAGCCTGTCGGACAGCGAGCCGGTGTTCATGAACTCGGCAGCGAGGATGAAGAGCGGAACGGCCAGGATGATGTAGTTGGAATACATGCGGTTGAGGAACTGCTCGGCCGCGATGCCCATGTCGAGGCCCGACATGAACAGATAGAGAATAGACCCGGCGATCATGGAAAGGCCGATCGGCAGGCCGAGCACGGCAAGCACCAAAATCGAGACGATGCAGAGAAAGAAGGGATCGAGAAAAATCATTTGGCCGGGCCTTCCAACTCGTCATCGGCATCCTTGCCCCAAACCGCAACGCCCGCCCGCCAGATGTAGCGGGCCATGGTCACCACGGTGAAAACAATGAAGATCGAATAGACATAGTCGTAACGGAATTTGAGATAGGCGGTCTTTTCCACCTTCATGAACAGCACGTAATCGACGATGGCGGGCAGGGCCAGCCCGAACAGGGCGACGAGCGCAATGGCCGTGATCACGGTCATTATCCTGCGAGACCGCGAACTTACCGAGCTGTAGATGATGTCGAGCCGCACATCGTCGCGCGAGCGCAAGACGAAAGTTGTCCCGAAAAGGACGATCCAGACCCACAAGATTGCGCTGAGTTCATAGGCCCAGCCACTCTGCATGCGCAGGCCGTAGCGGAACACGATCTGTAGAATGAACAACGCAAACATGGCGCCGAGCATCAAGGCCAGGATGTTCTCGGCCCGCGCGACAAGCCAGCGCCCAACACGCAATAGTCCGGACATGAAAATCTCCTCTTCCCTAAACACTCCGGGCAAAAGCCGGGGCAGGCGTCAGGGAAATACAGAAAGGGCGCCGCGGCAATAAGCACGGCGCCCGATATGTGCCCTAAAGGGCGTTGATGGCTTCAAGCGCGCCTTCGGGCCAGCTGTCCGAAATCTCGGAGTTCAGGTACTGCTCCTGCGCATAGGCGCGGAAGGCGTCCTGATCGGGCTCGTAGATGTTGAGACCGGCAGCTTCGAACTCGCCGATCAACTGCTCTTCCATGGCGATGTGTTCGGCCTGGCTCCAGTTGATGGCCTCGCTGGCGGCGGCCTGGAAGGCTTCCTGGTCTTCTGCCGACATGGCGTTCCATGCGTCGGACGAGATCACCAGAAGATCATATCCGATCAGGTGCGACGTCAGAACGATCTGGTCCATCACCTCGTAGAACTTCATGTTCTGAACGTTGGGAAGCGGGTTGTCCTGGCCGTCGATGGCGCCGGTCTGAAGGCCGGTATAGACCTCGGCATAATCCATCGGTGTGGGGTTGGCGCCAATGGAGCTACCCAGGAACTGCCAGGCATCGCCGCCCGGCATGCGCAGGCGCACGCCCTCCATATCGGCCGGGGTCTGGATTTCCTTATCGATGCGCAGACCAACCTGGCGGGCGCCAAAATAGGTGGGGCCCAGAATGTGAACGCCGAGCTGATCTTCGGCCATCTGCTTGAATTCTTCGCCCACTTCGCTCTCAAAGAACGTACGCAGGTGCTCGGCATCACGGAACAGATAGGCCGAGGTCAAAAGCGACCATTCGGGAATCTGGTTGGAGATATCCTGAGGGGCGATGTTGCCCATCTCGAGGTTTCCACGCTGCAGTGCGACGAGCTCGGTGCCTTGACGGAACAGGGTTCCGCCGTAATAGGGCTCGATGGTGGCGATGTCGCGCACTGCATCGGCGAACTGGCCCATCATGGCGGCGCGGATGTCCTGATCGGAAAACACAGCCGAAAAGCGGAGCGTGGGCGCGTCCTGCGCCATGACCGGCATCGATACTGCAGCCGCAACTGCAACCGAGCCGAGCATGAGAGCCCGGCGGGTGAGATTCAAAAGCATAATTATCTTCCTCCTTGTTGCATCCGGCGACGATTGGCGCAGCGTCACGACGCGCGACATCTCTCCTCTCTCGCCGATCTCAAATGTACGAACTAGTTCGTTTATGTCAAGCAGCTTTCCACCTGCTGTCAATGCATCTATCTTTACCAATAACGTCTGTCAATTTTGAAAATCTCATATGAAATAATTTTACACCGTGATAACGTGAAGGTGACAAGTGCGCAGAGACGTGGCAGGAACAGGCGACGGGGAAGAAAACGATCATGGCAAACGCAAAACCGCTGCACGACACAATGGACGAAATCTCCGACACCGTAGGCGAGCAGGCTTTCCGAAAGATTCGCGGCGACATCGTATCGGGCGATCTCAGGCCGGGGCAAAAGCTCAAGCTCGAACAGCTCAAGAGCAAATATGGCGTCAGCGTTTCCACGCTTCGCGAAATCCTCAACCGGCTCACGACCGAGGATCTGGTGGTGGCGGAGGGACAGCGCGGGTTCGAAGTCAGCCCCGCCTCGGTGGACAATCTGCGTGAAGTGGGCGACCTGCGGCTGGTTCTCGAAAACCACGCGCTCGCGCTTTCCTTTGCGGCGGGCGACCTCGACTGGGAAGCGGATGTGGTTGCGGCCCATCACAAGCTGTCATCGATCGAACGGGCGCTGCTGGGAGGCGATGCGAATCGGACATTTGAGTGGATCAAATACGATTTTGCGTTTCACCATGCGCTGATTTCGGCCTGCGGATCAAAGTCGCTGCTGGCGATCCATCAGTCGATTTTCGACCGATTCATGCGCTACCACCTTCTGGCTGCGAGCTTTCGCGGCGACGGCGTTTCCGAGGACCACAAGGAGTTGTTCCGGTTGGCGCTTGAACGGGATGTTGCCGGAGCCCAGGCCAAGCTGGCCCAGCACATTCATTCGGGCATCGACCATATCCTGAGCACCGGCCGGCTCTAGCGTCGGACGATCAGGCCGCCGCTTCAAAGCTGCGGGTCATTTCCTCACGCGATGGCACGCGACCGGTGAACAGCTCAAATGCCTTGACTGCCTGAAATATGGCCATGCCGGTGCCCGGGAGCGTGGCGCATCCCGCCGCAGCCGCACGCTTTACCAGCGCGGTTTCGCGCGGGAAATAGACGATATCGGCAACCCATTGGCCAGCGCTCAAAAGCTCGGCATCGACCGGCAGGCCGGGATATTTGTCCATTCCGACCGGGGTGGCATTGACGATGCCATCGAAACTGGAAACCGACGAGATGTCGGTGGTTGCAGTCACTTGATAGGCCATCTCGCGCATGCGCGCCGCAAGGCCCTGGCTGCGGGCGGCGTCCATGTCGAAGACGACCAACTCCTCTACCCCGACCTCGATCAGGGCGCGGGCAACGGCGGCTCCGGCACCCCCTGCCCCGATCTGGAGCACGCGCTTGCGCTGCGCGTTGGGCAGGCCGAGCCGAAAACTTTCGGCAAATCCCCAACAATCGGTGTTGTGGCCGATCCGCTGTCCGGCATCGAATATCACGGTGTTGACCGCCCCGATCTCCTTTGCATCGGGCGCGAGACCATTGAGGTGCTCAATCACGGCCTGCTTGAACGGATGGGTAACATTGACACCGCGGAACCCGACCTTTTCGAGCAGATCGACAACGTCACCCAAATGCTCGTTGCCCAGGGCGAGCGCGTCAAAATCGATCAGGTGGTAATGATAGTCGAGCCCCTGGCGCTCGCCTTCCTGCCTGTGCATGGTGGGAGAGAGCGATGCGCCGATTCCACGGCCAAGCAATCCGATATGAATGGCCCCCTTGGCGCCGATATCGAGCAATTCCGCAAGATTGCCGCCCAGATTCGCCATGCCTGAAGATCCCGCTTGTGCTGACAGTGCAGTCAAATCCATTCCCCTTCGGGCCATTGCCTTGCCCTTGTGTTTTTTGACCGTCTCGACCTAAATGCAGGCGCGACAGTAGGTGAATGATGTACGAACTAGTTAGTTTAGTCAATCCACGATGCATGGTGACAGGGGCGGGATATTGAGCACTACCGAGGATACGAAACGGCCCGGCCGACGTCAGCAGGACCCCGAGGGCACCCGGCGCAACATCATAGAGGTCGCCTCGAACGAATTTGCTCTCAATGGGTTGGCCGGGGCACGTATTGACGAGATTGCCGAAAAGACCCGCGCCAGCAAGCGCATGATCTATTATTATTTCGGCGACAAGGAGGGCCTTTACGTCAGCGCTCTCGAAAACGCCTATCGCGTGGTGCGCGAAGGGGAAGCCGAGCTTGATATCGAAAGCCTGCCGCCGCTCGAGGGATTGCGCCGTCTCGTGGGCTTTACATTCGATCATCATTCCGAGCATGAGGATTTCATCCGCATGGTGATGATCGAAAACATTCATTCGGGGCGTTATATGGAACGCTCACCGGAGCTGCGCGCCGTCAACGAGGCCGCTATCGCGCGGATCGGATCGATCTACACCAAGGGCGTCGCGGAGGGCGTCTTCCGGGACGGGCTGGACCCTCTGGAAATCCACTGGCAGATCAGCGCGCTGTGCTTTTTCAACGTATCGAACCGGGCGACCTTTTCCCACCTGTTCGGTCGCGACATGGGTTCGGCGCAAAATCAGGCAACGCTGCGACAGAACGCCATCGACATGGTTTTTCGGTATCTGGCCAAGCCCGAATATATCTAGGGATCGATCGGGCGGGAGCCCTCGGAACTCAGGCTCGCGCACCACATTGACCGGCAGGGCAAGCGGTCTGTACAATGTACGAAACAGTTCGTATGTTTTGGAGCCATCATGAAGACCTCAATCGCGACGGTATCGATCAGCGGCGATCTGCGC
>CENV01065086.1_pt1 | contig 32204 bp, 32 predicted proteins | sample 530231 | NCBI WGS metagenome assembly CENV01 (sample SAMEA2619815, study PRJEB7988) | marine metagenome | biome: marine biome (ENVO:00000447); feature: surface water layer (ENVO:00002042); material: "saline water (ENVO:00002010), including plankton (ENVO:xxxxxxxx)" | depth 5 m
CCGGTCATGTTGATCGCGGCACGGGTGCCGGCCGCTGCCGCCACATAGACGAATTGTGGCTGGTCCGTGCAGTCGCCGGCCGCGTAAATGTGTGGCGTGCTGGTGCGCATGCCCTTGTCGATGACGATGGCACCCTGCGCATTGACGGTGACTCCCGCCGCGTCGAGTGCCAGGCTGCGCGTGTTCGGTGTCCGTCCGGTAGCGACCAGCAGCTTGTCGGCACGTACTTCACCGTGTCCCGTGGTCAGCACGAATTCGCCGTTCACATGCGCGACCTGGCTGGCTTGCGTGTGTTCCAGTACCTTGATCCCTTCGGCACGGAAGGCCGCTGTGACGGCCTCGCCGATGGACGGGTCGTCGCGGAAGAACAGCGTGTTGCGAGCTAGGATCGTGACCTGGCTGCCCAGCCGGGCGAAGGCTTGCGCCAGTTCCAGCGCGACCACCGACGAGCCGATCACGGCTAGGCGTTCGGGAAGGGTGTCGCTGACCAGGGCCTCGGTCGAAGTCCAGTAGGGTGACTCTTTCAGGCCCGGAATCGGCGGCACGGCCGGGCTGGCACCCGTGGCGACTAAGCAGCGGTCGAAAGCTACCACGCGCTCGCCACCATCGTTTAAACGGACGACCAGGCTCTGCTCATCCTTGAAACGCGCCTCACCATGTACAACGGTGATGGCCGGGTTGCCGTCCAGAATGCCTTCGTACTTGGCATGGCGCAGTTCTTCGACGCGCGCCTGCTGCTGGGCCAGTAGTTTGCTGCGGTCAATCGCAGGCACAGTCGCCGCGATACCGCCGTCGAACGGACTTTCCCGACGTAAATGGGCGATGTGGGCGGCGCGAATCATGATCTTGGACGGCACGCAGCCGACGTTGACGCAGGTGCCGCCGATGGTGCCGCGCTCGATCAGCGAGACGTGCGCGCCTTGCTCGACGGCCTTCAGTGCTGCCGCCATTGCCGCGCCACCGCTACCAATGACGACGACCTGCAACGGGCGTTCGTTGCCACTGGGCTTATCAGCGGCCCCTATCCAGCCGCGCATCTTGTCGAGCAGGCCGGCGCGGTTGTCCGTCGGTGGCGCATCGGCAAGCGTTGCCTCGTAGCCCAGTCCGGCCACGGCGGTAGTCAGCGCATCCGATGACGTGCCCGCCTCAATGGCGAGTTGCGCTGTGCCCTTCGGATAGGACACCAGCGCCGATTGCACGCCGGGCACTTTCTCCAAGGCTTCCTTGACGTGAGCCGCGCACGAGTCGCAGGTCATCCCGGTGATTTTCAGGGTGGTCATGTATTTTTCCTTTTCTGTGGTGGCTACGGCTGTTGCCGTCAGCCACGTTGTTCTGGCAATTCACAGCTGTCCGGCCCGCAGCGGCGATGTGCTGGCGAGATGAAATCCCAGACCGACACCCCAACCATCAAGGCCAGGCCGACATAGAGCAGTCCACCGCTCTGCCAGCCGTAAGCCCGCATTAAAAACACCGCTGCCAGCACCAAGATCGGGCCTATCGTGCCGAGCGCCGTGCGTCGCCACTGTCGATGATTGAGCCAAGCGATAGCATTGGCGAGTAACGCGATGCCGGCGAACATCGGCAGCAGGATGCCAATGAATAGCCCCTCGTACTGGCTCAAGAAGCCCAGTCCGATGGCCGCGCCAAAGCTGGCGATGGCAGGAAAACAGGCGGCGCAGCCCATCGCGGAAACGACGCTGCCGAGCGCGCCGGTTTTGCCAGCGATGCGCGTGATGAGTCCCATGTGTCGCTCCCGAGTTCGGTTAACGGATCAGCGTTTGAGGCTGGACGGATAGCCCGCGTCCTCGGTCGCCTTGGTCAACTTCTGGACGTTGGTCTTGGCATCGTCGAAGGTGACGACGGCCTGGCGCTTGTCGAAACTTACGTCGGTCTTGCTCACGCCCTCAACCTTGGAAAGCGCGTGCTTGACAGTGATCGGGCAAGAGGCGCAGGTCATGCCAGGCACGGACAGCGTGACGGTCTGAGTGGCGGCGAACACGGGGGCAACGAAAGCGGCGAGAGCGAGGGAGGCAAACAGCTTTTTCATGATGAACTCCTGATTAGTAGAAAAATGGCATGACGTAGGGAAAACCAAGCGCGACCAAGACCAACACGGCGACGAACCAGAAAATGAGCTTGTAGGTGGTGCGCACTTGCGGAATCGCGCACACCTCGCCCGGCTTGCAGGCTGCGGTCGGTCGGACGATGCGCCGCCAGGCAAAGAACAGTGCAACCAGCGCCGCGCCGATGAAGATCGGCCGATACGGCTCCAATACCGTCAGGTTGCCGATCCAAGCGCCGCTGAACCCCAAGGTGACCAGAACCAGCGGCCCCAGGCAGCAGGCCGAGGCGAGGATGGCAGCCAGCCCGCCGGCGAAGAGCGCCCCGCGCCCGTTTTGTGGTTCAGACATGCGCGTGTCCTTTCGAATTTAAATTGGATAGCGTAACCTTACTTCCGTAGTCATGTACGGAGTCAAGCAATATGGAAAACAATTTGGAAAATCTGACCATCGGCGTTTTCGCCAAGGCGGCCGGGGTCAACGTAGAGACCATCCGGTTCTATCAGCGCAAGGGCTTGTTGCCGGAGCCGGACAAGCCTTACGGCAGCATCCGCCGCTATGGCGAGGCGGATGTAACGCGGGTGCGGTTCGTGAAATCAGCCCAGCGGCTGGGCTTCAGTCTGGATGAAATAGCCGAACTGCTGCGGCTGGAGGATGGCACCCATTGCGAGGAAGCCAGTAGTCTGGCCGAGCACAAGCTCAAGGACTTGCGCGAAAAAATGACTGACTTGGCGCGTATGGAGTCGGTGCTTTCCGAACTTGTGTGTGCCTGCCACCTGCGGCAGGGGAATGTTTCTTGCCCGCTGATTGCTTCACTGCAAGGGAAGAAAGAACCGCGCAGTACCGACGCGGTGTAGCCAAGGGAACTACGCCTAAGCGTGCTTTATTTTCCGTTTTCTGAGGTGACGTCAACCGTCAGAAAAAACCGTGCGGCCGACTTTTGATAATTCGTGCTATCGCCTTCTGAAAATGACAAACTTTTTCGAAAACTAACAATTGTTGTTGGTTTCGGGAATAGTTGGCCAAGTGTTGTGACATAAGTTGGCCACTGTTGCTAGATTGATGGGAAGACGGCCTACTTTGCAGTGGCCGTTTTCTTTATCTGTATTGCACGTATGGCGCTCCGTAGTGCCGAGCGGGGAGAAGCATGCCGATTGCTCTAAAAACATTCACAGTTCAGAAAGAATGGGAAGGCTGCACATGGAGCGTGTCCTCCGTTGATGAGCTTGCAAACGCCATTGCTATTATTGCGGTGGGGCAAGCCCTTCACGTCGCTAGCATTTTGCATGCGGCGGATTTGGGAGCTAAACCAACTACCAGGGGTGCAGTAAGAGGAGCCATCAAGCTTCTTACTTCGCCTGGGAATATTGCGCACCGGGATGGTTGGATGTTTCAGGTTATGTCCTGGCTTGCTGCCCAGATGCGAACTCCAGGCGCCTTGATGAATACGCCTCAAATGATTCACGCTCACAAGGGCTTGGATGGCTTGCAGGTGTTCATCGATGCAGACCAGAATGTTACGGCCGTTGTTATTTTCGAGGATAAGGCGACGGAAAACCCTCGGGCGACAGTGCGCGACAAGGTATGGCCAGAATTCACGGCATTTGAATCTGGGGAAAATGAAAATCTTGTTGCGGCAGAGGTGACTTCTCTACTAAAGGATGCAGGACTCTCTGACCCATACCAAGCGGTGGCTGAAATTATGTGGGAACAAGCTCGTCGCTACCGCGTGAGTATCACGGACGATTTGAGCACAGACGTGTCTCAGGCCAAGCTGTTCAAGGGGTATGAGAAGACTGTGCCTGGTGCTGTGGAGCGCCGCCGCGCTGAGATTTTTGAGGTGACAGACCTTCGCAAATGGATGGATGACTTGGCGAAGATGGCCATCAGAAAGGCTGAGGGTCTGACAACCACTGATTAAGGATGAGGCGTGTTTGATGACCCTACCTCGGAGCTTTTACGCTCTGCGCCGGAATTGTCTGGTCTTGACCCTAGCTCGCTGCCTAAGACGCTTACTAAGCTCTACGCGGAAATAATTGCAGTACGCTTGCGTCTCCGAAAGATTGTGGGTGGACAAACCAACGCTGCTGACCTGCTGGAGGCCTTGCGGCCTGAACTTGAGCGTGTTAGGAGGATTGCAATACTTTCAATACTGTGACGCAAGCGCAGTGCGAGGCGCTTAGGCAGTACAAGGATTCGGCGCTCAATCTGTCGGAGGTCCTCGAAATCACGGGGCTCACGGAGTCGGTGCTGAGGCAGTTCATCCGTGTTGGGCTTTTGCCACGACGCGAACGACCGAGCTGGGATTTGAATGAGCATAAACCCTTCGACGTCGCGGATGTCGAGAGGATGCAGCAAGCGTTATTTGGCTTTATTGAGTGCTCAGCCAAGCATGATTTGCAGACTATCGCGATTAACGAGCTTAATAGACGTGTGGCGACGAACAAGTTGGTTGTGGATGAGTTGTTCGAGAAAATCGCAGATGGCACTCTGAGGGGCGTTAACGGCTGCACGCCCGGGCAGTTATGCGATTTGGTGTTCGATAGGGAGGAAGTGAAGGATATTATTGGCAACGCCCATGACCTGGCGACGGTAAGTGTTGAGCAATTATCGCGCATGACCGGATGGAAGTCGGAATGCATTCGCCACTGGATAAAGGCAGGTTTACTCTGTGGCGAGTCAGGGCAGCTACGTGGTCGACCGGTGCACTGGGTGTCTATGCGTGCGGTTCATCAGTTCATGCGGCACTACAAAGTCATTAGTGAACTGGCGCTTCTGCTAGCAACAAGCCCTAAAGCGTTGACTGACCGCTTGCGAAAACTCGGCATTCCCATCATTGGAGCTTTACCGGTTGCCCCAGGCGTGACTCGTGGCGGCTTGGTCACACTGCAGGATGTTCTTTCAACCCATTTGTATTAGTCTCAAGCTCTGTTGCTTGTGCCCCACGAGGGTGCAACTGAACAACATTAAAAGGAACAGAACCATGCAAATACCGGATAACTTTCCGCGCAGGACCCTGATGGGCTCTGTCGGTGGTGCTGCCCCAAAATTTCTTGTCCGCGAGACTGATGAGGGCCAGTACTCCGCGTTCGTGGATGACGAAGAGTATCGTCAGGCATACGAAAATGCAGAACATCTCGCTCAGCAGCTCAAGGGGTACGCGTTGAGAAAAGAGTGCGAGAACCCAGCTTGGACCCGCGAATTCAACCTGAAGCGTATCCAGGAAGGCATTCAAGCCAAGGTTCGCAGTTCAGAATGGGACTTCACTGTGGACGAACAGGCATGGATAATGCAACGGGTGAATCAGTTGCTTGAAGCATGAACTGATAGATTCCGTTCCACGGACCTGCCGTCACTTTCACGTCCTGGACGAAAGCAGTTATCTAAATTTTGCCGTGTAGGTGCCTCAGAATAGTTAGTTTGATGCGGCTCTGTCGCGCTTCGCGAGATTGCCTGTTCTTTCTGATTAACACGGATTTCGAAACTTCTTGTAGCATTAGGTCTCTCTCCTCTATACAAAGGGGCATGAATGGCACCGCAACTTGTATCGAAACCGCCTATCCGACTGGCCTGCGTAGAGGTGTCGTCTTTCCGCCGTTTGGTCAACACACGGTTGGACCTTGAGCAGGCAACGACCATCCTTGTTGGGGCGAACAATAGCGGCAAGACTTCACTGTTAACTGTGCTGCGCAACTTTTTAGGGGAAAAGGGAGGGTTCAAGTCATACGACCTTAGCCTCGCACATTGGCCAGCACTTCGTAGGCTTGCAAGTGTCTGGGAGGAGCTCGCAGACGACCCCGTTACGAATTCAAAAGAGCTGGAAAGCTGGCAGGCTCAGTTGTCTACTCTTCTTAGTTGCATGCCTGTTGTCGACCTTTGGTTCGAAGCAAGTGAGGGAGCGTACCATCACGTCGAGCCGTTCTTGACCTCGTTGAAGTGGTCTGGCGGGCCGGTTGGGGTTCGCTTGCGCGTTGAACCTGCATCTACGGTTGAAGAGCTTCAAGCGCTTGCCTGGAGCTACCGGGAGGCTCGAAATCCGGTCAGTAATCTCGATAAAAAAGGGCATGCTTGGCCAATCGATTTACTGGATTATTGGCTTCGTCATACATCAGATTTACGGCGAATCACTGCGTATCGGCTTGACCCAACCAAAGGACCGGCTACTACCGGCACCCTTACATCGATGCAGCAATTGCCTGCTGATGCCCAGCCGGTCGACATCGCGCATGTACGTCGCATCATTCGGGTGGATTTGGTTCCAGCACAGAGGGGACTCGGCGCAGAGGAAGATGACGCGCGAACGGGCTCCGTAACGGCACGACCAGGCCTATTCTCCAACCAACTCTTGAAATTCGCTCGTCAGCATCTTAACGTCGAGACTTCTGGCAACGGCAAGAGCAAGGACTTGATTGCCGCTATCGCGAACGCGCAGGCGGAACTTGACGAGACTATTTACACAGCTCTGGAGCCCTCCATTGAGGATGTCGAGGTGCTCGGTTATCCCAGTTTGCATGACCCACAGAAAATTCGGTTCCGTACGCGAATTGAGACAGCGGACTTGCTCGCGCACAGCACTGCCGTGCAGTATCAGTTAAATACGACTTCTGCCGACGCATTGCTACCCGAGCATTCTATCGGTCTGGGCTACCAAAATCTTCAATCGTTGAGCTTCCAACTTGTTTCGTTTCGAGCAGCCAGGTTGAACCCTCCGAAAGGGCCCCCAGCAGCGGTTCATTTGGTCATGCTTGAGGAGCCCGAAGCGCATCTGCACGTCCAAGTACAGCGCATCTTTCCCTCGAAAGCGCATGGGCTCATCTGTCCAAAAGACGATGTATACAGCAATTTGTGCAGCCAGCTTTTAATCAGTACGCACTCGAGTCACCTTGCTCATGCAGATAGTTTTGCTCATCTACGCTACGTACGTCGAGTTCCCCTGCAACCAGGTGATGTAATGCCAACAACGGAAGTGGTCAATCTTGGCAACGCCTTTGGCACTGACAAGGAGACTCGGATATTCGCCGAGAGGTACTTCCGGGTCCAGCACGCAGACTTGCTTTTCTCTGACGCCGCTATTTTTGTTGAAGGTACTTCTGAGAGGATGCTGATTCCGCTATTTATTGAGCGGGACTTTCCAGTTCTCAGGCGAAAGTACATTTCCCTTCTAGATATTGGTGGGAGCCATGCGCACAGGTTAAGGCCTCTGGTTGAGCGTCTCGGTATCCCAACTGCAGTTGTGACCGACCTTGACCCTGTCATCCCCCGAACTACTGACAAAGGTCGAACGGTTAGGGCTGCCGTGCATATTGCAGGTCAGGCAGACCTTGAGTGCGGCAACGACACCCTAACGTCCTGGCATCCCAAGCTTACAAACTTTCAAGCCTTTGCGGCACCGGGCACCGCAGAGCTGGAGTGGACATCTGAGACTGGTGTGAAAGTCAGGTTTGCATGGCAGGTGCCAGTTGTAGCAGCAAGCAATCAGTGGCCCAGTTCATTTGAGGACTCTTTGGTTCTATCGAACATTGCTTGGTTCAAAAGCCTTGATAAGAAAGTTGACCCAGATACTGGAGTTCTTGCAAGACCACGTGGTGCTTTGGGAAGGGTTGTTGATACAGTAGTCGACCACCCTCAGCACGATGAGCTTTTAGAAGCATTGCATAAGCTATTGCGTGGGAGCTTTAGTAAAGGTGACTTTGCAGCCACCATGTTTGAAAACATCACGAACGGGGAAGCCGTTACCTGTCCTCCTTATATAGCGGATGCATTGGCCTGGCTGCAAGCACAGCTTTCACCTCGTACGGATGAGGCGCCATGAGAACAACCGTGCAGCAGCCAGATAACGAACGCGACGCCCACGTTGTCGAAGAAATCTTGGGCTACATCACCGGTAGTCCCGCGCAAAGTTTTTTCTTGTTTGCCGGGGCAGGGTCAGGCAAGACTAGAACGCTTGTTGAGGTTCTCAGGCGCATCACCGGAATTCAGGAGCACCCGGCTGGTGCGAGCTATGCAGAGCGCCTGCGTGCTCGCGGCCAATCGGTTCGTGTCATCACTTACACCAAGAACGCGACCGCTGTAGTGAACGGGCGACTTGGAGAAAATAGCTATGCTGTCGTTTCAACCATTCACGCTTTTTGTTGGGAACTCATTGCTGGCTTTGACGGTGACATCCGTGATGCCCTCTTGGCACTCAACGCAATCAAGTTGCAAGAAGCCAAGGCCAAGGCTGCAGAGAAAAAAAGGGGCGAAACTGAAACTGATAGGAAAAAGTATGCTGAGCTGGAGACGGAGGCTGACGAAATTCGTGCGACCGAGCGCTTCATCTATAACCCGGACAAGGACACCTACGGCCCTGGTGCGCTGCATCATGCCCAGGTGCTGGATATTGCTGCTTGGCTTATAGCGGCCAGACCCACGTTGTGCCAGATTCTTGAAGACAGACATCCGCTCATCCTTATCGACGAATCTCAGGACACCATGAAGGGTCTGTTGGATTCGCTGTTCGCATTAAGTACGAGCCGTGAGGGAAAAATAACGCTAGGTTTGCTCGGTGACCATCGACAGCGTATCTATCAACATGGTCACAGCGACCTGCCGTCTACCGTTCCACCCCAATGGGCTAGACCCGCTCTGGCTATGAACCACCGGAGCCAGCGCCGTATTGTCGACCTCATCAATGCGATTTGGGAGGCCGACGTAGAAGGCAGAACTCAACCTCCAACGGGAGTTCGTCAGCATGCCCGGACAGAAAAAGACGGTGGCGTTGTAAGAGTGTTTATTGGGGACTCTCGTTTGTCAGCTGATGAGAAGTACCGAGTTGAAGCTGAGTGTGCTAAGAGGATGGCAGCGGTTTCTGACCCCGTAGCGTGGGCACATACTTCTGGCTACCAACTATTGGCTTTGGAGCATAAGCTTGCAGCACGCCGAGGCGGTTTTCTAGACGTTTACTTAGCTATGGACCTTCTTGATGGCGATGCTGCATCACCCCAAGGTAACGGGGAGAATAGTGGTCCTTCAGTTGCACGTGTGCTACTGGGCCCCATGTTGGAGCTCGCGTGCTGCGTTGAGCTAGACGGCACTTTCAATGAATCGAAGGTTACTGAAGTGTTACGCCGTCATGATGTTCTGAAAGATTTGCCAGTAGACCTTGAGGAGCGTCGAGACACTCTTGAGGCGATTCATGCTGCCGTCCAGCGTTTCGTGGTCGCATGCGTGAATCCGGTCTCGACTGTAAGGGATGTTTTGGAGCCAATCATCAATGCTGGCTTGTTTGACCAAGGCTCCCAGTTACGTCTTGCATTTCTTGACACTAACCCACCGCCAGAGCCACCCGCAGTTAAATCAGCAGAACTGAAAGTGGACAGGCAACGCCGTGGCTGGTGCTCTCTCTTCGAGTCTCCTTGGAGCCAAATAGCGCTGTATCGCACCTATCTATCGGGCAAGGCTAAGCTTGCAACTCACCAGGTGGTCAAGGGCTCTGAGTTTCAACACGTCATGGTTGTTATGGATGACCAAGACGCAGGAGGCTCTTTGTTTTCGTATGACAAGCTGTTAGGTGGAGCCAGCCTGACAAAAGCCGACCACGATAACGTAGCTCAGGGTAAAGAGACGAGTATTGATAGGACACTGCGATTGCTCTATGTAACCTGTAGCCGCGCGGAAGAAAGTCTAGCGTTGATGCTTTGGTCTGCGAACCCTGCGGGTGCATTGGCGTTTCTGTCGAATTGCGGCTGGTTCACCAATGAGGAAATTGTTCAAATGTATTAATTCAGGACAGATAAGCATTGTCAGAAGCGTTAGGGCTAAGTCTTCAGCTGCCGCTATCGGATAGAAACTGTCGTTCAGCACTTTGCCTTGTTTGTTCGCTTTAGGCAGCTACTAAGCATTGAACAAGCAGTAGTGCTTTTTCTGGTAGTTCTCCGAGTGTCGTTTGGTTATATGACCTGAAGTAGCACATGGCCAAGCCAATATGCGATAGGCTCGACACAGACCAAACGCTAGATACCAAAATTGAGGAGGCAGCATGCCAAACATGTTGGAAACCAGGGATGATTTCATGCGCATGATGAAAAGCGCTGACGAGCTAAACTTGCTTGAGGCGGAGGAGAAACCGCTCGACGCCTATGGGCCTTGTTGGTGCGCGTCCGGCAAGAAGTGGAAGTTCTGCCATAAGGACCGTGAGAAGCGAGAGCCTCTGCCGTACGGGAAGGTTAATGCGGAGCGAGCGAAGTATTTCGCTACCGGACCGTGCCAGCATCCAGACGCATCCGCCACGACCTGCTCATCGCCGACTTCCATCAAGTCGCACACTATTCAACGCAGGGGAGGGCTCCGAGCCATCTCCGAGAGCGGCCATGTTTTTTCTACCAAGAGGGCCTTCGCGAACCTGGAAAAGCGGGATGGCCAGGTTGATATGGAACAGATTGGCGTTGGTCAAGCATCAACCTTCCCAGGCTTCTGCAGCCATCACGACACGGAACTTTTTAAGCCGGTGGAACAGGCGAGCTCTAAGCTCGACGCTTATAGCTGCTTCCTGCTTTCATTTCGAGCGGTAACCTATGAGTTAGCGGCCAAGGACGCCCAATTGCGGGCAAATGTGGCGAGCAAAGAGTTCATCGACTACGGCCGCTCGTTCGAGGAGCAGACGACGCTTCAGAATTTCCTTCACCTGCAGCAGGTCGGAATCAAACAAGGTCTTGAGGACATTACTAAGTTAAAAGCACTGTATGGCGAGGCCTTTAAATCTCAAGATTTCAGTAAATTTAACTTTTATGGAGTGGAATTTGACAAGGTTCTACCGTTCGTCGCAGCAGGTGCTTTCATGCCAGAGTTCGATTTCGCAGGTACTCAGCTCCAAGATATAAAAGTGGGGCACTCGGTCAACCAAATCGCCCTAAATATTACGCAAGTCGGCGATAACACTTGCGTTGTCTTCGGCTGGTTCGGCGGCCCAGACTGTGCTGCTGAACGACTCGTTAACTCCTTCAAGGCCATTCCGCAGCAAGAGAAGGCGAACTTGCTGCTGGTTCTAGCCATGGAGCACCTTGAGAACTTCTTCTGCACACCGAGTTGGTGGGTTGGTTTAGCTCCTGAAGTCAGGGCGAAGCTGCACCAGAAAATTATGGGTGGCATGCCGACTCGGTCTCCACGGGCTCTCGTTGAACTGGGCTTAAATGCTGTCGCCGCTGGCGTAGCACGGAGCGTTGGATGATTCGCTCGCTAAGCGCGATTAGTACCAGCGTGTAGAACGTCTGCTTGCCGACACCTAACAGGATGAGCATGAATCATGGCGTCATTGGATATTTGTCGGGATTGGCCAACTACTCGTAAAGATTTGGCCAGGTTTTTTGTGAATTGGTACGGTAAGAACCCTTTAGAATCAGAAGTAGCATTGGCCAACTATTCCCTAAACCAACATTGTTTTTGAGTTGCTTTTGTTTGAGTCGGGCTGCCTTTTTGGGTGGCCCGATTTTCTTTTGGGCGTCGTTGTGGGGGTGCCGGACGGCGGGGCCATCGCACGGCCCCTTCGGGGCTTCCCGCTGGTTGCACCTGGCTCGGAGCGGGCGCGGAACTCGCGGGATCGACCCGGTGGGTCGAAAGCGCCCCGCTCGAACAGGCTGCTCCCTTGGGTCTCCGATCCAGGCACATCCAGCGGCGTGCTCAAAGCTCCGCCGTCCGGCACCCCCACAACGACTTGGGGTTGCGCATGGGGGCGGATTGTTATAAGTTTTGGTTTGGTGGGATGGGGAGTATGGATTGAATTTTTGTTATCGGCCAATAGCGGTCATTAAAAATCCGATATTTGATTTAAAGCAGGCGTGAGCACTGTGTGGGCTTAACACTGAGGGAATATGTGAAATGGCGATACCAGCATTGGATGCCGATAAATTAAAGGAAAACGCGCTAACGTCAATTCGCCTTGGGATTGAGGATTTTCAGCGTAGCCGTCGTCCGCTAGAACAAAACGGCGATCCTGCTCGCGCTCTATCAGCCATACGCAATTTATTTGCGGGAGTTTTACTCCTATTTAAATACAAGATCGTTACTTCAGTCGATGATCCAGATGATGCTGCTACCCTTATTTTTAACCCACCTGAAATTTTGCCCCAAGCTGATGGCAGTGGAGGAGTTGCATGGCAGCCCGTTGGGAAGTTCAAGCGTACGACTATCGATGTGGCCACGATAAAAAAGCGCTTTGACGGTTTCGGCATTGATATGGATTGGACCACGATCGAAAAGCTGCAAGAGTGCCGCAATCATCTGGAACACTTGCATCCAGCGAATACGCTTGGCGAGGTTGCCGATTTTGTTGCGGAGCTTTTTCCGATATTGCGTGATTTTATTCAGACGCAGATGAATGAACAGCCTGCGGAGCTTTTGGGCGCGGCATGGCCGATCATGCTTGAGCATCACACATTCCTTATGGATACCAGAGCCGAGTGCGTCGCTGCTTGGGATGACGCTGGCATACCAGAACTAATGCAGCCGTGGCTTGAGGAATGCCAATGTGAGGAGTGCGGTTCGTCACTGCTACGCCCTCATGCTGAAGATATAGAAGAAGGTATGAATGTTGAAGGGTACGATGAAAAGTTCAGGTACCTCTGTGTCGCCTGTGGTCATTCTGATCTCATCGGACCATTGATGATTAATAATCTCGACGATGTCTATGACTACGATCTTCGCGATGGCGGGGAACCTAGTGTTGAGACTTGCTACGAGTGCCAGCGCGATACGTTCGTCATCGGCGAGCAACACTGTTTATGGTGTAGAGCGGAGCTTGATTACCCGGAATGCACCGTCTGCGAAGAGGCGCTGCGACAGGAAGACCAGTTTAATGGCGGACTTTGTGGATACCATAATCACGTGTACGAAAAGATGATGCGCGATGATTAGTTGTCACTGTAAAACGCTATTCTATGAAACCTTTATGAGCGCCTTGATCTAAAAAACATCGTTTACCGTAATGAACGTGGCTGCAATGTCGTAGCGGTCCTGTAATGACGACCAGAAAAAAATTAACAGATAGTGAGAACCCACGAAAATCTAGGTTGGGGGACGGCTATTGGCAGCCTTAACATGCTTAGAACGGTCAATGACTGGTTAGAGTAGATAGCGGACGGTTGGCAACGGCAGCTATCTACCTAGAGCGGGCATACAGTTAAACAAAATATCTAAACCCAATTGAGGACTGTAATGCGCATGTTGATCCCATCAAGTCGGTTGAAGTGGTTGCCATCAGATGTGCGCTTTGCACACGAATATTGCTTCTTTTTGCACGATGAGATGGTGCGCATCCTAGTGGAGTTCGAAAAAGCGGAAGCACACAAAATTAAATTGCTATTTGCTGATAAACGAGAGAGAAGAAATTTTGAAACACTAGTGAAGTCAAGTGATGCAATCAACGCATTGAGGTCAATTGGGCGACATGCTGAAGCTCGCCGAGCAGTGATAAACACAATCATGTTGGCCATGGTTTCAGACTGTGGTCATCACATCTACGAAGGACTTCGATGCTTTGAAAAGGGGAAAATCGTTCCTGGTTTTAATCTTTTCCGTAAGCCATTGCTCGATAACCTAGTGTATTTCACATGGATGCTGGCCGATGAAGATGGATTTTATGCAGCGTTTACTTCCGGAGATCCGAACAAGATTACGCATAAGGTCATTGGTAATAAAAGAAAAGAACTTCTTAAAACTGCAGTTGAGTTAGCAGGACTCTCTGAAGCTCTTGATGCTGAGGATTTGCATGCAACACTTTTCGAAGCTAACTCAGGAGGCCTATATGGACTATTTCAACATGCTGTCCATCTTGTTACTGCCGAAAAAGTTGAGCTCAAGACATTGCCAGAGAACTTCAACTTCATATTCCTGGGACCTGCCGACCCCGATACCTACAGGACACTGTATGCGTCTTTGCCACCTGTGTTGCTCTATCTGACGCTGGTAGTCATGGTACTGCACGAACGTATAAGTCCAATTCAAGAGGGTACTAAATCGGCGCTATTGTTCCGTGCGATCAATGGATATAGATTGCTCCTTGGCTCCCCTTTATCCGAGGTAGTTGTTGAAGTTATGAAGGAAACTTTAGGCCCAAGAGTAAAGTGTCCAGCCTGTAGTGCAGGCTTGAAAGTTACGCCACGAAATGCCGCTCAGCTTCTTCTAGCTGATTCTTTTCATTGCAATTCATGCCGTCGCAAACAATATTTCCCATTCTCATGGACGTTCGGTAAATAGCAAATTTTCTAAGGACTGCTTTTGGTCAAGAGCAGTCCTGGCTGGCATCATCGCAAGCGGCTGCTTCAGGCTGGTTGCAGTCGCGGTTCAAGACCGATTTTCGCTGCGACAGAAACCGGATCGAAGTTGCGTCTCTGTCGGGTGATTCGATCAGTAGCCGTTGTTATGTCGCCAGAAAGAAGTGAGGGTCGTCGCAGCAGCCATATATCTGAGAAATGAAGCAACGTGTGGTCATCAGGTTTTGAAGGAAACAGTGCTGCACGGTAGTTGTCGATTTTCTCAACTTTTAAGAGAGTGGTGGTTGACTTGAAGGCCAATTTGCCACATAAGTAATTTTCTGGAGGAGAACCAGTGATGCCACAAGAAAAGAAAGTAAACCATCTCAGCATTTTTCTCATCAAACAGAAATTTACGACCAATCCCCAAGTTATAAAGATCGAGGCCTGTGAAGCGCCCGTTGAGGTCGCCATCGTGGGCCACGGGGCCGGACAGCTTTTTGTCAGGAAGAATCCTCCGTCACCGCCAAAATGGTCTGCCTTGTTTAAGGAGTTCGTCAACCCGAAGGATCTGGCCGTCGAGGGCGTCGCTGCCGCCTTTTTCGTCAACATCAACGAACGCTGTTTTGTCCTCGCCTTCGGTCAGGGCGGACGCTTCCTGCTGAGAGATGATGTGATCGAAGAGCGCTTCGGGCTTCTCTGCGCTCTCAATGCCGTTGACCCCAAAACGTTCCGCTGCGTCGATGTGCAATCGCTGAATGCCATTGAGAGCCACATGCGCATTCAGTCCGGCCGGGAGACGACGCCGGATCAGTTCGGCCTGAGTGTTGAGCAGGACATGCTGAAGGCTATCGTCGGCGCACCCAGGAATCCGATCCTCGGCAACCGCATGGCAGGCAGCGACGCGCTGGCTGTGTCGGTCAAGTTGGATCTTTCCGACCTCCCGTTTTTGCTCGATCAGTATCGGAAACTTTTCGAAGCCGAACTAAACGCAGATGACTATCAATGGGTCAACAACATCTCGACTACCAAGAGTGCAGCGGTCATAAGTATCCTCGAGAACGCCCTCGAAGCAAAAATGGCCGCAGACCAATTCGACGGCATCTGGCTGTCGATTCCGGAAATCATCGAATGGGCGATGGTTAAGGGGTTCATGTATTCACCCTACGGCGGCGGCATTCTTCACCCTGACATCAATATGGAGGGGTTTCGCAGCACTGTCGATGGACCGATCACTCTTGAGGTGCTGCGTGCGCGCCGCGTTCACTGCGCCGACGCGGACCATAAGAAGGTTTTCAAGTCGTGGCCAGTGTTCAAATGCCTCTATGCGGAGATCGAACTCGACGGTGTCACATATGTCCTGAACGACGGCAAGTGGTTCAGTATCGCCAAGGATTTCGTGGAACGGACGAACCAAGACTATGCGGCGATCCCGCTGTCGAATATCAAGCTACCTGAGTACCAGGGTGGCGGAGAGGGGGCGTATAACGCGCAGGTAGCCGCGCTCGAACCGGCGATGTACGACCTGCTCGACGACAAGAAGAAAGTCATGCACGGCGGTGGCCATGGACAGGTCGAGATCTGCGATCTTTTCTCATCCAACCGCGAACTGATCCACGTCAAGATGTATGGCAAGTCCAGCGTCTTGAGCCATCTCTTCGCTCAAGGTTTCGTATCCGGTCAACTCATTCAAATCGACCCTATATTTCGTGAGAAAGTCCGAGCAAAGCTTGCGCCGACCCATCGCGAACTTTTGAAGATCGAGCCGAAGCCGGAGCATGAATCCTTCACAATCACCTATGCCGTCATCAGCGATGCGCCGGGCGCTGACCTGCATCTACCTTTTTTCTCCAAGGTCAATCTTGTCAATACGCGCAAGGTGCTTCGGGGCTTCGGATACAAGGTCGAACTTCTAAAGATCGCCGTGAACGACGTATACGCTAAGACCGTCACAATCCCCCCGAAAAAGGTAAAGAAAAATGCGTAGCGCGTTCACGCGCGATCGGCATCCACGACCTCGCATCACAGCCTAGACGGCAACCTTTAGCAACGTTGAATGCTCGGAGAGCGCCAGGTTGCGTGCATTCTCACGTGTCGAGTCGAAGGACGACTTTCGCTGCAAAGTAGTCATAAGCCTTCTTCCACCGAACTTCCGCTTTGGGTCGAAAGCGGGCGTGAAGCAGTGACAGCTATCGACCCAAAGCCGTTAGTCAGTGTGTCTAATTACTTTTAGATCTTGACCTATGTGATTGAACATACCACCCCAAGACGCTTGCGCTACATATGGCGGATAAGGCCAGCGGCAGAAGAAATGTTATATCTTCAAACGGCATGCTTGTAATAAGCTGGTTCGGCATGAACACAAGCGCCACCAGGGCAGTTGCACAGAACATTGCAACCACTATGCAGGCAACAAGAATAATAAGTTTGAAAAGGCTTGGCTCGTGTATTGGCGTTTTGTTCATTGTCTTCCCCCTTTTTGGTTTTTTGCTGTTAGTTGATCATATATTGTCGGATACTGAGCAAATAATTACTTGCTTGATCATCAAACCCGCAGCCCGCCCCCATTTACCTTCAACCACTCACGGCATTCACCATACTCCGGCATCACTCGCGCCATCTCTTTCCAGAACAACGACGAGTGGTCGTGGCGGATTAAGTGGCACAGCTCATGCACCACCACGTAATCCACCATACGGTTGGGCGCCATAACAATCTGCCAATTGAATTCCAGTTTGCCCTTGGCGGTGCAACTACCCCAGCGTGATTTAAACGTTTTAATAACCACACCATTAGGTACAACGCCTACGATGGGTGCGTAGCGGGTCACTTTTTCAGCTAGCTTTTGTTCGGCCTGTCGCTTGTACCAACGCACTAGGGCATTGCGCACCATGTGGGGCTGTTCGTTGCCCTTGGGCACTTGCACAACCAGGCGGCCTTGTATCAAACGCACCGGGGTGAAGTTGCCTTGCAGTACTTTTAAGCGGTAGTTTCGTCCCAGGTAGGGGAAGGCTTCGCCCGATACAAACATCTTGTTGCCGGCAGGCCGCATGTCGCGGTGCAGGGCAATTTTCTCTTTAATCCACGAACGCTTGTTTAGCAGCAGCTGGTCAATTTTCTCGGTGCTCACGTGTTTAGGCACCACAATCGACACGGCACCATCTTCTACACGAATATCGGCCGTTTTGCGCCGATCGGTGCGAATCACTTCGGCAATGAACCCATTGCCGTCACGGTATTCAGTACCAGACTCACTCGCGGCCATCATTTCGCAAACTTCGTGCGCGCCAGTTCCATGAAGCGCTCTTGCACCACGAACACCAAGGCCTTGTCGTTAAACGAGCAATCCATAATGGCGCGTTTGATTTCTTTTTTCATGCGTTTAACTTCATCAGGTTTGCTGAAAAAATCCACTATACGCGTGGCCTCTTCGAACACCCCCACCAGGGCCTGGCTGGTGGTTTTGATTTCATCGTGCACGTCCTCAGCCACGGTCTCACTGCCCGTATGGCGAGTGACCTCGGCCATTAGAATATTGTAGAAAGCGAATTCGGTTGTGCTGAGTCCCAAGTCATCTGCGGCTTGTTTATGGTCGACTTCAATGGTGCTGACCATTTGCTGCAACAGTTCCAGTTGCTGCTCCCACTTGCCGTTGGTCTTTTCAATAATGTCGCGCAGGCGCAGGCTCAGCGAACGATAGTATTCCGGATCTTCGTCCAGATTAACGGTAATGTGGTGCTTAATCGCACTTTCAATTTCCGAAGCGCGCGACTCAGGCGATTTAATCTGCTCGACTGACGCCTTGAAGTTGGCATCCATCAGGTCAATAGGTGGAATTTTAGGGTCAACGCCGGTACTGATAATGTGCTCATCTACCAGCCGGCGCACTTTCTCCCCAGCATCGCGAATGTTCAGGCCAGGATCGCGGTAGCGGTTGCGGGTGGCATTTTGTACTTTGCCCCACAATTTCAAATCGGCTACGAAGGGTTTGGCCGCCACATCGGGCAACACCACATCCATTTGCCGAGCAAAGCGTTTGAAAGTCATATCAAACTGCTGGCGCAATGCTTCGTCTTTCAAAAAAAGTACGTAGTTATCTACGTCGTTGCCTTTCATGCCACTAAACACCGAGGCCACTCGCGTGTGGGCCGCTTTCAGTTTGGGCAATTCGTCGCGCAAGGTCACGTAGGTTCCGTCTACATCCTCGCTACTGAACATATCCAACGCTTCGGTTAAATGGTCCGACAAACCGTAGTAATCCACAATAAAGCCGGCCTGCTTGCCCTTATAGGTGCGATTCACACGCGCAATGGCCTGCATTAGCGTGTGATCTTTCAGGCTGCGGTCGATATACATCACCTGCACAACGGGCGCATCAAAGCCGGTCAGCAGCATGTCTTTCACAATCAGGAAGGCCGTGGGATCTTCGCTAAACGGTTTGGTGAAGTTCTTGATGACGGTTTTCTGGCGCGCATTGTCGGTATATTGAGCCAGATAGGCCGGGTCGTTATGGCTACCGGAAATAATCACTTCAGAAGGCGGCGCCCCTAGCTCATCCAGCGTTTTCTTAAAAACCGTTGCCGCATGGCGGCTGCCCACCACAATCAGCCCTTTAAACCCATTAGGCAGAATATGTTCCCGATAATGCTTGAGCAGATCAATACACACCCACCGTATCCGAGCAGGCGCCTCGCGCACTGCACGTTCGACCCCGTATTTCTTCTTGATCTCACGCTTATCGTCATCGCTGTAATCTTTAAAATACTCCTCGAACAGGGCGTCCAGCGAATCGCCCACCACATCGGTTTTCACCTGACGGCCTTGGTAAATAATGCGCACCGTCGCCCCGTCTTCAACGGCTTCATTAATCTTATATTGGTCAATGTAGCCCCCAAAGGCTTGATCCATCTTTTGGGTTTTAAGCAAAGGTGTGCCGGTAAAACCTATTTTGGGTGCGTTGGGCAGGGCGGCGTTAATCGTCATGGCCAGGTTGCCGAACTGGGTGCGATGCGCCTCATCGGCCAGCACAATAATCTTGTCGCTGGTGTTCAGGTTGGCAAAGTCTCCCTCTTGCTCGGCGTCTTGAAACTTTTGCACCATGGCCGTCACAATGTCGGACGAATCCCGCTGTAGCAAGGTTTTAAGTTTAGCCACCGAGTCCGCGTTATACACCGTTTCGTTCTGGGCATCACGAAACGTAGTGGAGAGCTGAAAATCCAGTTGCGTGCGATCGGTAACGAACACCAGCTTGTATTGCTGAAGCTCGGGGTCGCGGCGCATTTTTACCGCCAGCATCACCATCGTCAGTGATTTGCCCGAACCCTGCGTGTGCCACACCACGCCCGACTTTTCCTTACGGGTTTTGCCGGTTTTAAGGCGCTCAATGACCTTATTCACCGCCCGGTATTGCTGGTAGCGCGCGACCTTCTTAATAATGCGCCCCTCAACCGGCTCGAAAATAATAAAGTTTTGAATCACATCTAAGAAATTCGCCGGACTGAACAACCCGGCCAGCAAACGCTCTTGTGCGGTAATTTCCGCTTGCGGGTGGCTTGCCCCATTTGCCGTTTGCGTCACAAAACGCAGGTATTCTGGCGAAGGCACTTCACCAGCCGGCCGGTTCGGCGACTCCTCTTCAGGTAATGGCTGCGCGCGCAATGCCTGCACATCGGCATCGCTATAGGGGTATGCGTCTTTCCAGTCGCCATAATGCTGGGCGCTGGAACTAATGGTACCCAGCTTGGCCTGATCACGGCACGACGACACCATGAGCTGGTTGTACCAAAACAGCTTTTGCGCGCCTTCATCCGTTTCCGGTTCGCGTAGATTGGCGTAGCGGCGCAATTGATCAATGCCTTGCCCAACCGCATCGGCCGCATAAGGCGACTTGCATTCAACGACCGCCAAAGGCAAACCATTCACAAAACACACAATATCTGGAATGATGTTCTGATTCGGCCCCTCAATTTTGAATTGATTCGTACACAGGAAATCATTATTACCCGGCACATCAAAATCAATAATTTTGACTGTTTGCCCTTTACGCCCCTTGCCCAGGTCTTGTTCTACCGACACATAATTGACCAGCATCTGCCACAACGCCTGGTTGTACTCCATCAGCCCGGCATGAACAGGGTGAGTTAAGTCGCGCATTACCTTGCGCAAGTTCTCATCGCTAATCCAGGGGTTCAAACGCTTTAGGGCTTGCTCCAGCCGGTTAACCAGCACGACATCACGGTAGTAAGTACGCTCGGCGTTTACGCCCTTCAACGCATCACTGGCCGGCGTCAGCAACGCACCCGGTACATACTGCCAGCCCAGCTTTTGTAGCTGTTCAATGGCGGGCTGTTCGACTTTTTGGATTTCGTCCTGGAACATGGCAATGGGCGGCAAGGGTCAGGCCGCGGCAACCTCTGGGTTATCGACCTTGACGCGGACTTTGCCGGTGAGGAGGTCTTGCATCAGCGCTTTTTTTAAGGTGATTTTCTGGTTAAGCTGATCCGTTTTTTTCCTTAGGAAACTATCGGTGATAGCAAGAGTTTGAGCAATTTCTTTTTGTTCACTTAATGGTGGCAAGACAATCTTGAATTCTTTGAGAATATCCGTAGTTAGATTGGTGAAAATGCCGCCATGGGTTGCCGCCGAATCAAAAATTACCTGCATTGGTAGCAGTTGATAATACAAAAATTCGGGGTCACACAATGGCTTGATATCTTGAAGGGCTAAGAAACCGTCATGAATACATGCGTCGACTTCTAAAAAAGATGGCACTCCAACGGTTCCGCTGCATACTATTGTCAGTGTTCCGGCCTCAACAGGACGACTAAGTTGTGCGCCTTCTGGGGTTAAGTAATCTATGCGTGGGGTCACGTACTTGCCATCACGCGTAACATCTTTCACCATTAGGCGTGGGATATTTCCGCCATAGTAACGAGGATCCCCTTGTGGCCTTGGGCTTGCTCCGCGAATTACCCTTGCTATCTTCTGAATTTCTACGACCCCCCAACTTGCCGGAATCCTCCCCACCGGCGAGTCCTTGAACTCAGTATGCCCAATGCCTTTGGTCAGCAATTCCTGCATCATGCCGGTTTTCAGGTCTTTGAGCTTGTCGATTTGAGTGCGGGTTTTTTCGATTACGTCATCGACAGATGACAGGATGGTGGCGATTTTTTGTTGTTCGGGGAGGGGGGGTAAAAGTAGGCATTGCTCACCAATGATAGAGAGATTTAATCCTGCTCTGCCACTACCACCAGAAGCAGCTCGAAGCTCCTCATATCTGCTATCTAGGTTGTGGAATATGTAGTCTGGAGCAGTTGTTTTATCTGAAATTACTATGCCAGCGATGGATTGATTGGTGGTCAGTGGAATTTCGCTTATTGCGACTGTTCCGCGTGTTTTACCCTGACCTGCGAGTGCTACTAATACTGTTTTTTGTGGGAAAAATTTCGCACTACTATTTTGATAGCCCAGTGTTGTTATTCGTTGGTCTGTTTGAATAATACGTTTCTTATGGATTTCACCAGAAGACATCCAAGGAATATCCCCCCCCTCCCAGTATTCATTGATTTGAGTGCTCGGAGTGCCGCCTGCATGTGTCTTTGCGATTTCGTCAACAGCAACCAGACGCCACCCCGCAGGAATCAGCTCACTCATACCCCAGCTCCCGCAAATACCCACGCATTACCTTCTCGGCTTCAAGCACCTGGACATCTAGCGCATTCAGCGACACCCGATATTTGTCCCACCAACGCTCAAGTTGAGCAATAACCTTGGCATCTGCTTCGCCCGCAACCTCGCGAATCTGTTCGCGCGTTTCGATCTCTGGCTTAAACTCGTAATAATCCGCGTCGCGCTTTACGAATACCGCTGTCACATCAAAATCTTCCAGTATTTCTTCACGGATATATTCGCTTTCCACTTCGCGCACCGGAATGCCGCCATGCAAAATAGCGCGCACATCAAAAATCTCGGGTGGCGGCGAGGTATCGGCATAGCGTCGAATGTTCAGGTTGTAGTCGTTCTGCGCAATGTCTTCCAGGGTGACGACTTTGGAATACCGCTTAATCTCGGTGTAGTCATCAAACGTGCTTACGATCTTGTCGATGTCTTGCTGGCGTAGTTTGTTCTGGTTCTTGCCTTCTTCAAACTCCAGCTCACCATTGATAAACAGCACCTTGCTTTTACGCTCAGCCGGTTTGTTTTTATTAATAATTAACAAGCAGGCGGGGATGCCGGTACCGTAGAATAAAGCGGCCGGCAGGCCAATTACGGCTTCCAACAAGTCGTCGTTCAAAATACCTTTGCGAATTTCTTTTTCACTGGCGCCGCGAAACAGCACACCATGTGGCATCACCACGCCCATCATGCCGTCGGCATTCAGGCTGGCAATCATGTGTTGAACAAACGCTAGGTCACCTGCATCTTTCGGTGGGGTGCCATACGGGAAACGACCATAAGCATCGTTTTCGACTTCTTCTTTACCCCACATTTTTAGGCTGAAAGGCGGGTTCGCAATGACGCGGTCAAACGTCAGCAACGCACCATGCTCGGTATGCTGCGGTTCGCGCAAGGTGTCACCCTTACGGATATCGGCGCTGTAAACCCCATGCAAGAACATATTCATCTTGCAGATCGCCCACGTGTTCAGATTCATTTCCTGACCAAACAGCGATAAGTTGGCCGGGTTTTCGCCATGGTTAGCTAAATAGTTACGCGTTTGAATCAACATCCCGCCCGACCCACACGTAGGGTCATATACCCGCATACCAGCGGTGGGCTTAAGCAACGCCACCAATAACTGCACCACTTCCGACGGTGTGTAAAACTCACCCCCTTTCTTGCCGGCACTATCGGCGAACATTTTAATGAGGTATTCGTAGGCCGTACCTAATAGATCCGATCGCTCGAAATCACTATTACGCAAACGATAGCGACTAAAGTGACTAAGCAGGTCGCGCAGCTTCTTGTCCGACAGCTTGTTCTTGATGTTGAAATCAATCGAAACCAGCACGCCTTCCAGCGAAGTGTTCCGCTCTTCAATCGCTTCGGTGGCCTTGTTTAGCTCAGCACCAATATCGTGTTTTAAATCTTTTAACGCACCCCATCGTGCCGTGGGCGGAATGTAGAAGGTTTTGTCGTACTCGTCTTCGTCGTCGGCCAGTTCGCGTGCTTGCGCTTCGGTTTTACCTTTATCCAGATAGTACTGAACCACTGCTTCCTGCGCTTCTTCAAAAGCGTCCGACAAACGCTTCAAAAACATCATGCCGAAGATGTAGTCTTTGAATTCGGACGCATCCATGTTGCCGCGAAGGATGTCGGCTGCGTCCCAAAGAAAGGATTCAAGTTGCTGCAGGGTAATGGGTTGGCTCATGGGTTTCTATTGATGCTGCTGTGGGTTTGTGCTACAAAAAATAACATTTAGCCTGATTGAGGGGAAGTGCTAATTTAGATCGCACCCTTATCCTCAAATCTAGCGGTTAGTTGTGGATTGTAGTGGGCTGGTAACGCACTATGGGGTCGAAAAAGGTGCCCTACGTTTAACGGATTTTCTTTTTAGACAGCTAATTGGAAATATATGATGCCCCCTAAACACTCATACGTATCCATGCAAAAAGACTTTTGGTGTTATGACACAAGCTCATCGTAGCGTAACGCAATATCGAAGTAGTCCAGCTGATTTTCATACATTCACCTAGCTGCATCGGTTTCGTGATTTTGTGTATGAGATAAACCTATGTCAACCTCTGATTTCGATACATGGCTCGCCGCCCATCTTGGCCAAAGTCCGATACAAGTAACATCCTTATTACGCGACAAGACCGCGATAAGATTCTTGATCGCTTGGTCAATGCTAGAGGCAGGATGTTTTTATGGGTTTGCCAGAGGAAAAGAATTGAACGCGCATTGTCAGCGTATTGTTGAGGATGAGGGCTTTTGTGTTTCACCTCTCAGGCCTATTTTCAATCATTTTCACAATAGGTACCAAGACAAGAAACGTCATAAAAATCTAATGCATGGGCATACGGAACCAGACATCACATCACTTCTATTGTGTCCCATTGAGTCATTGTCGGAAACACAAATCTTGTATTTTCTTGTCGCGATAGTATACCGTTATAGAAACAACATTTTTCATGGTTCAAAAGGCGTTGAGTCTTGGCTAAAGTACAAAGCGCAGATCGACTACTGCACTCAGATCATGCAAGAACTTATTACGCATGCCTCCAAACAAGTGAGAGGGGAACCACGGCGCGTCGCATAGTAACTAGGCTCAGGAGAGCATTGTTTCGCAACACCGTTTCAAAACACACACGATAGAGAAAGACCAAAAATATCCGCAACTGCGTACGATTCAATGGGCAGTCCAATTTTGACTGGAATTGATTTATGAGACCTTTATTTACGATCCATGGCGGTGAGTATCTCGTCGGCGAGTTTATTGAGCGCCGGTTTCCAACTTTGAATGTTTGGATTCCCTCAAAAGACACAGGAGTCGATTTTCTAATCACGAATAAAACTAATGTCTTGACCGTTTCGCTTCAAGTTAAGCTTTCTCGTGATTATAGGCCGCCTGAAGCTACGTCTGATTTCGAATCGTGTTTGGCTGCAGGGGGCTGGTTAGCGTTGTCACATGAAAAAATTGAAAAATCCACTGCAAATTATTGGGTTTTTGTTCTTGTGTCACATGAGCGCAGGACGAAACCAAGGTTTATTGTAATCCCTCCTGCGGAGTTGCTTAAACGCCTCATTGCCATTCATGGAAGATCTAAAACTTATCATTTTTACCCATGGATTACGAGGTCAGGGATTACTTTAGATGGGAGGGGCTTGAAAAAAGCGCAGAAACAAGCTCTTTCAAACGGGTCCCTTTTACTAGGGGAGCGAGATCTAGGTCAATTTCTCGAATGTTGGACCCCACTTGAAAATCTAGCGCGAAACTGTTGACTTATTAGAAAGAGCCGAATTCTTAGAACCGGGGTTAAATATTCGCTTTGAATCGGCCAGGGTTTACTAGATACTTTCTAGCCTTACGCCGTGGCTAATTTATCGGCCGCAACCCGTAGTCCGTTGAGGATACTGTCCGCTATATGCTCGGGAAATTTCCCGGGCAGCATTGTACGTACCGAGCGCACGACTTCCGGGGTCTTTTCCACTATATCGTCGAGCACCACTTCAGCGCCGCGGCCATCCGGCGCCACAACGCCATGTTCTGTCCCCACAGCCAGCCAATGTCGACGCACAATGTCCCGCATGACCCAGTGCGTGTTCTTTGAGCGCACCGCCATGGCCATCTTCGCCTTGAATGGGGATAACTGGTTCGAGCCTGTTCCTATAACAGGATAAGCAGAGAGTACGTCGTACAGCGGGGTGAGTCCGTAGGTGCCGCCAGGGCGCAGGAAAATGCTGAAGTTCTTTGCATGGCCATCGGTGGCGCGAAGCATACAAAAGAGGACTTGGGCCTGGAAGAACGTACGTCGGTCACGATCAGGGTCTCTGGATGTGGTCAGCAGTTTCATGATGGTGCGCACGCCGGGTCCGCCGTCAGACTCGTACTTCAGGTGCGGTGGGGTTTCCGTTGCCTGGCACATGTCTTCCTGCGGTAGCCGAAGAAGCCATCTTTTGCCTTCTTCGTTCTCCCACCACATACGGTCGAAGCGTTCGACGGCAAGTACCTTCATGTCCTCGAACTGAAGGATTTGCGTAGAGGCTACCGGTAGACCGTATGCTTGCAGAATTTTCGAGCATAGCCATTCGTTCTCAATCGAATTGCTCATGTCGAACTTAAGGTTGCCGGCCAGGCCCAGTGGCGGTTTCAAAATATGTGTGGTGGGTGTCGCGCCATGCGGCAGACACCACTGGTTATTGAGCCACGTCAGGGCTGTTTTTTCCTGCGCACCCGCGATGGAAATCCGAAAGTCAACATCATCATTGTCTCGATTGATTTTTGACGCCGGCGCTAAGGTGTTGCGTAGTACTTGTGCCACTTCGGTATTGTTCAACGGCGTTGCTTTCACCTCTTGAACGCTTTCGGGGGGCGCGCTGTTGGGGAGTACTTGCAGCGCACCCGCACAATCCCGCCCAATCTCTGCCAGCAGCGCGAATGCTTCCGTTGAGTTCGTTTGAAACCGGCGCCCGACACGTTCGCGGATAGCTTTGCTGTCTGGGAGCAGATTCTCGAAGTAGGCGCGTACGGCATCGCCACGATGCGGTTGGTTGCCTGGCGTAAAAGGCAGTGACAGGGATAGCGGCCGGCCTTGGCTGGCGTTCACCCAGTTGTCGTCGTACTGCAATATTTCGCCAACGTGGGGCCGCACACTCCACGTGCCGACGAAAGCGCCGTTCATCCAAAGGTACAGAGTCTGTGTGTGAGAGCGTCGACCCATGACTTACCAGTTCGGGCTGGTTGGCGGCTTTGACGTGGGGGCTTCGTTACCCTGACGCAGCACCAGCTCCACACCCAGGATGCTTAGAAGCGCCAGCAGTCGGTCGGCGCTGACTTTTTCCGCGTTGCGCTCCAGGGCAGAGAGTGTTTGTTGCGTGACACCCAGGCGCATGGCTACGGCGGACTGAGTTAGGCCAGCCTGCTTGCGAAACGCTTGGAGCAAGACCGGAAGTTGCTCTGCAGTGCGAATAGTGAAGTCTGCCATACAAGTCTCACGCTGTATTTTCAATTTACATATTTTAGTTTGTAAAAATAGAATACGCAATGCAGTATGTATTTGTTAATTACAAATCAGAAACTGTATATTAGATTTACAGTCCATATTTTGTAAAGCAGTCGAATCGTCCCAAAGCGGCCGCAGGCACTGGCGGTTCTTGTATTATTAAAAACGGGAGCGGGATCAATGCGTTGGACGCACAGTTTTTTACTCACTTTAAGGAGCATGATTATGTCGATATTAAGTGAAAACCGAACCGCCACCCGAGTAATCTCCATTGCGGCGCGCAATGTGGCGCATCGTATGGTCCTCATGCTTTGCGCCACGGCCATGGCGCTATTTACCATGCAAGCCTTCGCGCATCATGGCTGGGCCTGGGCGCAAGAGGAGCAGTCCGAGTTGAAGGGCACCATCACCGAGATTTCAATGGCGCCGCCACATCCGGCCCTGCGCGTGAAGGACCAGGAGGGTCGTGTGTGGCAAGTCGATCTGGGAAACCCGAGCCAGACACAGCGTTCAGGTTTCTCCGGCGACACTGCCAAAGTGGGTGATGACATTACGGTATTGGGCAACCGCACCAAAGAGCCGAACAAGGCGCATATAAAAGCCGTGCGCATTACGGTTGGCGGCAAACAGTACGACATGTATCCAGAACGCATCAAGCAATAACGACACGGCGATGACAGGTTTTCTGCAAGCCATTTCCGGCTGGCCCGGTGCTGCCTTCCTGCAGGAATACTGGGTCGCCTATCTCGTTGTCAATGCAGCCCACATTCTTGGTATTGGGCTACTTCTTGGCGCGATACTACCGCTCGATTTACTTCTTTTGCGTTCAACGCGTACACGGGATCTGCCGACCCTTGGCCCCTTTCTGGTACGCGTAGCAGCGATAGGCACGGCGCTCGCGGTGACGACAGGGCTTTGGTTATTCTCAGTGAAGCCGGTGGAGTACGCAGAGAATCCGGCTTTCCTCTTCAAGGCCACATTGCTTGTACTGGCAATTTGCAACATCGCACTTCAGCATCACGGCGAGCATTTCGATGCAGCCCTGCGCAGCGGCCGGCCATCTGTGCGAGTTCGAGTCTTGGCCGCCACATCCGCCATTCTTTGGCTTTCTGTCCTAGTAGCCGGCCGCTGGATAGGTTTTGTCTGAGACGATGTAATTGGCGAGGGATTGTCGGTCGGCAATTACCAGGTGAAGCACTCATTTGACTGGGTCGACGAATCGGGAAATGCTTGAGGCACTTCTTCCCAAAATCAATGCTTCAGTGCCTGGTGCATTACACCAAAGCGTTCGGCTAAGGTTGAAAGCCGCTTGTCTAATGTCCAAATCTCCGCATTGGGTGTCATCATTGTCGAGGCTAGAAGTAATATATCAATCAGTCCGCAACCTAAGCCCCAAAGTTCTTCCTTCTCAATGAAGTTAAGCGTTTCTGCCAGACTGGCTTGTTGAGCATGCTGCAAGTTATCGAGATCGACAAGGGTACGTGCACGATCTGGCGGGGTTCCGCACGCCAGCTCACCAATAATCATGGGATGCACTAGAACACGATCTCGCTCCAGCATATAGGTTAATTCCTGATTTTTTCGCCGGAAGTGATCCACCCATACTGAGGTGTCAACTAATACACCATTCATCGTTCGACGGACTCAGTTGTTCGGCGCGGTATGTCTGACATTTCGGGTGCAGTACCCCCAAGTGCCGCAAGGCGTGCAGCAGACCTTACGCGTACGTAGGTTTTAACCGCCTCACGAATAAGATCGGCTTTGTCGATGCCTGGTTCGGCCACTTCCATTGCTTTTTTGAATAGCCCATCGTCAATCGTCACTGTGGTTCGCATTTTGCGCCTCCATTATATGCGCATCAATATATGCATCATATTACATCAAAATTGTTGCGCTGATGTTGTCAGTGTGATGTGCGTCCACGTTCCGATAGAGTGGCGACATGGTTAGTCTGTCGATTGGATACCGTTAGCGGGTTTTTCCCGCATCACTTTATGCAAAATTCGATCCAACGCACCAGCAAACGCCCGCCTGTCGGCCTGGCTGAACGCCGCAGGCCCGCCGGTATCAACGCCACTACTGCGCAACTCATCCATCATGTCGCGCATCGACAGGCACTGGCTTATATTGTCGGCGGTGTAACGCTCACCGCGCGGGTTAAGTACCAGCGCGCCTTTATTCAATACCTCACTGGCCAATGGGATATCTGCGGTAATGACCAGGTCGCCGGTATTGGTGCGTTCAACAATGTAGTCGTCTGCCACATCGAACCCTCGCGGTACCTGTACGGCGCGGATCAATGGTGATGGCGGCGTGCGTAGCATTTGATTGGCCACGAGCGTGAGCGGCAGCTGTGATCGTTGTGCCGCCCGATACAGAATGTCTTTGATCACGGCGGGGCACGCATCGGCATCAACCCATATGTTCATCTATTATCCTTTTGTACCCTGGTACGGGTGGGGCGCCTTAGTTCGAAGGTAGTATCTTATCAAGTGCAATAGATTAAATTAGGAATGAGTGACTAACCAACGCGCGACTCTAAAATTCATTTCATGAAAACGCTTAATATCGCTACCGCCTGCTTTGTGAATGAAAACCGGGAATTGCTGGTTGTTCGCAAGCAGGGTACCGTTACCTGGATCCTGCCCGGTGGCAAGCTTGACGGCCAGGAAACGCCTGCCAACGAAGCCAACACTTCCGTACATGTCAGTGCATTTATTGCTCTAATGCCTAGCAATCAGCAGCCTGTAATTTCGGCCGAAATTGCGCAGATACATTGGCTGCCCTTGCATGAGCCACTTCCGGAGGCGGCTGCGTCTTTGTTGAGACACTGCGTTGTCCCCGCTCTTTCTTCGTTATGAATCGACGCGTTGGGATCAGTTGATGCTCGTGCTCGTGCAACAAGGTGGGTCTACCAGAATCTTACGAAATTTATAACCCATAATTTTGTAACGCAGTCGAGCGTCTTTTTGGGGTGCGAATAGCGCAGGCTCCGCAGGAATTAGTCATCAAACTTTGCATAGGCGGAGGCGTGCCATTTTGTGCCGGTTATTCGCCATGGAAGAGCTTCCTGCGTACGCACCTTTTTGCGCTTTCCTCCGACAAAGAGGTGCGTCTGCAGTTCTTGAAAGTGTCTTCTTCTATTTGAATAAGAGAAGGTTAAGAGGAAGACTACCAGCGGCTTGTCAATGTTCTTCCACTGCTGATCAATAGCGGCCAGGTTGCATTCGTGGGTGTCGTTGTCCGTTCGGCTGTAACCAACGAAAAAGAATGTGTCGGCTTCGCTGTTAGCATCCGCGAGTTTTTTTATCTCGTTCACGGTATCGTCTCTCGCTGGCGTCCATTCCCACTCTATCTTTGCCCATGCACGCGCGTTTGAATCTTGGATTACCGCATCTGTTTTCCCGCCAGTTTCGAAGCAGGTGTACAGACCAAGGTGATCAGCAGCCAACTTCACTGTAGACGCGATGTGGGTAGTCCAAAGTGCGCGGCGACTTATCTCGATACGATCAGGCGTTATTGGAAAATCTCGGTACCAAAACGCATTGAACAGGGCAACAAAGTCTCTGGTGCGACGCTTCATGTTTGATGATCAATTTATTGTATAAGGGTTATAACGATGTCTGTACAACATTTGAGCATGAAATTTGTCCGAGCGCTCGATGCTGGATTGATCTGCCACAGGGAATCCATCGACCCGCCCACAACCTAGCGCGAAAAAAGGTCCACAACGACCGCCAAGCAAACCCTGGCCGATTCATACTGAAGACGCCGGATATTTCGTTTGCCCGGCCAGGTAATTTGTGCTTTGTCCTCATAATCCCTACCTCTTATAACCCTGTGAGCAATACCTGGACTCGCACTTGACCGCATAATGCTTCATCATGCGCAACCATCACCGCCCTTGCGGTCGCCGAGGGTGTTTCCCGATGAACGACAGTCATCGCGGATTTCATGCTCGCGACAATACTGCAATTGGGTGACAAGGTAATAATCATGAGAGTCCCCTGAACTGATTTCATATCGTGCTGCAGGCACGCTTGTTGAGCGGCCGCCTGGGCGTCTGCTGCGGTCGCGCTTGCCCAAGCGGTTCTTCCTGGAATCCAAAATACCTCTTTCATTGAGCGGATGCTTGGCGCGATAGTGAATGGCTGCTCGAGCAGTTGGCACAGGCTCATGGCCGCGACTTTTGGGATGGGTGAGCTTGTGGCAACCAAGGTCTCATGACCATCTTCGTTAATACTGAACAAACGTAGCAGCGCAGACAGCGCGGATCTGTATGGTTTGATAGCACGTATAACGATGTTTTTTGTCATGCCGCATAATTCCTCTGTTATTTCGAGAGCATGACGAATCTTATGCATGTTAGCGACGTAACGTGTCGCATTAAATGATCTTCTGAGGAATGAAAGAGGTTTTATATAACAGCGTATTTAAATAAGAAATAGCGCTGCTTTCATGCGTCACAAAATGACGTTATGAGCCGGACAATGGTCTCTGTTTTTTAGGAGATCAGGATGAGCCAATTAAGAAAACTGCTGGCTGATAAAGCCGTGTTTGCGGAGCCTTTGGGTATTGTTCGTGTATGGGTGTTACGGGCCTTGGTGGAACTGAGAGGCCATCAAGAGTTTGTAATGAGCGCAGGCTTTTCCAGCGATGCGCTTGCTAACTACCTTGGATTAGGCGATTGGGTCGAGGATGATGAGTGTGACTTTGACCGTAAGGTCATACGACAGGAACTTCAACGTGCGCATCGGGCGGTTGAAGCGGATGCAAACAGCAAAACCATAGCAGGACCTTTGTCCAGGAATGTTCAGCGTTTGGCGAGCCAGTGTGGTTTGTCGGACGTTGATTGCCGCATACTGGAATTTGCGATTCTTATTCAGTGATATTGCCCCTGTTTTTTGTAGTCCTTAGCGCCGGGATCAGGCAGCGATTTTATATTGACTCGCATGCCAGCGTTTTTCGTATTCCATAGGGCTCACGTAGCCCAATGACGAGTGTAGTCGTCGATGGTTATAGAACGATATCCAGTCCATCACGGCAGCGATAGCTTGGTGATGGGAGCGGAATTTCCGGCCCTCCAGGCATGCCAGCTTGAGCCGCGCCCAGAAGCTTTCCGTTGGGGAATTGTCCCAACAGTCGCCTTTTCTGCTCATGGAGGCACGTATCTGCCACCCACGCAGGGTTTGCTGGAATTCATGGCTGCAATACTGGGCGTATTCAACCGGTCGTCGCAACACCTTTAATCATGG
>CENV01020688.1_pt1 | contig 32110 bp, 30 predicted proteins | sample 530231 | NCBI WGS metagenome assembly CENV01 (sample SAMEA2619815, study PRJEB7988) | marine metagenome | biome: marine biome (ENVO:00000447); feature: surface water layer (ENVO:00002042); material: "saline water (ENVO:00002010), including plankton (ENVO:xxxxxxxx)" | depth 5 m
AAGGGCCAGCCGCAGCAGGGTGGTGAACAGCAGCACCGCCGGGAAGGCGGCGAAGTCCAGGGCGCGCAGGGTGAACATGCTGACCAGCAGCACCATCAGCGACAGGGCGATGTTGAAGGTGAAGAACAGATCCAGGGCGAACGGCGGCAGCGGCAGGATCAGCATCGCCATGATCACCAGGATCAGCAGCGGGCCGGCCAGCAGCTTGCCGTCAGCGGCGGTCAGGGTACGGGCCGGGCCCAGGTACTGACTGAGTGCTTTCAAGGCGCCACCTCCAGTTCCGGCGGCACGCTCAGATCCGAGGGCGCGAACGGCATCTCACCGCCCTCCTCCCGGGCCCGTTTCAGGCGGAACGCCCACACCAGCACCTCCGCCACGGCGGTATAGAGCAGGCCGGGGATTTCCCGGTCCAGGTCCACATGGCGGTACAGGGAGCGCGCCAGCGGCGGCGCCTCCAGCAACGGCACGCCATGCTCCGCGCCCAGCTCGCGGATGCGCGCGGCCACCGCGTCGGTGCCCTTGGCCACCACCCGGGGGGCGCTCATACGCTGCTCCTGGTATTTGAGCGCCACCGCGTAGTGGGTGGGGTTGGTAACGATCACGTCCGCGTCCGGCACCTGGCTCATCATGCGGTTGCGGGCCATGGACTGCTGCTGGCTACGGATTTTGGCTTTCAGATGGGGGTCGCCCTCGCTTTCCTTGTGCTCGCGCTTCACCTCTTCCTTGCTCATGCGCAACTTCTTGGAGGTGCTCCACAGCTGGTAGGGCACGTCGATCAGAATCACCACGATCAGCGACAGCACCATCAGGCCGCAGGCCTGGGCCGCCATGCTCAGGGCATCGGCCAGGGCCTGGTGCAGGGGCTGGTCCATCAATGACATGAATTCGCCCCGGTGGGAGACCATGAAGCTCACCGCCACCAGGCCCACCAGCACCGATTTGGCGATGGCCTTGGCCAGCTCCGCCAGGGCCTGGGAGGAAAACTGCCGCTTCAGCCCCTTGATCGGGTTGAGCTTGCTGGCCTGGGGCTTGAGGGATTTGGCGGAAATCAGGAAGCCGCCGAGCAAATTGGGGGCGATCAGGGCGGTCACCGCCAGCAGCAGAAACAGGGGCGTCAGGCCGAACAGGGCGCGGGCGCCCAGGTCGCCGGCGTGCACCAGCATCACGGTGCTGTCGAAGGCCTGCTGCCGGTCGAACAGGAACGCCTGTTCCATCACCGTGCCGACCTGGTCGAACAGCGCCGGGCCCAGGCTCCACAGACCACCCACCCCGGCCATCAATAGCAGCACCGTGGTGAGTTCCCGGGAACGGGCCACCTGCCCGTCTTCACGGGCTTTTTCCCGTTTTCGGGGCGTGGCCTCTTCTGTCTTTTCCTGATCTTCGGTTTCGTCGGCCATGACGAAGGCTTCCGCGCGCAATTGCTGTCGCGGAACATTGTCGGTCAGGCCGGCAGGGAGCAAACCGCCGATAAGCGACCGCTATGGGCGGCTATTCCGGGCGGCGATTGCCGCCCGGGGCAGGATTGGGTCTGAGCGTTGGTCGCGACTGAAGTCGCTCCTACGGAAACAATGCCAGCGATCCGGGACGATAGCTTCCGTAGGAGCGACTTCAGTCGCGATCCAACCTAAAAGCCCAACTCGTCCAGCAGATCGTCCACCTGGTCCTGGCTGCTGACGATGTCCTCGCCGTCCGGCTTGATCTGCGGGCCGTTCATCAGGCCGGCCTGCTCCCGGCGGCGGGCGTCCTCGGCGGTGCGGTTGTTCATGCGCTCACGCATGGCCTCGCGCTCGTCCCCCTCGGGCACGCTTTCCAGCAGCACCTGCAGCAGCTGGCGCTCCACCTCCTGGATCACTTCCATCATCTTCTTGATCACCTGGCCGGTGAGATCCTGGAAGTCCTGGGCCATCATGATTTCCAGCAGCTCCTTGCTGGTATTGCGGGCCATGGCCGGCACCGAGCCCAGGTAGTGGCGGGTTTCGGTGACCAGCTCACGGGCGTCGTCCATTTCCAGCGGCTGCTGGAACCAGGTCTGCCATTTTTCGTCCAGGGCCTGGGCGCCGCGCTCCATTTCGTCCTGCAGGGGCTGGGCGCGGTCCACCGCGTTGAGCGCCCGCTCCGCCGCCTGCTCGGTCATCGACGCCACGTAGTTGAGTCGCGCGCGGGCATCGGGGATCGCCTCGGCGGCCTTTTCCACCTCCTTGTCGAGCCCCAGTTCGCGCATGCTTTCCCGCAGCATTCGCGTCAGCTGGCCAATACGCTGGACCAGATCGTCGTTGTGTCCGGCCTCACTGGTAACGGACCGCGCTTCACCACTCATATTCGCATCTCCTGGATCGCAAGGCCGGGGCCGTTATTTGCCCAGCTTCTCGAAAATTTTGTTGAGCTTTTCTTCCAGCGTCACCGCGGTGAAAGGCTTGACGATGTAACCATTGGCACCGGCCTGGGCGGCGGCCACGATGTTGTCCTTCTTGGCTTCGGCGGTCACCATCAGCACCGGCATGGACTTCATCGATTCATCGGCACGGATCTGCTTGAGCATCTCCAGGCCGTCCAGGTTGGGCATATTCCAATCCGAAACCACGAAGTCGAAGCCGCCGCCTTTCAGTTTGGTCAGGGCTTCCTGGCCGTCCTCGGCTTCTTCCACATTGGTGAAGCCCAGCTCCTTGAGCAGGCTGCGAACGATGCGTCGCATGGTGGGGAAGTCGTCCACCACCAGAATACTCATGCCCTTATCCATGTTTTCCTCTCACTGCGTCGGAGCACCGGGCGGCGGCCCGGCGCGGGTTAAAATTCTTCCCAATCATCTTCGGTGGTCACCGGCTCGCGGCGCGGTTCCCGGTTGCTTACCGCCGCGTCCTTACGCGGCGCCGACGGCTTCGGCGCCGGGCTCTTTTCCTTGCTCTCGGCCGGTTGCTCCGCTTCCGGCTCCGGGTCCAGGTCCAGGTCGTCCACCAGCGGCACCTGATGCTCCAGGGTCGGTGCCAGGGGCGCGTGGTCCTCGCTGACGCGGAAGATCGCCACCGCCTGCTCCAGGCGCTTGGCCTGCTCTTCCAGGGACGACGCCGCGGCGGTGGCCTGTTCCACCAGCGAGGCGTTCTGCTGGGTTACCTCGTCCATCTGGCTGACCGCCTGGCTGACCTGTTCGATGCCGCCGCTCTGTTCCTGGGAGGCCGCGGAGATCTCATCCATGATGTCGGTGACGCGCTTCACCGCCGCCACCACTTCCTTCATGGTGTCGCCGGCCTGCTCCACCAGCGAGGAGCCTTCCTGCACTTCCACGGCGGAGCGTTCGATCAGCTGCTTGATTTCGCGGGCGGCGTCGGCGCTGCTGCCGGCCAGGTTGCGCACTTCCCCGGCCACCACCGCGAAGCCCCGGCCCTGCTCGCCGGCACGGGCCGCTTCCACGGAGGCGTTGAGCGCCAGAATATTGGTCTGGAAGGCGATGGAATCGATCATGCCGGTGATGTCCGCCACCTTGCGGGAGCTTTCCGTGATGGTCTGCATCTTGGTGCTGACCTGGGTCATCACGTCGCCGCCCCGGGACGCGGTGCCGGAGGCATCGTTGGCCAGACTGCTGGCCTGGCGGGCGTTGTCCGCGTTCTGCTTCACGGTGGCGGTGAGCTGCTCCATGCTGGCGGCGGTTTCCTGCAGCGAAGCGGCCTGCTGCTCGGTGCGGGACGACAGGTCGGTGTTGCCCTGGGCGATTTCCGAGCTGCCGACCAGAATCGAGCCGCTGCTGGCGCGCACGTCGGCGACGATGCCGGTCAGACTGTCCTGCATCTCGCGCATGGCGGCGAACAGCTGGCCCACCTCATTGCGGCCGCGCACGTCGATGTGCTCGGACAGGTCGGCGCGGGCGATGCGCTGCAGGGTGCGCACCGCTTTCTCCAGCGGCTGCACCACGATTTTGCGAAGGCCGAAATAGATCAGCACCATCACCACCAGCACCATCACCAGGGCCGCCAGGGCAACCATGGCCAGCCGCTGGGATTCCTGGCGGTAGGTGGCCATGATCACCTGACCCCGTTCGTCCGCGTAGCGCGTGAAGTCGGTCAGGCGTTTGTTCAGATTGGTGCCCGGACCCAGCAGTTCCTGGCGCAGCGCCCGGTAATCGCTGAGGCTGCCGGACTCCAGACTGGTTTTCTGCTGGCGGCTGAGTTCCAGCACCCGCCGGAAGGCGACACTCAAATCCTCGGACAGAGCGGCGCCCTCCTCGGTGAGCTTCTTGGAGGCGGCGAACTGCTCGAAGCGCGCCAGTGAGCGGTCCAGCAGGTTGCCCACGTTCTGTACCTGGTCGGCGGCGATCATGCGCATGCCCATGTCCAGGTAATCCGCCGCCAGGTCCATCTCGATACGCGCCTGGTTAAGCAGGGTGGTGGCGCGGCTGACCTGGTTAAGCTGCTCCACGTTGATGGTGTTCAGGGTGCTGATGGAATCGTCCACCATGCGGTTGGTAACGAAACGGATCGCCACCAGCACGACGATCATCAAGGCGCAAATCACAAGGGCGCCGGCTACCGCCGTATTGAGCTTCAGATTACGAGGGATTTTAAACATTCCAGCGTTCCTCTATTCACCAATTCCATTTTTATTGGTTATCAAACCCGCTGAGCACGCCCGGAGGCGGCGACCAGCGCCATCATGCGTTCCGCCATGCGATCAAGGGGCAGAATCTCGGTGGCGGCGTCCCGGGCAATGGCTTCCCGGGGCATGCCGAACACCAGTGAGCTTTCCTGATCCTGGGCCAGGGTGTGGGCACCGGCGTTGCGCATCGCCAGCAGACCCTCGGCACCGTCCTTGCCCATGCCGGTGAGCAGCACGCCGATGGCGTTGGCGCCGGCCTGCTCCGCCGCCGAGCGGAACAACACGTCCACCGACGGCCGGTGGCGGTTGACCGGCGCGCCATCGTCCAGCCGCACCACATAGTTGGCGCCGCTGCGTACCAGTTTCAGATGCTGTTCGCCGGGGGCGATATAGACATGACCGGGTAGCACACGCTCGCCGTCTTCCGCCTCCTTCACCGACACCTGGCACAGCCGGTCCAGGCGCTGGGCGAAGGAGCGGGTGAAACCGCCGGGCATGTGCTGGGCGATCAGAATCGCCGGCGAGTTGGGCGGCAAGGGTTCCAGCACCTGCCGGATCGCTTCCGGGCCACCGGTGGAGGCGCCCAGGATCACCAGCTTTTCGCTGGACACCATCACCGGGCGCAGCGCCGACCGGGGCGCGCCGCCGGGCTGGGCCAGGCGGCGCGGCCGGGACTGGGCGGCGGCGCGTACTTTCTCGGCGATGCGGTCGCCGTATTCGCGCATGCCGGAGCGGATGCCCAGCGCCGGCTTCTGCAGGAAGTCCACGGCGCCCAGCTCCAGGGCGCGCAGGGTCACTTCGGAACCGGCCTCTGTCAGCGAGGAGACCATCAGCACCGGCATCGGCCGCAGGCGCATCAACCGCTCAAGAAAATCCAGGCCGTCCATGCGTGGCATTTCCACGTCCAGGGTCAGCACATCCGGGTTATGGCGTTTGATCAGGTCCCGGGCCACCAGCGGGTCCGGCGCCACCGCCACCACCTCCATGTCACCCTGTTCGTTGATGATTTCGGTCATCAGATCACGGATCAGAGCCGAATCATCGACGCACAACACCTTGATTTTTGTCCCGCCCAAGATCGGTCTCCCCTGTCACCACTTCGCCGGTTCCGATGCGACGTCCCCCAGTTACAGGAGTTATCGGCGGCGAGGTCGGTATCTTTAATGGTTCACTAATGGGACCGCGCCCGCGCCGCGCGGCGGCGGGCGCCGGCGCCGGTTGTCTAGAACTCGGTCCACTCTTCTTCGGTGGTCTCGGTGCGCCGTGCCGGCATGCTGCCCGCTGAGGAAAAGCGCGCTTGCTTGTGCTCGGCCCTGGCATCGCCATGGGCCTTGTCGTGGTTATCCGCCTTGGCCTCGCCACGGCCCTTGGCGTTGGTCGGAGCGCTGCCGTGGGCCTTGGCCGGCAGCTGGGCGCGCCGGACGGCGGGCTCGGAGCGGCCCTTGCTTGCCGGCTCCATCACCGTCAGGGACGGCGTCCGCTGCGCCTGTTCGAGGCGGAAGATCGCCACCGCTTCTTCCAGCCGCCTGGCCTGTTGTTCCAGGGAGGCGGCGGCCGCCCCGGCCTGTTCCACCAGGGCCGCGTTCTGCTGCGTCACCTCATCCATCTGGCTCACCGCCTGGCTGACCTGCTCAATGCCGGCACTCTGCTCCTGGGAGGCGGCGGAGATTTCATCCATGATGTCGGTGACCCGCTTCACCGCGGCCACCACCTCGGTCATGGTCTGGCCGGCCCGTTCCACCAGCGCGGCCCCCTCCTCCACTTCCACGGACGAGCGCTCGATCAGCTGCTTGATTTCGCGGGCGGCGTCGGCGCTGTTGCCGGCCAGGTTGCGCACCTCGCCGGCCACCACCGCGAAGCCCCGCCCCTGCTCACCGGCCCGGGCCGCTTCCACGGAGGCGTTGAGCGCCAGAATGTTGGTCTGGAAGGCAATGGAATCGATCATGGCGGTGATGTCCGCCACCTTCTTCGAGCTCTCGGTGATGTTCTGCATTTTGCTGGACACCTCCTGCATCACCTCGCCGCCGCGACCGGCGGTGCCGGAGGCGTCATTGGCCAGACTGCTGGCCTGCCGGGCGTTGTCGGCGTTCTGCTTCACGGTGGCCGTGAGCTCTTCCATGCTGGTGGCGGTTTCTTCCAGGGAGGCGGCCTGCTGCTCGGTGCGCGCCGACAGGTCGGTATTGCCACGGGCGATCTCCGAGCTGCCGGTGAAGATCGAGTTGCTGCTGCCGCGCACGCCCTTGACGATCTTCGACAGGCTGTCCTGCATATCGCGCATGGCGGTGAACAGCTTGCCGATCTCGTTGCGACCGTATACCGGGATCGGCCGCGACAGGTCGGCGCCGGCGATGCGTTGCAGGTCGGTCACCGCGGACTCCAGCGGCGACACCACCACCTTGCGCAGCACCCAATAAATGGAGAGCAGCAGCAGCAGGGCGACCGCCACCGTGGCCCAGCCAACCTGGGTGTAGAAGCTGTTGTCGCTACGGTAGTCCGCCATCACCTGGCTGCCCCGCCGGTCGGCATCGCGGGTGAAATCGGTGAGCAGCTTATTCATTGATTCATTGATCGGAATCTGTTGCTGGCGAATCTCCCAGCTCTTTTCCAGGTCACCTTCCTGAATCGACAAGTACTGGCTCTTGTACAGACCGACCAGGGTGCTCAGTGTGGTTTTCAACTCGCCGCCGATGGCGGCGCCGCCGTCGGCCTCGTAGGCCTCATTGAAGTTGGCGAAGCGGGTTTCGCCCCGTTTCAACAGGTCGGAGACCCGATTCAGCTCTTTGTCCGCCTGCCCGGTCATGCCCCGGTCGGTAAACTGCACGGCCAGATCCATCACGGCACCCGCACGGCTGAACAGAAACGCGGCCCGGCCCAGCTCGTTGAGCTGCTCAACGTTCATCCGGTTCAGGGAAACGATGGAATCGTTGGCCATATCATCGCTGGCGGCGCGCAGCACCGCTAACACACCGATAAGAAGGGCACAGCACAGCAACGCCCCCGCCACCGTTACATTAATGTTGGTATTACGCAGTAACTTCATCATTGCTTCGCGCTCCATGCATGCCCGGTTAGAAAGAAATCTGCTTTAGCCTTCCGTGCCCTCGCCGGCGGTCCACCGCCCTGCTTACCGATATCGGCGGGACGCGCTCAGCCTTTAGAGTGGACCGGGCGATAGACGGTCTGCCCACGCAGCTGAAAACGGTCACTGATATAGGAAAAGCTCTCGGAGTGGCCGGCGAACAAAAGCCCGTCACTCTTCAGCAAGGGCGCGAAGCGCTCCAGCACCCGGGCCTGGGTGTCGCGGTCGAAATAGATCATCACGTTGCGGCAGAAGATGGCGTCGAACGGCGGGTCCACCTTCCAACCGGGGGTTACCAGATTGAGGGTTTCAAAGCGGACCCGCGATGCCACTTCCGGGCGCACCCGGGCAAAGCCGGCGCGGGCGCCGCTGCCGCGTTGGAAAAAGCGCCGCCGCCGCTGTTCATCGAGCTTCTGCACCTGGGCCAGCGGATAGACGCCGAGGCGCGCCCGGTTCAGGGCATCGGTGTCGATGTCCGTGGCCAGTATTTCGAACTTGGCCTTGTCGCCCAGGGTCTCCAGCAGCAGCATGGCCAGGGAGTAGGGTTCCTCTCCGGTGGAGGCGCCGGCGCTCCACACCCGGATCGGCCCGGGCCGGCCGCGCACATGGTCGGCGAGCAGCGGAAAGTGGTGAGCCTCGCGGAAGAACGCGGTCAGGTTGGTGGTCAGGGTATTGGTGAAGGCCTCCCATTCCGGGCCACCGGTTTCCCGCTCCAGGCGGGTCAGGTAATCGTGGAAGCTCAGCAATCCTTGCTGGCGTACCCGTCGCCCCACGCGGCTGTACACCATATCGCGCTTATGGGAAGCCAATACGATGCCGGCGCGCCGGTAGATCAGCTCACGAATGCGTTCAAAGTCCGCGTCACTGAACAGCAGGTCGCGCTCCGGCGTTTTGGTGGAGCCAGCGGCATAGCGTTCCAGGTCGTTGTTCAAGTGGCACTCTCCAAGGCTGCGTCCCGCGCTCTGGGCGCGCTGGCAACCGGCTTGCGTGCGCGCTCCGGGGAATCATCCAGACGGAACACGTTCATGGAATGGGTCAGTAACCGCACCTGCCGTTCCATGGAAGCGGCGGCGATGGCGGATGACTGAACCCGGTCGGCATTCTGGCGAGTGACCACATCCATTTGCGCCACCGCCGCGTTGATCTGCGTAATGCCGGCGCTTTGCTCTTCGGAGGCGGAGCGGATATCCGCCATGAACTCGTTGACCCGGCCCACCGAGTCGGCCACCGATGAAATGGCCGTTTCCGCGCGCCGCACCAGGTCTGCGCCGCTGTCGATTTCCTGGCCGGAACCGTCGATCAGGCCACGGATTTCCCGGGCGGCGTCCGCGGACCGGCCGGCCAGATTGCGCACTTCCTGGGCCACCACCGCGAAGCCCTTGCCATGCTCACCGGCCCGCGCCGCCTCCACCGAGGCGTTCAGTGCCAGGATGCTGGTCTGGAAAGCGATCGAATCGATGGTGCCGATGATCTCCCCCATCCGTTCGGAGCTGGCGGTGATGCGCGACATGGTGCTGACCACTTGCCCCATCACCTCGACGCTTTCCGATGTGGAACGGGAGGCGTCGGCGGTGAGCTCACTGGCCTGGCGGGCGCTGTCCGCGTTCTGAGCCACGGTGGCGGTCATCTGCTCCATGCTGGCGGCGGTCTGTTGCAGCGAACTGGCCTGCTGCTCGGAGCGCGACGACAGATCCTCATTGCCCTCGGCGATGTCCCGTGCCGCCGGCGCCACCACCGTCATACCCTGCTGCATGTGCCCGACGATGCTGCCCAGGCTGCGGCGCATCAGTTTGAGGCCCATCACCAGCATGCCAAGCTCGCCGCCGGAGCGGGCCGGCGGCCGCGCCGCCAGGTTGCCCGCCGCCACCTGCAGGGTGAACCTGCCGGCGGTGCGCACCGGCGCCAGCACCGACCGGGTCACCGCATGGAAACCCAGCCCCATCAGCGCGATGCCCACGGCGGGCACCGCCAGCAACAGGGTGGGCACGGCCGCCTGCGCCTGCTCCAGGGAATAAAGCACCACGCCGGTGATCAGCAGCACCAGGGCGGCGCAGCCGCTGAACAGCAGCGACATGCGGCTGGTCACCGAGCGGGGGTCCCAGCGTTTCAGCGCCGCCAGCGGGCCACGGCGACGCACCTCGCCCTTGTGCAGGTACAGATGGCCACCACGGCCCTCGCGCAAGGCGGCGTAATCCCGTTCCGCGGCGGCGATGGAGGCGTTATCCGCTTTCAAGCGCACCGATACGAAGCCGACGATGTCACCGCCTTCGCTGATCGGCGTGACGTGGGCGCGCACCCAGTAGTAGTCGCCGTTCTTGCGGCGGTTCTTTACCAGGCCGATCCAGACGTCACCGCCCTTGATGCAGGACCACAGGTCCTTGAACGCCGCCGCGGGCATGTCCGGGTGGCGAACAATGTTATGGGGCGCCCCCACCAACTCATCGTTGGTGAAGCCGCTGACCTCCACGAAGGCGGGGTTGGCATAGGTGATGCGACCTCGAAGATCGGTGCGAGAAATCAAAAAATCATCGGACCTCAGCTTGTGCTCATGCCCTGTTACAGGCTGGTTGTCGCGCATCACCTACCTCTTGTTCTTAACTCTGAAGGATCGGTTTCGGCCGGCGCTTACTCGCCGGCCTCCTCGACCAATGCCATCTCTTCGCTGGTCAGCAGCTTCTCGATGTCCACCAGCACCAGCATGCGGTCGTCCAGGTTGCCGAGCCCGTGGATGTAGTCGAGCGGCAGCGAGAGACCGAATTCAGGCGCCGGCTTGCGTTGCTCCGAAGTCAGCGTCATCACGTCGGAAACCCGGTCGACGACGATACCCACCACCCGGTCGGCGATGTTGACCACGATCACCACCGTCTGCTCGTCGTAGTTGGCTTCCGCCAGCCGGAACTTGATGCGCAGATCGACGATCGGCACGATCACTCCGCGCAGATTGGCCACGCCCTTGATGAAATCCGGCGCGTTGGCGATGCGCGTGACGTTTTCGTAGCCACGGATCTCCTGCACCTTGAGGATATCGATGGCGTACTCTTCCTCGCCCAGGGAAAACACCAGAAACTCCTGACTGCCGGTTTCCGCGGCGATGCTATGCTGCAATGCGGTAGCGTTGCTCATGATGGTTCTATCTCCTCTACGAGGTGGGATACATTGCCAAAGATGCGATTGTCTTTTTTGCTCTGTGCCAGACGGTGCAGATCCGAGACATCGAGGATCAATGCCACGCTGCCGTCACCAAGAATGGTGGCCGCCGAAACGCCGGGCACCTTCCGGTAATTGGTTTCCAGGTTCTTGACCACTACCTGCTGCTGGCCGATCAGGTTGTCCACCAGCACCGCGTAGCGGCGTCCCTCGCCCTGTACGATCACGGCGATGGCCCGGGTCGGGTCGGTGATCGCCTCGGCGACGTCCAGGGCGTGATGCACCGCCACCACCGGCAGATAGTCCTCGCGCACCTTGAGAAGGGTGTCGCCGCCGGCCAGTGTGTAGAGGTCGTCGGCGGACGGCTGCAGGGATTCGATCACCGCGCTCACCGGCAGGATGAAGGTCTCGCCGCCCACGCGGATCGACATGCCATCGAGAATCGCCAGGGTGAGAGGCAGCACGATGCGGGTGGTGGTGCCCTGCCCCGGTTTCGACAGGATTTCCACGTGGCCGCCCATGGACTGGATGTTCCGTTTGACCACGTCCATGCCGACTCCCCGGCCGGACACGTCGCTGACCTCCTCGGCGGTGGAGAACCCGGGCGCGAAAATCAGCTGCCAGACCTCGTCGTCGCTCATCGAGTCGGACACCGACAGACCGCTGCTGCGCGCCTTGGCCAGCAGTTTTTCCCGGTTCAGGCCGGCGCCGTCGTCGATCACTTCGATCAGAATGTTGCCGCCCTGATGCTGGGCGGAGAGCAGCAAACGACCGGTGCGCGGTTTGCCGGCGGCTTCCCGGCGGTCCGGCGTCTCGATGCCATGGTCCAGGCTGTTGCGAACCAGGTGGGTGAGCGGGTCGATGATGCGTTCGGTGAGGCCCTTGTCCAGTTCCGTGGATTTGCCCTCGGTGACCAGTTCCACCTCCTTGCCGAGCTTGCTGGCCAGGTCGCGCACCAGGCGCGGGAAACGGCTGAACACATAATCCATCGGCACCATGCGCACGGACATCACCGCCTCCTGCAGATCCCGGGCGGTGCGCTGCAGCAGGTTGAGGCCGGTCACCAGGCCGGTGTCCTTGCCGGTGTCGGAGTCCTCGGCCACCTGGTTAAGCATGGATTGGGTGATGATCAGCTCACCCACCAGGTTGATGATCTGGTCGACCTTGGCCACCGGCACCCGGATCGAGGTGGACTCGCCACCGGCCGGGGCTTTACTGGCGGACTTGCCGGCGGCTTTGGCCGGCGCGGCGGGCTTGGCATCCGCCGGCTTGTCGGCGGTCTCGGCCTTCTCCGCTTTCTCGGCTTGCGCGGCTTGCTCGGTTTGTTCCGCTTTCGCGGCTTGCGGCGCGGCGGCCTCGGCCACCGGCTCGGCGGGCGCGTCCAGGGCCTGGATCGACAACTGTTCCGGCTCGACGATGAAGCACATCACCGCTTCGATGTCGTCGACGCTCAGCGAGGTCTTCATCACCACCCGGTACTGCTCGACGTCACCTTCGTGACTCTCCACCTCACCGAGCTGGCCCAGTTCCTCGATCAGCAGAGCGCGGTCCTTGTCGGCCACGCCCAGCAGCGCCACCTGATAACGGCCGCCGCCCGGGGAAGCGGCGGCGGGCTCGGGCTCCGCCGCCGGCTTGCTCGCCGGGGTCGGGGCCGGGGCGTCCGCTTCCGCGTGATGGCCGATCTCCTCCAGGGCCAGCCGCCGCAGGGTTTCGCAGATCCGCTCCAGGGCCTCCGGATCGGGCTCGCCGCCCTGACGGTAGGCATCCAGTTGGTCGTTCAACATATCTTTGGCTTCCAGAAAGGTGTCGACGATGTCCCGGCGCAGTTGCAGTTCACCGCGACGGGCGTAGTCGAGCAGGTTTTCCAGCAGGTGCGTGGTGCGTTGCAGCGCCTCGAACCCGAAGGTGCCAGCACCGCCCTTGATCGAATGGGCGGCGCGGAAGATGGCGTTGAGCCGCTCCTGGTCGGGCTGATCCACGTCCAGGTCGAGAAGATGGGTTTCCATCTCCGCCAGCAGCTCGTCGGCTTCCTCGAAAAAGGTGTCGTAGAAATCGGTAATGTCCATGTTCAGTCCGGGACCCGTTGCGAAGGAAGATCGGAGACGTCCGAGCGGCTTCCCGCTTGCAGACGCCGGGCGGCGCTGTCACTGAGCACCACCAGGGTGATGCGCCGGTTGACGGCATCGCCGGGATTGCTGCCCGGCACCGGCACACGGTCGCCCATGCCGGTCACGCGCAGCAGCTTGCTACCATCCAGCCCACCGGCCACCAGTTCCCGGCGGGAGGCGTTGGCCCGGTCGCTGGACAGCTCCCAGTTGCTGTAGCCGCTGTCACCCCGGGCATAGCGCAGGCTGTCGGTGTGGCCGCTGATGCTGAGCCGGTTGGGCACATCGTTGAGCAGCGGCGCCAGGGTGCGCAGCAACTTGCGCATGGCCGGCGACACCCGGTCGCTGCCGAGCTCGAACATGGGCTGACGGTCGGTATCCATCAATTGCACCCGCAAGCCGTCCTGTGTCATTTCGAAACGCATCTGTTCACGCACGTTGCGCAGCGCCGGGTCTTCCTGAATCACCGTTTCCATGCGCCGGCGCAACTCCATCAACCGTGCCCGATCCTCCGCCGGACGGCTCTGGCGCTTCAGATCGATGCGCGCCTGTTCGCCGTCGGAGTGGGCCGGGTCGGCGCCGCCACCGGGAATGGCGCTGGTGCTCGCCGAGTTGCGGTCACCATTGGCCAGCGCCACCTTGAGCGGGGTGCGGAAGTACTCCGCCAGCCCCTGCAGTTCCGAGGGGGTGGCGGTGGAGAGAATCCACAGCACCAGGAACAGGGCCATCAACGCGGTCATGAAATCCGCCAGCGCGATCTTCCAGGCGCCGCCATGGTGCGCCGCGTGGGCGCGCCTGGGTCTGCGAATGACGATGGTGCGATGGTTGTTGCTCATGCTTCGCCGGAGCCTCCACCGCGGGCGGAGCGCACATGCTCTTCCAGTTCATCAAAGGACGGACGCTCGGCGCTGTGCAGAGCCTTGCGACCAAACTCCACCGCCAGCTGCGGCGCATAGCCGTTCAGGTTGGCAAGCAGGGTGACGCGCACGCACTGCAGCATCTTCACCCCTTCCGCCACCTGCCGGTCGATGCGGCTGGCCACCGGGTTGACGAAACCGTAGGCCAGCAGAATGCCCAGGAAGGTGCCCACCAGGGCGTGGGCGATCATGATGCCCATTTCACCGGCACCGGAATCCGCCGAGGCCAGCGCCTTCACCACCCCCAGCACCGCCGCCACGATACCGAACGCCGGCAGGGCGTCGCCCACCTTCATCAGGGCGTCGGCGGGGATATGTGCCTCGTGCTCGAAAGCCTCGATCTCATGGGTCATCAGCTCGTCCAGTTCCATGGGATCGACGCTGCCGCTGACCATCAAACGCAGGTAATCGGTGAGAAACCCCATGATCAGCGGGTCGCTGACGATGCGCGGGTGCTCGGTGAACAGCACGCTCTCCTGGGGATTCTCGATGTCCTTTTCCACGCCCAGCACCCCTTCCCGGCGCATCTTGGTAAGCAACCGGTACTGGAGCGCCATCAGCTCCATGTAAATGCTCTTGTCATAGTGCTTGGTGCGCTTGAGGCGGCTTGCGGAACGGAACGTGGCCTTGATCGCCTTGCCGTTGTTGGCGGCCACGAAAGCGCCCACCGCCGCACCCACGATCATCAGAATTTCGGTGGGCTGATAGAGCGGCCCCAGGCTTCCTCCCGCGAGAGCGAAGCCCCCGAACACGGAGAGCGTGACGATAATGAAGCCTAGAGGTATCAGCACAACGGGTGTCCTTCCTGCCGGGAGGTGAATCGCATTACCTGAGGTATCGGCAGGAAGGCGTCGGGCTTGAGGGGATTTTTAGCGGCTGGAGCGGCGCCGGAGACCCGGCGCCGGGTACTTGATAGGCTCAGATGCCCACGGCTTTGTTGACGCTGGGCTTCTTACGGGTTTTGCCGGCCCGGGAGGGGGGCTGGCAAATGCCACAGACAAAGTCCTGGCTGGGTGTATGGGCGTGGTTGACGAAATGGCCGCCGCAGCTGGTACAGGAGGACAGCTCGAACAGATCGCTCTCGAAAAAGCGGATCAACGTCCAGGCGCGGGTCAGGCCAAGCACCGGCTCCGCCTCATCCAGGGCCATCTGTTCCAGGTACAGGCGGTAGGATTTGACGAACCCTTCCATGCGCGCGCAACCCTGCACCTCGGTCAACTGCCGGTAGTAGGCATAGAACAGCGAGGAGTGGATATTGGGCAGCCAGGTAATGAACCAGTCCGTGGAGAACGGCAGCATGCCCTTCGGCGGCGAGGCGCCACGCACCTCCTTGTAGAGGCGGATCAGCCGGCCACGGCTCAGCTCGATTTCCGATTCCAGAACCTGCAGGCGGGCGCCCAGTTCGATCAATTCAATGGCAAGCTGCACCTGATGCATCTCGCCGACCAGACTTTTCTCGGACATATCCCCCCCTTCAGTGCTGGCAGGCCGCCATGAGCAGGGAAGCGTGGGTTTGCCCCAGGCCCTGCTCACGCTTTTCACGGGTCAGCTGACTGACCTGCTCGGCATCGTCCAGCTGCAGGCGGAACAACAACTGATTGGTGCGAGCCAGGCGCGCCAGTTGCTTCGCGGACAGCGAAACCAACACCCGGCCCATTGCCTCATCGATCTTGAGGCGGAACAGCGCGGTGGTGAAATCTTCATTGAGAAGCCGCTGCGCCAGCAGCATGTAAGACAGATTCAGGTCCTGGATCTCATTAAGAACATGGTCGACGTTCATGGCTGCGGTGCTCCTTCGGTAACCCCAATCGAGGGCCTATCCCCGATTCCATAGTTAAGACGTGACGGCCGGCCCGGGCATCCCGGTCTGGTCCCCGACGGGAAGCCGCCAAAACCGTCACTGTATGCTGAAAATCCGCGAAAACTAGTACTTTTGTATTAGAAGTGCACTGGAAAGTAAGAGAGTCATCTATTGGTTATGTGATTCGAAACGTACCATAGGAGTGATTCTTTTCTCATACTTAATTGTGAAAAAAATCACATATAGCTTGAAAAATGTGATCTATGTCACATTACGGGAAAGAAAAAAGGGGGTGATCGGAGGGGTTGTCCTACGGCTCAGGACGGTGGGAGCGGATCTGCTATTTTTTTCATCTTCCTGTTAAATCAACAAGTTAGAGTCACTTTTCAGAAGCATGGACGGTCGTGCAAACTCCTCTTTTCCTACCATCCGATACAAGCAAGGAACCCGTTCACATTAGAAAGCCCCAAAAAAGGGCGCAACTCCTTGCATCTGGTACTTTATGGTCAGTCGCCGAAGCGCTGTTTTTCCCGCTCCTCCAGGTCCCGCACCCATACCAGCAACTCGGCGATCACCTGATACAGGGCCGGCGGGATACAGGCATCCACGTCCAGCTGCATCAACAACGCCACCAGTTCCGGGGCATCGTGGACGAATACCTGGTTACGGTGGGCCTCGGCGATGATCTGTTCCGCCAGCTCACCGTAGCCCCGCGCCAATACCCGGGGGGCGGCCTCGCCTTCCCGATAGGTGAGGGCCACGGCGCGGCGCCGCTGACGGTCTTCCGGGGAACCTTCATTCATGCTCGCGCACCTCATGGACGGTAACGCTGACCGGGTCCCGCACCACCTGCTCCAGGCGCTCGCGCAGCCGCGAACCACCGGCCCGCAACCGCCGGGCGGTGGTTTCCGCGGCGCTCAGCTCCAGATCCACACGCTGCCCCGCCAGGGTCAGCCGCACCCGCACGTCCCCCAGGGTGGCCAGGCGCAGCGTCAGTTCCGAGCGCCAGGCCGGGGCGGCGTCGTCCCGCTGTTGCCGTTGCTCACCTTGGGGCTGCTCCCGGCCCTGGGGGTCGCGGGGCGGAATCTGCATGACCAGGGCCATGAACAGGCCGGACCACACATCGCCCTCCCAGCGCAGCACCGGGGTGGCCAGCATTTCCAGCTGGTGGCGCAGCACGCCGTGCAGCGCCTCACTCTGGCCTTCGGAAAATGGCACCCGCCCGGCGGGGGCGGATTCGGCGGCGACACGAGCTTCCGGGTCCGCCCCGCTCTCCACGTTGCCGGCCCCGGCGGGGCTGGTGGTGGCGGCGGCGGCCGGGGACGAGGCCACGGAAGGGGCCGCCGCCGGCGCGGCCGGCCGCGTGTCCGGCTGACCGGCGGGCGCGGCGGCGGCCGTGCCGGTCCGCGCCGGTGCCTGGGGGCGTGCCGGCGGTTCGGCGCCGGCGGTTGGCCCCAGGGCCTCCCGGAACAGCCGCATCTGCGGCTCCCGGGCCAACTGCTCCAGGCTGCGCTCGCCCCGGAACCAGCCCTGAAGATGGGATTCGTAGAACAGGCCGCTCTGTTCCAGGCTGCCGCGCAGATCGGCGGCGACCCGAACCGCCCCGGTCTCGCCGGCGGGCAACAGCGGCGCCGCCGGACGCACCGCCGAGGGCGGTGCCGGGTACTGACTGAGCAGATCACCGATGGTGCGGGCGGCGGCGCTGAAGTGGGTGCGGGTGGAGCCCCCCGCCGGTGGCGCCGCCGGCAGTGGCGGCGGCGCGGCGGGACGCTCCGAGGTGGGCGCGCCTCGCGCACTGTCGCCGGTGGGCGTCGGACGCGGGTCCAGACGGGAATCACTGTGCACCGCCTGCAACGCCTGCCCCGGCTGCAACGGCCGCACCGGTGACGGCAGGTCGCGTATCACCGGCACGTCCACCCGCTTGCCCAGCACCTGATGGAGCAGGGTATCGAGAATCGGCGTGATGCCGCTCACGGACGTCCTTTTTCGAAGCGTGCCCGGCCGTCCACCACCGCCGCTTCCTGGGGTCCATAGGAGCGGTTCAGGTCACGCCGCCGGCGGGACAGACCGATCAACTGATCCAGCTCGTCGCGGCGCGCCACCAGACAGGCGCGGATGTTCAGTTCCCGCTCCAGCAGAATGCCCAACACGGCGGTCTTGCGCTCCTGCTGGTCGTTGCTCAGTTGAACATCCTGTTCGCAGCGGGACAGCCATTCCACATCCCGCACATAGTGGGTCTCTTCGTCGATAAGAGCGTCCCAGTCTCCCTCGCGGGCGAAGGCTTCCATGCGCTGGGTGCGACGGGCCAGGTGTTCGTAAACATTCATCACCTGATCGGCGGTGGTGGCTGTGCGCGTCATTCGCCCCCCTGCGCGGCGGCTGGCTCGATTTCCCGCCAGGCCGAGGCGATGTTGGCGAGCAGAGCACCGGCCTGGTCCAGGCTGGCCTGGTCATTATGCAGATTGGCTTGCAGCAACAGCCGCACGATGTAGTCGTACAGCGACGCCAGACGTTCGGCGATCTCACCGCCCTTGTCCCGATCAAGCGCCGCCAGCAGCCCGTTGTTGACGATATCCAGGGCCTTGGAAATGGCCTGGCCCTTCTGCGCCGCCCTGCCCGCCTGCATATGCATGCCGGCGGTGCGAATGGCGCTGGCCGCGCCATCGAACAGCAGGGTAATCAGTTGGTGGGGACTGGCGGACAGTACGCCGCTTTCCACTCCGACCCGGGCGTAAGCCCCGGCACCGCGGCCGTAAGCGGCGGCACCACGCGATGTTGTCATATTAACCTTCCTTCGCCGTGGCGTTTATTTGCCCAGTTGAGCATTCAGCGCATCGAATTGTTGGGTGAGATAGGAACTGGTGGAGTTCATCTGAGCGATCATGCTGTCCAGCTGCTGAAACTGCTTGCGATAACGGGCCAGCGTGGCATTGATGCGCTCCTCGGTACGCGAGTAATGGGCCTGCAGGTTCTCAATGCTGGTCTCAAGACCTTTGGTGGCGTCCTCCAGGGTGCCGCCGTCATCGACGATGCCGGCCAGGGTCTCCTCCAAGCGGACCGCCATGCCGTCCTCGTCGCCGCTGCCGACGAAGAACGCGGACACCGCGGAAAGGTTGTTTTCCACCGCCGCGTCCAGTTCCTCATCGTCGATTTCCAGGGTGCCGTCCACGGTCAGGGTGATGCCCATATCGGTGAGGGTGTTCAGATCCCCCCCGGGCACGGAGCTCCCCATCAGGCCACGCAGCTGCGCATTGATGCCGCGCAGGGTGGTGTCACCCAGCAGGTCACCGCTGGTACGGGTCTTCTGATCGTAGCGGGACAGGCCGTCGATGGTTTCCTGCAGCTTGTTGTAGCTGTTCACGAAGCTGGTGACGGCTTTCTTGATACCGGCGGTGTCGCGGGTCACGTCCAGGGTGGCGCTGCCGGTTTCCACCAGATTCAGGGTCAAGCCCTGAATCGCGCCCTCCACCCGGTTGCTCTGGCTGCTCACGGCGATGCCGTTGACGGTTAGCTCCGCGTTGCGTGCCGGCACTTCGGTGTCCGGGTCCAGGCTCAGGCTGCCGGCGGGTCCGCCGCTGAACGAGACATCGGCGATGGCCGCCTCGGAGCCGGTGGCGGAGGACGACAGCACCAGCCGGAACGGGGTGCCGCTGCCGTCGTTCATCAGCGATGCCTGAACGCCGCCGTCGGCGGCATTGATGGTGTCGCGGATACTTTCCAGCGAGCTTTTCTTATCGGTGATTTCCACGTCCATGGTGTCGCCGTTGGCCAGCGTGATGCTGATCGAGCCGGCGCCCAGCCGCTCTTCCGAGTCGGCCACACCCTGGGTGGCGATGCTGTAGCCACGGGCACGCTGGGTAACTTCCAGGTCGTAGTTACCGGTGAGGGCGCCGTCGCCCTGTATCACGGTGATGGCGTCGCCGCCGACCTGATTCTTGACGGCCTGGAAATGTTTGGTTTCGGAGAGCTTCTCGCTGGCTTCCTTGAACGCATTCAGCGCGCTCTCAAGCTTGCCATAGGCGGAGATCTTCGCCTGGTAGCTTTGCTGCTTGCGGGTGATCGGTGCCAACTGCTGGCGCTCGGACGATTCCAGCTGATCAAGCAGTCCGTTCAAGTCCAGGCCGGAGCCGATGCCCAAGGAGGAAATTGAGGCCATCTTGGTTCCCTATTCGTATTCTCCGGGGGATTGTCGCCGAATCGACCGCCCCGGTAGCGGTGGAATAACGACCGGCAAGGATCGCTTTTCACCGATATCGGCGCGACGAGGCGGGACTTTAGGGAGAATGGCCTCCTGTGCTCAATCAATCCGCCGGCGCGGCCAACGACATCTCCGGTTCCTCCCTGTTTGCCAGTTCCTCGGCTCCCAACCAGCCGCCGTCGGCGGCGGGCAGCCGCAGCCGGGACGGCAACCCCCGCTGGTCCAGGGCGGCCACGCGACCGATCAGGCCGTCCGGATAGCGCACCAGGCTGCCCACCGGCCAGATGCCGAAATGGTCCCGGTAGCGATTCACCCAGCGGCGGTCGAAGCGGGCACCGTTACGGTCCAGCCAGGCATAGATGTCGGTGACCGACCAGGGATCACGGCCCGGTCGCTGCCGGGACATAATGTCCACCACGTCCACCACCGATGCCAGCCGCGCCAGCTGGCTCAGGTCATCGCCCCGCCGCTGCCGGGGATAACCACTGCCATCCAGACGTTCGTTGATGTCTCCCACCACCGCGTCCAGCACCGGCCGGGTCAGCCAGCCGCAATCGTCCATGCGCTGCATCAGCAGGGGCACATGGCCCTGCAACCAGCTGTACTGGCGGGCATCCAGCACCGGCAGGGCGAGCAGGTTCGGAGGCAACAGCGCCTTGCCCAGATCGTGCACCATGGCGGCCGCCGCCAGGGCCTTGCACAGCGCCCGGGGCATATTCTCGGCGCGGGCCAGGTCCAGCAAATGCACCGCCACGCCCAGACCATGGCGCACCAGCAAGGGCTCCCGGTCCAAGCAGCGGGTGGCGAACAGCAGGCCCTCCCGGTCCTCCTCCCAAAGCTCGATCAGACGGTCCGCCTGACGGGACAGTTGCGCGCCATCGATATGCTGCCCCTGGCGCAGAACCAATATCTGGTTATCCAGCCAGCCGGCGCAGGGCGCCAGCTTTTCGGCCATGACCGGCACCGGGAAGCGGGAACGCGGGTTGGCCCTCAGGGGCGCCGGCGCCAACCGCCGGAACAGGGATGAGGGAGCCAGATCCGTGCGCATGCCGCCGGCGGTGCGCGCCGCTTCGCGCTCCACCTCCCGCACCAGGAACCACAGCCGGCGCTCCTGCTCCAGATTCAGATCCTCGAAGGAAAAGCCGACGCTGACCATGCCGCGCTCCGCGTCCACCCGCTGATGGGGGGAGCGGGCCGCCACCTCGAAAATACTGCCATCGGGGAAGGTCATTTCCAGAGCCAGACGGTGGTCCGGGTCCAGACCGGCGGTCAGGCCGCTGGCTTCCAGCTCCACCCGACAACCGGTGAGCGACAGGTCGCGCAGATCACCGAGCCCGCTGACCCCCCTGTCCCGGTCGTACACCGCCACCGCCGCTTGCATGCCAAGCCGCAGCTCCGCCCGGAAGGCGTCACGGCGCTGCTGCCACTCCAGATAGCCCGGGTAAGGACAGCGCAGCCACCACCGGCCTTCCTTGTCCTCTATATCCACGGCCTTGAGCACCGGCGTGCGGATCATGCCGCCCTGCCCCTGCCCCACCAGCCGGAAGCCCACGCCCCGGCGTAGCTTGCCGATGCGCTCCCCCAGGGTGGAGATATCCAGCAGCAACGGCTGGCCGGGTTGGAACCCCTCCAGCAGCGCCGGCATGGGGTCGCTGTCCCGATTCTCCAGGGACAGGCCCAGGCCCGCGGGGCCGGACAAAATGGTCAGCAGCTCGTCAATGCGATCCGATTGAACGATCCGCTCGAAATCCTTGGGGGGAGACGTCATGGAAGATCCTCGTAACACGCAGCCCCCAGTGTATCGGCTAAGGGGCTGAACGCTTTATATGCAATCATCCACGAATGTCGTGGGGCCGGCGTGAAAGTCCCTCACGGCGGCCTTTGTGGGGAAGAAAAACGTCCCCGCGCCGGTTTCACCGGAGGCGCGTCACAGCTTTTTTTATGGTCGACCCTAAAGACCGGGCGTGTGCAGCCGAAAAAAGGGGTAACGGCCCGCGCCGTTGCTCTCATACCCAAACGGTGAAATCGAAAAGGACATTGCCATGTCAGTTATCAATACCAACATCACGGCCATGATCGGCCAGCAAAACCTGGGCAAATCCCAGAGCGCGCTGCAGACCTCCATGGAGCGTCTGTCCTCCGGCCTGCGCATCAACAGCGCCGCCGACGACGCCGCCGGCCAGGCCATCGCCAACCGCATGACCGCTCAGACCACCGGTCTGGCACAGGCCCAGCGCAACGCCAACGACGGTATCTCCGTGGCGCAGACCGCTGAAGGCGCTCTCAACCAGGTCAACGACAACCTGCAGCGCATCCGTGAGCTGACCGTTCAGGCTCAGAACGACACCAATAGCGCTTCCGACCTGTCCTCCATCCAGGACGAGATCAACCAACGCCTGGAAGAAGTTGACCGTATTTCCCAGGAAACCAACTTCAACGGCGTTAAAGTGCTGGCTTCCAACCAGGAATTCTCCATCCAGGTAGGCGCCAACGATGGTGAGAAAATCACCATGAACCTGAAAGAAATCAACGCCAAGACCCTGAAACTGGACAACTTCGACATCACCAAGGACACCGTCCAGTCCGCTAACTTCGGCGACAAAGTGGCCGACGGCGCCGGCGCCACCGCCAAATTCGCCACCTCCGACCTGGCCGACCTGGCCGACCAGAACGGTACCGCCCTGCCCGACGTAAGCGCCGACGGTAACATCTACGAGAAAGCCGACGGCTCCGGCTACGCGGTTCTGGCCAGCGATGGCAACTACTACGGCGTGGACGCGTCCGACGCCACTGGCCTGACCTTCGACAGCTCCGGCACCGCCCTTGATGCCGCCGATGTGGACACTCAGAACGGCCCGGTGACCAGCGTTAAAGCCGACGTGGCCGCTGTCGATACCGCCACCAACCTGGGTTCCTCCGACCTGATCGAGCTGAACGACTCCAAAGGTAACGGCACCGGTGAGTTCGTGGTGGACAACGGCGACGGCACCTATAACAAGGTCAGCATCGCCACCGACGGCACCGCCACCAAGGGCGACGAAGTGAACGTTGACCCCCTGAAAGCTCTGGACGGCGCTCTGAGCAGCGTGGACAGCCTGCGCTCCGAACTAGGTGCCATGCAGAACCGCTTCGATTCCGCCATCAGCAACCTGAGCACCACCGAAACCAACCTGACCGCGGCCCGTTCGCGCATCGAAGATGCCGACTACGCGGTGGAAGTGTCCAACATGACCCGCGCGCAGATCCTGCAGCAGGCCGGCACCTCCGTACTGGCCCAGGCCAACCAGGTACCGCAGGGCGTTCTGTCCCTGCTCGGCTAAACCGGTACCATCCGGTCGCCATGAAGGGCCCTTCGGGGCCCTTTTTTTTGCGCCCATCTTTGAGTAGGAGCGGCTGGGCGGCACTCCGCTTAAGGCACGATCCCCTCGGGTGCCATCGTTATCGCGACTGAAGTCGCTCCTACCCAGGGTTCAACGGTTCCGCTACCTCGAAGCGCAGCTGTGTGGGTGTCTTTTGTAGGAGCGACTTCAGTCGCGATGAACCTTGGCCGCCTTGCCGCTAAAGATCACCGGGCGCCGGTCGATAACAGGTTCAATACAATGACAAATATTGCAGAGACCCCGCCATGAGCTATCCGATCGACGGTTCCGCTTCCTCGCCGCAGGCGTCCCAGTTCTCTTATCTGGCCGCCCGACAGCGGGTGGAAAAGGTGCTTCAGCAACTGGCGGTGCGCCCGGACGCGGACCACACCACCGCCGCCGAGGCCCGCGCCGTGTCCGGCGAGGACCTGGTGCGCCCGGTTCAGCAGGTCAACGAGGTATTACGCCGCTACGGCGTGCAGTTCGAGATCAGCGACGACTCCGGCCGCACCATCATCCGTCTGATCGACCGGGACAATGGCGAGCTGATCCGTCAGATCCCGCCGGAGGAGGCCCTCAATGCGGCGCAACGGCTGGAGGAGGTAAAAGGTCTGTTGTTGCGTGAGGAAATCTGAGAACGGGAAGCCCCCGATTGAGCGCGGGCACGGCTCCCCTGCCCGGGAAACGCGTGTCCGCGTTTTAACTTTCAACTTGTCACTTTCAACTATCCTCAAACCTGCATATTCATGATGTCTTTATAGGCATTCACCAACCGGTTGCGCATCTGCACCCCCATCTCGAAGGCGATGCTGGCTTTCTGGCCGGTGATCATCACGTCATGGAGTTCCACCCCGGGTTCGCCGGCCTGGAAGGCGCGGGCGCTGGCGGCGGAGTCCTGTTGCAGTTGGTTGATGCGCTCCAGGCTGCTCTGCAGAGCATCGCTGAAGCCGCCGCTGCCCACGGTGGCATTGAACCGCTCGCCCCGGGGGGCATCCGCGGGGCCGGCCTGGGCGGCCAGTTCACGCATTTGGGTCAGGGCCGCCTGCAGGGCGGGGGAGACCGATGTGCTCATCCTGCGCTCCATTTCTCAGGGTCGATAAACCGGGATCGGATCACGGCGAGCAGATTAGCAGCGGGCCGCCGGGACCCATGCGCCCAATTGACGGCAAAAAGCGGGGCTTTTCTCTCCTTTGACGTGCTCCCGGGTGCCGATAATGGCAAGCGTTGAATAACCGGTGGCCGGGGGATCGTGCCGCCGGCCCCGACCAAGAGACCCAGCAATGCCCGAACAGCACACCCAGATCCGGGGGATGGCATGAGCAACGGCACCCCCAACCGGCCATCCGGCAACCCCAGCGGCGCGGAAGCGCTTTTGGCACGGCTGCGCGCCAATCCGCTGGTCCCGCTGCTGGTGGGTGGCGCCGCCGTGATCGCCGTGGTGGCGGCGTTGCTGATGTGGGCCAGCACCCCGGAGTACCGGGTGCTGTTCAGTAATCTCAGCGAGGCCGACGGCGGCCGTATCATCAGCGAGCTGGAAAGCCGGGCGGTGCCCTACCGCTTCGCCGAGGGCGGCCAGGCCCTGATGGTGCCCGGCGATCAGGTCCACCGGCTGCGTTTGCAGCTGGCCGAACAGGGGCTGCCGGAAGGCGGCAACGTGGGCTTCGAGATCATGGACCGGCAGGCCTTCGGCATCAGCCAGTTCGCCGAGCGGGTCAATTTCCAGCGTGGCCTGCAGGGCGAGCTGGCCAGTTCCATCGAGGCCCTGGGGCCGGTGGCGCGGGCCCGGGTGCACCTGTCCATGGCCAAGCCGTCGGTGTTCATCCGCGACCGCGAACCGGCCAAGGCGTCGGTGATCCTGACCCTGGCGCCGGGGCGCGTGCTGGGCGAAGGCCAGGTCAACGCCATCGTCCATCTGGTCTCCGGCAGCGTGCCGGAACTGGCCATGGAAGACGTGACCGTGGTGGACCAGGCCGGGCGCCTGCTGTCCCGGCCGGAAGGCGGCACCGGCGGCCTGGACGGCAGCCAGCTGGAATATGTGCGTGATCTGGAGCGCGGCTACCGCCAGCGCATCGAAAGCATTCTGGCGCCGATTCTCGGCCGCGACCGGGTACGTGCCCAGGTGGTGGCGGACGTGGACTTCTCCCGCCGCGAACAAACCAGCGAGCGCTACGGCCCCAACCAGGACGGCAACCCGGCGGCGGTGCGCAGCCGCCAGCTCAACGAACAATACCGTGGCGGTGAGGATCTGGCCGCCGGCGTGCCCGGCGCGCTCAGCAACACCCCGCCGGGGGCGGCGCCGTCACCGATACAGAATGACCCGGCCAACGCCGACGGCAACGGCAATGGCGCCAACACCAACGACCAACCGGTACGGCGCCTCAATCAGGACAGCGTGGTCAACTACGAAGTGGACCGGGACGTGACCCACGTACAGCACCAGCGCGCCCGCCTGGAGCGGCTGTCGGTGGCGGTGGTGGTGGATTACCACGACGTGGTCAACGACCAGGGCGAGACCGTGAGCGAACCGCTGGACCCGGAACGGCTGGAGCGTATCCGCCAGCTGGTGCGCCAGGCCATGGGGTACTCCGAAGCCCGTGGCGACGGCCTGGAAGTGCTCAACAGCCCGTTCACCGAGGACACCGAGGTGCTGGAACCGCGTGACTGGTGGCGCGATCCGTTCTGGCAAACCCTGTTGCTGTCCCTGGGCCGCTGGCTGCTGGTGGGCCTGGCCGCGCTGCTGCTGTTCCTGTACGTGATACGGCCGCTGCTGCGCCGCTTCCTGGAACAGCGTCCGGCACTGGCCCCGCAGGCCGCGGTGGCCCCGGCGCCGGTGGCCGCCGCGCCCTACGCCGCCCGGCCCAACGGCGACGCGCAGGAGCCGCGTGCCCAGGAGCCGGCCCAACCACGCCGCCGACGTCAGAAGAACGGCGCCCACGAACAGAACCTCAAGGATCTGCAGGAAATGGCCCAGGAAGATCCGGCCATGGTGGCAATGATCGTACGCAGCTGGATGAACCGTAATGACTGAGCTGAGCCATCTCCGACGCGCCGCGATTCTGCTGCTGGCCCTGGATGAGGACAGCGCCGCCGAGGTATTCCGCCACCTGTCCGCCCGGGAAGTGCAGGAAATCAGCCAGGAAATGGCCAATCTGGGCCATGTTTCCCATGATCAAATGCGCCAGGTCCTGGACGATTTCTACGACGAGTCGGAGCAATACGCGGCGCTCAATCTGTACTCCAGCGACCACATCCGTTCGGTGCTGACCAAGGCCCTGGGCAGCGAGCGCGCCTCCAGCCTGCTGGAAGACATCCTGGAACAGAGCGGCGCCAATTCCGGCATCGACGCGCTCAACCTGATGGAAGCCAATATCGTCTCGGAAATGATCCGCGACGAGCATCCACAGATCATCGCCACCATCCTGGTGCATCTGGAACGGCGCCAGGCCGCCGATGTGCTGGAGTATTTCGACGACCGCCTGCGCAACGACGTGGTGCTGCGTATCGCCACCTTCAGCGGCGTGCAGCCCGCCGCCCTGCAGGAGCTCACCGAGGTACTGGGCGGCATGCTCGACGGTCAGAACCTCAAGCGCAGCAAGATGGGCGGCGCGCGCACCGCCGCCGAGATCCTCAACCTGATGAACTCCAGCGCCGAGGAGAGAGTGATCGAAACGGTGCGCGCCCACAGCGAGGATCTGGCCCAGAAGATCATCGACGAGATGTTCCTGTTCGAGAACCTGCAGGACGTGGACGACCGGGGCATCCAGCTGCTGCTCAAGGAAATCAACAGCAATTCCCTGGTGATCGCCCTGAAGGGCTGCAACGAACAGCTCAAGGAAAAATTCCTGCGCAACATGTCCACCCGCGCCAGCACCCTGCTGCGCGAGGACCTGGAAGCCAGCGGCCCGATCCGCGTATCCCAGGTGGAGAACGAACAGAAAGCCATTCTTCAGGTGGTACGCCGCCTGGCCGACAGCGGCGAGATCGTGCTGAGCGGTGGGGACGACACCTATGTCTGAGACTTCCGGCAACCCGCGGCAGGCCTGGCGCCCCTGGCGCATGGCGGAACTGGACGAAGAACGGCCGAAGGCAGCGGCCGGCAAACCGAGCGATCCCTCCTTCGACCACCAATCGGAACTGCGCGCGCTGCGTGAAAAGGTGCGCGAGGAAGCCTGGCGGGAGGGTCACCAGGCCGGCTACGAAGCCGGCCACCGCGAAGGTCTCGACCAAGGCCTGGAACAAGGCCGTCAGCAGGGCGAGCAGGAAACCGCCCGCCAGCGCGTGGACACCCTGATGCCCCTGGCGGAACTGGCGCGCGGCTTCAGCGAGGCGTTACGCACCCTGGACGGTGAGGTCGCCGAACAACTGGTGGATCTGGCCCTGGCCACCGGCCGCCAGCTGGCCGGCGAGGCGCTGCGCGCGCGCCCCCGCCAGGTCCTCACCATCGTCCGCGAACTGATTCACGACGAGCCCTCCCTGAACGGCAAAACCCGGCTCTGGCTGCACCCCCTGGATCTGGCCCTGGTGGAAAAGGACCTGGGCGCGGAACTGGCGGCGGCGGGTTGGAAGCTGCACCCGGACGACCAGCTCCAGCGGGGCGGCTGCCGGGTCACCAGCCCCAGCGGCGAACTGGACGCCACCTGGGAGACCCGCTGGGCCACGGTGGCCAGCCGGGTGCGGCGCCGCCGTCGCGCCGACGATCAGGAATCCGGAGAGCCCTCATGAGCGCCGCCGAACGCCACCACCAGCACTGGTGCCAGGCCCTCGGCCAGGTCAGCGAACGGATCGCCGGTGCCCCCGCCTACCTGACCAGCGGCCGGGTGGTACGCGCCGCCGGCCTGGTGCTGGAGGTGGTGGGCCTGCGGGTGCCGCTGGGCAGCGGTTGCCGTATCGAACTGTCCTCCGGCGGCGGCCAGCCGGCCGGCTTCGCCGAGGCCGAGGTGGTGGGTTTCGCCGGCGACAGATTGTTTCTGATGCCGCTGGTGGAAATCAGCGGCCTGACCCCGGGGGCCAGGGTGTTTCCCCTGGGCCAGGATGGCGCCGGCGCGCGCCGCTTCCCCCTGGGGGACGCCCTGCTCGGGCGGGTGGTGGACGGCAACGGCCGCCCCCTGGACGACGGCGATCCGCTGGACGAAGCCCCCCACGACACCCTGGCGGCGCCGCCGCTGAACCCGCTGGCGCGGGCCCCCATCGACGCCCAGGTGGACGTGGGCATTCGCGCCGTCAACACCCTGCTGAGCATCGGCCGGGGCCAGCGCATGGGCCTGTTCGCCGGCTCCGGCGTGGGCAAGTCGGTGCTGCTGGGCATGATGGCCCGCTACACCAGCGCCGACGTGATCGTGGTCGGTTTGATCGGCGAGCGGGGCCGCGAGGTTAAGGATTTCATCGACAATATTCTCGGCGAGGAAGGCCGTCGCCGCGCCGTGGTGGTGGCGGCGCCGGCGGACACCTCGCCGTTGCAGCGCCTGCAGGGCGCCGCCTACGCCACCCGCCTGGCGGAGTATTTCCGGGACGCCGGCCGCAACGTGCTGCTGATCATGGACTCGCTGACCCGCTTCGCCATGGCCCAGCGGGAAATCGCCCTGGCCATCGGCGAGCCGCCGGCCACCAAGGGCTACCCGCCGTCGGTGTTCGCCAAACTGCCCGGTCTGGTGGAGCGCGCCGGCAACGCCGAAAGCGGCGGCGGTTCGATCACCGCCTTTTATACCGTGCTCACCGAAGGCGACGACCAGCAGGACCCGATCGCCGACGCCGCCCGCGCCATCCTCGACGGCCATGTGGTGCTGTCCCGGAGCCTGGCGGAGGCCGGCCACTATCCGGCCATCGACATCGAAGCCTCGATCAGCCGCGCCATGAACCACATCGTCGACGACCGCCAGTGGCGGCGCGCGCAGCGCTTCAAGCAACTGTTCTCGCGCTACCAGCGCAACCAGGATCTGATCAGCGTCGGCGCCTACAGCCCCGGCCACGATCCGCTGCTGGATGAGGCGGTGCAGTTGTACCCGCGCATCGAGGCATTTCTGCAACAGGCAATCGACGAACGGGCCGATATCGACAACGCCCGCCATGATCTGGAGGCACTGCTGCAATGACCGCGTCCAATCCTCTCGAAACCCTGATCGAAAAAAGCCGGGAAGCCCGCGACCAGGCCGGCCGGCTGCTCGCCGACGAACGCCGGGGCGAAGCGCAAAGCGCCGCCCAGCTGCACGCCCTGGAGCAGTACCGCGCCGACTATGGCCGGCAACTGCAGGAAGCCATGAACGCCGGCATCGACGCCGCCCGGCTGGGCGATTACCGGCGCTTTATCCGCTCCCTGGACGACGCCATCGAGCAGGCGCGCCAGGCTCTGGCTCAACAGGGCCAGCGGGTGGCCGCCAGCCGCGACCAGTGGCAGCAGCGACAGCGGCAGCTGTCCAGCTACGACACCCTTTCCCAGCGCCGCGCGGCGCAGGCGCGCCACCAGGAGCGGCGCCGCGAACAGCGCGACAGTGACGAATCCACCAACAACGCCGTGGCCCGGCGACCGCGATAGGGCTCTGGCCCGGGAGACTTCATGGACATCAGTGCACTGCTCAGCGCCCGCCCGGCGGGCACCCCCCGCGCCGCCACCCCGACCGAAGGCGGCGACCTGCCGGCGGGCTTCCAGGACGTGCTGGCCCGCGCCGCCGCGCAGGGTGCCTCCCCGGCCGACGGGCTGACGCTGCTGGCCGGCGCCCGGGCCACCGCTCCGGAGGCGCCGCCCTCCCCCGCCGCGATGATCGGCGAGGCGCTGCTGCGGGCGCCGTTGATGCCGGCGGCCTCCCAGGCGCGCGGCGCCGAGGTGAGCGGGGACGGCGATCGCCCGGAGCCGTCGGCGACCGATGACCCGGTGCCGGCGGCGGACCCGGAGGCGGTGCTCAACCCGCTTATCACCGCGCCGGCGCCCCCGGCGCAGCCGGGTAACCCCACCGGCGATGCCCCGGCCACCGCGCCCCTGGCGGCGCGGGTGCCGGATGCGGCCGGCGCCGCGGCCCGGGGCGAGCCCCGGGGTGAGGCCCGGGCCGCCAACGATCTGGCCATCAACCCGGCCGCCGACGGCACCCGCCCGGAGGGCCGCCCGGCCGGCGATGCCAGCAGCGCGCCCCTGAAAGCCGACGCCGGCGTGCCGCCGGTGGTCAACGAGGCGCCCACGGCGCGCACCGTGACCAGCAGCGAAGGCCCGGCGCCGACCGCCACCGCCGCCACCCACACCCCGGCGCCGGCCTCGCCCGCCGCCCCCGCTTCCACCACCGTGACCTTGCAGGCGCCGGTGGCCAGCCAGGCCTGGGGCCAGGAGCTGGGCCAGCAGCTGGTAAGCGTGGCGCGCCACGGCGAGCAGCGCATGGAGCTGCACCTCAACCCCCGCGATCTGGGGCCGATGAGTGTTTCTCTGAAGGTGGACGATCAGGGTGCCCAGGCCCACTTCTTCTCCAGCCACGCCGCCGTGCGTGGCGCCCTGGAGCAGGCGCTGCCGCAACTGCGTGAGGCGCTGGCGCAACAGGGCATCGCCCTGGGCGAGGCCATGGTCGGCGATCAGCCCCGCCAGTTCAGCGGCGGTGACGGCGGTGGCGACGGCCAGGGTCAGCCTGGCGCGGCCACCTCCATGGCCGCTGCCGAGCCGGTGGACGACGCCACCGTCACCGCGCCGGTGGCCGATCACCGCGCCGACGATGGTGGCGTGGATCTGTATGCCTGATGCCGGCCGGCGGCAAGCCACCGGAATCCAAAATAGCCCCTATATCGCCCGCTTTTCCGACCATCCCGGAAGCGGGCCAGCGGCCATACTGGCACCACTAACGTTTCATTTTTCAGGTAAGGAAAGCATCAACCATGGCAGAGCCCGGAAAACGATCCCGTAAGGTCGTGGCATTGATCGCCCTGATGGCGGTGCTGGTCGCCACCCTGGTGGCAGTGAATCTGTACTTGCTGCTGGGTAAGGACGAGCAGGCCAAAGCCGGCCCGGCGGCCGCCGAAAGCAAGGCGCCGGAACCGGCCCGCTTTATCAAGCTGGACCCGTTCACCGTCAATGTGCAGGGCGACCTGTGCGGGCAACGGCTGCTGTACGTGGGCCTGACCCTGCAGGTGGGCGACGAGAAGACCGAGCGTTACCTGCTGGATAATCTGCCGCCGCTGCGCAGCCGTTTGTTGATGCTGCTTTCCAGCCAGGACGCGGAAACCGCCGCCACCGCCGACGGCAAGCGCGCCCTGGCCCGTGACGTCACCGCCATGTTCGAGGAGCCGCTGACGCCTTCGCAGCCGGAACTGACGGTGCAGGACGTGCTGTTCACCGAGTTCATCGTGCAGTAATCGGGAGCCGGCCATGGCACAAGACGATCTGCTGTCCCAGGAAGAAATCGACGCCCTGCTCAACGGCCCGGGCGGCGATGAGGACTCTCAGCCGGAGCGCGACAAGCGCCCCAAGGCCTATGACCCGGCCTCCCAGCACCGGGTGATCCGTGAGCGTCTGCATGCGCTGGACATTATCAACGAGCGTTTCGCGCGCCTGTTCCGGGTCAGCCTGTTCAACCTGATCCGGCGCAGCGCCGACATCACCGTGGACTCGGTGCGTTATCAGAGCTTCAAGGACTTCGCCCGCAACCTGCCGGTGCCCACCAACCTGAACCTGATCGCCATGAAGCCGCTGCGCGGCACCGGGTTGATGGTGTTTCCGCCGAGCCTGGTGTTCATGGTGGTGGACAATCTGTTCGGTGGCGACGGCCGCTTCGTGACCAAGTCCGAGGGCCGCGAGTTCACCAACACCGAGCAGCGCATTATTCAGCGCATCCTGCGTCTGGCCATCGACGGCTACCAGGATGCCTGGAAATCCGTGTACGCCCTGGACATCAGTTACCTGCGCTCGGAGATCCAGGCCAAGTTCGCCAACATCACCAACTCGCCCAACGAG
>CENV01029578.1_pt1 | contig 31933 bp, 40 predicted proteins | sample 530231 | NCBI WGS metagenome assembly CENV01 (sample SAMEA2619815, study PRJEB7988) | marine metagenome | biome: marine biome (ENVO:00000447); feature: surface water layer (ENVO:00002042); material: "saline water (ENVO:00002010), including plankton (ENVO:xxxxxxxx)" | depth 5 m
TGATGGTCAACCGCCTCGCCGCACACGAAATTCCTGACAGTCCCCGAAGATGAACTCACGCTCCGGAGAAAAGATGACCATCGCCTTTCCACGCGCGCCTATCTGCTTCCCGGCATTTCGCTGAGAATAACGCATGTTTGCGCCTATCAGGCGGTTGCGCTCACGCTCCGAGAGCGTCCCACGCATGTCTTCGGCCAAAGATACCGACGACTGCCGGTGCATTGGGCTGCGGACGGCAAGGGAGATAATGCACTCCAGCAATTGACCGAACTGGTCTTCGCCAACGTCCAGCTTGGTAATCCGTTCCGTGATCGCGCGCTCGAATGGAGGCCCCGCCCTATCTAAGCCGTCGAGCCAGTTAATGATTGCGGGAAAGTTGTGATCGGCCTTCTGAAACTCTGGTTCGAAATTCTCGTCCCACGGTGTCGTGTCGCCAGGCTCCTGCGCCAATTTGATAAAGTGACCGTTGCCTATCACCCCAAAGGAAGCCGGTTTAGCGCGCTGGTCAGTCCCATCTGGTTTGAGCCAATGAACACCCCCTTCGCTGTCGGCCCAGTGCTTCGACACACATTCAGGCCACCAATGATGCCGCTCTGATTTAGCCTTCCCCACGCCAGCTATTCCACCATTACAGTCCAGCCGATCGCGAGCCCAATGGCGACGATGCCCAGAAAGATCAGCCAGAACATTTGCTCCGCCCGCTTCACCCGCAGATCGGGAACATAGACGCCGCGCCAGTTGCGGCGGGCAACCTGCACCCGACTACCGCAACGCCACCCGCGATAACGGTCCAGCAGCGGACAGACGACACCGCGATAGATCGCGATCCCGACTGACACCGCGATGATCGGCTTTAGGTCCATGGTGCCGACATTACACGGGCTGACCCGATGAACCAAGTCCGCCGCGCTATCCGTATGCCAGTTGCCGCTTGACCGTCTGAGAGCCCTTTCGGGGCTTCGTCCATATGCGTCCTCAAAGATGGAGTGACGCCGATGACCACAATCAAACCAGCCGCCCTGACGATCGATGAGTTCAGCCAATGGGCGCGGATGGGAAAGACCCGGACCTATGAGGAGATCGGCAAGGGGAGCCTGCGAGCGATCAAGGTCGGGAGACGCACGCTCGTTCCCATGGATGCTGCCGAAGCGTGGCTTGCAGCTCAGCCTGCCTATCGCGGGGAGGCGTGACATGCGCTTTACCCATGATGCCGAATTGGATGAGCCCGGCGACGGCCCGCAGATGAAGGCGGCGATTGCATGGTGCCGTAAGGCCAAGATACCGGTGTATCGACCTTCGCCAACACAACTGAAATTCGAGAACCTGAATTTCTTCCCAACCACGGGCACGCTGCATTATGACAATCAGAGAAAGCTGGATCTGCGCGGCCTTGCAGGGCTGCGAACCCTGCTTGAACGTATCTGGGGATCGAAGCTTCCGCCGATCGAGTGAAACGCTGGGGCACTTGCCGTTCGATCGCGTGTCGGACGGCTGTGGTCAGCGCTATTTATATCAACACCTTCATCATCTTCTCCTTCACCTTAATTATGCCTTCCCCCTCTATGCCCTTCCCCTTTATCCCTTTCCATCAACCCTCCTTCGCCAGCCTGAAATCCAATTATTTTGATGTGCGAATGGCTTGATGTGATGAACCACGCGGCCGGAAAATCGCACAGGCGGCCGGCGGTCTGTTTATCGTTATTTATCAGATGGTTATTTCGGTCCATTTCCGTTTATTAATTTTGGGCATTCCGTTTCTTGATTTCGACGCTTCCGTTTTCTGGTTTTGCCTCAAATGGTCGGCATCACTATGTCATCCCGATTGGCATAGAACCATTGCAGATAGCGATCATCGAACGGCGGCCCGTTCACGCTAATCAGCACGCTGGGGAAGTTGTTGACCGCCCTCCATCGACGCCGCGTGGCGTCATCAAGGATGCGAGAAACCCCCATTCGTTTCACAGAGATCTCGCCTTGCGGCTTAAAATTGATGAACGTCCAGTTCGAGACCCTTGGCGAGGCCGCCGGATTTGCGCGATTAAGGAAGATCAAGCTGCTGTCCAAACCCTTCATGAGGTAAGCGAACAACTTCCACTGTGCGACAATGTCCCGCCCCCTACGCGGCTGGATCAGCATCGTGCGCTCACCCTGCCGGTGGACAAGAGGGCCTTTCACGATCCGGGCGAGCGTGGCGTTCGCATAGGTGTGGAACTCTGCGGTCAGGTGTGGAGGGATGCGCAGAGCGATGTGGGAATGCAGACCCCGGCGACTCCCGCGCTCCAGAACCCAATAGAAGGCGGCAGGCTCATCATGCCGTTCGAACCATCGACGGATAGCATCCAGAAATGCCTTTTGCCGGTCGGCTACGGCCAGATCAGAGTGGATGCCTTGCAGGGACCAGGTAATATGAATGGCGGAGTCTAGCACGAGGCCCAGGCAGTTGGCGAAAGCAATGGCTTCATAGCCCTTAACGAACTGCCGCCATCTCAGGGACCACGAGACGCCCCATTTGGCCCATGTACGCAAGAAATCCAGTTTGCTGGTGCCGTAGATCGCGCCTTGGAGGCGTGCATACGGTCCAGAGCCTGTCACGCCCTCGAAATGTTCATTGTCGCGGGCAAGGTCTATTCCTCCCTCGTGACAGTGGCGCAGCCAACCCTCTTGGTCGGCGAAATCGTCACGGGTGAGAGGGGGCTCTTCCTTATCCATGGCCCGGTTGTGGCGCGACGGGCCTAAAACATCGTAAAACAGGATGGCCGTGCGTTACGTCCTGCTGTCTCCAAGTGAATTCTCCTCGTCTGCAATTCTGCCGACATGGAGAACCTACCTTGAAACGAACGCATCTGCCTATCGTCCCTGACGCAGTTCTGACCCGCTATCGGGTGAACGAGCCCAACGACAACCGCTTCCGATCCTGCGCCCGGCTGCTCCAGAGCCTCTGGCGTGCGGGCAGTGAACTGCGCATCGGGCGGCATGTCTCGCCCAACGGTGACAAGCGCTGGCTCGGCTCCCGGATTAGTGACACCGCCGCACGGCGCGGCGGCAACTTCATGTCACCGGAAATCGCCCGGCTGGTCTGGCTGGAACATGCATACCGCGAGCCTTGGGCTACCTCCGACGAGCAGCGCCTGTGGACCAACCTCCTGTCCAGCCATCCGCTGGTGTTCAATGCATTCGGCCCGCTGCGGCTGGACGAATGCCTGGCGACGAACATTCTCCGAGCGATGTTCCCCGATCTGGCAGACGCCACGGCGGAGACAGTGTTGTTCGAGCATTCGCCGGGGCGCGGCTCGGACGACCTGACCGGGGACAACACGGCGTGGGATGCCGCAATCACTTATGTCCGCGCCGACGGCCGCAAAGGCATCATCGCGATCGAGATGAAGTATAGCGAAAGCGGCTGGGAACCGATCAGGGAGTTGCGCGCCCGCTATGCCCATCTCATGCCTGCAACGGGCCTGTTCAAAGACCCGATGGCACCGGAATTGCGGAAGCGCCCGATCCAGCAGTTGATGCGTGAGCATGTGCTCCTCCAGGCCGCGATCATGCGGGGCGATTATGCCGAGGGCCGGTTCATGGTCATCCTGCCCGAACTGAACCAGCCGATGCAGAACGCCTGCCAGCGCTATGCCGCGCAATTGGCGTTGCCCTCCGAAGGCAAGGCTCCGTTCTCCACGCTGTCGCTGGAGGCGTTCATCGACCTCATGCGGCATCAGGGCGACAAGGACTATGCCGAGGATCTGCACGAGCGTTACTGCCTGTGGGAACGGATCGACGACATTATGGAAGATGCCGTGCCTGCTGAACTGGCGGAGGGCAGCTAAGGCAATGGAGCCTTCCCGATCGGCAATTCCTTCTGATCGGGAAGGCTCAGCTTTCAGGCTGGCTTGGCGAGCATTTTCTGCGCGCTAGTTTGCACGAACTCCGAGATCGGCCCGGACATCATCTTGAGCATCATGGGAACCGACACGGTGCCGCGAACCACAGCATCCTCCACCACAAGTTGGACTGGAACAGTCTGCCCCATGGCGGTGATCTTCAGGTCCAGCGTGGTGTCCGTCGTCCAATTGGAAACGACGGTGCCACCGCCTGGGATGTGCTGTTCCAGCTTGGGCAGCCCGGCTTCAATGCGCCGCTTGGCCTCGGTCGCGCCGAGGGTGTGGGGAATGTCGATGTCCATTGGCCGGTCCTATTTCTGAGCGGTTAGCCCTAACGCTACCAGTCGGCGGATAGCCTCAGCTCGCGACGGAATATCGGATTGGGTTCTACGCCAATCATCTAGCATCGCCAGCCATTCGGGAGAGACGCGCATCTGAAAGGGCTGGGTCTTTTCTGGAGGCATGTAATCCGTGTAATTACATGGTTGACGCGGGTCAATGCTGCATGTAATTACATTCATGCGGAACAGCGAAAGGATTGGTACTCCCTTCGCTGTCCCTGATCGAAACCCCTGTCGAAGAGGGAAAACGACTATGAACACCCTAACGTCCTCGCGGCGCGATGTCATGCGCGCGCTTGCCACTCTGTCCGTTGCATCTGTCCCGACCATGGCCATCGCGGCCCCGGTGCTAAGCTGTACGCCTACGGACCAGCTGGCCACTGACGCCAGCGCGTGGGACGCCGCGATGGCCCTTTACCGCCGGGCAAAGTCGGATTGCGCTGCTTACGAACGCTCACACGTTGAGCCAGGATATGAGGCGTCACGCGCCAAATTCGGCGAAGATCATCCCGTGATGGGTGAAACCGGATGGTTGGAATATCGGGAATGGCGCAAGGTCAGCGGCTTCGATGCCGTCGTGAAACAATGTGACATAAAGGCGGAGGCGGAAGGCGACGCACTGGTGGCGCTGCTCAAAATGCCCGCCCCCGACATGACCGCTTTGCGTTGGAAGTTGGAACAGACGTTCGAGGCCGATGGCGAGATTGCGCTTTGGTCTGAACGGATCGCGCTGACCATTCGGTCGGACTTCCTTCGCCTCCTGCCTGCGGAGGCCTGAACCATGCAGAACCCTGCCAATCAACTCCCCGCCGATGTCGATGTTTTAACCCCGCCATTCCAGGGGATCGAGCGCGACGCCTGCATGGCCGAAATCCGGGCCGCACTGACTGAATATCGCCAGCGGCACGGCGTCTTGCCGTGGCACTTGCTGGCCACCCAAGGGAGGGCTTGAGCCATGACATCCATCATCATCACCCAACCGCACCCGTTGGACAAGATATGGGAACAGGCCGTTGAAGCCGTGTCAGATGCCCAACACGCTATCGAAAGCACGCCCAAAGATTACACCAACGAGGAAATCGACGCGCTGGTGGAGGTATTGCAGGATGCCATAGCCGTCGTGATGGCCCTGCCTGCCCGCCACGTTTCGGACAGCCTTTACAAGCTCGACCTTTCTGGGCTTGCCGACGAAGGCCACCTGAACGCGTTCGACCAGCGCGCCATATTTCAAGAGGGCATCGCCGTTATGGATGCGGCTATTGCCCGTGGAGCTAAGCTGAAAAAAGATATGCCAGACTTGCTGGTAGGGGTGACGCCATGATCGCCTTGCAGGAACGCCCGCCGATCGGTCGCGATGATGTGACATTCGATCCCGGCCAATGGCTGGCGCGCTATGTCGAGCTTGGCGGCGGCTATGCCATGGTTGGCGATGCCATCTGGCTGCACTGGCTGATTAGTCTCGAAACGGATGAGGCAGCATTACGCAGGCATGAGCGGGTCCTTCGCGGTCGCCCGGATCGGCGGGAGGCGGTCAAAGACCTGATCCTGTGTGATGCTAGCCGGGAGAAGGTCGATGGCTGATCGTGCTCCGCGCCTGGAAACCTATAAGCCCCGCCATCATCGGGGCTGGCGGCGCAACCGCGACCGTCGGCGCTGGGCCGCGGGCGGCTCGCTGGAGGGGATGCTGGCGGTGATCCCGTCCATGCCTCGCCCTGCGCTCGCCCGACTCGTCCAGCAGGCGATCGACCGGATGGATGACCTCGACGGCGATCCTGATCTTGGCCCCGATGGCGACGAGCTGGACGGCAGCATGGGGGAAGATGACTTCCACCCCCAGAATGCCAACTGGCTGGGCTATGCAGGCTGCCCGGTCGCAGATCCCGAAGAGGACGACACCGTAGATCGATGCTTGGCGGGCGATGACGGCTGCGCGCCGATCCGGATCAGTGACGTCCGCTATTGGGGATATGAACGCGAACCCGAATAGCCGCCCTTTACCGCCATTGAGCAACCCGCGTGCCCCGGTTCGAAAGGATCGGGGCATTTCGGCGTCGCGGCCCCGTCGCCATTGCTTCCACGACAGCCTCGCCCTGTCCGAGAGCTTCACCGACGCGCCATGGTGGATCGACATGTATCGACGCGCTTTTCCCAAGCTGGCCTCCGCCGTGGCTGTGCGCAATGACGGCTGGGCGCAGCGTGGCGGCATCGATCGCGTCCTGACCCTCGATTGCGGCCGAACTTACACCGTGGACGAAAAGGTCCGCATGGAGGACTGGCCCGACATCCTTCTGGAGCGGTGGAGCGATGAGGCTCGGCGCATTCCGGGCTGGGTGCAGAAGCCGCTCGCCTGCGACTTCATTGCCTATGCCTTCGCGCCATCCGGGGTCTGTTACCTGCTGCCGGTCGTCCCGCTCCAGCGCGCCTGGCGTCAGCATGGGAAGGAATGGATCAGGCGATACGGTACGCGGCGGGCGCAGAACGTGGGCTATGTCAGCGTGAGCGTGCCGGTGCCGAAGGATGTGCTGATGCGGGCAATGGCAGAGGCGATGGTCGTTCATCTGGCCCCCCGTTTCTCAGGGTTGGGCGTGGGAGCTTATTGAGCAATCGGAAACCCATCGTTGCAGGTATGCGATCGTCAATAGCTGTGTTCGTTCTCTGTTCTTAATTGACAATTGCTATTGTGGTCCTTGTAGCTTTGGGCGATACGCGAGTCGCGCGGTTCGGCCACCACAAGGTCTGCCGAGCGTTCAATTCAGGGGTGAGCGATGTCGACGTTGGAAATCGCAGAGAATTGGAGTCAGCGTCTCGGCTTAGCGCGGAGCCCGCTCCTTGGAGACACGCGGGACGCGCAAAGAGAGCATCATGCCCTGTTAGATGGCGTCGACGGCAGCTTCTCGCTTTCCGGGGGTCAAATTGACGTCTCCGCAGTCTTGGATTGGACGTGGTCTTCCCATCTTGCGACCCATGTCACTCTTGAACAGGATGCCATCGTCGCTCGACAGGTCGCTACCAGTACGCCAATGCTGCGCTTCAAACGCGAACAAGTCGATCGTAATCCTGAGGCCTTTCTATCATCGTTAATAGCGAAACGGATCGAGCCGCCGGTCGACGTTGTACAGCACATCGTGGGATGCTTTCGTTCCCACCGCCATGTTGCAATATACGCCGGACTGGACGCCACGCAGGCGCTCTCCACTTTCCTCGCGGTGATGGGAGAGGAGATCGACGGGCAGGTTGGCGACGCTCCGGCCGCAGCCAAGGAAAGGGCGATGCTTCCGCCCGAGCACGAGCAACGTCTTATCGAAGAACTTCGCTACAGTCGGTTGGCCGGACGCCGCGCCGAACTCCAGTTGACCATGCGTCATGCGGCTGGAATGGTGTTTCAGGAGGCGCATGCCGAACTGTTGTCCGAACCGCTCCAACCACAACTATTTGGCCTTCCGGCGATCCCCGGCCGGTCCACGCGCACACAACTAGGTGCCTACTATACACCTCCTGGCCTCGCACGCACCCTCTCCGATCTCGCGATCACTGAACATCTCCATAAGCCTTCCATTAGGATCGTTGATCCTGCCTGCGGCTCGGGGATCTTCTTGTGCGAGATTTTGCGCGCTCTCGAACGTCGTGCCTATCAAGGTCACGTTGAGGTCATAGGTCTGGATATTTCCGCCAGCGCCATTGCGATGGCACGCTTCGCGCTTGATCATGGAGGTTTCTTCGCTCGAGCGGGTGTCAAGACGCATGTTTCCGTGGCCGACTTCCTGCACTTGAGAGAAAATCTTAAGGCGGATGTTATTCTCATGAACCCGCCGTTTCTGGCGATGCCAGAGATGGACGGTGAAGTCCGCGTGAGGCTGCAGGAGATTCTGGGGGATGCTTTCCGCTATCGCCCAGACCTTTCGATGGCGTTCGCTTCCCTAGCGCAACACCATCTTGTTCCTGGTGGTACGCTGGCGACGCTGCTTCCTGCAGGCGCATTGAGCCAGACGGGAGGAGTCAAGTGGCGCGATAACCTCTTGCAGAAAAATGAGGTCGAACTCGTCGCGGTCCTAGGCGACCATGGCCTCTTTCGGGATGCCTTGGTCAACGTGGCCGCGCTGGTTCTGCGCAAAACGGAGCTGCCGTACGATGTCGCACCTACTATGCTATGGGCGAGCCAGAAACGCGGAGCGAGCAGTTCAGCGCTCCGCCGCTTACGTCGCTGGGTGGCGGGCAACCGTCATCCGGAGCGCACTATGGATTGGTCGATCTATCCAACCTCCCAACGCCAGCTCGCGAGCCGACCTGATTGGACGCCGCGTCCCTACAGTCTCGGAGACCTGCCCGACCGATTGAAGGAAACAGAAGGAGTTTCAACAGTCGAGGAACTCTTTCATGTGGAACTAGGAGTGCGGGCAGGGACGACCGGTTCGGCAATGCAGATAGATGTGGCCGAGTACGACCGCCTGCCTGCGCGGGAGAAGAAGCTCTTTCGACCGGTTGCCGAAACGCGATCAATTCGCCACGGAAGGATACAGCCGGTCACGTGGATATTCTATCCTGACGAGCCGATGACTGACGCAGAAATCCAGAGATCCGCACCACATTTCCATGCACGGCATCTCGAGCATCTCGGTCTAGCTGCTGACGACAAGATCGATCTCGAACGCGCGCGGCGCGAAACGAATAAGGCCCGTCGTCCCCGCCTTGTGGCTCGCGCGTTCATCGGCACTGACAGCTTCGCAGTGGATGACGACGGTTCCTATGTCGTCGTCCAAGGCTATTCGTGGCTCCCCGCACAAGCCCTGTTGAATGCCCCCTTCGAAATAGTGACGCTGCTTCACGACTATTCGATGCTTCTTAACTCGCGCGTATTTTTCGCACTCCTGCGTGAAAATGGCCGCATAGTGGGCGGAGGCCAAGTGGATGGTGCGAAGAACCAAGTTCGCAAAGTGCCACTCCCTGACCTCGCCGCCATGTATCTGGAGACGCCCGGACTCGAGCTGCAGGCGCGCGAACTCCGAGAAATGGATGCCCGCGAACGCCCTGCGGCGCTTCTGCTCGACGCCTTCGCCGCTGCCGCCTACCGAACACAGATAGGGGAGTGGTCAGGGTCATGACCCGGCCGCTGGTACAGGGCCAGCGTGCCGTTGAGAGCCGGCTTCGCCTCCTCGAACAGAAATTGAACGAGGAACTTGGGTATCGCGATCAGCGCCTCCGCTTTACCAAGCTCGCGATGCGAAGCGGTCCTACCACCTGGGTGCTGCGAAATGAACAAGTGGATGCTGCGGGTCTCGCCCTCCCTCAGGGCGTTGTAGCCGAATTGGCTGTGGCAAGAAATGACTCATCCATCCTCTACTTTGGATATAATGAGGAATGGCAGCCGGCCCGAGAGCGGGACCAGATCGAATTCGTCTCTAGCAATCTCCGCTTTGTCATCGCGGGAGTAGAGGACATGCCGGATCTGCGTTTCCGGCTGGAATGGGCAGGCCTCAAGACAGACGCTGGCATAGTCGGCTATCCAGGCACGGGAGCCGCCCACCCCCACTGGCAGTTCGATGTCGATGCCGGTTGGGTTGATCCCGCTACGCCAGTGGAGCTTGCTGTCGAGATCGACCTTGAACCCGCCATCGAAGAAGTCGATCTGGGCGACGGCACCGGGCTAATGGCAGTCGCGGCGCCTCGGAGGGTCAGCGCGACGCTCGCAGGCTTCCACCATCTCCATCTGCCTGCCCGGACAATGTGGCATGACCTGCTTTGCGTTATGCCTGACGTCGCGACGCCTCAGCAGCATACGCCGGAATCCCATGATCAAATTGACCGATGGGTAATTTCGGCGCTGCGTTATCTTCGTTCTGAGTTTCAGGCTTACATGTAGACACGGTCGCTGTAGCGCCTAGCCCTCGAGAATGGATCGGTGTTTGGGGGCCAAATTGGGGGCCATATTCAAAACCACATAGTTTAATACCAAGGAATAGCGCCATTATCTTCTAATAATGCGTTTCCGTCTCCGGCACCATTTTTTCCTCATCTTCATCACGCCAACCGCAGCCAATATGGCAGTGGGCGATTGCGCTGACCATGCGGCGGCTTTAGCCTTGGGCTTGCCCCCTCCTGCCGCGAGTGTTTGTCTGTCGATGCGTCTGTTTGCCCGTTGTCTTGCCATTCTGTCGGTCCTGCTTTCGTCCAGCTTTGCCAGTGCGGCGCCTACAAACCGAGCGACGCCCGGCTATATCCGGGTGGCGATCGAGACGTCGGTGGGGACGATCACCGTGGCACTCGATACGAAGCGCGCGCCGCAGACGTCGGCCAACTTCCTGACCTATGTGGATGACGGACGGTTCGACGGCGTGACCTTCTATCGTGCGGCGCGGCGCAAGAGCGATCCGAAACAAGGACTGATCCAGGGCGGGATCGATATGGACGTGCGGCGATCGCTGCCGCCGGTGGTGCATGAGCCGACCAGCCAGACCGGGATTCGCCACCTGGACGCCACCTTGTCCATGGCGCGGCCCAATCGGACCAATTCGGCGATGGGCAATTTCTTCATCACCATTGGCGCGACCCCCACGATGGATGCGCGCGAAGGGTCTATCGGCTATGCCGCGTTCGGCCATGTCGTCGGCGGGATGGACGTGGTCAAAAAGATACTGGCGGTGCCGACCTGTTGCGGAACCGGACCGATGCGGGGGCAGATGATCATAAAGCCCGTCAAAATCCTGCGAGCGCGGCGGATCGACGGGAAGCCGAAACCGACGCGCGGGGTCAAGCCGTGGCTGATCGGGTTGAAAAGGCCGACAGTGAGATAGACATAGGTAGCGCAATTTTGAGCGGGAGGTCGGGATGGCGGGACGGATCAGGATCGGCATTGGCGGCTGGGTGTTCGAGCCGTGGCGCGGGACTTTCTATCCCGTCGGGCTGCGGCAGAAGGATGAACTGGCCTATGTCGGGCAACATCTGACCGCGACCGAGATTAACGCGACCTATTACAGCACGCAGAAACCGGCGACTTTCGCGGGTTGGGCGAAGGCGGTCCCGGACGGCTTCCAGTTCGCGGTCAAGGCTTCGCGCTATTGCACCAACAGGCGGGTGCTGGCGGAAGCGGGCGAATCGGTTGGCAAATTTGTCGGGCAAGGCATAGCCGAACTGGGCGACCGGCTGGGTCCGATCTTGTGGCAGTTCATGCCGACCAAGGCGTTCGATCCCGACGATTTCGGCGCGTTCCTGAAGCTGCTGCCCGCCAGCGTCGATGGCGTGCCGCTGCGCCACGCGCTGGAGGTGCGGCACGCCAGTTTCGACGATCCGGCCTTTCTGGCAATGGCGCGGGACGCGGGAGCGGCGATCGTGCTGGCGGATCATGAGACCTATCCGGCGATCCGGGGTGCCGATGTCGGCTTTTCCTACACGCGGCTGATGCAGACATTGGAGGGCGAAAGCACGGGCTATAGCGCGGCGGCGCTGACGGACTGGGCGGAACGGCTGCGGGCGCAGGCCGCGGCAGGCGATGCCTTTGCCTTCTTCATCAGTGGCGCGAAGGTGCGCAATCCCGCGGCAGCGCTGGCGCTGAGTGCGGCCATATAGTCACAGTCTGTTGCATTTGTTGCAATCGAAATGCCGTGCTTTGCGATTGTTACAAAATCTTGACGGGCGCATAGGCCCGGTCCGCCCATATGGGGCGGCAATGAACGATCATATTGGAGTTATATATGCGACAGGCTTTTCAGGGCGCTGCGCTGGTGGTTGCGGTTGGCGTGCAGATGCTGACCTTCTATTCGGTGCTTTACGCCTGAGCGCTATCCGCGCTCTTCTATATCCCCAATCATCGGGATGATAAAAAGCCGCCCAGGGCCAATGCCGGGGCGGCTCTTTTATTATGGAACGACTGTGATCCAACTTGGCGTTGGCTCAGCCTTCAGCAAGCCAGCCAGCGAGCAGATAAGCCACAACGCCGACCGGGCCGAGTGCGCAGAGCGTCAGCAACACAGTGGCGACGCGGATCAGCGTGACGTCAATTCCCGTGCGGTTGGACAAGCCCGCGCACACGCCCATGATCTTGCCGTGGCGACGGTCGAGGGTGAAGCTGTTGTTCATGAATCTGGCCTTCTGGTAATGCAGTTGAAAATACGGGTCGATCAGGCGATCGGCAGAACCGGCACGGCCGCGCTGACGAACAGGCTGGCGACGAGGAAAGCGCCGACAAGAGCGACGGCGGTGTTGTGGACCTTGGCGATGGACATGGTAGAAACTCCCTGATTTTTGGCTGGTCGGATGATCCGGCCTTGATGCCAAACAGGATTGCAGGAGCCGTGCCAGTTTCACTTTTGCCCGGAAATTCGCGATTTTCAGGCGTCATGTCCGCAAGTTCGCCCGCGTTCATTTCCATCAATTGGGGAAATTTCCCGTTTATCGGTATAATTTTCACAGGAGCAGCATGAGCAGCCCCTTGCTTTTCGTCTATGGCACGTTGCGCCCCGGCTTCGACGGGCCGATGGCGCGCTGGCTGCGCAGCGTGGCCCCCGCCGTCGGTTTGGCCACGGCGCGCGGCTCGCTATATCGGGTGGAAGCCTATCCGGGCTTCGTGCCCGATGATGCAGGCGAGGTGATGGGTCATCTGTTCGCCCTGCCCGACCCGGCAGCGCTACTCGCCCGACTGGACGAATATGAGCAATGTACCGTGCATTTCCCCGAACCGCACGAATATCGGCGGGAGAAGGTGAACGTGCAGAGCCCTGATGGCCCTATTGAGGCCTGGACCTATATTTACACGCGCGACGCGACCGGGCTGGAGCGGATTGCGAGTGGGGATTTTCTGGCCGGATAGTCCGGCACCCGTTCGCCCTGCGCCATTCGACGCCTTATCCCCCTTCGCGAAGGAAAGGGCTGTCGTTTGGCAGGCGCGCGAACGGGTGTCAGCAGGGTCCGCCTATTTCTGCTTCATCGCCTGCACCGCCGCCAGCGTGGATTTGACATGTTCGGCATAGTTCATTTCCGAATGGACGAAGGCGATGCGGCCAGACGGAGCGATGACATAGGAGGTACGGTCGGTCATGCCCGGCCGCATCTTGAGCGCGACGTCATAGCCCGACACGATCCCCGGCCCGGCCGAAGCAACGGCGAACTTGCCCGCGCATTCCTTGGTCGAAAACGCCACCAGATCATCAACGGGGTCTGCCGACATGCCGATGACGGTCGCACCGGCCGCCTTGAACTTGTCGATATTCTCGGCAAATTCGCGCGCTTCGGCCGAACAGCCCGGCGTGAACGCCTTGGGGAAGAAATAGAGGACGACAGGGCCGCGCTTCAACTGATGCGACAGGGTCAGGGTGAAAGTCTTGCCCGCCTGCGCACCGCGCGTGGTGAAATCGGGTGCCTTGGCCCCGACGGCAAGGGCAGCCATGGCCCCGCTCGATCCCAGCAGGGTCGCGGCGGCGGCAAGCAACAGGGTTAGACGCTTCATCATCAGGCTCCTTAAACGGACGGTCAGGCGGCGGGCGCGGGCGGCTCCCACAATTCGATGGCATTGCCTTCGGGATCATGAATGCGGGCAAAACGCCCGACATCGGGATGATCCCATTCCGCATTGGTGATGACGGCAATGCCCGCATCCCGCAAGCCGGTCAGAAGGGAATCGAGATCGGATACCCGCAGATTGATCATGAACGCCTTGTCCGCGGCGAAATAATCGCTGTCGGCCTTGAACGCGGCAAACACCATCGGTCCGCCCAATGTTCGCCAGGTCCATTCGTCAGGCTGGGCGTCGGGATCGGACACGCAGCCCGCACCCACGCCCAGATGGGTGCGATACCAGGCGTTGAGCGCATCCGGATCATGCGCGCGAAAAAATAGTCCGCCCATTCCCAGTACCGGCATGCCATGCTTTCCTTCCTTCATGATCGGGCCGGAGGATAGCATGCCCGCAAAGGTCCGTCACGGCAGGAGACAGGAACCGCCGGGCGTTTCGCCGGTTCTTGCAGGATGCGCCCTGCCCTTGCCCTGCTGCCGGTGATCGCCCTTGCTGCCTGCGACAAGCCTGCCGACAAACAGACGTCGCAACCCGGCGTCGTGGCCAATATCAATGCTCCGATCGAGCCTGCGCCGGAAGCGCCGCCGCCAGCCAACGTCACTGCGCCAACACCGTCGCCCGACCAAGCGACATCGGGGAAGATTCCGATCGATCTACAGGGTCGCTGGACCGGGGTGAGCAATCGGTGCGGGGACAGGGCAGCCGATCTGGAACTGAACATCCTGCCCGACCAGCTGGTTTTTCATGAAAGCGTCGGCACGGTCGAAGCGGTAACGCCCGGCGCGAAAGGCGAAGTCGCGGTCAAGGCGGCATTCACTGGCGAAGGTCAAAGCTGGACCCGCACGCTGACGCTGCGACCGGCGGCGGACGGTGCGACGCTGACGATCGTCAATGACGGGGCGGCGGTGACGCGCAAGCGCTGCTAAACGCTTTCCCATGGCGATGGACCGGGCTACAGCCGGACGATGATCGGCCGCCTGACCCTGAGCGATTTCCGCAATCATGCGGACGCGCTGATCGTGCCCGATCATGGCTTCATCCTGCTGACCGGCGACAATGGTGCGGGCAAGACCAATATATTGGAGGCGGTGTCGATGCTGGCGCCCGGACGCGGGCTGCGCGGCGCGGCGTTGCGGGCCATGGCGCGGCAGGACGGGCCGGGCGGATTTGGCATCGCGGCAGAGGTGGATGGGGTCGTGCTGGGCACCGGCGTGGTCGCTGCGACGCCCGACCGACGGCAGGTGCGGATCGGCGGGGTAGCATCATCGGCCAATGCACTGGCCGACCATCTGTCGATCGTCTGGCTGACCCCGGCGATGGACCGGCTGTTTCTGGACAGCCCCGGCGGGCGGCGGCGTTTTCTGGATCGATTGACGCTGGCGCTGCATCCAGCCCATGCCGCCCACAGCGCGCGTTATGATGCAGCGATGCGGGCGCGTAACCGGCTGCTCACCGACCAGCGCCGGGCCGATCCAGCCTGGCTCGCCGCGCTGGAAGCGCAGATGGGCGAGCATGGCGTGGCGCTGGCGGCAGCGCGCAGCGATCTGGTCGCGCGGCTGAACCTGGCCTTGGCGGGGCAGCCCGACGCACCCTTTGCCCGTCCCATGATCGCGATAGAAAGCGAGGAGGATGGCAGCGACCTGCCCCTGGCCGAACGGCTGGCGCGGGAAAGGCGGCGCGATGCGGCGGCGGGGCGCACCTTGTCCGGGCCACACCGGCACGACCTGTCGGTGCTCCACATCGCCAAGGGCCAGCCAGCCGCCCTGTGTTCGACCGGTGAGCAAAAGGCTTTGCTGCTGTCGATCCTGCTGGCTCATGCCACGCTGGTCGCCGAGCAGCGCGGCCAACCGCCCGTGCTGTTGCTCGATGAAGTGGCCGCGCATCTCGACCCGTCGCGACGGGCCGCCTTGTTCGATCGGCTGGAACATACGGGCGGGCAGGTATGGATGACAGGCACGGAATCGAGCCTTTTCAACGAATTATCATCTGCAACCCGGCTGACTGTAACAGCGGGTCATGTTTTTCGTTCCGCAATATAACCCGCCACCGCAACGACTCGTCGCCCGGCACTTTTCAACGCGCCCTTGCTCTGCCCTAAAGCATCTCAACGGGGCAAAAGCCTGAATCAAAGTCGGGGTCGCATTCGCATGATCGTTAGTTTTCAACGGCTTATCGCCGGTGCTATGCTTGCGTTCTCTTTCCTGATCGTTACGCCTGCGACCGCTGGTGTTCTGCAATGCGTTCCGTTTGCTCGTCAGGTGTCGGGCATCCAGCTCCACGGCAATGCCAATACCTGGTGGGACCAGGCGCAAGGCCGTTATGATCGCGGTCATGAACCGCGTGTCGGCGCTGTCCTGTCCTTCGCCTCCAGCCGCGCCATGCCGGTCGGTCATGTCGCGATGGTGAGCAAGGTGGTCAGCCCGCGCGAAGTGCTGCTGACCCATGCCAACTGGTCCTATCGCGGCGGTATCGAACGCAATGTCCGCGCCGTGGACGTGTCCGCCAACAATGACTGGTCGGATGTCCGCGTATGGTATGGCCCGATCGGCAATCTGGGGCTGCGCTCCAATCCGGCAAACGGCTTCATCTATGCCGACCAGCCCAAGGACATCGAACAGCCGGTGCAGGTCGCCATGGCTGACGCCGTCACCGACGCCAGTGTCACCGGCGCTGCCCGTTCGGCTTTCTGAACGGCTTAACCTCTTCATAAAGGGTCCGATCTAGGATCGATCCCGGTGGGGCGATTCTTTAGGTTTCGGAATCGCATATGGTTCGACAGTTACGCTGGGCGGCAATGTGCCTGCTGTCTGGTCTGAGCGCGGCACCCCTGTTGGGTGCGAGCGCACTGCAATGCGTGCCTTACGCGCGCATTGTGTCAGGGGTGGAGATTCGCGGCGACGCGCTGACCTGGTGGGACCAGGCTGCGGCGCAATATCAACGCGGGCATGAGCCGAAAAAGGGTGCCGTGCTGGCCTTCCGTCCAGTCGGGCCGATGACATTGGGGCATGTCGCCGTGGTCAGCCGCGTGCTGGACGACCGGCGTGTGCTGATCCGCCATGCCAACTGGTCAGCGCCGGGCGCGATTGAGGAGGATGTGCTGGCGATCGACGTGTCGGATGCGGGCGACTGGAGCCAGGTGCGGGTGTGGCATAGCCCAACCGCGCAGATGGGTGCGCGCACCAATCCGACATTCGGCTTCATCTACCCGGCCAAGGCGAAGCTGCACGAATTTACGCCCGACCCGGCGCTGGGTAGCAGCGTCCGTTTTGCCCGTGTCGATCGCGACCAGTGGGACGATGTACGCCTGCCTGCCGGAGTGACGCCGTCGCGCAGTACGCCAACTTATACGCGCGGTCAGCCAGCGGCGCCGAAAATGGCACAGGCCAAGGCGACGGCGCGCAAGGCCGCGCCGAAATTGGAGACCGACCCCTTCATCGTCGAATATGCCGACAGCACCCCATCGCAACGGACGCTGAGCGCGATCATCGCCGATGTGAAGCGGGAAACGAGACTGAACTGACCGACGCTAATGCGCCGATGCCGGTCATTCGGCGTCGGCGGATTTCTCTTCGGACGGTTCCGCTGGGTTCTGGAACCAGGCTTCGACCGGCCCGCTCAACTTGATCGTCAGCGGATTGCCGTGGCGGTCGCGAGTCTTGCCGGCGGCAACACGAATCCAGCCTTCGGAAATCGAATATTCCTCCACATCATTGCGTTCGCGTCCCTTGAAGCGAATGCCGATCCCGCGCTGAAGGACGTCCATGTCGAAATGCGGGCTGCGCGGGTTGGTGGAAAGATGATCGGGGGGCGTGTCGCTCATGGTGAGATGCTTCCTGCAATGTTGCGCCCGCGCCTAGCCGTTTGCCCGCGATGCTGCAACCCGCCTCCGGTTGGCGGCGGGTTGCAGGCTGGTCATGCCATTAGCGGCAGATGCGCACGCGCACGTCGCGGCGGCGATAATAGTCGTAGCGCCATTCGGTCCAGCAGCGCTGGCGATAGCCACGATAATAGCGGCGATTGTCGCGCCAGTCGCGCCGATGGCCGCGCCAGTGGCGGCGATTGTCCCACCGGCCATTGTTCCAGTGATGCCCACGGTCGCCGCGCCAGCCGTCACGATAGCCGCCATGATATTGTGCCTGCGCCGGGACTGCCATGCTCAGCCCCGCCACGGTCAGGCCAAGCGCCGCGGCACCTTTCCAGATGATGTTCATATCCTGCTCTCCTCACTGCCCCGCCGCTCCAGAGGCAGGACCATGAGGGGACAATGGCCCAAGCCGACTGAACCGTCCGCGAACACGCCATTTAGCGGCGGTTCAGCCAGTCAGCGGCCCTGAAGCGCGGCTTCCGTTTCCTGCATATAATCGCGGGTGATCGGCAGGGTGCGCCGGTTGCGGGCATATTGAACCTGGTAATTGACCATGCCGCCATGTTCGAACACCGTCGCCGCGCCCGCCAGATAGAAGGTCCAGAGGCGAAAAAATCGTTCGTCGTACAGCGCGATGATATCCGCCCGGTGGGCCATCGCCCGCTTGTACCATTGGCGGATGGTCAGGCCATAATGGATGCGCAGGACCTCCGCATCCGTGACCATCAGCCGCGTACCCTCGCTGCCGGCCACCATTTCCGACAGGGCCGGGATGTAGCCGCCGGGGAAGATATATTTCTGGGTGAAGGCGTCGGTCGTGCCCGGCCCGCCCATGCGGCCGATTGTATGGACCAGCATCACCCCGTCCGGTGTCAGCAGATCATGGCATGTGTTGAAGAAGGTGCGGTAATGGGCCGTGCCGACATGTTCGAACATGCCGACCGATACGATTCGGTCGAACGGGCCGGTCATGTCGCGATAGTCAATCAGTTCGAAGCGGACATGGTCTGAAACCCCCGCGTCGGCCGCCCGCTGCCGTGCGATCTTGAGTTGTTCTTCCGAAAGGGTGATGCCCGTCACATCGACGCCGCAGGTGCGGTGCAGGTAGAGCGCCATGCCGCCCCAGCCACAGCCGATATCCAGCACCCGCATCCCCGGCTTGAGCAGCAGCTTGGCGGCGATATGGGCCTTCTTGTCCTCCTGTGCCTGATCCAGGCTGATGCCCGCTTCATTGTCCGCGTCGGGCCAATAGGCGCAGCTATATTGACGGTCGCGGTCGAGGAAGAGGGCATATAGCGCGGCGGACAGGTCATAATGATGGGCGACATTGGCCTTTGCCCGCGCCTTGTGATTGGCGCGCCACAATTTTTGCCGGACGGTGCCAAGACCGCGCGCCAGCACATTCTTTGCGTCAATGGAACGGCCGCTTTCCCATGGATTATTGGCGCGAATCATGGAGAGGAATTCCAGGATGCCGCCGCCCTCGATCGTCACCCGCCCGTCGATATAGGCTTCGGCCATGCCCAGTCGCGGATCGCGCACAATGTCGAAGGCGACCCTTTTATCCTGCAACCGCAACGCCAGATCGGGAAAGGCCGGATCGGCTTTGCCGACGGTGAAATGCGCGCCATCTGGGGTAAAAATGGTCAACTGGCCACGGGTGACCAACCGCCGCAATATTCGCTCGAACAGTGTCATGACGATACCTTGTCACTCACAGGAACGCAGATCAAATCCCCGCATACCAATCATAACCGGCATAATCCTCCCAAAAGCCGCCCTTGCCCTTGCCGATGCCGTCCAGGGTCGCGACGGCTTCGATCCCCATCAGATATTTGGCCTGCTTATACCCCAATTGCCGCTCGACACGCAGACGGAGCGGGGCGCCGTTGGCGACAGTCAGCGGGCGATCGTTGAGCGCATAGGCAAGGATCGTCTGGGGATGGAAAGCGTCGAACCGGTCGATACTTTCATAATATGGCCGCCCCCCGCCCATATCGTCGGCACAGCGAAAGACGAGATAACGCGCGCGGTCACTCAGTCCCGCGGTCTCCAATATGGGTTTGAGCGGGACGCCGCGCCATTTGCCGATCGCGCTCCAGCCTTCGACGCAGTCATGGCGGGTGATCTGGGTGCGGTGAGGCATCGCCTGCAACTGGGCCAAAGACAGCGACAGCGGGCGCGCCACCAGTCCGGTCACAGGCAGTCGCCAATCGGCAAAGCCGCTGCGCCACAATGCCTTATAGGCAGGCGTATTGGGATTGGCCGTACCGTTGGCGCGGAAGATAGGCGAGATCTGATCGGGGCGGAATTCCTGCGCCAGCGCGTCACGCGCCATCAGGCTGCGCTGCGCCCAGCGATGGAAATTTTCGGCCGAGAAGAGGGCTTCCCGCACGGCCTCGTTACGGCCAAGCCGGTCGCATCCCGCCAGCGTCGCTGTGGCGCCCAACAGCAAATGGCGGCGGGTGAGAATCATGGGCGTTCCTCCGGCACGCGATAGCGGCCCGTGATCATCGATCGCACCTCGTTCACCGGCCCGGCAAGAAGCACCATCAGGATATGGACGAGGAAAAAGGCGACCAGCGCGAAGGCGGCGATAAAGTGGAGAGAGCGCGCCGATTGCCGTCCGCCGAACAGATCGACCAGCCATGGCCACGCCGCATTCATGCCGGGCGCCATGGTCAGCCCGGTCAGGATGATCAGCGGCAACAGAATGAAGATGACGCCGATATAGCTGGCCTTTTGCAGCACATTGTAGCGCAACGCCGCGTCGCCGGTGGGAAAGCGCAGCCGCGCGTGGTCCTTGATGTCCTGCCAGATATGACGCGGGGCGAGATCATCGCGACGGAAGGCGAGATCGCGGGCGATGTGCCGGTTGGCGAGGCTCCAGAGCATGTAGAAGAGCAGCGCAAAGGCAAAGATCGGCGCAGCGGTCAGGTGCCAGTGGCGCGACATGGCCAGATTATAAAACGCAGGCAGCGTAAGCCATCCGGGGAAGCGATCCAGTTCGAGCCAGGCGGCATCGAAATTCGCACCATAATGCCCCCAATAAAGACGAGGATGGGCGTTGAAGATGCCCAGCCCGCTGGTGAACAGCGTGTAGAGCAGGGCTGCGTTCAGCCAGTGCCACAGCCGCGTCGACAGGCGGTGCCGCTTGACTGTGCCGGTTGCCTTCTTGGGGGTCTGGCTGTCCATGGTCCCTATCCTAACCGATCGCGCGGCCCAGTCCACGGCTGTTCGCAATGGCGCGCGCCTGCCATTCCATCATGTTGTTACACTTTTGCAACAGACAGTTGAAATCATTTGAAATAAAGACCTTGCCCCTTTGCAAACGAAAAGAGCCAACCTAGATGGCGATTGCGCGACGACGATGCCGATCGCAACCATATAAGCCACTGACAAGGTGGATATATGGGCAAGAGGAACCATGTCATTTTTATCGTTATTTCTTTGCATCGAACCTGAACGCTGGATGAATTAGCCATTCGGCCATGAATATATATTGAGGACTTTATGAAAACTGTGATTTTCGCAGCGATCGCTGCTGCCTGTGTTTCGGCCCCTGCTTTCGCTCAGGATGCTGCGCCCTTCACCGGGCCGCGCGCGGGCGTGACGCTGGGCTATGACAATGCGGGTGACGAGGACGGCTTCGCCTATGGCGTGACCGCCGGCTATGACCTGGCGCTCGCACCGCGCATCACCGGCGGCGTCGAAGTCAGCCTGGGCGACACCACTGTCGGCGATTCCGGCGTGGAAATCAGCCGTGATCTCGCCGCGTCGCTGCGCCTCGGCTTCGTCGCCACCCCGCGCGTCCTGGCGTTCGGCAAGGTCGGCTATGCCACTACCCGCATCGAAACGCTGGGCGTTGGCGCGGCGTTCGAGGGCGTCCGTTTCGGCGGCGGTCTGGAATTCGCCGCGACCCCCAACACTTATATCTCGGCTGAATATCAGCGCACCGAATATGAGCAGAATATCGGTGGTCGTGACGCCGCGATGGTTGGCGTCGGCTTCCGTTTCTGATCCTTGTCGATCAGTTTGGAATAAGGGAAAGGGCGGTCCGTGGGGCCGCCCTTTTTCTATGCAGGCAGAGGTTTGAGGTCCGGTGCGACCCAGCCCCTGCGCGCCGCAACCGACATCAGCGTCGCCCGCGACCAGTAAGCGAAAAGCCAGTCCTTGTTCCCCAGCGGCGACGCCATCAGCGCAGCGAAGGCGCTGGCGGGCGTTGAGTCCGGCGGCAGGGCGGCGAGTGTCATGCGGGTCATGTGCAACGATGCCTGGGTGATGGTTTCATGATAGCCGCCCATGTCGCTGTTCACCCCGCCCACACTCTCATTATAGCGGCGGATCATGTCGGGCATATCGCGTTCCGGTACGATGTCGGGACGTTGAAGGATCAGCCAAAGGGCGGTCGCAAAATGCGCGCCGTGGGTCCAGGCCGCCTTGGGCAGGGTGCAACCGCAAAAGCCGGTCGCCAGCCGCTCAATCTCTTCATCGGTCATCGTCAGTCCCCCACAATGAAAAGCCCCGCCGTTGCGGGCGGGGCTTGCTGCATCCTGTCGCCGTGGGGCGACGATCAGCCGAGCGCCGCCTGCTTTTCCTCGGCCAGCCGGTCGAGTTCGGCGCGGCTTTTCTTTTCGCTGGCCGATTTGAGTTGTCCGCAGGCCGCCATGATGTCGCGCCCGCGGGGGGTGCGGACCGGGGCCGAAATGCCGCCTTCGAACACTATGCTGCTGAACGCGCGAATCCGGTCGGGCGTCGAACATTCATAGTCCGTGCCGGGCCAGGGGTTGAACGGGATCAGGTTGACCTTGGCCGGCAACTTATACTTGCGGATCAGGCGGACCAGTTCGCGCGCATCCTCATCGCTGTCATTCTTGTCCTTGATCATCACATATTCAAAGGTGATGCGGCGCGCATTGCTGGCCTTGGGATAGTCGGCGCAGGCCTGGAGCAGTTCCTCTATCCCATATTTCCTGTTGATCGGCACCAGTTCGTCGCGCACTTCCTTGGTCACGGCATGCAGCGAGACGGCCAGATTGACGCCGATTTCCTCGCTGGCGCGCGCCATCATCGGAATGACGCCGCTGGTCGACAGGGTGATGCGGCGGCGCGAGAGGGCAAGGCCATCGCCGTCCATGACGACTTTCAGCGCATCGCGGACATGCTCGAAATTATAAAGCGGTTCGCCCATGCCCATCATGACGATATTGGTCAGCATCCGCCCGTCGGGCGAATATTGCGGGGCGTCCTCATCTTCATCGTCCGGCACCGCGGCAGCGCTGCCCATATTCCCCTTGGGCCATTCGCCCAGCGCATCGCGCGCCAGCATGACCTGACCCACGATTTCGCCCGGCGTAAGGTTGCGGACCAGTCGCATCGTGCCGGTGTGGCAGAAGCGGCAGTTGAGGGTGCAGCCGACCTGGCTCGACACGCACAGCGTGCCGCGATCGGCATCGGGGATGAACACCATTTCATAATCCTGCCCGTCGTCCGACCGGAGCAGCCATTTGCGCGTGCCATCGTTCGAAACCTGCGCCTCCACCACCTGCGGGCGACCGACGACAAAGCGCTCCGCCATCCAGCCGCGCATCGGCTTGGCAAGGTCGGTCATCGCTTCAAAATCCGTCTCGCCGCGATGATAGAGCCAGTGGAACAGCTGTTTGGAGCGCAGCTTGGCGGCTTTTGCGTCCAGCCCCGCTTCCTCCAGCACCGACTTGATCTGCGGGCGCGACAGGCCGAGCAGGTCGGTGCGGCCATCGGCGCGCGGCGTCACGGCGCGCGGCACGGGCACAGGGTCGACAAGGCCGGGAATCGGCATGATGGGGTTGGCGGCTGATTGCATGATCGCGCCCATAGTCGATTTTCGGCGACGATTAAAGCGTTGCCGCTTTACCGCAGCCGCGCGCACCCCAGCGCGGCCGCGTCGATCGCGGTCGCCGCGCCGCGCAGGGCGTAGGCGTCGGCAAAGGCGCGGCCCTGCGCGTCTCTGGTCTGGATGCTCATGCTGCTGGCGGATCGCATGGCGGCGATGATCGTGGCGTCGCCGCGGGCGTCGGCGGCCCAGGCGTCGCTGCGCCCCGCGACCAGGGTGAAGCGGCGTTCGCCGACGGTGAGCGTCACTGGCGCCTTGTCCGCACGGTTGCGGCTCAGGCGGAAATGGACCTGGCCGCGCACCTTCTGCCGTGGCCAGGTGCCGACCGCCGCGAAGCCCGGACTGACCCGCCCGGCGCGCTTGACGGGGCGGGCAATCGCGTAACAGCGCGGCGTGGCGGGATCCCGGAACGCCCCCCAGGTTTCGAACATGCCCAGCGAATCACGCGCGAACGCAGGCGATGCGACCAGCAGCAAGATCATCAGACAGGCGGCGATGCGGCTCATCTGCCAAGGCAGAGCGCACCCTGTCCCGTTTTGCAAGGGTGCTGCTGCGCGAAAGCGCGAGCGAGTGCTTGCCCATGCCGCAACAGCGGTTATGAAGAACCATCCATCATAGTCACCCGGATTCGACTGCATCCGGGCACTTGCAGAAAAAGAAACGGACAGAACAGGGACATGAAGGCCACCATCGAACGCGCGACGCTGTTGAAGAGCCTGAGCCACGTCCAGTCGGTGGTCGAGCGGCGCAACACGATTCCGATCCTGTCCAACGTGCTGATCGAAGCGTCGGCGGACGGCGCTATCAAGCTGATGGCGACCGATCTGGACCTGCAGGTGGTCGAAAGTATTTCGGCGCAGGTGGAGCAGGCTGGCGCGACCACCATATCCGCCCACACTTTGTTCGACATTGCGCGCAAGCTGCCCGAAGGTAGCCAGGTGTCGCTGGCGGCGGCCGATGGCAAGATGCTGATTCAGGCCGGGCGCGCGCGCTTCAACCTGTCCACCCTGCCCCGCGACGATTTCCCGGTGATCGCCGAGGGCGACCTGCCGACCAGCTTCGAACTGCCCGCCGAAACATTGAAGCAGATCATCGACAAGACGCGCTTTGCGATCTCGACCGAAGAGACGCGCTATTATCTGAACGGCATCTATTTCCATGTGTCCGATGATGGCCAGCCAGTGCTGAAAGCCGCGGCGACCGATGGCCATCGCCTCGCCCGCGTCACCGTGCCTCGTCCCGATGGCGCGGACGGGATGCCCGGCATCATCGTCCCGCGCAAATGCATCGGCGAACTGCGCAAATTGCTCGACGAGGTCGAAGGGTCGGTGCAGATTTCGCTGTCCGCCAGCAAGATCCGCTTTGGCCTGGGCAGCGCGATCCTGACCAGCAAGCTGATCGACGGCACCTTCCCCGACTATAGCCGCGTCATCCCGACCGCCAACGACAAGCTGCTCAAGATCGACCCGCGCAGCTTCGAGGAAGGGGTTGATCGCGTTGCGACCATCGCGACCGAAAAGACCCGCGCGGTCAAGATGAGCCTGGACCGCGACAAGATCACCCTGTCGGTCACCAGCCCCGAAAATGGCACCGCCGCCGAAGAAGTGTCCGGCGTGTTTCAGGGCGAGGGTTTCGACATCGGCTTCAACGCGCGCTACCTGCTCGACATATTGGGACAGATCGACAGCGAGACGGTCGAATTGCATCTGGCCGATGCCGCCGCGCCTACGCTGATCCGCGAGAATGACCGCAGCCCTGCGCTCTATGTATTGATGCCGATGCGGGTGTGACCAAAGCCATGTCTAACGAGCGCGTTTAGTGTCGTTAAACATGCAAAAGTCCCCTTATTTGAAGTAATTCTATGTAAAGGAACGGACGTTAAACAACGCGCATGTCTCGATTGCGCGCGTCCCTGTCCGATACTCCCTCCCGCTCCATGTCCCTCATGGTCGCGCTGGGGCTGGCAGAGAGCGGGACCGAGGTGGCCGCGTCCTGGATTTCAGGCGCATTCGTCCAGATCGCTCGGCTATGGCCGCTGATCCTGCTGTCCAAGCTGTGCGTGATAAGCCTGCTGGGCATCCCGCTCTTCCGTCCCGATGATGCGCAGCAGTTCGGCGTCCTGGTCGTGATGCTGCTGGTGGACGGCGCGTTGATGCTGGTGCCGCGCTGGCCGGTGTTTCAGGAGCGGATGCCCCACATCCAGAATTGGCTGATGCTGCCAATGCTGTTCCTGTCCGGCCTCAGCTTCAGCCTGTGGTTAAAGCATGATCCGAAAACGGTGTCGGACTCGCTGTTCCTGGCCGCTGTGCCGGAACTGGCAGTCGCGCTGCTGGCGGTATGCATCGTGGGCGACCGCCGTTTGTTGGGGATCAGCTATTTTCTGGGTGCGCTGCTTGTGTCGGTGGCGGCAAAGGCGGGCCCGGCGCAGATCGGCCTGCTGGTCAGTTGCGTTATCATCATGGCAGTCGCCACGCTGCGACAGGCGACGGCGGACCGCGAGCGGGCCATCGAACGCCAGCGGCAGGATTTGCGTGCGCAGCGATCTGACCGGCTTTTGCAGGAGCATGAGCGCACCGGGCGCGGCTGGTTCTGGGAAACCGACCGGCAGGGTTGCCTGACCTATATTTCCGATACACTCGTTCGCACATTGGACGCGCCCAAGGGTGGGCTGATCGGCCGGCCGATCACTGAAATGATCCGCCCCGGCGACAAGCAGCAGGGCGATGGGGAGCGCACGCTGGGTTTTCACCTGTCGGCACGCACTGGCTTTTCCGACATTTCCGTCCGCGCTGCCATGGCGAAGGAGGAACGCTGGTGGTCGATTTCCGGCCAGCCGGTATTCAATGAATATGGCCAGTTCCACGGTTTTCGCGGATCAGGCACCGACCTGACCGAAATGCGTCGCAGCCAGGCGGAAGTCACGCGGCTGGCCCAGTTCGATTCACTGACCGGCCTCGCCAACCGCATTCAGATGCTGCGTTCGTTGGAGCAGGCTGTGGCCGACCGGCATGGCAAAGCGGGCGATTGCACGCTGATGATGCTGGACCTGGACCGGTTCAAGAGCGTCAACGATACGCTGGGCCATCCGGCAGGTGACGCACTGCTGCGGCAGGTGAGCCAGCGATTGCAGCGGGTCGTAGGCGACCGGGGCCTGGTCGGGCGTCAGGGCGGTGATGAATTCAAGATATTGCTGCCGGGTCGCCAGGATCAGGCGCAACTGGCGCAACTGGCGCAGAACATCATCGCCACCGTGTCGCAACCCTATTCGATCGAGGGAACGGCGGTCGTCATCGGCGTGTCGATCGGCATTTCATCTTGTCCGCAGGACGGGGTGACAGCCGACGCGCTGATCCGCAACGCCGACCTGGCACTCTATGCGGCCAAGGGCAATGGCCGCGGCGTCCACCGCTTCTATTCGTCGGACATGCATGCCGATGCCGAAGATCGCCGCCAGCTGGAGGAGGATCTGCGCCACGCGCTGGCCGCCGACGGGCTGCATCTGGTCTACCAGCCGGTGGTGTCGTCCAAGACGGAGCAGATTGCCGGCTATGAAGCGTTGCTGCGCTGGGAACATCCGGTGCGGGGGCCGATTTCCCCCGCCTTGTTCATCCCGATCGCCGAGGATACCGGCCTGATCGCGCAAATCGGCGAATGGGTGCTGCGCACCGCCTGCCGCGACGCCGTCCAGTGGCTCGATGACATCCGCGTTGCGGTGAATGTGTCGCCGACACAATTTGCCAATCCCGGTTTTCCGTCGACCGTCATGAATGCCCTGGCCAGCGCGCAATTGGCGCCGGAACGGCTGGAGCTGGAGATTACCGAAAGCGTATTCCTGAACGACGATGACGGCACTGACGCCATGTTTGCGCGGCTCAAGGCACTGGGCGTGCGGCTGGCACTCGATGATTTTGGCACCGGCTACTCCTCGCTCGGCTATCTCAAAAAAGCGCCCTTCGACAAGATCAAGATCGACCAGAGCTTCGTGCGCGGAGCCGCGACCAAGGGCAGCCGCAACAGCGCGATCATCAAGGCGATCGTCAGCCTGGCCGAAGCGCTGGGCATGGATACGACGGCCGAAGGCGCGGAGACGCAGGATGAACTGGCGTTGATCCGGCAATTGGGGTGCAGCCATATCCAGGGCTATATCTATGGTCGCCCGATGCCCGCCGCCGACGTTCTGGCAAGTCAGCGGGTCAATGGTTCGGCGGCGTCGGCGGACGGCTTCCAGTCCAGTCGTCCCGCGCGCAAGACCATGTTGCGCACGATAGCCGTGCATCATGACGGCCATGTCTATACCGGACGGGTCCGCAACATATCGTCAACCGGCGCCCTGATCGAAGGGTTGTGGAACGTGCCGCTGGGCACATTGTTCGCGATCGAACTGAGCGAAGGCCAGTTCGTCAACGCCACCGCCCGCTGGTCGAAGGACGACCGCATGGGCGTAGAGTTTGCCGGAGCGGTGGACATTGGAGCGCTGCGCAACGCGCCCAAGGCATTGGCATCCTGACGGCGTCGCAACTGTCGGTCTCAGCAATAAAATATCACGAAATCAGGCTGGAACTGCACATCTGAGCGGAGATTATCATCGGCACACCAACTCAATGGAGACTGCCGATGCATTATAGGGATGATCGCGATGGACAGGAGCGGACCAGCCGCAGCGGGCATAACGGCCTGGCGGTTATTGGCGCGGCGCTGTTTTTGGGCATTGCGACGCTGAGCGCCTATATCCTGTCCAACAATCACACGACCATAAAACCCGCCAGCGGGACGGCGCAGGCAATGGCGTTGGCCAGTTCCAATTCATCGAGCCCAGACTGATGGGCACAGGAAAAGGGGGACGGAAGCGATATGCTTCTGCCCCCCTTTTCCTTGTCCAGATCTGGTCAGGCGGCGATCGCGACCGGTTCCGCTTCCGCCTCGATCAGGCCGCGCGCCACGCTCTTGATCAGGGTCACGAAGCGGGTGGCTTCCCGCACGATCATCGCCTTGTTGAAGCAGGCCGCAGCGCCCCGGTCCATCGCTTCGGCGACGATCGGCGCGCCGTCCCGCATCAGGCTGGACAGCATGATCACCGGGCATGGTTCCATGTCCATGATCTCGTCCAATATCGTCATGCCGTCCTTGCCTGGCATGGCGATGTCCAGCGTCACCACATCGGGCTTTTCGGCCCGGATCATCTCTATCGCTTCCACCCCGTCGCGCGCGATGCCGACCACCTCAACCCGGCGGTCGCGTTCGAGCAGCGTTTCGATCATCGCGCGGATGGTGAGCGAATCGTCGACCACCACAATTCTGATAGGCTTCATCTGCCGTCTCCCCGAACCGTTTATGAGCATCATAACGACCGGGGCGGAACAGGCTTTAGACGTGGCTAACACCCATTTAACTACGTGGCCCATTATTGGCGGCAAAATTGGGGAAGAAGAGCTTGCGGAAGCTGATCGTAACTGCGCGGCCCAGCGGGTCGAGATAATCCTGCTGGTAACGCAGCGGCGTCATTCCGCTCGCGTCGGTGACCTCGCGACGCTGGTTGAAGATATTGTCGATACCGATCGACAATCGCGCGCCGCGCAGGAACGGCACGGACTTCACCAGTTGCGGCATCTGGCCCAGATTGGCGAACAGACGCAGATTGACCGTCGCCAGACTGCCAAAATCGAGCCGCGAACTGCCGCCAAGCGCGCCATCGACATGGGTGCCGCTTTCCCAGTCCAGGCCCAGCCGCGCGCCGATGCCGTTATTCATATAGCCGATCCGCCCTTCCAGTTCATGACGCGGCTGGCCGCCTGACGATCCGGTCGCGTCGCCATCCAGCAGGTTGAGTTGCGGCACGCCGGGCGCGATCGTGATGCTCTCGGTCAGATGCCAGGTGTGATAGAGGCTGAAGCTCAGCCGCCCGCTACCGCCGCCGGGGCCACGCGAACCGCCAAAGCCACCAGAACCGCGACCGCCGGAACGTCCACCGCCAGCACCCGTGCCACCCTCGCCGCGCGGCCGGTCGCCGCCTTCGCCGGGTGGGCGGGCGCCTTCCGGCCGGGGTTGGCGATTGCCAAACAGGCCCTGCAATTCGGGCGGACGGTCTTCCGGCTTGGCGCCTGCCGCGCGCCAGGCTTCGACGACCTTCTGGATATGCGACTTGATCGGGATCGACAGATCGAAACCCCAACGCAGTTGCTCGCTTTGCGCCGCCAGGAAGTTGGTCGGGCGGGTGTCGATCTGAAGCAGATTGCCGTCCGCGTCACGCAGGAAGCGCTGGGAGAAGGCCGCCTCGATCGCCGGGGTGGGCGAAGGGAAGGCTGCGATCGGGTTGCTGGTGCGGCTGTTGAGATAGGTGGCGGTCAGCGTCAGATTGGGCTTGGCGAGCGGCTTGATATTGGCGCTGAGGCGGAACTGGTCTCGCACGCTTTCGCGCAGGTTCGCATTGCCGCCCGACAATTGGGTGACGAACACGCTCTGTCCGGTCGCATAGTCGAACACGGTGACATTGGGGGTGGCGACCAGCGGGTCGGTGATCTGCGTGCCGGTCGGCGCGGCGCGATCCTGATTGGCGGACATCAAAAACTGCACCGCCTTGACCGGCTGCCAGCGCAGGCCATAGCCGATCGTCGAGAGGGTGCCGAAGTCGGAAAGCTGCTGCGCGGCGAGGTTGAGGTTCACGCCAATGTCGCCGATGCCGCCCAGCACATGCCGAGACCGGCTGGTGAGCGGCAGGTCGATGCTGACCTGCCCGCTGCCGATTTCACGGTTATAGTCGGACCGGCTTTCTATTCCGGCACGGGTGGAGCGGCTTTCAAAGCCGTTGGCCGATGCACCGATACGTACGGACGTCATCGCCTGCCCGGCTGGCAGGTCGAACAGTGCGCCGCTGATCAGCAGATCGCCCTGCACCGCCTGCGACCTGGCGCGGGCCCGGTCGGTCAGGCGGGTGGCGAGAAGGTCGGGCGCAAAGCTGCCATAGGGACTGACGCTGGCGTCGCCGGCATCGAGCGCAGCCTGGATCGCGCCGGTCGCCACGCCCCTGTCGGTGCGGGTACGGGTGATCGACAGGTCGCCATTGCCGGTGAAGGACCATTGCCAGCTACCCGCCAGCCGCCCGTTCAGCGTGACGCCGACATGCGCCGTCGTGCCGCGCACCTGCTGCCCCAATGCGCCGGGTTGAACCAGATAACGGGAAAGCGCGACGTCATTGGCAAAGGGGGAGAAAGGGCTGGCCGCAGGCAGGGTCAGCGCGGCCCGCGACAGGCCTTGCAGCGAATCGCTGTCGGACAGTTCCAGCCGCCCGTTGATCGTCGCCGACACGCCGCCCAGGGCGCGGGCCAGGGTCGCATTGGCGCTGAAATTTTCGGTCGCGGGGCTGAGCGTGCGATAGGGGGTGAGGTCGACCGCGTCGCTTGTCGTTGCGCCCGGCACGAAGCTGGCCAGCGTCGGCAGGGCCGTCGCAGCGCTGGCGGGAACACTGGTCTGGGTCACGATCGCACCTGCCAGTGCGGAGAGCGCCGGGTCGATTTCCGCGCCGCGCGTGGTGGCGGTGAGGCGGGACGCGCCGGTGTTGACGATGTCGCGCTCGCTTTCCAGCAATTGCGCGGCGCGGCGATATTTGACGTTCAGGGTGAAGCGATTATCGCCCTGGATGCGCAGGAAGCCGCCCTCCGCCTGGCCATTGTCGCGCCCGCCATCGGTGGTGGTGCCGCCGCGCAGATCGACGGTTTCGGCGCGGAAACGCTGACGCAGAACGATGTTGACGACCTTTTGCGTCGCGGCATAGCCGTATGAGAGCGCGACCTGTTCGGGCAATATGTCGACCCGCGCGACCGCTTCGGAGGGCAGGTCGGAAATTTCCGAAAAGCTGGAAATCCGCTTGCCGTTGAGCAGGATGACGGGCGAACCGTTGGTCTGGGGCGACAATTCGGTGAGCAGTTCGGAAATGGAGGTCACGCCCAGCGCCCGCACATCCGCGCCGCTAAGCTGTTGCTCAGGCTCGATCTTGCCCGGCACCGCGCCGCGCTGTGGCTGGCCGGTGACGACAATTTCCTCGCCATCGTCCATTTGCGGATCGGCCTGCGGCGCGACTTGCGCCCTCAGCGCGCCGGGCGCGGCCCCCAGCATCAGCGAAAACAGGACGAACGAAGTGGATCGGCGCACGCATTTACCCCCGGACAATATCTCTTGCCTCTCCTCTAGCGGGCAGTTGTCGCAAAATATTGGCAATGGCCAGCGGGAATTGTCGCAAGATGTAATCGGCGCGGAAGTTCGCAAACTTCGCCCATGTCGCGCATGGAAATTTTGCCCAAAGTCGGCGGACGAGCAACGCGAGGGTGCGCTGTCGGGGCAGGAAAAGCAGACGGTGGGAAGGAGCCGGGGCGCAGGTTAGCAGCAACCGGCGCCGTAGGACAGGTGCGGGCTTCAGGCGGCGGCGATATGCTGGCGGAACCAGTCGGCCAGGTCGGTTTCGGTGAGATTGCCGGCGGCGAG
>CENV01020184.1_pt1 | contig 31909 bp, 26 predicted proteins | sample 530231 | NCBI WGS metagenome assembly CENV01 (sample SAMEA2619815, study PRJEB7988) | marine metagenome | biome: marine biome (ENVO:00000447); feature: surface water layer (ENVO:00002042); material: "saline water (ENVO:00002010), including plankton (ENVO:xxxxxxxx)" | depth 5 m
CACGGTGGTGCGCAGTTACCTGGACTGGATGACGTCCGTTCCGTGGAAAAAACGCAGTCGCGTTCGCCACGACATCGCCCACGCCAAGCAGATTCTCGACGAGGATCATTATGGCCTGGAAGAAGTGAAGGAACGGATTCTGGAATTCCTGGCCGTGCAAAGCCGGGTCGGCAAGGTGAAGGGCCCGGTACTGTGCCTGGTGGGGCCGCCCGGCGTGGGCAAAACCTCCCTGGGGCAATCGGTGGCCCGCGCCACCAATCGCAAGTTCGTGCGCATGGCCCTGGGTGGCGTGCGTGACGAGGCGGAGATTCGTGGCCACCGGCGCACCTACATCGGTTCGCTGCCGGGCAAGGTGATCCAGAAGCTGTCCAAGGTGGGCGTGCGCAACCCGCTGTTCCTGCTCGATGAAGTGGACAAGATGGGCATGGACATGCGCGGGGACCCGGCGTCCGCGTTGCTGGAAGTGCTCGATCCGGAACAGAACCACACCTTCAGCGATCATTATCTGGAAGTGGACTACGACCTGTCCGAAACCCTGTTCGTGTGCACCTCCAACTCCATGAACATTCCCGGTCCGCTGCTGGACCGGATGGAAGTGATCCGTCTGCCCGGTTATACCGAGGACGAGAAGGTCAATATCGCCGCCCAGTACCTGATTCCCAAACAGATCAAATCCAACGGTCTCAAGGAAGGGGAAGTGGTGTTCGACGACGCCACCCTGCGCCATGTGATTCGTCACTACACCCGGGAAGCCGGTGTGCGTGGTCTGGAACGGGAAGTCAGCAAGGTGTGCCGCAAGGTGGTGAAAGAGCACCTGCTGGCCAAGGACGACACGCCGGTCAAGCTGGACCCGGAAAGCCTGGAGGAATACCTGGGCGTGCGCCGGTTCAGCTATGGCCGCGCGGAAGAACAGGATCAGGTGGGGCAGGTTACCGGTCTGGCCTGGACCTCGGTGGGCGGCGAACTGCTGACCATCGAAGGCGTGTCCACGCCGGGCAAGGGCCGCGTCACCACCACCGGTTCCCTGGGCGACGTGATGCAGGAATCGATTCAGGCCGCCTGGACGGTGGTCAAGAGCCGTGCCCGTCACCTCGGCATCCGTCGCCGTCAGTTGGAGCGGAACGACCTGCACATCCATGTGCCGGAAGGCGCCACGCCGAAGGACGGCCCCAGCGCCGGCATCGGCATGTGCACCGCCATGGTGTCCATGCTCACCGGTATCCCGGTGCGCGCGGACGTGGCGATGACCGGGGAAATTACCCTGCGCGGTCAGGTGCTGGCGATTGGCGGGCTCAAGGAAAAACTGCTGGCCGCCCATCGCGGCGGCATCAAAACAGTGTTGATTCCGCACGAAAACGAGCGTGACTTAAAAGAAATTCCTGACAACATCAAGGAAGCTCTTGAGATTCGTCCGGTGAAGTGGATCGACCAGGTTCTCGAAGTGGCGCTGACGCATACGCCGACGCCACTGAGTGAAGCCGAAGTGGAGGAAGATCTCGCTCTGGCGGAAGAAAAAGCGCAAAAGGAATCCGAACGGCCGAGCACCCATTGACCGTCGCTGAATGGACGGTTCTAATGCGGGACCCGATCACCGAGCGGTGAACGTTGCCGACGTTTTTAAAACATTGATTGAAAAGGTTTTTTACCTTTGTTAAAGCTGGCGCGTAAGGCCTCTTCCTTTCTTGACGCCCCCTGGGACCGTTGGTATAAAGGCGGCTTCGTCATAAGGAGAGTGCATCGCGCCTCGACCATAAAACCGGGAAAGAGAAAAGGGGAATTTTGTGAATAAATCCGAACTGATCGATGCTATCGCCGCCGCTGCTGATATCTCCAAGGCGGACGCTGGCCGTGCGCTGGATGCCACTCTGGATGCCGTTACCGGCGCGCTGAAAAAGGGCGACAGTGTCTCCCTGGTGGGCTTTGGCACCTTCTCCGTGAAAGAGCGGGCAGCTCGCGAGGGCCGCAACCCGCAAACCGGCGAAACCATCAAAATCGCCGCCGCCAAGGTTCCGGGCTTCAAAGCCGGTAAAGCACTGAAGGACGCCGTTAACTGAACAGGTTCCAGGAGCGGTAGTTCAGCTGGTTAGAATACCGGCCTGTCACGCCGGGGGTCGCGGGTTCGAGTCCCGTCCGCTCCGCCAGCAGAATAAGCGTATCCAGGGCGGATGCGCTTTTTTGCTTTCTGGATCTATTCGACCTGACGATAAAAAAAGACGATATCCCTTGGAGTAAAGCATGCAGGAGTTCAGGCGGTTCGTCCGCGGGCCCGTGGGCAAGGTGCTGCTTGCCGCCATCATTCTTCCGTTCGTGATTTCCGGTTTCTACGGGTATTTCACCGGCGGTGGCAGCGACACCACCGTGGCGGAAGTGGAAGGCAACAAGATCACCCGCGCCTACGTGAATTCGCGTACCCAGCAGCTGCGTCAGATGCTGCGTCAGCAAAGCCCGGACATCAACGAATCGGTGCTGGACTCTTTCATCCGGCCGCAGATGGTGCTCGAGGGCATCGTCAACGAGCAGCTGATGATCGCCGCCGCCCGTAACGCCAACATGGCGTTCAGCGATACCCAGGCGGCACGCATGATTCGCTCCAACCCGGCGTTCACCGACCAGGGCGCCTTCTCCGAAAGCCGCTTCGAACAAATGGTCCGTGCCCAGGGCATGACCCCGCAGGGGTACCTGGACGGGCTGCGCCAGGAGAGCATCAGCCAGCAGTACCGGGATGCCTTCGCCAGCACCGATTTCGCGTTGCCCGGCGAACTGGCGGAGCAGCGCCGGCTGGGTGAGCAAAGCCGCGACATCCGTTACGTGCGCCTCGACCTGGACCGGCTGCGCGGCCAGGCCCGGGTCAGCGACGAGGAAATCCAGAGCTACTACGATCAGAACCGGGACAGCTTCATGCGCCCGGAACAGATGAAAGTGCAGTACCTGGTGCTTTCCCCGGAGCATTACCGGGACCAGGTGGACGTCAGCGAGGATCAGATCAAGGCCGAATACGAGGCCCGCCGGCAAATGCAGCAGGATGGCGACACCCGCCGTCAGGTGGCCCACGTGCTGATCGCCGTCAATGACGACCGCGACCAGGACCAGGCGGTGGCCCGCGCCCGGGAAGCCCGCCAGGCCCTGGAGCAGGGCAAGAGCTTCGTCGAAGTGGCCCGGGAATACTCCGACGACCTGGCCACCGCCCGCAGTGGCGGCGAGCTTGGCGTGGTCGAGCCCGGCACCCTGCCGGACGAGCTGGACGATGCCCTCAACGGTCTGCAGGTGGGTCAGGTCTCGGAACCGGTGGTCTCCGATTCCGGCGTCCATCTGCTCAAGCTGGAGAGCGAGAGCAAGCCGGAAATGGCGCCCCTGTCCTCCATGCGTGACGGCATCGCCGCCGACCTGCGCCGCTCCCAATCCCAGGCCCTGCTGTCCGAGGACCTGGTGAAGCTGGAAGAGCTGATCTACGAACACCCGAACCTGGACGTGCCCGCCGAGCAGCTGAACCTGCCGCTGGAAACCACCGACTGGGTGTCCCTGCAGGATCTGCCGGCACCGCTCAACAATGATCGTGTACGCCAGGCCCTGAACAGCACGGCGGTGCGCGAACAGGAGCACAACAGCGACCTCCTGGAACTGGGCGGTGACCGTTACGTGGCGGTGCGTCTGAAAGAAATCGAGAAGCCCGAGCCCCTGCCGCTGGCGGACGTGCGCGATGACATCCGTGCCCAACTGCGCCTGAACAAGGCCCGTGACCAGGCCGAGTCCCTGGCGTCCGAAGCACGCACCGCCGTGGACGATGGCGCGGATCTGGATCGCGTGGCCGAGCTGCTGGGCGCCCAGGTGGACGAAGAGCAGGGCATCCAACGGGGCGCCGCGGAACCGGACATGGCGGTAAGCGACGCCGCCTTCGCCACCCCCCGCCCGGCGGACGGCGAAAGCAGCGACATCCGCTTCGTCAACCTGCGTAACGGCGACCTGGTGGCCTTCCAGGTCACCGCCGTGGCCGACGGCAACGCCGACCCGCTGCCGGACGGTCAGCAGCAACAAGCGCTTCAGGAACTGGCCCGGGTGGAAGGCGAACGCACCTTCCGCCAGGTCATGATCTTCCTGCGCGACAGCCTGGACGTGGACCTCCACCCCCAACGCCTGGCCGACGGCGACGCCCCCCAATAACCCCGGCGAACCGCCCACAAAAAAGCCCGCTCCGGCGGGCTTTTTTGTACCCCGGGGTCGGACCACGCTAACCGATTGATACACAAACACTTCTTGGCGATTCAGGCCCGAATCCGAAGCTTAGAGGCGATTTTTGCGGGGAAGAAGGCCGTTTAAGGCCTGTTTCTCCCCCGGAAAACCACGGAAACCCTATTGAAATCAATGGGTTGCCGTGGTCCGACCCCGGTTATTCCGACCCCGGTTATTCCGGTTATTCGCCGGGTTCTTCGAAGGGCATGGAGACGGTGGCGGCACCGGCGTCCACGTAGGTGATTTCGGCGGTGATGCCGGAGGCCAGGTCGGAGCAGAGGAAGGCGGCGGTGTTGCCCACTTCTTCAATGGTCACGTTGCGGCGCAGGGGGGCCTTGGCGGCGTTGTAGTCCAGCATGGTGCGGAATTTCTTGATGCCGGAGGCGGCCAGGGTACGGATCGGGCCGGCGGAGATGCCGTTCACGCGGATGCCGTCCGGGCCCAGGCTGGCGGCCAGATAGCGCACCGAGGCTTCCAGGCTGGCCTTGGCCAGGCCCATCACGTTGTAGTTCGGCACGGTTTGCCGGGAGGCGTGATAGGTCAGGGTCAGCAGGGAGCCGTTGCGGCCGGCCATCATCGGGCGGGCCGCCTGGGCCAGCGCCACGAAGCTGTAGGCGGAGATGTCGTGGGCCATGCGGAAGCCTTCCCGGGTGGCCACGTCGGCGAAGTTGCCGTCCAGCTCGGCGGCCGGGGCAAAGCCCACCGCGTGGACCACGCCGTCCAGCCCGTCCCACTGCTCGCCCAGACCGGCGAACACCTGCTGGATCTGCTCGTCGGAGGTCACGTCACAGGGGAAGCACAGGGCTTCGTTGCTGCCGCATCGCTCGGCCACTTTGAGCACCCGGCTCTTGAGCTTGTCGTTCTGGTAGGTAAACGCCAGTTCCGCGCCTTCACGGTGCATGGCGTCGGCGATGCCGGTGGCAATGGAACGGTCGCTGGCGATGCCCACGATCAGGTATCGCTTGCCTGCGAGAAAACCCATGTTCTGTCCTCAAAAATAGTCACTCCGGCGCCCAGTATAGGCGATCACGGTGGCCGTGAAAGACGCCGGCGGGGTTATTGTGCAACGGCTTGTTTCCCGTCACGGTTGAAGGCCGCCTCCATAAGACGCCGGGTGTAGGCCTGCTCCGGGGACTGGAACAGGCGCTCGGTGTCGCCGTGCTCGACCACCTTGCCATGGCGCATCACCAGCAGCCGGTGGCTGATGGCGCGCACCACCTTGAGGTCGTGGCTGATAAACAGATAGCTGAGTCCGCGACGGCGTTGCAGGTCTTTCAGCAGCTCCAGCACCTGGGCTTGAACGCTGCGGTCCAGGGCCGAGGTGGGTTCGTCGAGAATCAGCAGGTCCGGCTCCAGCACCAGGGCCCGGGCGATGGCGATGCGTTGGCGTTGGCCGCCGGAGAATTCGTGGGGGTAGCGGTCGCCGCTGTTCGCCGGCAGGCCCACCTCGGCGAGCAGGGCGCGCACCCGTTCGGCGCGCTGGTCGGCGTTCAGGCCACGGTCATGGACGCGCAGGCCTTCTTCCACCGCCTGATGGACGGTGAGACGCGGGTTGAGACTGCCGTAGGGGTCCTGGAACACCACCTGCATATGCCGGCGCCAGGGGCGCAGGGCCCGGCCGCTCAGGGTTTGCAGCGGCTGATCCAGCAGCACCACCTTGCCCTTGGCGCGGATCAGCCGCAGCAGAATCAGCGCCAGGGTGGACTTGCCGGAGCCGGATTCGCCGACCACGCCGAGGGTTTCGCCGCGCCGTAGCTGGAACGACACGCCGTCCACCGCCGCCACCGTTTCCCGGGCGCCGAGCCAGCCCCGTCGCCGGCCGCTGAAGTGCGCCTCCAGGTCGTCGGCGCGCAGCAGCACCGGTGCGTCCGCCGGGGTGGGCGGCGGCTGGCCGCCGGGCTCCGCCGCCAGCAGATGGCGGGTGTAGTCGTCCTCGGGGTGGTTCAGCACCCGGTCGGTGGCGCCCCGTTCGACGATGCGGCCCTGGTGCATCACCGCCACGTCCTCGGCGAAGCGGCCCACCAGGCCCAGGTCATGGCTGATCAGCAGCACGGCCAGGTGGCGTTCCCGCTGCAGCCGTTTGAGCAGGTCGAGGATGGCTTCCTGAATGGTCACGTCCAGGGCGGTGGTGGGTTCGTCGGCGATCAGCAGCCGCGGGTCGTTGGCCAGCGCCATGGCGATCATCACCCGTTGCCGCTGGCCGCCGCTGAGCTGATGGGGGTAGCGGGCCAGCATGTCGTCGCTGGCCGGCAATTCCACCTGTTCCAGCAGTTCCAGGCAGCGCTTGCGCACCGCCGCCCGGCCCAGCCGCTGGTGCACGCGGATCGCTTCGCCGATCTGCTTTTCCACCCGGTGCAGGGGATTCAGAGCGGTGAGCGGTTCCTGGAAGATGGTGCCTATATCTCCGCCGCGCAGGGCACGCCGCCGGGCTTCCGACCAGTCCAGCACATTGTCGCCGTCCAGTTCGATGGTGGTGGCCTGGCGGTGGGCACCACCGGGCAGCAGGTCCAGCAGCGACAGGGCGGTGAGCGATTTGCCGGAGCCGGATTCGCCCACCAGGGCCAGCATGCGGCCCGCTTCCAGGTCCAGATCGATACGGTCCACCGCCGGCCGCGCCGGGTCGTCGAACCAGACACTCAGTTCACGAACACGAAGCAGGCTCATGGGCGGCTCCCGCTGTCGGCATGGTATTTCCTCGGGTCGAAGGCATCGCGCACCGCCTCGCCCACGAACACCAGCAGTGACAGCATCAGTGCCAGGGTGACGAAGGCACTGAGCCCCAGCCAGGGGGCGTGCAGGTTGGCCTTGCCCTGGCCGAGCAGTTCACCGAGGGAGGGCGAGCCCGGCGGCAGGCCGAAGCCGATAAAGTCCAGGGAGGTGAGCAGGATCACCGAGGCGTTGAGCACGAAGGGCAGGTAGGTGAGGGTGGCGACCATGGCGTTGGGCAGCATATGGCGGAACAGGATCACCGGGGTGCGCACCCCCAGGGCCTGGGCGGCGCGTACATAGTCCAGGTTGCGCGCGCGCAGGAATTCGGCGCGCACCAGGTCCACCAGCGTCATCCACGAAAACAGCAGCATGATCAGCAGCAGGGTCCAGAAGCCGGGCACCACGAAACTGGAGATCACGATGATCAGATAGAGGATCGGCATGCTCGACCAGATTTCCAGAAAGCGCTGCCCGGCCAGGTCCAGCCAACCGCCGTAGTAGCCCTGTAGCGCGCCCACCACGACGCCGATGGCACTGGAGGCCACCGTCAGGATCAGCCCGAACAGCACCGACAACCGGAACCCGTAAATCAACCGCGCCAGCACGTCGCGGCCCTGGTCGTCGGTGCCCAGCCAGTTCTCCGCCGAGGGTGGCGCCGGCGCCGGCTGGGTCAGTTCGTAGTTGATGGTGTCGTAGCTGTAGCGGATCGGCGGCCACAGCATCCAGCCATCCTTGTCGATCAGTTCCTCGACGAAGGGGTCCCGATAATTGGCCTCGGTTTCGAACAGGCCGCCGAAGGCGGTCTCCGGGTAGACCTGGAACACCGGCCAGTACAGCTCGCCCTGGTAGCGCACCAGAATCGGCTTGTCGTTGGCCACCAGTTCGGCGCCCAGGCTGACCACGAACAGCACCATGAACACCGCCAGCGACCAGAGCCCCCGGCGGTTGCGGCAAAAGGCCCGCCACTGGCGGCGCCAGATCGGTTCGCTGCCGCCCATCAGCGCGACCTCCGCTCGAAATCGATGCGCGGGTCCACCCACATGTAGGTCAGGTCGGACACCAGCTTCAGCAGCATGCCCAGCAGGGTGAAGATGAACAGGGTGCCGAACACCACCGGATAGTCCCGGTTGATCACCGACTCAAAGCCGAGCAGTCCCAGGCCGTCCAGGGAGAAGATGTACTCGATCAGCAGCACGCCGGTGAAGAACATGCCCACGAAGGCCGCCGGGAAACCGGCGATGATGATCAGCATGGCGTTGCGGAACACATGCCCGTAGAGCACCCGGTTCTCGGTGAGGCCCTTGGCGCGGGCGGTTTGCACGTATTGTTTGCCGATTTCGTCGAGGAAGGAGTTCTTGGTGAGCATGGTCAGGGTGGCGAAGTTGCCGATCACGATGGCCAGGGTGGGCAGGGTGATGTGATGGATATAGTCGATCACCTTGCCGAACGCCGACAACTGCTCAAAGTCGTCGGAGGTCAGCCCCCTCAACGGGAACCACTCCAGGTAGGAACCGCCGGCGAACAGCACCACCAGCAGAATGGCGATCAGAAAACTGGGAATCGCATAGCCCACCACGATGGCGGTGCTGGTCCACACATCGAAGCGGCTGCCGTCGCGCACCGCCTTGCGGATGCCCAGTGGGATCGCCACCAGATAGGTGATCAAGGTACTCCACAGGCCCAGCGAGATGGACACCGGCAGGCGCTCCAGGATCAGCTGGCCCACCGGCCGGTCCCGGTAATAGGATTCGCCGAAATCGAAGGTCAGGTAGCGTTTGATCATCAGCCAGAAACGTTCCGGCGCCGGCTTGTCGAAGCCGTAGAGCTTCTCGATGCGCTGGATCAGTTCCGGCGGCAGCCCCCGGGAGCCCCGGTAGTCGGCGCCGCCGGAGCCGACGAAATCCGCGGTGTTGCCGGCGAAACCGGCACCGGCGCCACCACCACCGAGGCCCTGAAGCTGGGCCAGCGCCTTTTCCACCGGCCCGCCGGGCGCCGCCTGCACGATCACGAAATTCAGCAGCAGAATGCCGAACAGGGTGGGAACGATCAGGGCCAGCCGCTTGAGAATATAGACCAGCATCAGCGGGCGCTTTCATTCCACCAGAGGTCCAGCGCTCCGGTGATCGGTACATAGGGGGGCAGGGGCGCGTGGCTGAGGCCGGCCCGGTAGGCGAACCGATGGGTCGGCGCGTACCAGTTGGGCACCACGTAGAAGCCCCACTGCAGGGCCCGGTCCAGGGCCCGGGTACGGGTCACCAGGGCCTCGCGGCTCTGCGCCGCGATCACCTTGTCGACCAGGGCATCCACCGCCGGGTTGCAGACCCCGGCATAGTTCTGGCTGCTTTCCCGCTTGGCGGATTCGCAGCTCCAGAAGCCGCGCTGTTCGTTACCCGGTGAGGTGGACTGCCCCCAGCCGCCAACGATCATGTCGAAATTGAAGCGCCGCAGGCGCTGCACGAACTGGGACTGGTCCACCCGCACCACGTTGGCGTCGATACCCAGGGTCTTCAGATTGCGGGCGAACGGCAGCACGACGCGTTCGAACGCGGGCCGGGAGAGCAGGAACTCGAAGGCCACCGGTTTGCCGTCCGGGGTGTACAGCTTGCCGTTCCTGACCTGGTAGCCGGCGTCGATCAGCAGCTTCTGGGCATGGCGCAGATTTTCCCGGGGGCGCCCGGAACCGTCGGAATGGGGCGGCTGATAGCTTTCCGTGAACACCCGGGGAGGCAGGTCTTTCCTGAGCGGTTCCAGCAGCGCCAGTTGGTCCTCGTCGGGCAGGCCCTCGGCGGCCAGGTCGGAGTTCTGGAAGTAGCTGCGGCTGCGCCGGTACTGACCGTAGAACAGGTTCTTGTTGGACCATTCAAAATCGAAGGCGTAGGTGATCGCCTCGCGCAGCACCGGGTCCTGGAACACCGGGCGGCGGGTGTTGAACACGAAGCCCTGCATCCCGGCCGGATTGCTGTGCGGCACTTCCTCGGTGATCAGACGGTGCTCGTCGAAGGCGTCACCGGTGTAGGCGGTGGCCCACAGCTTGGAGTTGGTTTCCGTGCGCCAGTCGTAGTCGCCGCGCTTGAACGCTTCCAGGGCCACGGTTTCGTCGAGATAGTATTCCTGGATCACCCGGTCGAAATTGTAGCGGCCGCGCATCACCGGCAGATCCCGGGCCCAGTAGTCGTCGCGGCGCTCATAGACCACCCGCTTGCCGGGCTTGAAGCTCTTCACCCGGTAGGGGCCGGAACCCAGCGGCGGTACCAGGGTGGCGTCGGCGAAGTCCTTGTCCTGCCAGTAGTGCTTGGGCATCACCGGCAACTGGCCGACGATCATCACCAGCTCCCGGTTGTCGCCGGGCTTGAAGGTGAACTTCACCTTGCGCTCGGAAAGCGCCTCCACGTTTTCCACATCGCCATAGTAGTAGGCGTAGAACGGCTCGCCTTCGTCCCGCAGTTTCTGGAACGTCCACACCACGTCCTCGGCGCGCACCGGCTGGCCATCGGCGAAGCGGGCTTCCTTGCGCAGGGTGAAGGTGACCCAGCGGCGGTCCTCCGGCCATTCGATGGTTTCCGCCAGCAGACCGTACTCGCTGAACGGCTCGTCCAGGCTGCGCACGGTGAGGGTGTCGTACAGGTATTCGCCAACGCCGGCGGCGGCGGTGCCTTTCGGCAGCCAGGGCATGAAGTTGTCGAAACCACCCAGGCTGTAGAGCCGCAGATCGCCCCCTTTGGGGGCGTCCGGGTTGACGTAATCGAAGTGTTTGAAGCCGGGCGGGTACTTGGGCGTACCGTGCATGGCGATGGCATGGGCGGAGGTGATGTCCGCGACCGCCCCTTGGGGCAGGGGCACCAGCAGAAAAACAACCGCCAGAAACAAAAAGGACCGCATTGCGCCTGTCATCGTTATTGTGGACTCCAGAAAGGGGCCGGTGGCGACACCATAGCCCAGGCCGCGTTTTTCACCAAATACCCGGATTGGAGCCTGATCCGGCCGTGGAGTTCGCGGCCGCCGATCAGGGCGCGCTGCGCACGTCCACGTACAGGGTCAGATGGTCCCCCGGTTGCAGGTAGCGGCGCTGCTTGACGCCGTTGTTCCAGTCGCGGATCTGGTTCACCGATACATTGAAGCGGCTGGCGATGGCGTACAGCGAATCGCCCTGACGCACGGAATAGCGCACCTTGCGGATCATTTCGTCGCGGCGTTCGTCGCGGCGGGTGGCGGCGGGGCCATCCTCGGTCCAGACCGCCAGGGTCTGGCCGATGCGCAGCGGGTCGCCGGGGGCCATGTTGTTCCAGCGCGCCAGCTCACGGACGCTGACGTCATAGCTGCGCGCCAGCGCCCACAGGGTCTCGCCGGATTCCACCCGGTGATCGATGCGCTGGCGTCCGGCCCGGGCCCGGTCCTGTTGCCGGGCCAGGCGGGCGTCGGCGCTGAGCGGGTAGTCGTCCGCCGCCCGTTCCGGAATCAGCAGGGTGCGGCCGGCGACAATGGTGCTGCCTGGCAGGTCATTGATGTCGCGCAGTACCGAGGTGGTGGTGCGGTGGCGGCGGGCAATGGCGCTCAGCGAGTCACCGGGGCGGATGGTGTAGCGCATCCAGCGCATGCGCTCAGCGGCGGGCAGGGCGGCGATCCGTTCGCGGAAGGTGTCCGCGGCGTCCACCGGCACCAGCAGATCGGTGGGGCCGTCCGGCGCGGTGGCCCAGCGGTTGAAGGCCGGGTTGAGCAGATACAGTTCCTCGCTGGAGATCTCCGCCAGTCTGGCGGCCTGGGCCAGGTCGATCTGGCCGCCGGCGTCCACGGTGGCGAAGTAAGGCTGGTCCTCGATGGGGTGCAGGGTCACGCCGTAGCGTTCCGGAGTGTTGACGATCTGCGCCACCGCCAGCAGCTTCGGCACATAGGCGGTGGTCTCGCTGGGCAGGTCCAGGTTCCAGAAATCCGTGGGCAGGCCGGCTTCCTCGTTGCGGCGCCGGGCGCGGGACACGGTGCCGCCGCCGGCGTTGTAGGAGGCCAGCGCCAGCAGCCAGTCGCCGTCGAAGCGTTCCGACAGCTGCTGCAGGTAATCCAGGGCGGCGCGGGTGGAGCGCACGATGTCCCGGCGGCCGTCGTACCACCAGGTCTGATCCAGGCCGAAGTACTTGCCGGTGGAGGGAATGAACTGCCAGGGCCCGGCGGCGCGGCCGTGGGAATAGGCGAACGGGTCGAAGGCGCTCTCCACCACCGGCAGCAGCACCAGCTCCAGCGGCATGTCCCGGGCTTCCGCCTCCTCCACGATAAAGTGCAGGTAGCGCTCCGAGCGGGTGGTGACGCGGGTGAAATACTGGGGGTGGCGGGCGTACCAGTCGCGCTGGGCGCTGACCCGCGGATTGTCCTGCTGCAGGTCCAGGCGGTAGCCACGGCGGATGCGGTCCCACAGGTCCTGGTCGCTGGCATCGGCGTTGCCGTGGGGCGCCGGCTCGGCCATGCCGTTGGCCAGATCCGGGTCCTCCAGGGAGGGCTCCGCCGCCGGCATCGGCGGCAGCTGTGTCACATCCGGCTTATCGCCACGGTCGCCGTCACTACTGGACGGTGTCAGGGCACAACCGCTCCCCACTAGCGCGATCCCCAAGATCGCGCAACCCATAAATTTATTCATAACAATGATATACAAGTGGAATTTTGCGTTGATTCTAGGCACCGCCCCCGGCAGGGGCAAGCAAAAATACCCCGGCCACGGTGCCCTCCCATGGAAATCCGACGTCCGTCACAGGCCTATCGGAATGCCAGAATCGTGCCGTTCCAAGGGTGCGCGGGCCCGTTTGGCTGTGCTGTGTTCAGGCCGAGTCCTTCCAGCGACGCAGGGCCGCGAAGCCTTCCACCGGGTTGTCCGGGCGGCTGCCGAAGTGTTGCTGGCAGGCCTCGCGGAGCTGCGGTTCGGCGGCGCGCAGGAACGGGTTGGTGCGCCGTTCCTCGCCGATGGTGGAGGGCAGGGTGATGCGCTGTTCGTCGCGCAGTTCGCGCACCCGGCTCAGGCGGTCATTCACCGCCCGGTCGTCCGGTGACACGGTGGCGGCGAAGGTCAGGTTGGCCAGGGTGTATTCGTGGGCGCAGAACACCAGGGTCTGCTCCGGCAGCCCGGACAGCCGGGTCAGGGAGTGGTGCATTTGCTCCGGGGTGCCCTCGAACAGGCGCCCGCAGCCGCCGGCGAACAGGGTGTCGCCGCAGAACAGCCAGCCTTGCAGCGGCGCCAGGTAGGCGATATGGCCCAGGGTGTGGCCGGGCACGTCGATCACTTCCAGTTCCAGGTCCGGTTCCGGGAGCCGCACCCGGTCGCCGTCACGGAGCGGGTGGCTCATTTCCGGAATGGTTTCCCGGGCCGGGCCGTACACCGGAATGTCCCGGTCCCGGCACAGGGCGGAGACGCCGCCCACATGGTCCGGGTGGTGATGGGTGATCAGCAGCGCGCTCAGCACCAGGCCCTGTTCGGCCAGCCAGGCTTCCACCGGCGCCGGGTCGCCCGGGTCCACCACCACGCAGTGGCTGCCGTCGTGAACGGCCCAGATGTAGTTGTCGGAAAAGGCGGGTATCGCCGTAGGGGCTTGCAGCATGACGTGATACTCTGTGCTTGGGATGCTGTGATGCTAACAGCCGGCACGGAGAATGTCAGAGATGCAACTGCCCCCTCTTTCGCGCGCGCCGTTCCGCCGGCAGCCCGAGGACATGGTGCGTCGCTTCGATCATTGGCTCGAAAGCGAGGCCGGCCAGGCGGTTCTGGCCGCCGAACGGAGCATGGTGGCCGAATGGCTGCCCAAGCTGGTCGGTCAGCGGGCGCTGGAAATCAGCGGCGGCCGGGGCCGCGACCTGCTCGCCGGTATCCGCCTGCCGTGGCGCTGCTCGGTGACGCCGGTACCGGACCCCGACGGCGACCGCCGGGTGCGGGACCCGGAGTGCGCCGCCGAGGAGCGGCCACCGGTTCGGGTGCAGGCCTGTCCGGAGGCCCTGCCGGTGGCCAAGAACAGTGTCGACGTGGTGCTGCTGCACCACGGTCTGGAATTTCAGGATAACCCCCATTTGGTATTGCGCGAGGCGGCCAGCTGCGTGGCGCCGGGCGGCACCATCGCGGTGCTCGGCTTTCACCCGCTCAGCGTCATGGGCCTGGCCCGCTGGCTGCGTGGCGGCGCCAACCGCCCGGGCTGGAACGGGCGCTACTTCCGGCCCTACCGGGTCAGCGACTGGTTGCATGTGCTGGGCTTCGAGGTCGAAGGGCTGGCCGGGGGCTTCTATAATCTGCCGCTGGGCGACCGGGGCCGGGCGCGGCTGCGCTGGCTGGAATGGCTGGGCGGCAAGCTGTGGTGGCGGTTCGGCGGTGTCTATCTGCTGGTGGCGCGCAAGCGCGCGGCGATGATGCGCCCGCTGGCGCCGCAGCGGGCGTTCAGCCGCCAGCGGCCCACGGTGGTGTCGGTGCCGGTGGCGCGCTGGCGCCAGGAACGGAATACGGAGTGACGTTTGAATCAGATTGAAATCTTCACCGACGGCGCCTGCCGGGGCAATCCCGGCCCTGGCGGCTGGGGCGCCGTGCTGCGCTATGGCGACAGCGAAAAGGAACTGTACGGCGGCGAACCGCACACCACCAATAACCGCATGGAACTGATGGCGGCGATCCGCGCCCTGGAGGCGCTGACCCGGCCCTGCGAGGTCCATCTGACCACCGATTCCCAGTACGTGCGCAAGGGCATCACCGAGTGGCTGGCCAACTGGAAAAAGCGTGGCTGGAAAACCGCCGCCAAGAAGCCGGTGCTCAACCAGGACCTGTGGATGCGGCTCGACCAGGCCACCGCCAACCATCGCCTGCACTGGCATTGGGTGAAAGGGCACAGCGGCCACCCGGACAACGAACGGGCGGATCAGCTGGCCAATCGTGGTATCGATGAGATGAAGGCACGGGCATGAGACAGATCGTTCTGGATACGGAAACCACCGGCCTGGACCCGCAGTCCGGCCACCGCATCATCGAGATCGGCTGCGTGGAGCTGGAGAACCGGCGCCTTACCGGCAACAACCTGCACCTGTATATCAATCCCCAGCGTGACATCGACGAAGGGGCCCTGGAGGTGCACGGCATCACCGTGGAATTCCTGGCCGACAAGCCCACCTTCGCGCAGGTCGCCGAGGAATTCATGAGCTTCGTGCGCGGCGCCGAGCTGGTGATCCACAACGCCCCCTTCGACGTGGGCTTTCTGGACCATGAGCTGAAGCTGCTGGGCCGGCAATGGGGCAAGGTGGCGGACGCCTGCGGCGTGCTCGACACCCTCAAGCTGGCCCGTGACCTGCACCCGGGCCAGAAGAACAGCCTGGACGCGCTGTGCCGCCGCTACGACGTGGACAACGGCCACCGGGAACTGCACGGCGCCTTGCTGGATGCGGAGATCCTGGCGGACGTTTACCTGGCCATGACCGGCGGCCAGACCCGCCTGTCCCTGGGCGCGGAAGGCAGTGACCAGGGCGCCAGCGTGGCCGAGGCGATCCGCCGCCTGGACCGGGAGCGCCCGCCGCTCAGCGTGGTGCGCGCCGCCGATGCCGACCTGGCCCGCCACCGGGCCAAGCTGGAGGCGATCTCCGCCCGCAATGGCCAACGTACCCTGTGGGAAGAATTGGAAGGCTGAGCGTTTTCCGGTGGGAACGGAATCGCGGCTGAAGCCGCTCCTACAGGGGAAGTTGTAGGAGCGGCTTCAGCCGCGATCACCCACCAATCAATGGTGCGGCGTGGTATCCGCGTCCATGTTCAGTTCGCTCGGCTGGTGGTGCTCGATCCAGCCATGCTCATACATGTACTGGGTGGCCGGCTCCAGAGCGAAGGCGGTCATCGCCAGGCCCGTGAGGCTCATAACGATGGTGTAGGGCAGGGCCATCACCACCATCCGTCCGTAGGACAACCGCACCAGCGGCGCCAGCGCCGAGGTCAGCAGGAACAGGAACGCCGCCTGGCCGTTGGGCGTGGCCACCGACGGAATGTTGGTGCCGGTATTGATGGCCACCGCCAGCAGGTCGAAGGTGTCCCGGTTGATTTCATTGTTGACCAGGGCCAGGGCCACCTCATCGATGTACACCGAGGCTACGAACACGTTGTCGGACACCGCCGACAGCACGCCATTGGCCATATAGAAGGCGGCGCCCTGGGCGTCCCGCTCCAGGGACAGCACGTATTCGATGACCGGCGCGAACAGTTGCTGGTCGGCGATCACCGCCACCACCGCGAAAAATACGGTGAGCAGGGCGGTGAAGGGCAGCGCTTCCTCGAAGGCGGCGCCCAGGCGGTGTTCCTCGATCACCCCGCAGAAGGCGGTGGCCAAGATGATCACGCTCAGGCCCACCAGGCCCACCGGCGCCGCGTGGGTGGCCAGACCCACCACCAGCCATACGGCGATCAGGCCCTGTACCACCAGGTTCACCTTGTCGCGGGTGGTGCGGCGGCTTTCCTGTTCCAGGGCGGACTGGCGCATGATGCTCTGGACCTTTTCCGGGATCTCCTCGCCGTAGCCGAAGCTGCCGCTCCATTCCAGGAACATGCAGGTCAGCAGGCCGGACACCAGTACCGGCAAGCTGATCGGCGCCATGCGCAGGAAGAATTCTCCGAATTCCCATTGCGCCTTGGTGGCGATCAGCAGGTTCTGGGGTTCACCCACCAGGGTGCAGACGCCGCCCAGGGCGGTGCCCACGGCGGCGTGCATCAGCAGGCTGCGCAGGAAGGCGCGGAAACGGCGCAGGTCCTCGCGGTGCAGTTCCTCCACGGCGGTGTCGTCGCCGTGGTCGTGCTTCTGCTGAAAATTCTTGCCCGACGCCACCTTGTGATAGATGCCGTAGAAGCCGGTGCACACCGCGATCACCACGGCGGTGACGGTGAGCGCGTCCAGAAACGCGGACAGCACCGCCGCGGCGATGGAAAACAGCAGGCTGAGCAGCAGCTTGGAGCGCACCCCCAGCAACAGCCGGGTGAACATGTACAGCAGCAGGTCCTTAAGGAAGAAAATACCGGCTACCATGAAAATCAGCAGCAGCAACACTTCCAGGTTGCCCTCCACCTTGTGCAGCACGGTGGCCGGGCTGGTCAGGCCGATCAGCAGGGCTTCGATGGCGAGCAGGCCGCCGGGTTGCAGCGGGTAGCATTTAAGCGCCATGGCCAGGGTGAAAATAAACTCACCCAGCAGCAGCCAGCCGGCGGCGGCTTCGCCAAGCGTCCACGCGACAATCGGATTCACCGCCAGGAAGGCGACGATGGTGTATTTGTACCAGGCGGGGGCTTGCCCCAGGAAATTCTGACCGAACGCACGGCCAAGGTGGGCGGACATGGCGCGACTTCCTGCTTTTATAGCTGATGGGATCGGACGGGCGCGGCAATCATAAGCACTTCCGTTGGCCGGGTACAGGGTGAGGGGGACGGGACTTGCCCTGGATCAACGGGTGAGGCCGTGGAGAGGCTGTGCAGCGGTTAACAATGTGCCGACAAATCAGTTGCTTAGAGTTGAAAGTTGACGCATTGTTGAAGCTCATGAGAAAGTGAAAACGCCGCGCGGGCGGCATTTTACCGCGCCATTGGCGCGGTCGCCGGAACCGCTCCGGCGTATCGGGGACATATTATTACCAGGGGTTTCGGAACGCATGGTCGCCATCACCAATACCACCTCCCTGACGTTTCTCAAGGAGGCCATCGACGCCACTCTCAGTGAAGCCGAGGCCAGTCTGGAGGCGTTCGCCGAGGAAAATGGCGACGCCGCCGGGCTCGACCAATGTGCCCAGGCCTTCCATCAGCTGCGTGGCATTTCCCAGGTGCTGGAGCTTAACGCCGCCACCCTGATGAGCGAGGAAATGGAACTGGCGGCGGAGTCCCTGAAGCGCCAGCGGGACCGGGCCCTGATCCAGGCCCTGGGCAATGCCATCGTGTTGCTGAACCGCTATTTCGAGTACGTGCAGCTCAAGGACAGCGCCTTGCCGGAGCTGCTGATCGGCGGCATCAATGAGCTGCGCCGGGCCGGCGGCAAGTCCATGATTCAGGAAAGCCATTTCTTCAGTGTCGACCTGGCCCGCCCACGGGCGCCGGCCGCCGGGCCCGGTGAGCCGGAGGCCCTGACCGCCCAGGGCCGGCGCCTTCGTCATATGTACCAGGTGGGGCTGCTGGGGCTGCTGCGCGGCGACAACCGGGATGCCCACCTGAAGCTGATGGCCCGCGCCCTGCAGCGGGTGGACCGGCTGTGTGGGGACTGTGCCCAGAGCCGCTTCTGGTGGGTGGCCCGGGCCGCCACCGAAAGCCTGGCCGCCGACCAGATGGTGATTACCCCGGCGCGCAAGGCGTTGCTGGCCCAGTACGACCGCCAGCTTAAGAAGCTGGTCTATGACGGCCCCCGGGCGCTCACCCAGGAAGCGCCTCTGCTGCTGATCAAGGAAAGCGTGTTCCTCGCCAGCCTGGGCTCCGGGGCCTCGGACAGCGCCGCCGAGGTGCGCGCCGTGTTCGGCACCGGGCAGGGCATCAGCGATGCCGACCTGCAGCGGGAACTGGCGCTGATGACCGGCTCCCGGGGTTCGGTGATCCGCTCCGTGGCCGGTGCTCTGAAAGACGAAATCAACCAAATCAAGGACACCCTGGACCTGGCCGCCCAGGGCGTGGCCGACACCGATTACGCGGCGGTGGCCGGCGGCCTGCGGCGGGTGGCCAGCACCCTGGAAATGGTCGGCAAGGAACAGGAAGCCGGGGTGCTGCGCCAGCGCGCCTCGGCGATCCGCGACTGGCCGGCGGACACCGAGGTGGACAGCGCCGGCTTCCACGCCCTGGTGGACGACCTGCTGGCCGCCGAGAACACCGTGGCCAGCCTTGAGCGCAGCCTGGCGCCCTCCGACGATGTGCGCCGGGCCGCCACCAACAGCAATATATCCCTGTACCAGCTGGACGACGCCCGCATGACGGTGGTGGGGGAGTGCCGCGCCGGGCTGGCCCTGGCCAAGCGTTCCCTGGCCAGCTATATGGACAACCAGTGGGACCCCATGCACATCACCAACCTGCCGGGGGCCTTCGCCACCATCAGCGGCGGCCTGATGTTCCTGGAACTGGAACGGGCCTGCCAGGTGATCGGTGCCTGCCGGCGGCATATCGAGGAACGTCTGCTGAACGGCACCGAGCCGCCGGGCCTGGCGACCATGGAAACCCTTGCCGACGCGCTCACGGGCATCGACTATTATCTGGAGAGCATGGAGGAGCGCAAACCCATCGGTGAAGGAGTGTTGGACGTGTCGGAACAGGCGGTGGCGGAATTGGGCTATCCGGTAACCGGGCAGGCAGCCGGCCGGGAGAGCGCCCGTGGTTGATACCGATCCCATGGATCTGTCCGCCCCGGAACCCGCTGACGCGGACCAGGGCTGGGTATTCGTGATCCACGACCAGCAGCTGTGCGTGGACACCGCGCAGCTGCCGGAGCCGGGCATCCCGCGGCTGCCCGCCTTTCTGCTGCGCGGCCATCCGGATTACCGCTTTCTCGGCCTGCTCCATGGCGAGCCCTGCTACGTGTGCCGGCAGACCGACCACGAGCTGGCCGACCGGCCGCTGTACCCGACGCCGTTGCGGCAGTTGCTGGGCCAGATGGACGAGGCCCTGTTCACCATGGCGGCCCGCGCCCTGCAGGTGTTGAGCTGGCGCCATAACCACCGTTTCTGCAGCCGCTGCGGCCACCCCACCGAAGCCCATCCCACGGAACTGGCGATGCTGTGCCCGGCCTGCGATTACCGCCAGTACCCACGCATTACCCCCTGCATCATCGCCCTGGTCACCAATGGCGACCACGCACTGCTGGGCCACTCCGCCCGTTTTCCCGAGGGCTTCTATTCCTGCCTGGCCGGCTTTATGGAAGCCGGCGAGACCGCCGAGCAGGCGGTGCGCCGTGAGGTGATGGAGGAGAGCGGCGTGACCCTCGGGCGGCTGAGCTACTTCGCCAGCCAGTCCTGGCCGTTCCCGCACTCACTGATGCTGGGTTTCCACGCCGAATACGCGGGTGGCGAGATTCGCATCGATGACGACGAAATCACCGACGCGCGCTGGTTCCACCACCGGGAACTGCCGCTGATTCCGCCCCTGGGCAGCATTGCCCGCTCCCTGATCGAAGACTGGCGGGCGCGGCTATGAGCTTCAGCGTGGCGCCGATGCTGATTCTGGGCGTCAGCCTGATATTGGTGCTGGTGGGTGCCTGGGTGCTGTTGCGGCATAAATGGGTGTGGCAATGGATCAAGGGCACCGCGGGGCTGGCGCTGGTGGCGGTGGCGGTGTACCTGCTGCTGGTGGCCCTCAATCTGTACAGCTTCCACGAACTCACCGAGGAAACCCCGGTGGCCACCATCAGTTTCCGCGCCACCGGTGAGCAGAGCTACATCGCCACGGTGACCCGCGCCGACGGGGCCAGCAATGACTACCGGCTCAACGGCGACCAGTGGCAGCTGGATGCCCGAATCGTCAAATGGAAGACCCCGTTCTCCCTGCTGGGCCTCAAACCCGGCTATCAGCTGGACCGCATCCAGGGCCGCTACCTGGCCCTGGAGGACGAGCGCTCCAAGCCCCGTACCCTCTACAGCCTGAAGGAGCCGCCGTTGGGCATGGATGTCTGGCAGCACGCCCAGCAGGGCTGGAGTTTCCTGGTGGATGCGCGCTATGGTAGCGCGGCTTATCTGCCCATGGCCGACGGCGCCATCTTCGAGGTGACGGTGCCGCCGGCCGGTGGGCTGATCGGGCGGCCGCTCAACGACAGCGCCCAGCGGGCGGTGGCGGGCTGGCGGTAACCCGAACCGACTTCAACCAGGACAGGTACCCGACACGGTGATCGATTTTCTTTACCAGTACGGCATGTTTCTCGCCAAGGTCGCCACCCTTGTGGTGGCGATTCTGATCGTGGTGGCCGGCATCGCCGCCACGGCGATGCGCAACCGGCAGCGCGTGTCCCGCGATGGCGACCTGCGGGTGCGGCATCTGAACGAGGACTTCGAGGACCTGCGCGACAGCATCACCGACCAGGTGCTGCCGGCGGAGGAGCGCAAGGCGCAGGCCAAGAAGAAACGCAAGGAAGAGAAGGCCCAGGCCAAGCAGCGCAAGAAAGCCGGCGCTGAAACCAAAAGCAAGCCGCGTCTGTTCGTGATGGACTTCGACGGCGACATCCAGGCCAGCGACGTGGAACGTCTGCGCAAGGAAATCACCGCGGTGCTGGAAGTGGCCACCGGCGACGACGAGGTGCTGCTGCGCCTGGAGAGCCCGGGCGGTCTGGTGCACAGCTACGGCCTGGCGGCCTCGCAACTGCGCCGGCTGCGCGGCCGTGGTCTCAAGCTGACCGTGGCGGTGGACCGGGTGGCGGCCAGCGGCGGCTATATGATGGCCTGCATCGGCGACCGTATTCTGTCCGCGCCGTTCGCGGTGATCGGTTCCATCGGCGTGGTGGCGCAGATCCCCAACTTCCACCGCCTGCTCAAGAAGCATGATGTGGACGTGGAGCTGATGACCGCCGGCGAATACAAGCGCACGCTGACCATGCTGGGCGAGAACACCGCCAAGGGCCGGGAAAAATTCCAGGAAGAGCTGGAGGAAACCCACCAGCTGTTCAAGAGCTTCGTCCGTGAACACCGCCGTTCCCTGGACATCGACCAGGTGGCCACCGGCGAACACTGGTTCGGCACCCAGGCCCGCGAGCTGGGGCTGGTGGACGACCTGATGACCAGCGATGAGTATCTGCAGGGCCGCAAGGACCATGTGGACATCTACGAACTGAGCTGGGAATACAAACGCAAACTGTCCGAAAAGCTGGGCTTCTCACTGGAAAGCGCCGCCCAGCGGTTGATCGACCGCTTCTGGCATCGCGGCAGCCAACGCCAGCTTTACTGATCGAGGACCACCACCGGAGGGATACGCCATGACGTTTCAGGCACTGATCACCGAGAAAACCGACGACGGCTATGTAAGCCGGGTAGGGGAGCGCGACTTCAGCGATCTGCCCGAAGGCGAAGTGCTGGTGCGGGTGGGCTGGTCATCACTGAACTATAAGGACGCCCTGTCCGCCAGCGGCAACAAAGGCGTGACGCGGAACTACCCCCATACCCCCGGCATCGACGCCGTGGGCGTGGTGGAGGAGGCCGGCGAGGGCCCGTTCAGCGCCGGCGACGCGGTGATCTGCACCGGTTATGACCTGGGCATGAACACTGCCGGCGGCTATGGCGATTACATCCGCGTACCCGCCGAATGGCTGGCGCCGTTGCCCGCCGACCTGAGCCCCCGGGATGCCATGCTGCTGGGCACCGCCGGCCTGACCGCCGCGCTGTGCGTGGAGGCGCTGCTGGAAACCGGGCTGCAACCGGAGCAGGGCGAGGTGCTGGTCACCGGCGCCACCGGTGGCGTGGGCAGCACCGCCGTGTCGATTCTGTCGCGCCTGGGTTTCCAGGTGGTGGCGGTAACCGGCAAGGAGGACGCCCACGACTGGCTGCGCCAGCTGGGCGCCAGCGACATCATCGACCGGACCGCGCTTGTCGACGGTCTGGAGAAGCCGCTGCTCAAGCCGCGCTGGGGCGGGGTGGTGGACTGCGTCGGCGGTGACACCCTGGTGAGCGCCCTGAAAGGCCTGAAGTACGGCTGCAGCGCCGCCTGCTGTGGCCTGGCCGGGTCACCGAAGCTGGAGAACGCCACCGTGTTCCCGTTCATTCTGCGCGGCGTCAATCTGCTCGGCGTGGACAGCGTGGAGCTGCCCTGCGAAGTGAAGCAGCAGATGTGGCAGTTGCTGGCCGGCGACTGGCGGCCGGACCTGGCGGGTCTGGAGGCGGCGGAGGTGAACCGCTCGCAACTGCCCGAGTGGTTTGGCCGCATTCTCAAGGGTGGCGTGCGCGGCCGGGTGGTCGTGAAAGTCGCCGACTGATACCACTGGAAAACCGGGAACCTGGGGATGGCCGATAATCCCGCCTGGGTCAAACTGGCCCTGCAATTCGATGGCGCCGGTGGCGCCACGCCGTTCAGCCTGGGCGCGCAGTTGCCCGAGACTGAACGGACCCTGTGGGTGAATCTGGATTACACCGATGATGCCACCACTGAGTGGCTGTTGGCTCAGCCCCGGGTGCCGGACTCGGTGGTTGAGGGACTGTCCACGCCGGATACCCGGCCCCGGGCCGCGGAAGTGGGCGGCGGCCTGCTGGTGTACCTGCGCGGCGTCAATCTTTATCCGGACGCCCGTCCGGAGGACATGATCGCCATCCGCCTGTGGATCAAGGACAACCTGATCATCAGCACCCAGAAGCGCCAGCTGTTCACCGTGTCGGAGATCAGTGACGGGCTGCTGAAAGGGGAGGGGCCGCGCAACGCCTTCCAGCTGCTGGCCTGGCTGGCCGATGGCCTGATCTGGCGCATGGAAGGCGTGATCGAGCGCATCGAGGATCTGGTGGACCAATGCTCCGAGGCGCTGGAGCGCAATCCGGACCGGGCCCTGACCCACGCCATCAGCAGCGTCCGGCGGCGCGCCATCGCGCTGCGCCGTTATCTGGCGCCGCAACGGGAAGCGCTCAACCGGTTGCAGGGCGACGCCCGCCTGGACCGGGACGACGGGGAAGTGATCCGCGAGGCCGGTGACCGCCTGCAACGCCTGTTGGAGGATCTGGACACCGCCCGGGATCAGGCCACCCTGCTGCAGGAAGAGGTGTTCTCGGTACAGAACGAAGCGATCAACGATCGCATGTATCTGCTGGCGATCATCAGCGCCATTTTCCTGCCCCTGGGTTTCCTCACCGGGCTGTTCGGCATCAATATCGGCGGCATGCCCGGTGTCGAGGACCCGGATGCGTTCTGGTGGTTCCTGGGCTTCCTGGGCGGGCTTTCGGTGCTGTTGCTGCTGTGGATGATGCGGCTGCGCTGGTTCGGCGACCGGGCCAGCAAGGCAGTGCGTCTGGGCCGGCTGGGGATACTGACCAAGAGCAGTTGGTTGTTTCGGAAGAAGTGATTAGCAGCAAGTGATCGCGGCTGAAGCCGCTCCTACGGTTCCCATGTAGGAGCGGCTTCAGCCGCGATTGTTTTCAGGCGCCCTGCGAATCGTCCCGGCGCAGATACACCGGCCGGGGATCGTGCACATCGCCCTGATAGGTGATGGTGAAAGGACGCAGCCCGTTTTCCAGGGCTTCCTCGATATCCCGGTCGGCGCGCACCTCGAAGGCGTTGAAACCCACCCGGTGCATATAAAACAGCTGATCCTGCAGCACGTCACCCACCGCGCGGACCTCACCGGCAAAGCGGTAGCGGGTGCGCAGTTCCCGGGCATAGGAGTAGCCACGGCCGTCCTTGAACGCCGGGAAATGGATCGCCACCAGTTCCAGCCGGGGCAGGTCGTCGGCCAGATCCGCCGGCTCCTCGCCGGGCTCCAGGCACACCCCCACCGCGTCGGCACGGGCCAGCAGGGCGTCCCGGTTGGCCAGCCAGTAGGCCAGCGGCACGATCACCGCGCCCTGTTCCGGCAGGGCGTCGGTTTCCAGCTGTTCGGCGCTGAAGCGCCGCCATTGGTTGTCGACGATCCGGCCGTCGACGATCACCCGGCCGGGGGTGCCATTGGCTTCGTTACCGATATTGGTTTCGTTACCCATAGACACTCTCCTTGAACGGGTCCATACCGATGCGCTCATAGGTATCGATGAACGGCTCGTTCTCCAGGCGCTGATCCACGTAGGTGTTGATGATCTTCTCGATCACGTTGGTCACCTCGTGGGACTCGAAGGAGGGGCCCATCTTCTCCCCGATGCGGGACATCTTGTCGCCGCGTCCGCCCAGGGTGATCTGATAGAACTCCTTGCCTTTCTTGTCCACGCCGAGAATGCCGATATGGCCGATATGGTGGTGGCCGCAGGCGTTCATGCAGCCGGAAATATTGATGTCCAGCGCGCCCAGGTCGTGGACGAAATCCAGGTCGTCGAAACGGCGCTGGATGCCCTCGGCGATGGGAATCGATTTGGCGTTGGCCAGCGAGCACAGGTCGCCGCCGGGGCAAGCCACGATGTCGGTGAGCAGGCCCAGGTTGGGGGTGGCCAGACCGAGGGCGTCCAGTTCCCGCCAGAGGGCGAACAGATCGTCCTTGGCCACGTCCGCCATCACCATGTTCTGCTGGTGGGTGTTGCGCACCTCGCCGAAGCTGTAGCGGTCGGCCAGATCGGCCACCTTCTCGAACTGGCTGTCGCTGATATCACCGGGAATGCGGCCGGTCTTCTTCAGCGTCAGGGTCACCGCCCGGTAGCCGTCGTTTTTATGGGCGCGGGTGTTGGTGTGGTACCAGCGGTTGAAGGCACGGTCGTCGTCCAGCGCCTGCTCCAGGGCGCCGTGGTCCACCTGGTCGCGGTAATCCGGCTCGGTGAAGCACTGGCGGATGCGCGCCACTTCCTGTTCGGTGAGCGTCATCGGGCCGTCCTTGAGCTCGGCGAATTCCGCCTCGGCAAGCTCGCGGAACTTGTCGGCACCCAGGGCCTTGACCAGGATCTTGATGCGCGCCTTGTACTTGTTGTCCCGGTTGCCGTACTTGTTGTACACCCGCAGGATCGCTTCCAGATAGGCGAGCAGGTGCCGCCAGGGCACGAATTCGCCGATCAGGGAGCCCACCACCGGGGTACGGCCCAGGCCGCCACCGGCCCATACCTGGAAACCGGTTTCGCCATCGCTGCCGCGTACCACCTGGACACCGATGTCGTGCACGCCGATCACCGCCGGGTCCGCGTCCGGCACCGCGTTCACCGCGATCTTGAACTTGCGGGGCAGGTAGGCGAATTCCGGGTTGAACGTGGACCACTGGCGGATGATCTCGCACCAGGGGCGCGGGTCTTCCACCTCGTCCGGACGCACGCCGGCCAGTTCGTCGGTGGTGATGTTGCGGATGCAGTTACCGCTGGTCTGAATGGCGTGCATCTGCACGGCGGCCAGCTCGGCGAGGATATCGGGTACGTCCTCCACCTCCGGCCAGTTGAGCTGGATATTCTGACGGGTACTGACATGGGCGAAGCCCTTGTCGTACTCGCGGGTGATCCGGCCCAGGGTGCGCAGCTGCTTGCTGGCGAGCATGCCGTAGGGCACCGAGATGCGCAGCATCGGCGCGTAACGCTGAATATAGAGCCCGTTCTGCAGGCGCAGCACCAGGAACTCATCCTCGCTGAGCTGCCCGGCCAGGTAGCGGCGCGTCTGATCCCGATACTGAGCCACCCGCTCTTCCAGAAGGCGTTGGTCGTAATCCTGATAAACGTACATGGTGCCGTCACGCTCTGATTAATGCGTTGATTCGTAAAGAGTAATCTCTTTACCCATCGAATTTGGGCGGGAATGTAGCAAAGCGTGCTTATACTTAAAAGAAATATATTGCTATATCGCTAGGCGTTACCCGTATAAGAAACCGGCCCGATCAACCGCCGGTGGCGGAGCTGATCACGATGCTGACGACGATGAATACCGTCACCACCAGGGCGATCACCATGATCACGTAGACGCCGATATAGTCGCCGGCCTTGCCTTTCTGGAAGTCCCTTTCCCGGTTGGCGCCGCTTTGCACGCCGAACAGGGCGGCCAGCACGCTGTGAAGCACCTGCAGGAAGCGTGGGCGATGATCCGGTTTATCCTCGGGGGTGTTGTCGTTGTTAGGGTCGCGGTCGCTCATGACGGTCCTCAAAGGCACTCAGAAGGGTCGGGTTCACAACTCGATCGCGGTCCAGCCGCGCCGGGTCCACAGCCCACACAGCAGCACCGACGTGATCAGCCGCTGCACCGCCTGGGCCAGCCAGATGCCGAGTAACCCGTAACCCAGCACCGGGCCGATGATATAGGCCAGGGGCAAAAAGAAAAACCACTGCACCGCCAGAGTGACGATCATTACCGAGCGGGCGGCGCCGGCCCCCAGCAGGGCCTGGGTAAGGACGATGGCGACGCCGTCCAGGCAGATCGCCAGCCCGGTGATCATCAGCGGCACCCGCCCCAGTTCCACCAGCGCCGGCTGCTTCAGGAACAGGCCCAGGATCAGGTCCGGCACCAGCCACATGGGCAGGGCGAGAACGAACAGCAGGGCCATGGCCACCCGGGTCACATCCCAGCCCCACCGGTAGGCGTCGTCCGTGTCGCCGCGTCCCAGGGCCTGGCCCACCAGCGACGCCGCCGCCAGCCCCAGGCCGATGGCCGGCAGGATCAGGAACAGCACCAGGGTGATCAGGATGTGCGCCACCGCCACTTCCTGGGTGCCCACCCGGCCGATCACCCAGAACAGCAGGGTCAGGCCGGCGGCGAAGAAAAACTGCTGCACCCCGTTGGGCACGCTGACCCGCAGAATGTGCCGGAAGGTGGCGGCGGCGGGCCATTCGCGCAGGAAGCCATGGGCGCGGCCACCGCCGGCCCAGGTTTGCAGCAAGTACATCAGGCTGCCCAGATACAGGGCCAGGCTGGTGCCCAGGCCGGCGCCGGCGGCGCCCATCTCGGGCAGCCCGAAATGGCCGAAGATCAGGCCATAGCTGAGCGCCACATTGGCCACATGGGTCATCACCAGGGTGCGCATATAGACGCCGGGGCGGTTGATGCCGTTCCAGTAGCCCCGGTAGCCGAAGTTCATGGCCACCGCCCACACGCTCAGTAGACGCATATCCAGGTAGTCGGCGGCCACCCTGGCGGTGCCCGCGTCCGGCGCCAGCAGGGCCATGCCCGGGTCGCTCACCGCCAGGAACAGCAGCGAGATCGGCAGCGCCAGGGCGAAGCCCAGCACCAGCCCGGCGTTGAGCGGCACCGCGTACTGGCTGGCATCACCTTCGCCCTTGCGGCGGGCCACCATGGCCTGTACCCCGGCGCCCAGGCCGATCACCACGCTGATCGACATAAAGGCGGCGTAGCCACCCAGGCCGACCCCGGCCAGGGCCTGGCCGCCCAGGCTGCCGACCATGGCGGCGTCCACCAGATTCATCAGGCTCTGGCTGGCCATGGCCGCCATGATGGGCAGGGCCAGGGCGAGAATCCGTCGGCTGCGGGAGAGGTCGGGCAAGGTCAAAGCGGTCCGTGTCAGAAAGCGCGCACCATAGCAGAAAGGCGGCGGCTACCCCAGCGATAGGCTAAGGCTGTCGGCGCGTTCGGATCGCCATGTGCCCATTGCAACCGGCCAATACCTGACTAAAATGGTCAGGAAAGTCGCAACCGGAAACCGGCATGACCGAAACGCTTATCCGCATTACAGATTCCGCCCAGGAGTACCTGCGCGACCTGCTGTCCCGCCAGGATCAGGACGGCATCGGGGTGCGCATCTTCGTGGAGCGCCCGGGCACCCCCCACGCCGAGTGCTGCATGGCCTATTGCCCGGACGGCGAACAGGAAGACGACGACGTACGCTATGACTACGAGGGCTTCCACGCCTTTATCGAAGGCAAGAGCGTGCGTTACCTGGAAGACGCCGTGATCGACTTCAAGAAGGACTCCATGGGCGGCCAGCTGACCTTCCGTGCGCCCAAGTCCCGGGTGCCGGACATCAGCCCGGACGCCTCCCTGGAAGAGCGCATCAATTACATCCTGTACGCCGAGATCAACCCGAACCTGGCCGCCCACGGCGGTAACGTTCAGTTGCTGGAACTCACCGAGGAGAAGGTGGCGATTCTGGAGTTCGGCGGCGGCTGCCAGGGTTGTTCCGTGGTGGACGTGACCCTCAAGGATGGGGTGGAACGTACCCTGATGGAGCAGATTCCGGAGCTGACCGGGGTGCGTGACAAGACCGACCACACGGTTACCGATAACGCTTATTACCAGTAGTGCCCGCCGGTTGATCGCGGCTGAAGCCGCTCCTACAAGAATCGGCTGGCGGGTTTTGTAGGAGCGGCTTCAGCCGCGATAAAAGGGCCCCGAAGGAGCGGCTTCAGCCGCGCTACTCCTCCCGCGACACCTTTATCCGCAATGCGGCGTGCGCCCGGCGGCCCGGGCCTGCTGATAGATCGGCCGTACCTCCGGCAGCCGCGCGCGCAGCCCCTCGATGCGGCTCTGGTTGCTGGGGTGGGTGGACAGCAGTTCCGGCGGCGCGGCACCGCCGGAGGCGGCGGCCATGTTCTGCCACAGGGCCACGCTCTGATCCGGATTGAAGCCGGCCTCCGCCATCAACTGCAGCCCGATCACATCCGCCTCCGCTTCGTGCTTGCGGCTGAACGGCAGCTGCACCCCGTACTGGGCACCCACCCCGAGCAGGCCCATCAGGGTTTGCTGTTCGGCGCTGTCGCCACCGGCCAGGGCCGCCACCAATTGCGTGCCGGTCTGGGTGGCGTACTGGATCGATACCCTTTCGTTGGAATGCTGGGCCAGCACATGGCCCACTTCGTGGCCGATCACGGCGGCCAGCTGATCCTGGTTCTTGGCCACCTTGAGCAGGCCGGTGTGCACGCCGATCTTGCCGCCGGGCAGGGCGAAGGCGTTGGCGCTGTCGTCCTTGAACACGGTCACTTCCCACTTCTGGTCGGAATCCAGCACGCTGGTGATGGCGTTGGCCACGCACTGCACGTAACGGGCCTCGGCGGTGCCGGTCTCGATGGGCTGCTCCTTCTTCATTTCCGCGTAGGCGGTGGCACCCATCTGGTCCATCTCCGAGGCGGGCATCAGCAGGAATTGATGCCGCCCCAGCGGCGAGGTGGCACAGGCGGCAAGCAGCAACAGCCCGGCGGCGGGCAGGGCAAGACGTTTCATGGTGGTGCTTCTCCTTATCGGGCCCTTGGGTCCCTGTCGTTCATTTCCATTCGCGCAGATGGCGGCGGGCCACCCAGAGTAGCCAGGAGGACCACAGCCCGCCAGCCAATAATAGCAGCACACCGGGCAGGGAAAGATCCCAGGGTGCCGGCGGCACCCGGCCGGCCAGCATCAGGCCGCCGCTGATCAGGGCGGCGGCGGTGAGCATGCCCTGGGTCTGCCGGTACTGGCCGCGCTCCAGGCGCGCCACCAGGGATTCCAGATGGCGCGGGTCCAGACCGCCGGCCTGGCCGGGCCGGGGCGCCCCCGGCGCCACCGGCGGGGCATAGGCCCGGTCGACCAGATCCAGGGCCCGCAGGCCCAGGCTGCGCGCCAGCCGGCTCGGGGCGTAGCGCTGCCGCACCAGCCGCTGCAGCAGGGGCTGCGCTTCCTCGATCAGATCAAAGTCCGGGTTCAGCAGGCGGCCGAAGCCGTCCAGGGTGAGCAGGGCTTTCAGCAACAGGGCGATGTCGGCGGGCAGCACCAGGCCGTGGTTGCGTACCAGCGCGGTGATGTCGCCGAGCAGGGCGCCCAGGTCAAGCTGGGACAGGGGCATGCCGTAGTACAGCGACACCACGTCCTCCACGTCCGCCACCAGCATCTCGAAATGCACCGGCTGGCCGTCGGACCAGCCGGCCAGTACCCCCGCCGCGTGCTCGGAATCGCGGGTGAGGATGGCGCGCACCAGGCGCACCACCTGATCGCGGCGGCCGTCGCTGAGTTTGCCGACCATGCCGAAGTCGAGCATGGCGATGCGGTTGCCGGGCAGAATCAGGAAATTACCCGGGTGCGGATCGGCGTGGAAAAAGCCGTCTTCCAGGGCCATCTTCCAGGCCACCAGGGCGCCCCGGCGGGCGATCAGCGGCCGGTCCAGGCCGGCGGCGTCCAGCTGGTCCAGGGCCCGGGCCGGGATTCCCTCGATGCGCTCCTGCACCTGCAGGGTGGCGCTGCTCAGCGCCAGGTTCACCCGCGGCACGGTGAGCCATTTAAACGCCCGCAGATTGCGCCGGATGCGCTCCGCGTTGCGCGCCTCGATGGTGAAATCCAGTTCCCGGGTCAGCGACCGGCGGAACTCCCGCACCAGCTCCACCGGCCGGTAACGGCGCAGTTCCTCGGAATTGTCCGAGGCCAGTTTGGCGAGCTGATCGAGCAGCCGCAGGTCGGAGCGGATGGTGGCCTCGATGCCCGGCTTGCGCACCTTGATCACCACCCGCTCGCCGGCCCGGGTCAGGGCGCCGTGGACCTGGGCGATGGAGGCCACCCCCAGGGGCTGTTCCTCCACCTGGGCGAAAACCCGCTCCAGGGGCCGGCCCAGGGCCGCTTCCACCGCCGGCCGCAGGGTCTCGAAGGGTACCGGCCGGGCCCGGTCCTGGAGCTGCTCGAACTGGTCGATCCAGTCCGGCGGAAACAGATCCACCCGGGTGGCCAGCACCTGCCCGAGCTTCACATAGGTGGGGCCCATCTCCTCCATGGCGTGGCGCAGCCGCTCGGCGGTGCTCAGCCGTAGCAGGCGACGCTCGCCACCGGCGCGCACCAGCCGTCCGGCCTGTTCCACCGGCGTGGCCAGGCCCAGGCGGCGCAGCATGTCGGCGAACCCGTATTTGAGCAGGACGGTGGCCAGTTGATTGATACGCCGCAGATCACGACCGGTGTGCAGCAGATTCATTGTTTCAGAGGTCCTTGATGCCTTCGTCGGCCAGCAGCGCCTTTTTGCGCGTCACTCCCCAGTGGTAAGCGCCGGGCCCGCCGGCCCGGGGTACCACCCGATGGCAGGGTACCAGCAAGGCGATGCGGTTGGCGCCCACCGCGTTGCCCACCGCCCGGGCCTGGCTGTTCAGTGGCCCGGCCAGTTCACCGTATTGGCGGGTCTGGCCGGCGGGTATGGCGAGCAGGGCGCGCCACACCGCCCGTTGAAAGGGCGTGCCCACCAGGTGCAGCGGGGTGGCCGCCGGCGCCGCCATCAGGGTATCGATGGCGTCCGGATCGGTGGGCTCCAGGGACGCCTTGGGAAAGCGCTTCTCGATCTGGGCGCGGCCGTCCTCCGCGTCGGCGGCGAAGCACAGCTGCACCAGCCCGGCGTCGGACCAGGCCGCCGCCAGGCCGCCGTGGTGTTCCGGCGACCAGCACCAGCGCAGTGGACCGGCGTAACGGTCGTCCTCGGCGGCTATCCTGGGTGTCGAGGTGGGCGCCGAGGTGGGTGCCGACGCAGGGGCCGGAGTGGTGGTGGAGGTGGCGATGGCGGTGGAGACAGTGGCGGGA
>CENV01038152.1_pt1 | contig 31721 bp, 30 predicted proteins | sample 530231 | NCBI WGS metagenome assembly CENV01 (sample SAMEA2619815, study PRJEB7988) | marine metagenome | biome: marine biome (ENVO:00000447); feature: surface water layer (ENVO:00002042); material: "saline water (ENVO:00002010), including plankton (ENVO:xxxxxxxx)" | depth 5 m
GGTGGTGCGGGTGCTGTCGGTGATGGGCATGATCGCGGTGGGCTTTCTGGCCTTCATGCTGTTCACCTCCAACCCCTTCGACCGCTCGCTGCCCTGGTTCCCCATCGACGGCGTGGACCTCAATCCGCTGCTGCAGGACCCGGGTCTGATCGTGCACCCGCCCATGCTGTACATGGGCTATGTGGGTTTCTCGGTGGCCTTCGCCTTCGCCGTGGCCGGTCTGCTGGCCGGCAACCTGGACCCGGCCTGGGCCCGCTGGGCGCGGCCCTGGACCACGGTGGCCTGGTGTTTTCTCACCGTCGGCATCGCCCTGGGGTCCTGGTGGGCCTATTACGAACTGGGCTGGGGCGGCTGGTGGTTCTGGGACCCGGTGGAAAACGCTTCCCTGATGCCCTGGCTGGCCGGCACCGCCCTGATCCACTCCCTGGCGGTGAGCGAAAAGCGCAATCTGTTCCGCGCCTGGACCGTGTTGCTGGCCATCATCGCTTTTTCCCTGAGCCTGCTGGGTACCTTCCTGGTGCGCTCCGGCGTGCTCACCTCGGTGCATGCCTTCGCCAATGACCCCAGCCGTGGCGCCTTTATCCTTGGCTTCCTGGTGGTGGTGGCCGGCGGCGCGCTGACCCTGTTCGCGCTGCGCGCCGGGCAACTGGAAGGCAAGGGCGGTTTCAAGGGGTTGTCCCGGGAGACCTTCCTGCTGGGCAACAACCTGCTGTTGCTGATCGCCGCCTCGGCGGTGCTGATGGGCACGCTCTACCCGTTGCTGGGTGAGGCCCTGGACATGAAGGTGTCGATTCGCAGCCCCTACTTCAACAGTTTCTTCGTGCCCCTGGCCATGCTGCTGATGGTGTTGCTGGTGCCCGGCGTGATGAGCAACTGGAAACGCCAGGAAGGCGCGCAACTGGTACGCCGGCTGGTGTGGCTGGTGCCGGCGGCGGCGGTGGCCGGCTGGCTGGCCGCGCGCCTGCCCGGGCCGACCCCCTGGGTGGGGGTGCTGGCGATCATGCTGTGTCTGTTCGTGGTGTTCTCCCATGTGGAGGATGTGGTGCGCCGGGCGCTGGCCTACGACCGGGGCCTGGCCGGCGGCCTCGGCAAGCTGGGGCGCGGTTACTACGGCATGGTCCTGGCCCATTGCGGCCTGGCGGTGCTGGTGGCCGGCGTTACCGTGGTCAGCTACCACGAAGTGGAGCGCGATGTACGCATGGCCCCCGGCGACGTGGCCGAGGTGGGCGGCTACCGCTTCGAGTTCGACCAGATGAGCACTTACCGTGGCGCCAACTTCGACTCCCGGCGCGGGCATTTTCTGGTCACCCGGGACGGCAAGGCGGTGACCGAGATGAACCCGGAGAAGCGCACCTACCGCGCCGGCGGTCAGGTGATGACCGAGGCGGCCATCGACGGCCGGGTGATGCGCGATCTCTACGTGGCCCTGGGCGAACCCCTTGAAGGTGACGCCTGGGCGGTGCGCATCTACTACAAGCCGATGGTGCGCTGGATCTGGCTGGGGGCGCTGATCATGGCCCTGGGCGGGGCGCTGGCGCTCACCGATGCGCGCTATCGCAAGAACATCGGCCGCCGTGACGAGGAACCGGCTTATGAGCAACCGTCATGAGTAAGAAAAACACCGGACTTTGGGTATTCCTGCCCCTGGTGGGGTTCGTGGCGCTGGCCCTGTTGTTGGCCAGCGGTTTGGGTCGCAACCCCGAGGAACTGCCGTCGGCCCTGGCCGGCAAGCCGGTGCCCGGGTTTTCCAAACCGTCGCTGATCACCGGAGACACGCTCACCGAGGAGCGCCTCACCGGCCAGTGGCAGCTGCTCAACGTGTGGGGCACCTGGTGTCCCACCTGCTACGTGGAGCATCCCTATCTGCTGGAACTGGCCCAGCGCGGCGTGCCCATCGTCGGCATGGACTACAAGGACGAGGACGACAAGGCCCGGGATTACCTGGCCCGCTACGGCAATCCCTTCAGCGAGGTGATCGTCGACGCCGACGGCCAGCTGGGTCTGGATCTGGGCGTGTACGGCGCGCCGGAAACCTTTCTGATCAACCCCCGTGGTGAGATCGTGCTGCGTCATGTGGGCGAGTTGAACCAGCGCGCCTGGGACGAGAAGTTCGCGCCGGTGTTGCGTCAGGCGGGTAATCCGCTGGGAGGCCCGTCATGATCCGCTGGCTGTTGTTGCTGACCCTGGTGCTGGCGGCGCCGCTGCAGGCGGCCATCGATATCTATCAGTTCGATACCACCGACCAGCAGGACCGCTTCCACCGGCTCACCGAGGAACTGCGCTGCCCCAAATGCCAGAACCAGAGCATCGCCGATTCCGACGCGCAGATTGCCCGGGACATGCGTGACCGCACCGCCAGCATGATCCGCGAAGGCCACAGCGACCAGGAAGTGGTGGACTTCTTCGTGACCCGCTACGGCGATTTCGTCAGTTACCGGCCGCCGGTCAATGAACGCACCGCGATCCTGTGGATGGGCCCGCTGGGGCTGATGCTGATCGGGGTGCTGGCCATCGTCATGCTGGTGCGCCGCGCCAGCCGGAGTGCCGAGCTGGAGGAGGACGACCGGACATGACCGTTTTCGTGATTTTGCCGCTGGTATTGGTGCTGGCGGTGCTGGTGGGCTTTCTGCTGTGGCGGCGCGAAAGCCGCCGCGCCGGCGCCCCGGTGACGTGGAGCGGGCTGGCCCTGCCGCTGCTGGTGGCGGGCCTGGCGGGGCTGGGTTATCTGACCCTGGGCCTGCATCCGGAAACCCTGGACTGGCTTTCCGAACAGCGCCGCTACGACGCGGTGGCGGAGCGGGTGATCCGTGGCGAAGGCCCCAGCGATGAGGACCACGATATTTCCGCCCAGGCCCTGACCCGGGTGCTGCAGGCCAAGGTGGTGCGCGACCCGACCCTGCCGGGCTGGTACACCCTGGGGCTGCTCTACGATCAACTGGGCGCACCGGCCCAGGCCCAGGAAGCGGCGCGGCGGGCGCTGGCCCTGGACCCGCGGGACGACGGTGCCCGCCTGCTGCTGGCCCGGGGGCTGATCGCCCAGAACCAGGGCCGCCTCAACGATGAGGCCGACGCCCAGATTCGCCAGGTGCTGGCCGACAACCCCACCCATGACGGCGCCCTGATGCTGCGTGCCATGGCCGCCACCGAGGCGCGCCGCTTCGAGCTGGCCGCCGACTCCTGGCGGGCCCTGCTGGTACGCCACGGCGACGGCGAGGCCGGTAATCTGATCCGCCAGGGTCTGGCCCGCGCCGAGGCCCAGCAGCAGCGGGGCGCCCGGCTTCAGAACCTGACCTTCACGGTGCGCGCGCCGGACCTGCCCGATGGTGGCACCCTGTTCGTGTTCCTGCGCCAGGAGGGCGGCAGCGGCCAGCCGCTGGCGGCGCGGCGGGTGCTGGTGGACTCCTTTCCGGTCACCGTGACCCTGGGCGCCGACGACTGGCTGCGTAACTATCCGGAGCGGATCGACACCCTGCGAGTGGCGGCCCGTTACACCCCGGCGCCGGGCTCCAGCGTGGAGCAGGCGCACCTGGGCAGCGCCCCGCAGAGCCTGGATCCGGACGCGCAGCCGGCGGCGATTATCGAACTTGGCCGCTGAGCCGGCGCCTGCCCGCTCTTGTACCAGGGTGACCCGCACGGTACAGTTGCCCCCCTTTGGAAGGCTCTCTTCCTTCCTCTTCGTGGCAAATCGGAGATTCCTATGCGTGTCATCCTGCTTGGCGCGCCCGGTGCGGGTAAGGGCACTCAGGCGCAGTTCATCAAGGACGAATTTTCCATTCCCCAGATTTCCACCGGCGACATGCTCCGTGCCGCGGTGAAGGCAGGCACGCCTCTGGGTCTGGAAGCGAAAAAAGTCATGGACGCCGGCGGCCTGGTTTCCGACGACATCATTCTCGGCCTGGTGAAGGAACGCATCGCCCAGGACGACTGCGCCAACGGCTTTCTGTTCGATGGCTTCCCGCGCACCATTCCCCAGGCCCAGGCGCTGGTGGATCAGGACGTCAATATCGACTTCGTGGTCGAGATCGATGTGGACGATGAAGAAATCATCGAGCGCCTGAGCGGCCGCCGCGTGCACCCGTCCTCCGGCCGGGTCTACCACGTCAAGCACAATCCGCCCAAGGTGGAAGGCAAGGACGACGAGACCGGTGACGAACTGGTCCAGCGCGACGACGACAAGGAAGCCACCGTGCGCAAACGTCTGCAGGTGTACCAGGAGCAGACCCGCCCGTTGGTGGACTTCTACAAGAAGATCGCCGACAGCGGCGAGCCCAACGCGCCCACCTATGTGCGCGTGGCCGGCGTGGGCGGTGTCGAGGACATCCGCCAGCGCATCATGGCCAAGCTCAAGGGCTGACGCCGCCCTCTTTTCAGAGGACGCGCCACCGGAAAGAAAGGGGAAGCGGAAGCTTCCCCTTTTTTGTTTATGGCGCCGGGCCCTCCGGCCGGTACCTTGATGCCGGTCTTGGGGCGTTGTTTTTTAGCCGCTAGAATGCCGCTCACTCTCCATTGACCCTGGCTCGGGTTTGATGCCGCGCCAAGGAGGAAACCTATGTCCGCATCGAAGACCGCCGTGGTCGTTGTTAATCTGGGAACGCCGGATGCGCCCACCGCGCCGGCGGTACGTGCCTATCTGAAGGAATTTCTGTCCGATCCGAGGGTGGTGGAAGCGCCGCGCTGGCTGTGGTTCTTCGTGCTGCGTCTGGTGGTGCTGCCGTTCCGGCCGCGCCGGGTGGCGCGCCTGTACGCCTCGGTGTGGAATGAGGATTCGCCGATTCGGGAGATCACCGAACGCCAGGCCCGGGAACTGGAAACCCGGCTCGGTGTTACCGTCCGTTATGCCATGCGCTATGGCCGCCCGGCCATGCGCCCGCTGCTGGATGAACTGGCCGGTGACGGCTACGACCACCTGGTGATCCTGCCGCTTTATCCGCAATACTCCGGCTCCACCACCGGCGCCGTGGCCGACGTGGTGGCGAACTGGATGCACGGTCGCCGGGAGCTGCCCGGCTTGTCCCTGATCCGTGACTACTGGGAGCACCCGGCCTGGGTGGAGGCCATGGCCGACAGCATCCGCGCCTTCCGGGAACAACATGGCGGCGCCGACAAGCTGGTGTTTTCCTTCCATGGCATTCCCAAGGAATACGAAGACAAGGGTGACCGCTATGGCGAACGTTGCCGGCGCTCCGCCCATCTGATCGCGGAACGGTTGGCGCTGGCCGATGACGAATGGGCGATCACCTTCCAGTCACGGTTCGGCCCCAAGGAATGGCTGCAGCCTTACACCGATAAAAGTCTTGAAGCCTGGGCCGGGCAGGGCGTGCGTTCGGTGCAGTTGGTGTGCCCCGGTTTTTCCGCCGATTGTCTGGAAACCCTGGAGGAAATCGACGCGGAGAATCGGGAAATCTTTCTTGGCGCCGGTGGTGAACGCTTTCAATACATTCCCGCGCTCAATGCCGACCAGGGACACATCGAAGCGCTGGCGCGCATCGTTGAAGAGAATCTGCCGAAGCCTTCGTGACTGTCAGGAAAACACAAAAGAAAAGCGGTCGATGACCAAGAAGGGGGACTGAAAAGTCCCTCTTTTTTATTTTTTACTTTAGTAGCCCCGTCTCCTGATCAAATAATGTACCAACGTATTTTTTTTTATGCTACTTTCCGACTGTCGCAGAAAAACGACGTCATAGATTAGGAGATCGATCATGGCCCGAGCAGCAAAAAAAGCAGCGAGCAAACGCGCAACGCGCAAGAAAGTCGCCGCTCGCAAAACTCCCGCCGCCAAGACGGCGGCCAAGAAAACCACCGCCAAGGCACCGGCTGTTCCCAAGTCGGTAAGCAACGCCGAATCCAAGTTCAAGCTTCAGGACAAGGCGGTTGCCCAGGCGGAGAAGAAAGTTTCCCAGGCGGAAGCCCGACTGGACCGTCAGAAGAAAAAGATCGAAACCGAGGACGGCAAGCTCGGTAAGCTGCGCGCCGATCTGGCCGCACGCCGGGATAAAGCCAAGAAGAATGCCACCGCCGCCGCCAAGCGCGCCGTGGACACCGCTCGTGGCAAGATGAACACCCAGCGCCTCAAGCTTCAGGATCTGCGCGGTGAGTCCAAAGTGATTCGCGCCGAGATTCAGGCCGCCAAGCAAGTGGTCACCCGCGAGAAGAAAAAATTGCGTACCGCTCAGCGCAATCTTTCCACCAAGATGCGGGACTACGAGCGCAAGCTGGCGAAGAAAGCCAAGGCCGCTCAGAAGAAAGCCGAGCAGAAGGCCAAGAGCGCCGCCCGCAAGGCCGCCGCCAAGGAAAAGAGCGCGGCGAAGAAAGCCGCCGCCAAGAAGAGCAGCACCGCCAAGAAGAGCGCTGCCAAGAAGAGCACCGCCGGTAAGGCAAGCACCGCCAAGAAGAGCACCCGGAAAGCGCCGGCACGCAAAACCGCCGCCCGCAAAACCACCCCCCGCAAGAAGAGCGCGGCCCGCAAGACCCCGGCCCGCAAGCAAAGCACCACCGGCAACAGCGACGGCACCACGCAAAGCTGAGCGGTTCCCGGACCGGTCGCACTGACACCGCCCCCTTTCCGGGGGCGGTGTTATTTGTGACGCCGTAAACGGTGTGCCGAAAAGGTGTTGATAACAATTCGCATTAGAGTTAGCCTGTTCCCTGAGATTGAGGAGTGGGCGTAGCCATGTACGTATGTCTCTGCAACGGCATCACCGACAGCCAAATACGGGAAGCAGCCGAAAGCGGTTGCGACAGCCTGCGTGATCTTCGTCGGGAACTTGGGGTTGGCAGTCAGTGTGCTAAATGTGCACGGCACGCCCGTCAGGTATTGCGTGATACCCGTAACGCCATGCCGGCGACCTCCTCTCTCTCCGCCAGCCTGGGTGAAGTCGTACAGTTCTGGCCAAGGACCGCCTGACCGTACCGCACTTCGGAACCACCCGGGCCCGTGGCCGCCCAGCCAGGCGAGATACCCCCAGGGGTAGGGCGCCAAGCCAGGAGCGGGCCTCCGGCGGATTCGAGAAGACTGATTCTCATTTCTATAACTACTTGTATTTACTGAATTTTTTTGTCGCCGACCCTTGTCGGGGGTGGTCTATTGCACAACAATAGGCGCCATCGCACCCCGGCACCGGAGACATGGCATGAAAGGCGACAAGAAAGTCATCGAACACCTCAACCGCGCCCTGGGCAACGAGCTCATCGCCATCAACCAGTATTTCCTGCACGCCAAGATGTACAAGGATTGGGGTCTGCACGCCTTGTACGAGAAGGAATACCACGAGTCCATCGACGAAATGAAACACGCCGACTGGCTGGTGGAACGCATCCTGTTCCTGGAAGGCATCCCCAACCTGCAGGACCTGGGCAAGCTGATGATCGGCGAAAACGCCCGCGAAATGCTCGAATGTGACCTGAAACTGGAGCATATGGCCCTCCCGGACCTGCGTGACGGCATGGAATACTGCGAATCCATCCGCGACTACGTCTCCCGGGACCTGCTGCGCCGCATCCTCGAATCCGAGGAAGAGCACATCGACTGGCTGGAAACCCAGATCGAGCTGATCGACAAGGTCGGCATCGAGAATTACCTGCAGAAACAAATGGAAACCGCGGACGACTAACCACGAAATCCGACTGTTTGCGCAAGAATTCACCGACCCCGGCTTGACTCCCCCCGGCCCATTGGGAATAATGCGCGCCTCTTGACGGCCAACGCCGACAAGCCCGCACCGGTAGCTCAGTTGGATAGAGCATCTGGCTACGAACCAGGAGGTCGGGGGTTCGAATCCTCCCCGGTGCGCCATCTGAAATGAAAAGGGCCCCGCTTCAAAGAAGCGGGGCCCTTTTCATTTCAGATGCCATACTGGGGAAGTATTTAGAGAACCCCCCCGGGTTCGACAAGCCGGCCCCAAGGGCCGGCGCAGGACGCCGCCGCAACGCGGCGGCGCCCCGAAGGGGTGAGCCCGGGCCCAAAGGCCCGGGCGAATCAATCCTCCCCGGTGCCCCTCTACCCGGATCCACTCCCATCTCAGCCCAAGACTCGCCCTCTACCCAAGCCAGGCGAGCAACGCGAAGCCTGGCGCCCCCAACGCCGATCTCTCGTGCCCCAACGCCCAGGCCCATCCCAGCCCCAACGCCCATCGCGGCTAAAGCCGCTCCTACAAAGACAAACAACGATGCCCACCCAAGCTGGGCGAGCGAAGCAAAGCCTAGCGGGCCCATCTCTCCCCACGCCCATCTCTCCCCAGGCCCACCCCCGCCCCAACCCCATCGCGGCTAAAGCCGCTCCTACAAAGACAAACAACGACACCCACCCAAGCTAGGCGAGCGAAGCAAAGCCAGGCGCCCCCGAATTTTACAGCCCGCGAAGAAACCATCCGCTACCCTGTGCCATCGAACCCACAGACACGCCACAGGAACCGGACCACAATGCACCCCCAATGGCTCCCCCGCCTCAACGCGCTTCTCTACCGCCTGCGCCACCTCTGGGCGGTGGGCAGCTTTTCCCTGGGGCTGGCGAGTTATTTTCTGGTGGAACGGAAGCCCTGGCTGGCGGCGGTGCTCACCGCCATTCTGGTGGGCACCTGGCTGGTGCTGCTCACCGAGAACTTCTGGCTGCGCCGTTTCCGGGGTTCGGCCATGGAGCCGCTGGCCCAGGGGGCGCTCAAGCTGATGCTGCAGGGCGTGCACCAGGAGGCATTTTTCTTCAGCCTGCCGTTCGTGATTCTGCAGTGGTCCGGCGGCGCCGAGTATTTCCTGTTCACCGGGCTGGTGGCCGCCGCCGCGCTGGTCAGCATCATCGATCCGCTGTACTTCCGGCTGGCCGCCCACCGGGCGGTGTATTTCGGGTTTCACGCCTGGGCCCTGTTCGTGGCGCTGCTGGTATTGCTGCCGCTGATCTTCAAGTGGCCCACCAATTTCGCCCTGGACGGGGCGGCGTTGCTGACCGCGCTGTTCGCGCTGCCCAGTTTCTGGCGGGTGGGCGGGCCACGGCCGGGTTACCGCTGGGTGATGCTGGTGGGGGTGTCGGTGTTGATCGCCACGGTGCCGGTGTGGGGCGCCCGTCTGGTGCCGCCGCTGACCCTGTCGCTGGAGGAGCGGGCCATGGCGGTGAGCATCAACCGTTCCAGCCGTGAGCCGCTGGTCACCGGGCGCAGTTTCCGGGTCTCGGATCTGAACGATGGCCTCTATGCCTACACCGCCATCCGTGCGCCTTTGGGATTGGGCCAGGAGGTCAGCCATTACTGGTTCCACAATGGTGAGCAGGTGGACCGCATCGGCCTGCACCTGACCGGCGGCCGGCGGCAGGGCTATCGGACCTGGTCCCACAAGGCCCATTTGCCGGCGCCGGCGGTGGGTGACTGGCGGGTGGAGGTGCGCACCGACAAGAACCAGATCATCGGCGTGCTGCGTTTCACGGTGGTGCCGGACTAGGGCGTGATGCGAGTAGTGTGAAAAGGCCCTGGTGTGACAAATCGCCCCACCCCCCCGGGTTGCGCCTTGACGGCGGCGGGGGGCCGGCGCAACCTTGGCGCCGCGATCCGGGCCGGCGCAGGCCGGCCGCCCCGGGAAAGGCTTCCTGATGCTGCACACCCTGTACGGCGCGTTGGCGCCCTACATTTTTTCGCCGATCACCGTGCTGTTGTTCCTGCTGGCGGTGACCGCTTACCTGGTCGGCTGGCGCCGACTGGCGGCCCGTGGCCGGCCGCCGTCCGCCTGGCGCACCCTGTCGTTTTTCCTGGGCGTGCTGCTGTGCTATCTGGTGATGCACACCCAGTTCGACTATTACTCGCGCTACATGTTTTTCGTGCACCGGGGCCAGCACCTGGTGTTGCACCATCTGGGCGCCTTTCTGATCGCCCTGGCCAATCCGTTACCGGTGCTGGCCGCCTGCGCCGGCGACCGCCACTTTCCCCGGCTGGCGGCGGTGTTGCGGCCGGTGCGCCGGGTACTGTTCGACCCGGTGGTGGCGACGGTGCTGTTCGTGGGGCTGATTTTCTTCTGGCTGAGCCCGTCGATTCATTTCGACGCCATGCTCAGCCTGCGGCTTTACGAGCTGATGAATTGGTCGATGCTGGTGGACGGGGTGATCTTCTGGCTGGTGATTCTCGACCCCCGGGACCCGGATCGGGCGCACACGTCGCGCTTTGGCGTGCGTTTCGTGATGCTGGTGGCGGCGCTGTTTCCACAGATTCTTTTGGGCGCCTACATCACCTTCGCCGACGCCGGCCTGTACGACGTGTATGCCATCTGCGGCCGGGCCTTCGCCATTGATGCGGCCACCGATCAGGTGCTGGGCGGGCTGCTTACCTGGATTCCGCCGGCCATGATGACAATCGTTGGCGCCCTGGTGGTGCTGCGTCTTTATCTGCGTTACGACAGTGAAAAAGGAGGCTGACATGGTCCGATATCTGAGTGCGGCGCTGCTGGTCGCCAGCCTGTTCTGGCTGGCCGGTTGTGGTTCCTCGGGGGTGTCGTTCAACGGCAAGGACATTACCGGCCTGATGCCGGATCTGGAGTTCTCGTTGAAGGGCGAAGGCGGGGAGACGGTGACCCAGGCCCGTTACCAAGGCGAGGCGGTGGTGCTGTTTTTTGGCTATACCCATTGCCCGGATTTCTGCCCGACCACGTTGACCGCGCTGGCCCAGGCGCTGAATAAGCTGTCCGACCAGGAGCGAGAGCAGATTCGCGTGCTGTTCGTGAGCGTGGACCCGAAGCGGGATACGCCGGAGCTGTTGGCCAAGTACACCGCCTATTTCAGTCCGCGGGTGGATGGCTTGACCGGTGATCAGGAAACGCTGCGGGAGCTGACCAAACGTTACCGCACCACCTACAGTTACGGGGAGCCCAATGAGAGCGGCGCCTATCTGGTCAATCACGGGCTGGCCATGTACGGGTTTGATCGGCATGGCAAGGTGCGGCTGTTCATGCGTAATGATCAGCCGGTGGAGGCGATTGCAGAGGATTTGCGGGCGCTGGTCTCGATTCAATAAGGGCAGACTCTCCAGTCGGGGCGCGGTCGCACATGGAGGCCCTTCCGGGAACGCTGTGAACCCGTCCCTGGGCGCTCCCTTTCGAACGTCCTGTTCTCAAGGGTCCCGGAAGGGCCTCCATGTGCGACCGCTCGGTGGAAAACCGCCGAGCGGTGGGGGGTAGGAAGGTTAGCCGGCGCGGAGGCGTTTGGCGGCGTGCACCATGTTGGCCAGGGCGCCTTCGGTTTCTTCCCATTTGCGGGTTTTCAGGCCGCAGTCCGGGTTCACCCAGAGCCGTTCCTTGGGCAGGCGGTGGGCGGCTTTCTCCATCAGTTGCACCATCCAGTCCACTTCCGGCTGGTTGGGGGAATGGATGTCATAGACCCCCGGGCCGATGTCGTTGGGGTATTGGAAATTCTCGAAGGCTTCCAGCAGTTCCATGTTGGAGCGTGATGTCTCGATGGTGATCACGTCCGCATCCATGGCGGCGATGGCTTCGATGATGTCGTTGAACTCGGAATAGCACATGTGGGTATGGATCTGGGTTTCGTCGGCCACGCCCACGGTGGCCAGCCGGAAGCACTCCACCGCCCAGTCCAGGTAGCGTTGCCAGTCGCCACGTCGTAGCGGCAGGCCTTCACGGAACGCCGGTTCGTCGATCTGGATCACGCCGATGCCGGCGGCTTCCAGGTCCTGCACTTCGTCGCGCAGGGCCAGGGCGATTTGCCGGCAGGTGGTGTCGCGGGGCTGGTCGTCGCGCACGAAGGACCACTGCAGAATGGTCACCGGGCCGGTGAGCATGCCCTTCACCGGTTTGTCGGTGAGCGATTGGGCGAAGCGCGCCCAGTCCACCGTCATCGGCGCCGGCCGGCTTACGTCGCCGAAGATCACCGGCGGCTTCACGCAGCGTGAGCCGTAGCTTTGTACCCAGCCGAAGCGGGTAAAGACGAAACCCTCCAGCAGTTCACCGAAGTATTCCACCATGTCGTTGCGTTCGGCTTCGCCGTGCACCAGCACGTCCAGGTCCACCTGTTCCTGGTAACGGATGACGCGGGTGATTTCCTGCTTCATCCGTTCCTGGTAGTCGGCGTCATTCAGTTTGCCGGCCTTCCAGTCGCGGCGGGCGGTACGGATTTCCGGCGTCTGCGGGAAGGAGCCGATGGTGGTGGTGGGGAAGGCGGGCAGGTTCAGCGCCGCCTGTTGTTTGCCGATGCGGTCGGCGAACGGGCTCACCCGGTCGCGGGAAAGTTGGCTGGCGGCGGCCATGCGCTCGCCCACGGCTTTGTTGTGGATGCGCGGGGAGGCGGCGCGGGCGGCGAGCGCCTGGCGCTGGGTGGAGAGGGCGGCCTCGTCGGCGTTGCCGTCCAGGGCATCGCCGAGCAGTTTCAGTTCGTCCAGTTTCTGTTTGGCGAAGCTCAGCCAGCTTTTCAGTTCGGCGTCGAGTTTGTCTTCCTGGTCCAGGTCCACCGGGCTGTGAAGCAGCGAGCAGGAGGGCGCCAGCCACAGTTGGTCGCCGAGTTGTTGCTTGAGCGGCTTGAGGGTTTCCAGCAGGGCATCCAGGTCGGCGCGCCAGATATTGCGGCCGTCGATAACGCCCAGGGACAGCACCTTGTCGCCCAGGCGCGGCAGCACCTGCGCCAGGTCGTCGGCACCGCGCACCCGGTCCAGGTGCAGGCCCGCCACCGGCAGTGCCAGGGCGGTGAACAGGTTGTCGTCCAGGCTTTCGAAGTAGGTGGTGAGCAGCAGTTTCAGGTCGGCGGCGCCGGCCAGTGCGTCGAACACCCGCAGGTAGGCCCGTTGCCAGGCGTCGGGCAGGTCCAGGCACAGAATCGGCTCGTCGATCTGCACCCAGGTCACGCCCTGCTCGGCGAAGCGCCGCAGGATCTGCTTGTAGACCGGAATCAGCCGGTCCAGCAGGTCCAGTTTGCCCAGGTCGCCGTTGCTCTCGAACGCCTCGCCCTTGGACAGCCACAGGTAGGTGAGCGGGCCGGGAATCACCGGCTTGGCGTCGTGGCCCAGGGCCTGGGCCTCGTCGATTTGCTCGAACAGGGTGTGACGGGCGATGCGGAAGGTCTGGTCGGCGCGCAGTTCCGGCACGATGTAGTGGTAGTTGGTATCAAACCACTTGGTCATCTCGCAGGCCGCCGCCGGTTCGCCGCTGGGGGCGCGGCCACGGGCCATGCGGAACAGGGTGTCCAGGTCCACCGACAGGTCGTCGGCCTGGCCGAAGCGGGCCGGCACCACGCCCAGCAGGCAGGAGAACTCCAGGATCTGGTCGTACCAGGCGAAGTCGCCCACCGGCACCGGCGATACGCCGGCCTCCGCCTGCAGGGCCCAATGCCGCTGGCGCAGGCTGCGGCCCACATGTTCCAGTTCGCTGCGTTGCAGGGTGCCGGCCCAGTAGGCCTCCTGGGCCTGTTTCAGTTCCCGCCGCGCGCCGATGCGCGGAAAGCCGAGGGTATGCCAAGTCGTCATGATTCCGTCCTTCTGGTCGCCATGGGGGGCGTTCAATGCAAAGCGCTATTGTGGCCACCGGGTGACTTGAGACAAAATCAAATATCTAATCTCGATTATGAGGAGCGCTCATGTTGCTGGAGCTGCGTCATCTCAACACGATGCTTGCCATCGACGAGGCCGGCAGTCTGGTGGAGGCGGCGGAGCGGCTGCACGTGACCCAGTCGGCCCTGTCCCATCAGCTCAAGGATCTGGAGCACCGGCTGGGGGTGTCGCTGATCGTGCGGCGCACCCGGCCGATCCGTTTCACGCCCGCCGGGGCCCGGCTGCTGGTGCTGGCCCGGCAGGTGTTGCCGCAGGTGAAGCACACCGAGACCGAGCTGCGCCGTCTGGCCGCCGGGCGCAGTGGCCGGCTGCACATCGCCATCGAGTGCCATTCCTGTTTTCAGTGGCTGATGCCGGCCCTGGACCGGTTTCGGGAGGCCTGGCCGGAGGTGCAGCTGGATCTGTCCGCGGCGTTCAGTTTCACGCCCCAGAGCGCCCTGGTACGCGGCGATCTGGATATGGTGATCACCTCCGATCCGGTGGATAACGACGCGGTTCGTTATCTGCCGCTGTTCCGCTATGAGCTGGTGCTGGCGGTGGCGCGGGGCTCGGCCCTGGCGCGGGGCCGCCACGTGGAAGCAGGGGATCTGGCCGACCAGGTGCTGATCGCCTACCCGGTGGAGCACGAGCGGTTGGATGTGTTCACCGCCTTCCTGGATCCCGCCGGGGTGGCGCCGGCCTCGGTGCGCACCGCCGAGCTGACCCCGATGATGGTGCAGCTGGTGGCCGCCGGTCGTGGCGTGGCGGCGTTGCCCAACTGGGCCCTCACCGAGTATCTGGACCTGAAGCTGGTGGAGGCGGCGCGGCTGGGCGAGGGAGGGGTATGGCGCACGCTCTACGCGGCGGTGCGCCAGGGCGACGAGACGGTGCCGTTCGTGCAGGAATTCATGGAGATTGGCCGGGACCTGTGTTTCCAGAATCTGTCCGGCATCCGCCGCGCCGATTGACCGGCGCGGGGGTTTTACGGCGGCGTATCCCGCAGCCGCAGCATGGTCACCCAGTAATGCTGCTTATGGGCGCGTTGCTGGTAGCTCTGGCACACCCGGTCGGCGTGTTGGCGGGAATGAAAGCGGGTCACCACGAACACCTTGCCATGGCCATCCTTGCGCCACAGTACATACTGGGTGTTACCAGCGGCCATAGGGCCGGCGGCTGAGTGCGCTGTTGTAGTAGCGCGGGTCGTCGGTGACTTCCTCGGCCAGCCAGTCCGGGCGGGGAATCGGCTGGTCTTCGTGGCTCAGTTCGATCTCCGCCACCACCAGCCCGTCGTTGTCACCGTGGAAGACATCCACTTCCCACTCCAGCCCGTCCCCGGCGGGCAGCCGGTAGCGGGTTTTGTCGATGACGCCCTCGGCGCACATCTCGGCAAGAATGGCCAGGGCGTCGTCCACCGGAATCGGGTATTCGAACTCGCTGCGGCGGGCGCCGCGGGTTTCGCCCTTGAGGGTCAGCCAGGCCCGGTCACCCTGGATGCGCACCCGCACGGTGGCGTGCTGGTCGTGGCTCAGATAGCCCTGCACCAGGCGCTCGCCGTGCCGGCCGGCAAGAAAGTCGGTGCCGGTGACGCGGAATTTGCGTTCGATTTCCAGTCCCATCAGGTTCCCTCCCGGAATGGTCGATCAGCCCTCGGCCGGGCTGGGGGATGTGGGCACCAGGTCGCGGTTGCGTTTCAGTTCTTCCACCGGGAAGCCTTTCTCCCGGGCCACCTCCACCAGCGCCTGGTAGCGGTCTTCCGGCAGGCGCGGCTGGCGGGCCAGAATCCACAGGTAATCGCGGCTGGGGCCGCCCACCACCACGGTCTGGTAATCCTGGTCCAGCGCCAGCACCCAATAGTTGCCCTCGGCCAGCCGGGGCAGCAGCCGGGAGAACCAGTTGTCGAAGCGTACCTTGAGCTTGGCGTCGCCGCTGCCTTCCAGGGCGCGGGCGGTGCCGGTGGCCTCGCTGGGGCCGTCCTTCCGCTGGCAGCGATTGACCACGCCGATCCGGTGCGGCGCTTCCAGGGTGTAGGTGGCGGTGGAGTTGTAGCAGCCGCGCTGGAACCACTGGGGCAACCGCGCGATCTCGTACCAGGTGCCGCCGTAACGCTCCAGATCGACCCGCTCCACGGTGGTCAGGGGCGGTTCCCCGCTACCGGCGCAGCCGGCCAGCAGCGCGGCGGTGAGCAGAGGCAGGGTGGCGAGCTTGAGGGTCCGAAAGGGCATGTCGTTTCCTTGCGACGTTTAAAATGGGCCAAGCGACAGTCTAGGCCCTGTGCCCCCCATTTGCATTACGCTCGTTTGTGCCGGCGCGGCCCTCCCGGCCCGTTTTGCCATGCTATACTGCCGCGCCGATTCAGGGAGGTTTTGATTATCACTGCGCCACGTCTCACAGTGCGCCGGCTGAGCTGCGAGCGCGACGACCGGATGTTGTTCCGGGACCTGTCGTTTTCCGCCGGCGATGGCGAAATCTGGCAGATCACCGGGGCCAACGGCGCCGGCAAAACCACCCTGCTGCGTATTCTGGTGGGGCTGCACGGTTTCTACGACGGTGAGGTGCTCTGGCACCAGCCACTGGCGCCGTCGTTGCTCTATCTGGGCCATCAGCCCGGCGTGCGCGAGGAACTCTCCGCCCGGGAAAACCTCCGATACAGTCAGGCCCTGTGCGGCCAGGGCGGCGACCCGGACGCGGCCCTGGAGGCGGTGGGTCTGTACGGTTTCGAGGACGTGCCCGCCGGGCGCCTGTCCGCCGGCCAGAAGCGGCGCATCGCCCTGGCCCGGCTGTGGCTGGACCACAAGCCGGTATGGGTGCTGGACGAACCCTTCACCGCCATCGACCAGGACGGGGTGGCGCGGTTGGACGCCCGCCTGCGCGAGGCCGCCGCCGCCGGCACGCTGGTGCTGTACACCTCCCACCATCAGGTCGGCGAGAACGCCCGGCGCCTGCATCTGGGCGCCGCCGGAGCGCGGCCATGAGCGGCGTGTGGGGAGCGGCCCTGCGCCGCGAGCTGACCCTGATCTGGCGGGCGCCGGCGGACATGGTGCAGCCGCTGTTTTTCTTCGTGGTGGTGGTCAGCCTGTTTCCGCTGGGCCTGTCGCCGAAGCCGGCGCTGCTGGCGCTGGTGGCGCCCGGGGCAATCTGGGTGGCGGCGCTGCTGGCGGTGATGCTGTCCCTGGACGGTCTGTTCCGCCGCGACCAGGAAAGCGGCGCCCTGGACCAGATGCTCACGTCCCCCGTGGTATCGGTGGTGCCGGTGTCGGCCAAGTTGCTGGCCCATTGGTTGCTCACCGGGCTGCCCCTGGCGCTGATGGCGCCGCTGCTTGGCTACATGATGCAGCTGCCGGTGGCGGTGCTGGATACCCTGATGATCAGCGTGCTGTTGGGCACGCCCACCCTGACCGTGGTGGGGGCCATCGGCGCCGCCCTCACGGTGGGGCTCAATCGGGGTGGCATACTGCTGGCGGTGCTGGTGCTGCCGCTGTACATCCCGGTACTGGTGTTCGGCGCCGGGGTGGTGCGCACCGCCCAGGACGGCCTGCCCACCGACGGCCTGTTGGCGGTGCTGGGCGCGATTCTGGCCCTGGCCCTGAGCCTCGGCCCGGTGGCGGTGGCCCTGGGCCTGCGCATCAGCGCGGGCGATTAGTAGGAGCGGCTTCAGCCGCGATGGCGGCGGCCCGTAAACGGCGGATATTGCCGGCGCCGCCGGGCGTTTTCGCGACTGAAGTCGCTCCTACGTATCCGTTTTTAGGTGTGTTATGTGGAAAACAATTAAACGCTGGTACCACCAACTGGGTTCGCCGGTCTATTTCTACCGCTTCAGCAGCGCGGTGCTGCCGTGGCTGTTGCCGATTTCGGTGGTGTTGCTGGGGGTGGGGTTGGCCTGGGGGCTGGCCTGGGCGCCGGTGGAGCGTTACCAGGGCGACAGCTACCGGATCATCTATATCCATGTGCCCGCCTCCAGCGGCGCGTTGATGGGGTACATCGCCATGGGCGTGGCCGGGCTGGTGGCGCTGGTGTGGCGCATGAAGATGGCCGAGGTGATGCTCAAGGCCCTGGCGCCGTTCGGCGCGGTGCTGGCGGCGGTGTCCCTGGTCACCGGGGCGCTCTGGGGCAAGCCCACCTGGGGCACCTATTGGCAGTGGGACGCGCGCATGACCTCCATGCTGATCCTGCTGTTTCTTTACCTGGGCATCATTGCCCTGCAGAGTGCCATCCGTGACCCCCGCCAGGCCGCCCGGGCCGCCTCCCTGCTGGCCATGGTGGGGGTGATCAACGTGGTGATCGTCAAATACTCGGTGGAGTGGCTGCAGACCCTGCACCAGGGCTCCACCCTCAAGGTGGTGGGCGAGTCGTCCATCGACGCTGCCATGAAGTGGCCGCTGCTGATCAGCATGCTGGGGCTGTGGCTGTTGTACGCCGCCAATGTGCTGATGCGCGCGCGCACCGAGGTGCTCAACCGCGAACGGCGCGCCGGCTGGGTGCGTAAACTGGTGAGCCGGCCGCGAGGGATTTAAGCGCATGTACTTCGACAGTTTCGCCGACTTTCTGGCCATGGGTGACCATGGCTTCTACGTCTGGAGCGCCTACGGCATCAGCGCGCTCCTGATCATTGGCAATATGCTGCTGGCCTGGCGCCAACAGGGACGGGTACGCGCCGAACTGGCCCGGCGCGCCCGGCGCGAAGCCCGCGATGCCTCCATCGTTTCTGGGAGTCCTGATGAATCCGGTTCGTAAACAACGTCTGATCGTGGTGCTGGCCATTCTGGCCGGCCTGGCCGTGGCCGTGGGGCTGGCGGTGTATGCGTTGCGTCAGAACATCAATCTGTTCTACACGCCCCAGCAAGTGGTGTCCGGCGAGGCGCCGATAGACACCAAGATGCGCGTTGGCGGCCTGGTGGTGGACGGTTCCGTGCGCCGTGATCCGGAGACCCTGGACGTGACCTTCGCGGTCACCGACGGCAAGGGCACCTTCGATATTCATTACCAGGGCATCCTGCCGGATCTGTTCCGCGAGGGGCAGGGCATCGTCGCCAATGGCACCCTGGTGAGCCGCGACCGCTTCGAGGCGGAGGAAGTGCTGGCCAAGCACGATGAGACCTATATGCCGCCGGAGGTGCAGGACGCCCTGGAGAAGGCCGGTCACCCGGGCAACGCCGGCAATAAGGCGGAGTCCGGCTCTGGCGGCGCCTATTCCGGCAGCTACTCGGGAGAGTAACGGCGGCTGACCGCCGGGCCCGCGCGGCCCGGCGCGAAAAAGATTGTCCGCCGTGGCGGGGCTGGCATACAGTGCGCCGACACCCTTCCACACTTGACCGTTCGGGGCGCCATGAGTCAGGTCATCATTCTCGTCGACGATCCGGCCGACTGGGCCGCCTACTATCCCACCCGCCATTTGCTGTCCGCCCGCGACTATCTGCAGGCGGCCTCGCCGGTCTGCACCGACAAGAAAGTCCAGGTCATCAACCTGTGCCGGGCCTACAAATATCTGTCGCCGGGCTATTACTGCTCGCTGCTGGCGGAGGCCCGTGGCCAGCGGGTGATGCCGTCGGTGCGCACGGTCAACGACCTCAGCCGCAAGGCTCTCTACGGCCTGCATTTCGGCAGCTTCGAGCAGGCCCTGGACAAGGCCATGAAGAAGCAGGGCGACGGTGCCACCCGCCTCACCCTGACCCTGTATTTCGGCCACACCGAGCAGGATGGGCTGGCGGAGCTGGGGCGGCAGATCTTTGACCAGTTGCCGTGCCCGATTCTGCGCGTGGCGTTCCGCCGCCGGGACGGTGAATGGACCCTGGAATCGATTCGCACGGTCAGCCTCAAGCAGCTCAAGGGCAACGAGGAGGATCTGTTCGCCCGGGCCCTGGAGCAGTTCAATGCCCGGGTCTGGCGCAACCCGCGCCGGCGCCGTGGCGACCGCTATGAACTGGCCATGCTGGTGGACGAGCAGGAGGCCCTGCCGCCCAGCAACCGCACCGCCCTGAAGCGCTTTATCAAGGCCGGCCGCGAGCTGGGCATCAAGGTGGAACCCATCGGCCGTGACGACTACGCCCGGCTGGGCGAGTACGACGGCCTGTTTATCCGCGAGACCACCGGCATCGACCACCATACCTACCAGTTCGCCCGCAAGGCCGAACAGGAAGGCATGGTGGTGATCGACGACCCGGGTTCGATCCTGCGCTGCACCAACAAGATCTATCTGGCCGAGCTGATGCAGGCCAACAAGGTGCCGGTGCCGCCCACCGCCTTCGTGTTCGACGATTCCGACCGTCAGGTGGACAGTCTGATCGAGGAACTGGGGCTGCCCATGGTGCTGAAAATCCCGGACGGCAGCTTTTCCCGAGGCATCAGCAAGGTGGCCGACCGGGATGGCCTGCGCCAGGCCCTGGGCGAGCACCTCAAACAATCGTCGGTGGTGCTGGCCCAGGCCTTTATGTACACCGATTACGACTGGCGCATCGGCGTGCTGAATCACCGGCCGCTGTTCGCCTGTCAGTACTTCATGAGCAAGGGCCACTGGCAGATCTACCATCACAAGGCCGGCGGCAAGACCTCCTCCGGGGGCTTCCGCAGCCTGGCGGTGCGCGACGTGCCGCCCAAGGTGCTGCGCACCGCCCTGAAGGCGGCCCGGCTGATGGGCAATGGCCTGTACGGCGTGGATCTGAAACAGGCCGGCGACGAGGTGGTGGTGATCGAGGTCAACGACAACCCCAACGTGGACGCCGGCGTTGAGGACCTGTGGTTGGGTGAGGACCTGTACCGCCAAATCATGCTGGAGTTTCTGCGCCGGCTGGAAGCCAAGCGGCTGGGATTGCCGTTGTTCTGACCAGGAGGGCCATGATGCGCCGCTTTCTGCTCCGCCGAGCGATCCGCACCTGGTTCGCCGACGGCGATATCGACCGCGCCACCGCCGACCGGTTGCTGGCCCGCTACGGCGTCACCCTGGACGATCCGCCGCCGGCGGCCCGGGAACTGGTGGTGGCCCTGGCCGGCCTGTTCCTGGGGCTGGCGTTGCTGCTGGTGGTGTCCGCCAACTGGCAGGACCTGCCCCGGGAAGCGCGCCTGGCCGGCCTGATGGTGCTGACCGCCACCCTCAATGGCGTGGGCGTGGCCCGTTATCTGCGCCAGGGCGCCGGTGCCTTCTGGCTGTTGCTGGGGGGCTTTGCCTACGGCGCCTCGATCATGCTGATCGGCCAGATGTACCACCTGGGCGAGCACTATCACGGCGGCCTGCTGCTGTGGGCCCTGGGGTTGCTGGTGCCGGTGCTGCTCACCCGGGGCCGGCTGCTGGCGCTGCTGATGCTGGCGGTGGCCGGCGCCTGGATGGTGCTCCGCAACCCCTACGGCATGCCGGTGCTGATGCCCCTGTTCCTGGTCGCCGCCTTGCTGGTGGCCCGGTTCCGCGACAGCGCGCTGCTCACCCTGGCGGTTCTCGCCACCACTGCTTTCTGGTGCAACCTGATGCTGACCTGGGTGTACGCCACCGACTTCGGGCCGGAAACCGCCGAGGGCATGCTCAGTTTCAATCTGGCGCTGCTGGTGCTGGCCCTGGCGCTGGCCGGCCGCCCGCGCTGGTTCGGCGCCGCCGGCCATGAGCTGGCGATCTGGGTGCCCAGGCTGACACTGGCGATGCTGTTGCCGTTCACCTTTCAGGATGTCTGGCGCCACTATCTGGCGCTGGCCTGGACCTGGATGGACCCGGGCCTGTGGGCGGCGCTGGCGGTGCTGGTGGTGGCGGCGCTGATCGGCCGGCCGCTGCTGGCGGCGGTGACCGCCGTTCTGCTGGTGGTGGTGCACACCGGCGGGCTGCCGGACCAGGCCTGGCTGTGGGCGGTGGCCCTGAACCTGCTGGTGTTGGTGCTGGCGCTGCGCTGGCTGCGGCAGGGTTTGCAGCAGGGCGAGGCGGGGCTGTTCTTCACCGGCCTGGGCGCCATTCTGTTGCTGGCCCTGCTCCGTTATCTGGACCTGATCGGCGGCTACCTGGGTGCCGCCGCCCTGTTCGCCGGCATGGCCTGCCTGCTGTTGCTGGCGGCGTTCTACTGGCGCCGGCGGGAGGTATGACCATGAAACGCAGGTTGAACCGGTCGTTGGTGAAAGGCGGTCTGATTCTGGCGGTGGTGGCGCAGCTGGCGGTGCTCGGTGGTCTGTTCGTGTACAGCCAGTACCCGCTGTGGGTGGGCCGTGAGGTGCGCGTGGTGACCCTGCCGGTGGACCCCCGGGACCTGTTCCGGGGCCAGTACGTGCGGCTGACCTACCGCTTCAGCCGGCTGCCGATTCCGGATATGGAATTGCCCCGGGGCGGCGACGATGTGTATCTGCCCCTGGAGCGGGAAGGTGACCTGTGGCGGGCCGGCGCCGCGCGGCTGCGGCCGCCGGAGCAGTCGCCGTTTCTGCGCGGCACCATCCTGCGGGTGGCCGGTGGCGAGATGGTGGTGCGTTACGGCATCGAAGCCTGGTTCGCGCCGGCGGACGAGGCCCGCCGGCTGGAAACCGAGCTGCGCGACGGCGGCGTGGCGCGCCTGCGGGTAACGGCCACCGGCCGGGCCGCGCTGGTGGCGGTGGAAGGGCGCTAGCGGCGCTCAGCCGAGCACTTTCTTCAGAAAACCGCTTTCCTTCTCGATGGTCTGGGCGAACGGGTCGAGCCCGTGCAGCCGGGCGGTGTGCGCCGCCAGGTTCGGGTGGCGGCCCGCGTCTGGGCTTTCGCCGCCATGGGCGAAGTTGACCATCTGGCTGGTCACCGCGATATCGGCGATGGAGAGCTGGTCGCCGACCAGATATTCCCGACCTTCCAGCTCCCGCTCCAGGTAGTCGAACAGGGGCGGAATGGTGGTGTCGAGGGCCTTGCGGCATTCCTCCTCGTTGCAGGCCTTGCCGATCAGCCGCTTGACCACCCGGTTGCGGAACACCCGGAAGGTGCACTCCGGACCCAGCTCATAGTCCGCGTATTTCTCGAACCACAGGGCGCGGGCATGGTCGAAGGCGTCCTTCGGGTACAGGGACGGTTGCGGCTGGATGCCCTCCAGATAGGCGCAGATCACGGCGGAATCCGCCAGGAAACGGCCATCCACCTCCAGCGCCGGAATGCGCCCCAGCGGGCTGATTTTCTCGTAGCCCTCCGGCTTATTGTTGGGGTCCACCATCACCGACTCATAGTCCAGGCCCTTCAAGGCCAGCACCATGCGCGTCTTGCGGACGTAGGGCGACAGGATGGCGCCGTAGAGTTTCATGGTCATGGGTTTCTCTCTTGCAGGTACAGGTTTGAATCACGCCTGCCCCGCCGGCGCCCGGGCGCCACGGCGGAGCGGAATTTGAGCCTCAGGGATATAGCACCGGCCCGGGCGGGTCAATGACCGGATCGGGCAGCGGCGGGCCGGGTTGGCGAAAGATTGGGCGGACGCGCGCCGGAGGCGAATTTCCTCTTGACGCTGGGGGCCTCGATTCCTATCCTACGCGCCGCTTGAGAGCACGGGTCCCCTTCGTCTAGTGGCCCAGGACACCGCCCTTTCACGGCGGTAACAGGGGTTCGACTCCCCTAGGGGACGCCACTCAATCTGGCCGAATACACAACGGCTTGCCGTGGCAGGCAGCGGTTGAAGGCCAGAAGTCGAACAGCCTTAATGGGGTTCGACAAGGAGCCGGCTTGCCGGCGACGAAGAATGGCCTCGCGTGCGAGGGCAGCCCCGCAGGGGTGAGGCGCGAAGCGCCGAATACTCCCCTAGGGGACGCCACTCAATCAAGCGCCAAGCGGGAATAGCTCAGTTGGTAGAGCACAACCTTGCCAAGGTTGGGGTCGCGAGTTCGAATCTCGTTTCCCGCTCCAATTTGTAAGAAGAGAGGCCAACGGGGTCGCGAGCTGGAGTGCCAGCCCAGCGGGTTGCCGCCCAGACGAATCTCGTTTCCCGCTCCAAATCGAAAAGGGAGTCCATTATGGGCTCCCTTTTTTCGTTCTGATCCCTCCTGTTTCACCCTCTGAACCGCCGCGCGGAAAGTCTGTTGCAAAGCCCTGGGGATTCGTTTAGCGTTGATTATAGTCAGTGTACTGATAAAAAAATCATGATACGGAACCTGGCGGATAAAAAGAAAACGAAGACAAAACAATGGCTTAAGAATTATGAAAAAGGGTCCGCAGCACCGGGTGAGAAGAAAAACAGGTGCTACCCATCCTAATTTGGCGCTCCAGCGAGCCCGTCCTATCGACGCCATCAATCCACGATGGACCAGGGAAAACACCAGTTCGTATTGCCCCGCGGCGCCGGCATCCATGGCGGATGCGGCGGGCCGGGCGTTGGGTAGGAGAGACGCAGTATGGAAAGGTTGGCGGATCTGATTGATCGCCTCAACGACGGTATCGGCGAGATCCTCAAGTGGGGCATGCCGATCATCGCTCTGATATGCGCCGTGGTGGCGGCGCTCCGCTACGGCTTCGACACTGGCTTTCCCTGGCTGTCGGAAAGCTACGTCTGGCTCAACGCGGCCGTCTTCACCCTCGGCTCGGCCTATGTGCTGCGCCACGAAGGCCATGTGAGGGTGGACGTGTTCTATAACCTGCTGTCCGCCCGGGGCAAGGCCTGGATCAATGTGATCGGCACCCTGGTGTTCCTCTACCCGATGCTCTATTTCCTGGCCACCAAGGCCTGGCCCGGCATCCAGCGCTCCTGGAGCCGCCTGGAAACCTCCCCGACCATCGGCGGCCTGCCGTTCATGTACCTGCTGAAAACCTGCTTGCTGGGGTTCTGCCTGCTGCTGGCCTTACAGGGGCTGAGTTTGCTGATCCGATCAGTGTTGGTGATTCGCAATCCGTCCGCTGGAGAAGATGGTCGTGGCTGAGTGTTTTCTGCTGATTCTGCTGGTCGTTCTGATTCTGGCGCTGCTGAGCGGCTACCCGGTGGCGTTCGCCATCGGCGGGGCGTCCATTCTTGTGGGGGTGGTGGCGTCCTGGTTCGGCGCCTTCGACATGTTGATGCTGGGCGCGCTGCCTGGCCGCGTGTTCGCCATTATGACCAACGAAACCCTGCTGGCGGTGCCGCTGTTCGTGTTCATGGGGGCGATCCTGGAGCGCTCGCGGATCGCCGAGAACCTGCTCACCACCATGGGCCAGCTGTTCGGCCGGGTGCCCGGCGGCCTGGGCGTGGCGGTGATTCTGGTGGGGGCGCTGCTGGCCGCCTCCACCGGCGTGGTCGGCGCCACGGTGGTGGCGATGGGCTTGATCAGCCTGCCCGCCATGCGCCGGGCCGGTTATGACGAGCCGCTGGCCAGCGGTTTGATTTGCGCCGCCGGTTCCACCGCCCAGATCATTCCGCCTTCCACCGTGCTGATCCTGCTCGGGGTGATGCTGCAGGACGCCAATACCCAGGCGATGCTCAGCCAGGGCGGCTTCAACAGTCATCAGATCGGTGTCACCGACCTGTTCGCCGCGGCGCTGGTGCCCGGGCTGATTCTGGTGTTGTTCTACCTGCTGACCATGGCCTGGCGGGCGCTGTTCAAAAGCGAGTCCTGCCCGCCGCTGGTGATGAACGACGAGGAACGCCGCACCCTGCCGCGCCGGGTGCTGTCCACCATGCTGCCGCCGCTGGTACTGATCATTCTGGTGCTCGGCTCGATTCTGTCCGGCGTCGCCACCGCCACCGAGTCGGCGGCCCTGGGTGGCGTGGGCGCCTGCATTCTGGCGATTCTGGGTCGGCAGATGTCGTTCAAGGTGATCCGCGACGCCAGCCGTTCGGCCATGTCCATGAGCCTGATGATCTACGGCATCCTGATCGGCGCCGCCATTCTGTCGCTGGTGTTCCGCGCCCTGGGTGGCGAGGAGGTCATCGCCGAACTGCTGGACGCGGTGCCCGGCGGGCTCACCGGCGCGATTCTGTTCGTGCTGCTGATGATGTTCGTGCTCGGCTTCATCCTCGACACCTTTGAAATCATCTTCATCGTCATGCCGATCTTCGCGCCGCCGCTGATCATGATGGGCGCGGACCCGCTGTGGCTGGGGGTGGCGTCGGCCATCGTGCTGCAGACCAGCTATCTGACCCCGCCGTTCGGCTATGCGATTTTCTTCCTCAAGGGCGCGGTGTCGGATCTCAAACTGACCACCGTGTACCGAGGCGTTATTCCCTTCGTGCTGCTGCAGCTGCTGGGCGTGGCGGCGATTTGGGAGTGGCCGCAATTGGTGTTGTGGCTGCCCGGCGTGTTGGCCAACTGATTACCGGAGGCGCCCCGGCGGAGTCCGCGCCGCCGGTGTCGGCATTACCCCTTTCAGCGCGGAGATCGAGGAGTAATTTTCATGAAAAGACGTGACTTTCTACTCAAAGCGGGCGTCGCCGGCACGGTCGGCGCCGCCGCCGCCGGTGTGGGCTTCCCGGCCATCGCCAAGGGCGCCGTGGAATGGCGCATGCAGAGCACCTGGCGCCGTAACTCGCCGCTGCTGTCCACCGGCCCGGATCTGGTGGCGGACTACGTCAACAAGGCCTCCGGCGGCCGCATGAAACTCAAGGTCTACACCGCCGGCGAAGTGGTCGGTCCTTTGGAAGTGTTCGACGCGGTGGCCGACGGCACCCTGCATATGGGCCACGGTTACCCGGCGTTCTGGTCCGGCAAACATCCGGGCTTCCAGTTCCTGGCGCCGCTGCCGTTCGGCATGACCTCCCAGGAGCAGAATGCCTGGTTCGCCTACGGCGGCGGGCAGAAGCTGATCGACGAACTGTACGGCGAGTTTGGTCTCAAGTTCTTCCCCAGCGGCAACACCTCGGTGCAGGGCATCTGGCTGAACAAGGACATCAATGCCGCCGCCGACTTCAAGGGCATGAAGATCCGCACCGGTGCCCTGGCGGGCAGCGTGCTGCAGGAGTTCGGCGCGGTGCCGGTGCAGTTGCCGCTGGGCGAAGTGACCCAGGCCCTGCAGAACGGCACCATCGACGGCGCCGACTACGTGGGCCCGTTCAACGACATGGCCTTCGGTCTGCCCCAGGTGGCGCGCAACTACTACTGGCCCGGCTGGATGGAGCCCAACGGCGTGCTCGATTGCTTCGTCAATCAATCCGCCTGGGACAAGCTCGACAGCGACCTCAAGGAGGTGCTGGTGGGCGCCAACGCCTACGCCAACCAGATGGTGCTCAGCGAATTCGTGGCCAAGAACGCCCAGGCGCTGCAGCAGATCAAGAAGGACTACCCCAAGGTCAACGTGACCACCTTCAATGCCGACACGCTCAAGGACCTGAAAAAAGTGTCGCGCACGGTGGTGGCGGACGTGGCCAAGAAAGATGCGCTGGCGGGCAGGATCTACCAGTCCATGACCGATTTCATGGCGGTGGTGCAGCCCTATTCCGAAATCACCGAAATGGAATACATGAACGCCCGGGCCAACTGAGCCGGCGCGACGTGGAAGGCGGGTACCCGGCAGGGGCCCGCTGAGGTAAAGGAGGCGAGGTAGAGCATGAATAAGACCGGTATTGGCGCCCGTGTACGTCGGCTGGAAGATGATCGCCTGGTGCACGGCAGAAGCCGCTATGTGGGCGATATCAAGATGCCGGGGATGTGCGATGTGGCGTTTCTGCGCAGCCCGCTGGCGCACGCCCGGATCAAGGCGGTCAATAAACCCGATGGCTGCGGTAACCGCATTTTGTGCGCCGAGGATCTGGAAGGCGTGCGGCCGATCGTCGCCGAGTCCACCTTGCCCAGCTATCGAACGTCCGAGCACTGGCCCCTGGCGCGGGACAAGGTGCGCTTCGTGGGCGAACCGGTGGCCATGGCGATCGGGCGCAATCGTGCCGAGGCCGAGGATCTGCTGGAAGAGATCGACCTGCGGCTGGAAGCCCTGCCGCCGGTGATCACCCCCGCCGTATCCATGGCCGAGGACGCCACCCTGGTCCACGACCAGTGGCAGGACAATATGTTTTTGCAGCTGTCGGTGGGGCAGGACCCGGCCGACGCGCGGAACAACGCGGAGGTGGTGATCACCCGGGAGTACCGCACCGCCCGCCAGGTGATGAACCCCATGGAAGGCAAGGGCGTGGTGGCCTGGTGGGATTACCGCGACGGCCAGCTGGTGGTGACCACTTCCACCCAGGTGCCCCACGTGATCCGTAATGGCCTGGCCCGGTGCCTGGGCATCGACGAGGCGCTGATTCGGGTGATCGCCCCGGAAGTGGGCGGCGGCTTTGGCTACAAGTGCGTGCTGCAGCCCGAGGAAATCGCGGTGGCCTGGCTGGCCTGGACCCGCCGCAAACCGTTCCGCTGGCTGGAGGATCGCCGCGAACATCTGACCGCGGGCGCCAACACCCGCGAACACCATTATTCGCTCACCGCCTACGCGGACAAGCGCGGGCGGCTGTTGGGCATGGACGCGGAAGTGACCGTGGACGTGGGCGCCTATTCCGTGTGGCCGTTCACCGCCGGGCTGGAAGCGGCTCAGGCCGGTGGCAATCTGCCCGGCCCCTATGATTTCCGCGAGTACCGCTGCCAGGTGAACGCGCCGGCCACCAACAAGCCGCCGTTCACCCCCTACCGTGGGGTGGCCCGCCCCGGGGTGTGTTTCGCCATGGAGCTGACCATCGACGCCATTGCCCGGGAAGTGGGCCGCGAGCCCTGGGAAGTGCGCATGGAGAATCTGGTGCCGGCGGACGCCATGCCCTATGTGAACGTCACCAACAAACATTACGACAGCGGCGATTACCCGGGCTCGCTGATGATCGCCAAGGACGAGATTCGCTTTGACGAAATCCGTGAGCGGCAGAAAACCCCGGAACCGGACGGCCGGCTGATCGGCGTGGGCTTCGCCACCTACACCGAGCAATCCGCCCACGGCAGCAAGGTGTTCGCCCAATGGGGCCTGGCGTTGATCCCGGGCTACGACGAAGCGCGCATGAAGCTGACCCCGGACGGCGGCGTGGAGGTGCGAGTGGGCATCCAGAGCATCGGCCAGGGCTTGCAGACCACCCTGGCCCAGGTGGCCTCGGAGATTCTTTCCATTCCGGTGGACCGCATCCGGGTGCTGATGGGCGACACCGGCACCACCCCCTATTCCTACGGCGCCTTCGCGTCACGGGGCATCGTCATGGCCGGCGGCGCGGTGTCGCGGGCCGCCGAGGCGCTGTCCGAGCGCATTCGTATTGTCGCCGCCCGGCCTCTGGGGTGCGCCCCGGAACAGGTGCGGTTGCAGGACGACCGGGTCCAGGGGCCCGACGGCAACAGCCTGAGTTTCGCCGAGGTGGGACGGATCTGGTATCTGCGCCCGGATGAGCTGCCCGAGGGGGACCGCCACGGTGGCCTGGAGGTCACCGAAGCCTACCGGCCGAAGACCGACCAGGGGGTGTTTTCCTACGCCTCCCACGCGGTGGTGGTGGCGGTGGACCCGGACACCGGCAAGGTGGAACTGCTCGACTACGTGATCGTCGAGGACGCCGGCACGGTGGTGAACCCGATGATCGTGGAAGGCCAGACCATCGGCGGCGCGGTGCAGGGCATCGGCTCCGCGTTGTTCGAGGAGGTGACCTACGACGACCAGGGCCAGCCGCTCAGTTCCACCCTGGCGGACTATCATCTGCCCGGCGCGGCGGAAGCGCCGCACATCCGCATCCAGCACACCGAGAGCCCGTCGCCGCATACCGCCCACGGCATCAAAGGGGTGGGCGAGGGCGGTGCCATCGCCCCCGGTGGCGCCATCGTCAATGCCATCAACGATGCTCTGGCCGGCCTCGGCGTGGAGCTCAACCAGATTCCAGCCACGCCGGAGCGCATTCTGAAGGCCGTTCTCAGCGCCCGCGCCGCTAAGGAGAAGGCGTCATGAAACCCGTGAAGTTTGATTATCTGCCGGCCCGGGACGGCGCCGAGGCGGTGCGGCTGCTCACCGAACACGGCGACGAGGCCAAGTGCATCGCCGGCGGCCAGTCCCTGGGGCCGATGCTCAACCTGCGCCTGGCGCGGCCGGCGGTGCTGGTGGACCTGCACCGCGCCGAGGACCTGACCGGCGTGGAGGAAAGCCGCGATGCCATCGTCTATGGCGGCGCCGTGCGGCACGCGGATTTCGAGGACGGCCGGGTGGCCGACGCCGCCCGGGGCATGCTGCCGTTCGTGGCCTCGCGCATCGCCTACCGGGCGGTGCGTAACCGGGGCACCCTGGGCGGCAGCCTGTCCCACGCGGACCCGGCCGCCGACTGGGTGTGCGTGATGACCGGCCTGGGCGCCACCTACCTGCTGCGCGGCAAGAAAGGCGTGCGCGAAGTGGCCGCCGAGGACTTTATCCAGGCCGCCTTCATGACCGCGCTGGGCGCCAATGAAATCCTGGCCGGCGTGCGCGTGCCCCGGCTCAGCGAAAGCGCCCGCTGGGGCTACTACAAGTTCTGCAAGAAAGTGGGCGAATTCTCCCAGGCCACCGGGGTGGTGGTGGTGGACCCGGAGCGGGGTTACAGCCGGGTGCTGGTGGGTGCCCTGGACAGCCCGCCGGTGCCCCTGGAACCGGTGGCGGAAGCCCTGGCCGAGGACGGCCCGGACGGCGCCCTGGCGGTGCTGGACGCGGCGGTGGACACGGCGTTGGGCGATTACCCGGAGGTTAATCGCCAGTTGTACAAGGTCGCGGTGCGGCGGGCACTGGCACAGATTGGAGCTACTCGATGACCAGCAAACCGTCTCTTTCTGAACTGACCCTGGACGTTAATGGCGAGGCCGTGCACGGCCGGGTGGAAGGGCGTACCAGCCTAGCCGATTTCCTGCGCGAGGACCTGGACCTGACCGGCACCCACCTGGGGTGCGAACACGGCGTCTGCGGCGCCTGCACGGTGGAGCTGGATGGCCAGCCGGTGCGCGCCTGTATCACCCTGGCGCGGGCCTGTGAGGGGCGCGCCGTGCGCACCATCGAAGGCGGCGACGACGATCCGCTGATGGCGGCGCTGCAGGACGCGTTCATGCAGTTCCATGGCCTGCAGTGCGGCTTTTGCACCCCGGGCATGTTGATGGCCTGCCGCGACATCATCCTGCGTCACGACAGCCTCAGCGATGACCAGATTCGCATCGCCCTGGGCGGTAACCTGTGCCGCTGTACCGGTTACGTGGGCATCGTCAACGCGGTGCGCTCGGTGTTCGAGCGCCGCGCCGAGTTGCTGGCCGCCGGCGAGCCGCTGGCCAAGCCGCCCACCCAACCGGACTGGGCCGGCCAGCCGCTGACCCGGTTCAAGCGCACCGGCGGCCAGATGCAGGCGGTGGAAGCCACGCCCATGGAAGAAGGGGCCGGCGACGACCAGACCCTGCGCGAAACCATCACCGTGCAAAAGCCCGCCGACGAAGTCTGGGCCTTTCTCAGCGATGTGGAGCGGGTGGTGCCCTGCGTGCCCGGCGCCCGGCTGCTGTCGGTGAACGGCAACGAACTGGAAGTGGAGATGGAAATCTCCCTGGGCGCGATCCGCGCCCGCTTCAAGGGCAATGGCCGCTACCAGTTCGATGACCAGGCCCGCACCGGCCGCATGGAAGGTGAGGGTCGTGACGCCCGCAGCGGTTCCAGCGCCGCCGGCGGCCTGGACTTCGCGGTGATCGCCGACCCGGCCGGCGACCGTTGCCGCATCGAGTTCGTGGCTTCCTACAGCGTCACCGGGCCGCTGTCCCAGTTCAGCCGGGGCGGCTTGGTGAAGAGCTTCGTTGGCGCCATGGCGAAGATGTTCGCCGACAACGTGCAGAGCGTGCTGTCCGGCGGCCAGGTCTCCGACAAGGGCAACCGGCTCAGCGTGGTGCAACTGACACTGAATGTGATCAAGTCCTGGTTCCGAGCCCTGTTCCGCCAGTAGCGGCCCCTTGAAAGGGGAAGGTATCAGGCCGGGGAGACCGCGATCAGGGTCAGATGCAGCGTTTTGCCTTTGCTCGGCCATTCGATGGTGGCGCCCACGCTGAGGCCAAGCAGGGCGGCGCCCACCGGGCTGAGGATCGACAGGCGATCTTCCCCGCCGCTCACTTCCGAGGGCAGGCACAGCACCAGCTCATGGGTCTTGCCGCTGTCTTCCTGCAGGAAGCGGGCGCGGCTGTTCAGGCGCACCACATCCTCGGGCATGGCGTCCGGTTCCAGGAAGTGGGCCCGGTCCAGTTCGTCGTAAAGGTGGTCCACCACTTCCTGGTCGCCCTGGTGCTTTTCCAGCAGGGCATACAGGCGTTCGCGGTCGAGAGTGGAAACAGTAATCGGGGGCAGGGCGGTCATCGCGCGCTCCTCGTCGTTCGGTATCAGGGGATGGGTCGATTCGGGGTCCGGCGCGCCGGACCCCC
>CENV01009036.1_pt1 | contig 31651 bp, 36 predicted proteins | sample 530231 | NCBI WGS metagenome assembly CENV01 (sample SAMEA2619815, study PRJEB7988) | marine metagenome | biome: marine biome (ENVO:00000447); feature: surface water layer (ENVO:00002042); material: "saline water (ENVO:00002010), including plankton (ENVO:xxxxxxxx)" | depth 5 m
GTGTTCACTCTCTTGTCTAATCCACGGTTTTCGTAATCACCAGCTAACATACGTAGTCCTTGCAGGTCTGGTAATGTTGGCGCAATAATTTTTGTAGGCACAAGAAAACCAAGTTCTGTCAGCTCTTTTATGTTACTGCACTCAACCATCTCTGTGTAAATAGATCCAAGTCCTTTACCGTCATTGCGACATGGTGTCGCTGTCAAACCTATAAACATAGCGTTAGGATAAAGATCCATAAGATCTTGAAATGACTTGCTGGCACTTCTGTGTGCCTCGTCAAGTATAATTAGTGTAGCCTCTGGTTTAATAAAATCTTCTTTTTTACTCCGTATTGTAAATGTTTGTATGCTCGCAACTTGTGTTTTTGCTCTCGGTGTTGCTGATTTGCCTGCCATAATTACGCCATGATTGACATCAAAATCGTGTAGCTTTTTACTGCACTGCATAATCAACTCTCGTCTATGCGCGACAAACAAACACTTGTGTCCTTTTTCTAACGCTACTTGTATCAGCGCACTAGCTATCACAGTTTTACCACTGCCAGTTGGTGCTACTAATAATATTTTTTTGTGTTTCCAGCCTTTATCGGCCACATCACTCATTGCTTTTAGTTGGTATTCTCTTAGCCTCATATCTACTCCATATATCGTTTAGTTGGAACAGGACTTCACGTATATCTTCTGGTGGATCACACGCGTTTGCAAATGCAATAGCCTCGTTCCTTGCATACTCTAGTGTTTCGCCACGTAATCTCATAGAGATTAACATTCTAACTAGTGTTTCGTGTCTGTTGCCTTTTGACGCTCCGTTTATGATACCGTTGCGCTTGTAAGTTGTAGTTCTCGGTAACATTCTACCGATAATCATTTTACTTTTTGGACGTTCTAATTTTAGTTTATCACGTATTTCATCTGTATGGTATGGTTTGTTTGTATTATATTCCTCTACAATTTTTATAGGATATGGTTTGTGTTTGTTGTGATAGAAACCAGCTACCCTCATAACTCTTGGCAAGTCTTTGACGACTGGATCGCTGTTAAATTTTAATGCTAACGCCTCTTGATACAGTACAAAACTTTGCAATGGCATGTCATCAACTAACCAGTAACAATGATATTTATCTGGAGATGTATTGACAATCAAATTTGGCTGTAACTCAAACCTTGTAGGCAATGGCGTACCGTCTAAATCTATAAACACTGCACGTACAGACTTTATATTCTTTGTCGTTCTGCCATGCAGATCTGTACGGTTTACTGTAAAGAATACACCAGCACCTTTTTTGTTTAGCTCCTGCAACTTGTCAACATGCTCGTCAATCGTGCCATGCAGTTGCTTTATCAATCTTTTGTCTAATCCTTTATCGCCAAAAGTCTGGAAACTATGATGTGTGCCAAAACTATTTAAAAACCTAGCGTATTGTTTAATCTGATCTGTCATCACCCCACCTTACTTCTGCGCCTTTTTTACCTGCTCTTTGTTTCTTCAATCTGTTTTGTGTTTGTCGCTCACGTTCTTCTTCTGCTTGTACACAGCGTATGTAACCATCTTCTACGTAAAACAAATGTGCCATCTTGGGCCATGCACGTTTCATAACACCGCTGGTTGTGTTGCAGATCTTTGCTAATACTTTGTTGTCGTGTGGAAGTTTGTAGACACGCCAGCAGTGGCAATACAATAGTATGTATATACCTTGCTCGTCTAATGACATGTTTAGTCTATTTGTGTCGCTGATCCAATCGTTCGCGTAAAATTGAAACGCTGGCGATTGCTCGTCATTGTATCTTTTTCTCATATCTTAACCTCGATTAACGATTTTAATCATCAGTTAACCAATGTCAAGCGTTTTATGTATTATATGTATTACTATCTTGTTAGTAGTTGCAGGTGCAGTTGAAGAGCTATACTTTGCTATTGTCAAAATCATGTCAAAGTCATAGCAGATCGATAGCAGTGCCATACACATAAGTCATTGTAATCATTGAATAAAAATTATTTTGTTGACTTTTGTTAACCTTTCGTAGTAAAATATACATGCTACTAATTTTGGTAGCGTGTAAAAATGGAGGGCCACATGCCTAGATCATATCTAGGTTATGTTAACCACCAATTTACATCTTGTGCTTGGAAACAAGCATCCCATTTGGATGCTGTTACTGAAGCTGTACGCTGGTTTGTCAACAATTTCTCAACAGCTTTTGAGAATGAAAGTTGGCCACCAGTTGTCAAAGACGTACAATTACAAGTAAGAGTTATTGTACTAGATGACAGCGACATTGACACTATCCATTTTAGGACTACTCATACAGAAGTCCGTAAAGATCTGGGTAACGGATCTAAACTGTGTCAAGATATAGAAAGACATGGATCTACGCACTACTTAGTAGATATACCTAAAATGGGAAGATGTAAAAAGGCTAACTACAACGCGCCTTGTTATACTGCAAAGTTAAAGGTCGCGTGCAAGAAGGCGATGAGTACTGCAGAGGTTGTTAAACCAAAGGACAGCTGGAGTACTATTCGCAAAGACGAGTTAGTAGGTTAACATAACCCCAAGCATGGAGGGAGGTTTCGGCTTCCCTCTATGTGTTTATTGACAATGCCTCAATTAGATCTGGCCTCATATACTCCAAGTCATAATCGCCCAAGTGTGCAATCTGATAAGCTCTTAATGGTGGTATAACTTCCCACTTAGAAACAGCAGGGTGGCTGATGTTCAAGATCCTAGCTAAATTTCTCCCACCATATTTTGACACAATCTCTATCTTGCGCTCTTTAGCCAGTTCGTATAATTCACTCATAATGTTACCTCATGTTAATAAAAACATATTATAAAATAACTTAATTAAAGTCAACTATTCTATTGACTTAACGTTAATAATCATCATAATAATCCACATAATAGTAAATATAAAAAAAGGATAAAACAATGAATATTATAGCTACAACTAACGAACAACAATCAACATTTCCACAAGTGCCAACTGGCGTGCATAAGGCGAGGTGTGTAAACGTCATAGATCTTGGAACACAAGAGAATAACTATGATGGCAATGTTACATACAAAAGGCAGTGCATGATTATCTGGGAAGTGCCAGCACATAAAAATGATATGAACGGAGAGCCGCTTACACTAAGCAAGTTTTACACATTATCATTACACGAGAAGTCTAATCTTGGTGCAGACTTATCTGCATGGAGGGGCAGGGCATTTACAGAAACAGAAAAAAAAGGATTTGATATCACTAAGCTGTTAGGCGTGCCATGCTACCTCAATGTTATGGAGGGTAAAAACGGTAGGCCAAGAGTTGCCTCTATTATGCCTTTGCCAAAAGAAGAAGCTATGGATGACCAGCACCACGACAGCATAATGTTTTCTATAGACGATTATCAAAAAGGTGATCGTGATAGTTTTAATCAGCTATCAGAGGGTATAAGAAACATTATACTTAGGAGCAAAGAACTTTCTGGCTCGCATGATTTCGGAGATAGTAATAATGGCACAGACTTGCCAGACTTTACAGATTCTGATCGCGTACCGTTTTAGTAAGGAGTTGGGAGTATGGAACTTACTAATACACAAAAGCTGCCACAAGCAATTGTACGCGCAGTAGCTAACGATCCTTACGACTCACAAGGTAGCGACATATCTGCTACAAGATTGCTGAAACCACCACGTATAAGAGTGTTGGAACAAAGGTTTTGGGAAGTCTTGCAAGAGGATGTGTCTGATCGGATATGGAGTTTGCTGGGACAGTCTGTCCATCACATCATTGAACGTGCTTCTGAAAACACAGAGGACATAACAGAACGTAGGGTGTTTGTTAATAACGAGATAACAAATGGTTGGAAACTATCTGGCACATTTGATTACTTGTCAAAAGATGGACAACTTATTGACTTTAAAGTTACCTCTGCATGGTCTGCTATGGATGCGCTAACCACTGGTAAAACAGAATGGGAGGCGCAACTAAACATATTAGACTGGCTAATCAGAAACACAGATGACAAGATTAAAATCAAAGTAAAGTCATTACAGATCATGGCTATATTACGTGATTGGAGTAAGTTAAAGTCAATGACTTCTGAAAACTATCCAAAGCAACAAAGTGTTATGATACCTATAAAACGTTGGAAACCAGAAGAGCAAGACGCTTACATCAAAGAACGTATACGTTTACATCAACGAGCAGAGAGCCAAGAAGAGCCACCTATTTGTACTCCAAAAGAACGTTGGCGTAAAGACGATCAGTATGCTGTAATGAAAGATGGCAGGAAGTCAGCCGTTAGATTGTTGCCTACATTAGAAGAGGCTAAAGAATACATGGCCAACAATAATATGACAGAGGGCAAAGGATGTTTGATTGTGCTACGTAAAGGCGAGGACACTCGTTGCGCTCACTATTGTGCAGTCAACAAGTTTTGTTCACATTGGAATAACACGGAGTTTTAATGACAGATTTTAAACTTACAAAAGATCCGCTGGTAGCGTCAATAATACAACGCGCAAACGACAGAGCAAACAACGGTATGGTTACATACGGTGATACTATGAAAGATGCTACCAAACGTACAACACATTGGATAGTAGATATCCAAGAAGAATTGTGGGATGCAATAGTTTATCTTGAAAAACTAAAAGATTTAATTAAGTATGATCCTGATCTTTAGGTAAAAAAGTCAACACAAAGGCATTGCAGTTGGGGCATGATAAGTTTGTTTCCATAACATACTCTTCATCCTCTTCTTCAAGGTCGTGGTCGCCTCCCCAGATAAGATCGTTAGCGCAATACCAACACTTCATTTTCTTTTCTTTGCAGTTTTTGCAGCTCTTCTAAAGTTAGCCTCTGTTGGAGCGCCTTTAGCACCTTTTTTTCTCATACGTTCGCCACTACCTGCCGCTATTCTTTTACGCTTGGCATGTATGTTAGCGTATAGTCCTCTTTTAGCCATTACTTTTTCTTCGATTTCATAATTGCTTTTTTAAGTGCTGGTGGTAATGTCTTTTGTTTTTTAGTCATACCGTTCTTTTTTGCTGGCCTACCTCTTTTTGAGCCATAAGTTCCTTTACCCATAGGCATGTTAACTGTCCTCCTTGTTATTAGTTACGAACAGTGTTATTATAACATAAATTGCGAGGAGGGCAATATGAATAGATGCGTGCTAGTAATTTCAGATTTGCATATTCCTTACCATCATAAGGATAGCTTTGATTTTTTACGAGAAATAAAAAAACAATTTAAACCAGATTTTGTAGTCAATATAGGAGATTTGCTTGATTTTCATGCAATAAGTTTCCATGAACACAATCCAGATCTACCGTCTATAGGAGATGAGCTTACAATATCTAAAAATTATATTAAAGAATTAGAATCAATATTCCCAAATGTAACAGAAGTCCACAGTAACCATAGCTCTTTAGTTTATAGGAGAGCTATCAAATATGGTATGTCAGCACAGTTCTTGCGACCATACGGTGAGTTTCTTGGCACAAAAAAATGGCAGTGGGTAGACGATTTGAAATTACAAATGTGTAATGGTAAGAGTGTATACTTTACACATGGAAAATCAGCAGATGTGTTGAAAGTATCACAGACTATGGGCATGTGTTGTGTGCAAGGACATTATCATACAAAATTTAGTATCGGATACTGGGCCAACCCAGATGATTTGTACTGGGGTATGCAAGTTGGTTGCCTAATCAATCAAAAATCTATGGCATTTAGTTATGCTAAAAATTTTTCCACAAGATTTGTATTAGGATGTGGCATAATCATAGAAGGTATGCCAAGATTATTGCCTATGGTACTAAATGAAGATGGCGACTGGATAAAAACTATAGTTTAACCATTTAACACAAATTCATTAGGCTCAATAAATAATATAGGAATGTGATTTGCTTTTGCAAAATCTATTTCCGCTAGTACACCAGTGCTAACATCCCAATCATCTAACATTAATACATACATTTCTTTACAATGTTGCAAATAAGCACAGTCGTATTTCATCCACTGTCTAGTGGTTAGATCTATTCTGCCATATTTTTGTATTGTGTGATGTAATGTAACAGGACTGTAAATGTTAATGCCTTGTTTAAATAATAACCATGCCTGTCTAGTTATCATACCGTATCTTTGCATCCTGTCGTATTCAGTGCTAATGCCACCTAAACTGTATGGTGCTGCCAGATAACTAATATCTACCATTTTACTTTGTTGGCCCAGAAAGCAGCCGACATTTTACCTTTTGCTATATTTTTTGCATGACGTGCTTTAAATGACTTTGCTCTTGGTGTCATAGTCTTATCGCCTGTCTTGCCTTGTTGTCCAAAACGTATTGTTTTTACTTTGTCGCCTTGTTTAGCAACAACCACATGTGATTTTTTTGGGTGGTTAGGTGTCCTTTTTGGTTTATTGTAACCACTGACACCTGCTCTTGCTAGTCTTGGATCTTTCTTGGCCATTTTACTACGCTAAAAATAGAATTAGTCCTAGAACAGCCAGAGCAACCCACACAGCGCGTTTGTATTTTTTGTAACCACAAGCACATTTATCGTACCAAACGTGGCTGTATGGCAATTTATGGGCGATTTCTTTTAGTTTTTCTAACATTTTTTCTCCTATCTCATCATTGGATTGCTGTTTTCTAATTTCATCTCTTCTATTTGTGTTTGCATTAAGTCTATTTTAGTTTGTAATATACCTAAATTGTTTGCAGACACATTTATGTCATTTTGTAATTCTGTAATACGATCTGTAACAGCTACATAATTGTCGTTAATCTTGTTGTTTGTATCAGTTAGATCTACTGTTTCATTTATAACATATTGCCTTGATTCAAGATCTGCTACCTTTTCTTCTAGCGTAGCTATACTACCTAGTAGCTGACCATAAGTAGTAAACCCAGCACCGATAGCACCGACTACCCCAATAAGACTCACAATGCCAGCAAGGTTATTTTTTAGTTTTTCCATTGCATACTTTCTAATTTTTGTATTAATTCTTGTTGCCGCTCTAAATTCCCTACAATTAAATTATTATGCACAGTTACTGGATCATTAGCGACATAGCTAATATTACCATATATTTGTCTGTCGTCAAAGATTGTAATTTGATCTGGATAAATATTTATTGGTGCATAAAAATTAGCGTCTTGCATTATAGGTTGCTCCTGTAACATAATACTAAGTGTAACTTTGTCTACCTCTATCGCTTGTGCAAATACTGTTTTGCCTATCATTATATCACCCTGCTCTGGGCCACCTGCGTCTATCTCTTCTGGCTCTTCTTGCATGGTAGGCTCTTCGCTAATCTCCTCTGGCTCATCATCAACTATTTCTTCTGGTAGATCCTCAATAACTTCTTCCATAATTTCTTCTGGCATATCTTCTATAATCTCTTCTTCCATAATTTCTTCTGGCATTTCCTCTATGATTTCTTCTGGTAGCTCTTCTATCTCTGGCTCGTAGTATTCTATTTCTTCAAACAACTCATATATTTCTGGCTCATACATTAAAAACTCTTGAATAAAAGGATCTGGCTCTTCTATAAAAAACAAGTCTTGTTCTTCAAATATGTCTACGTATTCTTCTTCAAACTCTTGCAGCCAGTCCTCAACGTCTTGTGTTGTTGTAATATCCACGGTGTATGGATCGTAATGTACAACGAGGGAGGGATCTTTGACGTCTGCCGCATAATGGTAGTTAGGGCGACTAGGTACGCTAAAGCTGAAACGAGTAGTAATATCATAATCATCTGCCACATCTGTTATATAAATTGTATTACTTGGAGATGCTTCATAGCCACAGCCATTCCAACTATTACACGTCCCAGATATAGTTATGGTATTAGTATACTCCACGCCATTACTATCGGTGATTTCTTGTGTCATGTCAACTGATTGAGGAAAGCTATTCCATATCCAGATATCAGCAGTAAACTCGCTGGCTGTTACGCCCTGTATATCTATAGAATCCATGTGGTCAGACAAAGTAATAGTCTGCTCACGATATTCGTTGTGTACACCAGCTAGTATAGTAGGGCCATGATAGTGATCGTTAGTACCAGTCCAATCCTGTTGAAAGTTATTGGATAGTAAGTTACCTGTTGAGTCTGCACTCGTCTTTGCACTTGCAAGTACTACCGCAGATAAGATAAGGAATAAGTATACCAAGCATTTCATCTGCCAGTATCATACATAACTTGTTCAGCTTGTATCTTCTCTTTTGTTTCCATTCTTTCTTTGTACTCTTTGTAGTCTGGTCTTAGCAGATCGTATTTAGACCATAATCTAGTCGCGTCAGCGCCAATTTGTCCCTCAAATGGACACGGTGTTCCAGCCGCTTCCATTGCACTAAATACTCTAGGATCTTGACAAAGTATTGCTATGCCTGCAACTTTCATCTGATGCACAGTCGCTAACTCTCTTGCTAGTTTGATACGCTCACACGTTTCGTCAGTATGATTACCACTAGAACTTAATCCAATAAAAGAACTTTGTACTCCTAATGAATGTCCTAAGTTACATACGTCAATACCCGATACAGCAGGACTAGACGTAGCTGTCGGTGGAAAACTCTTGATATTGCTGGTGTTGTTGGTGGTGCTGGTGCTAGTAGTATTGGAGCTACTGCCAGACTCATACGTTGTAGAACTTGTCGAATCGTAGCCTCCCGAAATAATCGTATTATCTCCAGAAACATTTGTGTTCTCGTTTGCCTCTGTAGGTACAATTATAATAACAAGTATCCATACAATTATTATTGCCCAAGCTATCCAAGACAAGATCCTATCTAGCTTTGACTGTTTCATTACTTTTTCCATTTACTCAATGTGGATACACCGAATGATCCAGCTACTATTGTGAGAACTATATACCAAAATTCTGTAGGTGCATTACCTAATAACTCCCATCCTACTACCATGTGTGGCTGTGTGTATGGGACAAAATGAGCTATTAATATTCCAGAAAACACAATAGTCAATAGCTCGTCCTTCCACGATTTCGCACTAGCCTTAACTTGTGCTTTCATTACAGATTGTTGGGCCTTTGCTACTGCTTCTTCTTTTTTTATCTGTGCAAAATCTGTTTGTGCAATAGCTTGTATCTCAGCTTCTCGTACCATCTTCTTCTTCTCGATAGCATGACTTGCCGCCCCTATAACTTTATCAGCTACAAGTTTTGTTATTGGATTAGAAAGTAAACCTAAGAATGGTAACATATTATCCTCCGTTAAATATTCTCATAAGACCAACGACAACAGCAACACAGCTACCTAACCAAAAAACTACTTTCAGTCCTGATAAAGCGCCGCGCCCATATGACATCTCTAACTTTAGTTTCATAATATCGTTGCTGTTTTTTTCTACGTCTTTATGTATATGCTCTAGCTTTTCCGCTAGGTGCTTCATTGTTATTTTAGCGTCTGCCATTAGCTAATCTCTCTGTGGTCTGTAAGCAAGACGTTTGTTCCATCTAATGATACTAATCTTGTGTAAGTCGTTGTAGACGGATCTGCTCCATCACCAAAATTTGAAGGCTTACCACTTGTTGCAGATGGAAAGTTTACACCATAATTGCCTTGTATATTATGTATTCGTGTTATGGCATTAGCAGCATCACCTGCGTCATATTCATTGTAATAAAAATGTTTGCCATTTGGTGTTAGCCTTACATTGTAGATATTTGTTGCACCACCATCTGCTAAATCATAAAGTTGTCTACCAACGTATGTCAGAGATTCTGTAGATAAATCCCATGGTGTTTTTAAGAAAAATTTATGTACTGCAAATCTTGCGGCACTCGTATCAACTCCCTCCTCAACAACTACTACTGTAGTGCCGTCAGCAGATATATCGCCACCTATTTCGCCCGTTCTGTTTGTATAACCTCTTGTCGAGTCTAAGCCAAAGTCTGCACTAGACATTAATGTGATGGTAGAATCAATATCATAAGCTGTAGAAAATTTAACTATAAATGCACCTTTGGCATTTGCGTATGAGCTATGATCTTGGTGTCGCATGTTTTGCAAGTATGCAAGTGTACCATCATCATTAAATCTAATATTTACAAAATAAGCATCTGCACTTGCTGCCAAACTTAATGGTGTATCCATGACAATGCTGTGAGTTGCACTATTAGAAACAGTGCTAATATCATAATTTGTTGTAAGGGCAAACTCAAAAAGATCGTTACCTCTTGCTGCAATTAATTTACTACCATCACCATTAAATGTAAGTCCATGTATTCTTGTACTGTCAGAGTATCCAGCTGGAGATACCTTACTATCATAAGATGCTGTGCTAACATCATAAGCAGTAGATAAAGAATATTGATGTATTGAGTAATCACCGTCCTCGCCTGCCAAATAAAATTTTGTACCATCTGAATTGAAGAAACTACCTTTAATTCGTTCAGTACCTTTTTGCCCAGAAAAATTTTCTGTCGCATCTGCTGAAAATTGTGATAATAAATCGAATGGTTTACCTACATTTTTTAAATACAACTCTATTTCTCCTCCACTTGGCACATTAGAAAAACTGTAAGTAGTATCGCCAGATAAAGTATGGCTAAAAGCTGTAGCACTAGACCAGTCTATTGTAGGTGTTGTACCAGATAATGCTGATCCTAAACTAAATCCACCACCACTAGGCGCTTCTGCCCATGTCAATCCACCTGTATTACCAGACTGCGCTGTCAACATGTAACCATTTACAGGTGAGTTACTTACTTGCAGTTTTGCCTCGTTTATTGCTTCGTTTGCAATCTTAGCTTGTGTAACATTTAAATCTGCAATATGCGCTGTATCTATAGATCCGTCTGTGTAATGCTCACTGTTTATAGCATCATCAGCAATCTTTGCCCCTGTTATTGCGTCATTTGCAATAGTCAACGCACCAGTATCAGCTAGTGTAGCATCACCGCTAATAACGTTGTCAATGTATTTTGATGTTCCTGTATCATACAATAGCAATGATCCGTCTGCTGGACTTGTAATGTTTGTATCTGATAAATCACTTACAGAAGGAGTTGCTGTTATTGCTACCCAAGCACTACCTGTGTAGTATTTTAGAGCATCACTAGATGAGTTAAAATATAATGCTCCTGCAGCTAGTGCATCACCATCATTATCTACACTTGGATCGCTTGACTTTGCTCCTAGATATACATCATCAAAACTGTCCAATGATGCAGCAGCAGCTGTTGCACTACTAGCGGCAGCAGTAGCACTACTGGCAGCATTACTAGCAGATGTAGAGGCGTTTGATGCTTGTGTTGTTGCTGTGTCTTTGTGGCCAGACGCTGTTGACGCAGACGAGGCAGCTGCTGTAGCAGAACTTGCTGCGGCTGTTGCTGATGTAGCTGCTGCGTTTTGACTTGTTGTAGCACTAGCAGCATCTACTAATAAATCCCACTTCCCACTATCTGTGTTTGTTGTAAGAGGTTGTGATCCAGATGATGTGTGTGCTGTCTTTGCTATAAATATATTATTAGTGCTTGTGTCTTTTACTATATCTCTGACAGCGTATGTCGTTGATGCTGCCCAGTTACCTTTAAATGTCCCTATCTCTTGTGTAACTGCTAACTCACCACTACTGTCAAACGCTAATAGTTTGTTTGCTCTATCAGTTGCAGAGGTAGTAAAGTCTGTAGAAGTCATAGTGTTTGTGCGTGAAATTTTTAGTGATCTGTCAACTTGTTCCTGCAACTCTTGTGCTAGTATGATAGATCTGTCAAAAGCAGTTTCTACTGTTTCTGCTGTAAATGGATCGTTTTCTACAAGATCAACAGTTTGTGTTTGTGTAGTGGCTCTTCTGATAACAACTGTTACACCAGATGCAGGTGCAGATCCAAATGTTACATTGCCACCAGTTGCTGATCCTACACCTGATACAGTGTAGTGTGTTGTTATTTCTTGTACTGTTTCTGTTCCTGTAGACGATCTAAGAATTACTTGCAAATCGCCTTGTGCAAGTATTTTAAACTGGTACGCAAATACCGTTGTACTTCCGTTGCCAGAGTAACTGTTTTTAGCTATGGTAGTTGTTATGGTCATATCGCCTCCTATTATACACCATTCGTATTATTTTAGTAGCATTTAATTTTCAAAATATTCTTGTAACCTTCTTGCCTTATCTGGATCTGCTGCATGTTCTTCAATGTATATGTGCCACAAATTTTCTCGTACTTTTTTATCTGTTTCAGTTACTATATCAAAAACAAAATCTGGTAATTCTGCTTCTGATATTAGCTCTCTCAGTATTCCTTTGTTGTTTGCTAAATCTGGGTTTTTAATGTACAATGCTTGGTTTTCTTTATCTGTTATTTTGTCAGATTCTCCAAGTATTATTTTTTTAATTGCTCTTTGTGCATACAAGTCTACATCATTTCTAAACTCGTCAGCTATTATTTTCATTTCTCTAATATCATCTGCTATTGGATAATCACCTACTCTTATAAATTTACCTAACGATTGACCAACTGGATAATTTAATAGTTCTTCTAGTTCTGTTAGTATCTCATCTTCGTTATTTGTTTCTAGTCTATACAAAGTTGATGGGCCATAGTTATTATAGAAATATCTTAAAATCTCAATATTTTTTTCTCGCCCACCTCTTCTCATAACATTCTGGTCTATTGCAACGCTGTTTGAATATTCATCATACACATTATTTCCTGATAAAAATTGTACTAAATCTTGAGTACCAGTTATTATTGGATTAAATGTTGGAAATGTTTCATTAACCAAACCATCAATAATTCTTGATCCTACAGATCCTCTTTCTGGTGTACCTGCTATTGCGTCTGCTGTTTGATTTAATAAACCATTGAATAACCTACCAGTTGGATCTAATGGTATTCTTAAATAAACTAATTTTCCATACTCTACGTTTGAGTTTTCTTTATCTGTAAAATCAGCTATAGGTATATTTATAAAATTATCTTGGTCATATTGACTTATGCTTTTAGAGTATGCGTATATTGCTGCACCGAACAATCCAAATCTAGCTGCAATTTCTAATAATTTTGGCCCCATTATTATTGATTGTTTAAACATCCAGTTCATAGGATTTGCTCTAAATGATCTGTAATCGCCTTCCCAACCTCTTAGTATTGCGTTAAAAAAAGTAAAAATGCCATTTGCTAATACTGCTTTTTTACCTTTTACAGCTAAATGTGGGCCACCTCCTCTTTGTCTTATAATTTGCTTTACCTCTTCTTTGGTGTAAGTTATTTTACCCTCTTTTTGTAAATCTTTCATCAAGTCATACGCTGCTATTTTGGTAAGTCTTTCTGCTGTCCAAGCAACATCTGAAACTCTTTTTAAAAATGTGCTTATGTTATTTTGTGTTTTAATAAATTCTTTATCATCCATCTTTTGTAGAAAAGTTTCTAAATCGTACTGTTCGTCAGTCAGATCACCTCTTTTGCGTGCTTCGTCTAATCTTTTAAGACCAGCTTGCCCCCTGTATCCATCTGCGTTAGAAATTAAAAATCCTTGCGTCATCATATCTCTTGTAACGTCATCATAGTGTCCTTTAGCCAACCTGTAAGCTCTAGGCATGTTCTTCAACATGTATTTTAGAAAACCGTGTTTACCTAATAATTTTATTTCTGGTATGTTTTTATATGTTCTTTGTATGTCTTGCAGTGTTTGCGTTACCCAAAATGTAGGATTTATTTCTGTCCAAATATATCTGTATATTGCCATACTTCCGCCTAGTCCAAATTCAATTTCATTTATAGCTCTGTACGGATCTCTATCTATAGCTGCTTTTGCATACTCATTAATTCTAGCGTATTGGACTTTCCCTCTTTCTCTCCAAGAAATTATTTCTGTGCCTCTTTGTAATTCTCTAGGTACGTCTATTGGTTTTCCGTTTTTGTCTTTTTTTAGTCTTGTTATTATTCTATCTTTCCACTCTGGTAATCCTTTTTTTGCCATCATTGGACTATCTAATTGCTCTAGTGCAGTTTTGTTTCCTTCCAATGCTCTAATAGTTTTTACAACAGCAGAGTTTCTTATTAACATTCCTATTAACATTAAATCTTTTTCCATAGTAGCGTCTAGTGGATTTACTATATCTGTAATATCTCCTTTTGTACCTCTGTTAAAAGATGCAGCTGCCAATGTAAATCCTGCTGTTGCTTCCAAATTTACTAACGCTTTGTCTATTGGATTGAAAGTAATATAACTATAGTTACGGAACATATCTTCTAATTCTCTTGCACTAAATGCGCCAGATTCTTCTATTAATCTACGCATGATTTCATCTCTGACTTCTCCAAATTTGTCTGCTAGTTTACCTAGCTCTGGGTGTACTTTTCTATAATCCTGATACAAATCGAAAGGAGTTCTGCCTTCGTTTACATATTCATCTATATCTCTTTTTGAAATCATAATACCTTCTTGACGTGCTATAGTTATGTCGTCATCAGTTCCTAGTTTTATGAATTTTTGTATATCAGTCCACAATCCATAAGGATTTGCAACATTAGCTCTTTGTGCGGATGTTCCTAAATTTTTTAATAACAACATCAAGGCTAATGAATATCTATTGTGTGAGCTGTCTAAATTTGTTAGTGGTCGTAAAACTTTGTTTATCATACTATCTGTATAATATTGTTGCACAGAATTTTTATATGTGTATCTTTCTATTTCGTTAATAGCTTCTAAAAAATCTGTATTTATTCTTCTACTATATTTTATGTATTTACCAGTCTTGTGATCCATTGCATTTTGCCCTCGTGCTAACTTGTAAGCACTTTTATACATCCATGCAGAAGTATCAACATAGTCTATGTAAAATTGATGTGATAATCCTTTTCCTTTGCTTCTTTGCCATAGATTTTGTGTTTGTTCAGCTAATCGTTTATCTGCTGTTATAAAATGTTTTATTATTTTGTTAGCTATTATTGTAGATCCACCAGTAGCAGCTCTAGCATTTATGTCAGCTTGTATTTCATTATATACGTCAGCAACTTCTTTTCTTTCTTGTAAATATTTTACAAACAACTCACTTGCTTTTGGTGCGTTTGCCATTGTCCATCTTGGCCTTGTTAAAAATGCCATCATAAATTCAGCCATCAACTCTTTGCTACTTTCTCGGTATTTAATGAAAGCTCTTCCGCTTGCAGTTCTTGCAAGCTTTTCTTTATTGTAAGGATGCCATCTTTCTGTTAGTCGTATTAATTCTTTTTTTACATCTGACGCACGTATCAAACCTCTTTCTCTCATTGTTTTCTCGACATTCTTTGCAAAAATTTCCATAGCTCTAGCTTGAAACTCTTTGTCAGTTTTTGTATTAGTTTTTTCACCTTTTATTTTTGCTATAATTTTATCAACGTATGGATTTACCATATTTTTTATTGCATCTCTACCTATAGCAACTTTTAATTCGTTTGATAATTTTACTAATTCGCTATAAATGTCTGGATCAATTAATTCTTTTATTTGTGCATCAGTATACACTCTTCTTAATATATCTGGAGTTATGCCATATTTAGAAGATAACACTTCTTCTGTTCTTTTAATTTCTTTTGCTGCAAAAGCTTCTGCTTCTTTTCTAAGATTTACTAATTCTTCTCTTGTAAGTCCGCTAGATCCTACACCATCTGGATCAATAAACTCATTCAAAAATTGACGTAATGCAACTAGCCTACCTAATATATTACCTCTACTTAGTGTATAATCTTCAGGATTTTTTCCTATATAATCTACCAAATGCCCTATTTCGTGAGCTAAAACTGTTGTAAACAATTTTGGATTTGCTTGTATTTCTCTTTGTAATACTATTTGCATTACATCTCTTTGTTGCTCTCTAGTTCCTCCTCTTACTAACTCGCCAGTTTCAATGTCAATCTTATCGGCTAATGATCTAAAAAAACCATAAGCAGTACCAGTTTTACCCATAATTACTGGGTTTTTCATCAATGCTCTTGATAGTTCTATTAAATCAAATGTAGTCAAACCTTTTGCTGAATTGTATAACATGTTAGCGTGCGGATTAAATCTAGGCATATTTGGTAATTCAGATAAATTTTCATTTATTGGTATTTCGTCTGGCATTTGTAAAAAATCATCTTTACCATCCGATCTGTTTGCGTAAGCATTTGTAGTGTAAACTTTATCGTTATTACGCACATAGTTACGATAGTAACTGTCTGCTTGGTATTTTAGTGGGCCTGTTATTTGTTGTACTCTAACAGCTGCAACAATCTTGTTGTCTAAATCATTTGTTACAACTAGCACATTATTTACAAATTGGAATCTTACTGTTTGTTTTGGTTTTGTTTTTAATGATTCGTATATATTTAATGGTATTGCAAAGTATCGTTGTTTTTCTCTAAGTATCATTGCGTCAAAATTAAAACGTGAATAACCATTTCTTTTTACAGCAAATACTTCGTCTACTAGCGTTGATTTCTTGTTGTTTATGTTTTTAAAATTTTTAGATAGAAACTCACTTTTGGTATTGTATTTTGTTGCTTTTGTTGTATTTCTTTTTATTACATCTGCTAACTCTGGATATGTCTTTTTATCAACAAACATTTTGTGTGATCCAACTATAGAACGTGTAGCTATACCATTTTTTTCTGTACCAAACTTAGAAAACTCACCATCAAGTAGCTCGTTATTAAGTGGCAAATTTTCTTTATCAGTTCTGTATTCAATTATGTCATCATTAAATTGTCTGTTATTTTGTTTTTCTTTAAAACCAGCAAGTACAGATCTTTGTATAGTTACATATTCATCTGCATCTATTTCTATTTCGTAATCATTATCTTTTAGTGCAGGACTTGTTTCAGCTTCTTTGACATATATTTCTTCACCGTCTTTATCTAGTTTTAATATTGTGCTACCAAAATCGTCTTTTCTTACGTCTACTATTCTTCCTACTTCAGTGCCAGAAGCACTTGTTTCTACAACTGTATTTAATTCATGTTTTGGATTTGGCGTTAATATTATGTTAGTTTTGTTTTCTGCTATTTGTATCATCTGATCGTTTATGTTATCTATAGGATCAAATGTCATTTTGTCTAAATCATAAATTTCTGCTCTAAAATTAGGATCTTTAGATAGTCTTAAAAAGTCAGCTGGTTTTATACCGTATTTTTTGTAATACTCTGTCATTTTTCTCATGCCTCTACTTGCACTTGCAAAACCAAAAACCATTGCTGATACTTGTGCAAATTCTTCTTTTGTTGGCATTGTTTGTGATAAAAGTGATTGCAGTCCTACAAACGTAGATATTTCACCAGCTATCGCAGCAGTTTTTAATCCTTTTTTATGAAGATAAAAACCAGTACCAGCACTAGCTGTACCGACAGTAGTATTTTTTGCGTATTCTTTTGCTGTTTGAAAAGAGATCATAGTATCCCAAAATTCATCTGGTGTATTTGCTTCTCCGTTCATTATCATATCGCCATACCTAGTTCTCATTGTTTCAATAGCACCATAACCACCACCTATAATAAATGACGGTAGTAATATTGCTCCGAATCCACCTGTGCTTACTGTAATAGTTCCTCCTATTGCTGCACCAGTTAATGCACCACCAGCTCCATATTTCCAATCACCACCTTCTGTAAAACGTCTAAGTTCTTCGATTAAATCTAATGAAAAATTATGATTTTGTAGCATCATAACATTTATGTACGCTTCTTCTGGCGTGTAACCGTATTCATCTATTTGTGTCGACCATATTTTTGCTAGACCGTCAACACTTAAATCTCCTCCGCCTGAGCCAAAAACATTAATGTGTCCTTGACCTCCTAAATTTCTTACAAATGTTTTTCCAAATTTATCTTCTGTAACTCTTGTTACCCAGCCTGCCCATGAAGTGTCATCCCTATCAGCAAAAAATGCTTTTGCTCCATTTACAAATCTATAATCACTTGTATTAAATTTACTAAAATAACTTTCTAATCTTTCTGACGCTTCTGGTACAGTAAGTCCATCTGCATTATAATAATTATTGACAAGATCTATCCACGCTTGTTCGTTACCATCCATAGCTTGTTTTAGCAATGTTGTAGCATTTGGATTTTTTGTTAATTTTTTTAGTGCTAATGCTCTTTGAAATTCAACTGGTAATTTTGTTGCATCTTTGTGTGAATAAGCTAAGTGAAACCATTGTGGTGCTGCCCAACTTGGATCTATTGCAGCAAAATCATTTGCTATTAAATCTAATAATTCTGGCACTTCTACGTCTGGTATTTGAAACAAACCACCTTTGTCATCATTTCTACTTCTTATGTTTGCATTGTTACTTTCGTAAGCTGCTATAAAACTTAAACCTTCATTTAAATTAATTAATTGTATGTCTGTTGCATCTAAACTTTGTTCAATTTTCATTAGGCCCATTTTTGTATATGTGCCAGTTGTATCAAATGTATTTAATATTTCTGTTTCTGGTGCGCCATCAACATTGTATTTTTTTACTCTGTTTATGACTTCTATTTTTTTACCATCTATTTCTAAATTACCACCATCTTTATAATATCTATTAACTTGTTCATCACTTAATTCATCTAAAAATGCACTGCCTTCTTTTAATCTTTCTGCTTGTGCTTTTTGTTCTAAGTCTTGTATGTCCGTTCTTCTGTTTTCATAAGCAGCTTGGTTGTGATCAAATATTTTAGGATCTTCTATTTCTGTATTAGCTATTGCCTCTGTTTCTGTTTTAACTTTATTAGCATCTAAATTTAAAATACCCTCTCCTGCTATAGGTAATTCTTCGTTTGTTTTGCCAGATGCAATCTGTTGTTGTGTTGATGTTAATGTTGTTGAATCTAAAGGATGGGATTTTTTTGTGTCTACTTCTATGTCTTTAGAAGTATTATTAACTCCTAACAAACTTGTGTTTTGTGTTGGAGGCTCTAGTGGCTTGTCAATTCTAACAATACCGTAGTAATCATCTATTTCTTTTTCTGAAAAATTAGCGGCTCTTAATGTTGGACGCATATCTTCTATGTGCGTCATTATTACGTCATCAGAAAAACCTGCTCTTTTTAAATCTGTAACAGATAATCTTAATGGCATGTCTACTCGCTATCTACAATAATACCATCAGCAAAACTATCAGATGCAGTTGTTAAAATGCTAGGTATATCTTTGCCTGCTGTAGTAGGATTAGTTTTTAAAAATTGATCTAATCTGGATAAATACATATCTATAGTTTCTTGGTCTTTTTTAAATAATGGTAAATCTACACCGTTTGCTGGATCTGTCAAGTTCGGTGTCATTTGTGTTGTTCCTTGCTTTGTTGTCATCCTTTGGTCATCAAAAAATGATTCTTTCATTAAAAATCTATTACCAAGTACTATAATTGCATCCCCTCTATCAAAAGTATCATTTAGCATTTTATCGTATTCTCCAGCAATAGCTTTACTTATTTCTTTGTTATATTTTTGTATTATTGGTGTAATAAGATAATTAGGTGATTCTACATTTTCTAACATATCATAATGACTTATTCCTCTTTGCTCTCCTATAAGTACTAGTCGTGATAATTCAGTAAACATCTGTGCTTGTAATCCGTCTATCTTTAATTTTTTACCTGAGTCAACTTTACTTTCTAAAAAAGATGTACCTGAAGTAAAATCTGTGTACCTGTTTTGCTCGTCAAAATTGTAAGTTACTCCGATAGCTGTTCCAAGTGTTTGCACACCTCTTTTAAATGATTCTGCTTTCCAAGAATTTCTGTCATCTTGTAAATCTATCGCTTGATCTACTAATAGTTGCACATTATTATTACCAAAATGTCCTTCGAAACCTAATTGTCTAATAATATTTATTTCTTCCGCTGAATCGAATATACCAGTGCCAATCAATATTTGAAATTTAGTATAATTTAAATCAGCTTCTGCTTCATTTTTTGCTGCACGTTCTGCTGCTTGCGCATCAGCTTTTCGATCACTTCTACCAACTGCACTATTTAGTGAATTTATTATTTGATCTTTATCTTCTGGATTCATTTGACTGTATTCATCAGTGAATAATACAGTCATAGCTGTGTTGTATTCATCAATACTAACCCCATTTGGTGTTATATTATTTAATACATTCTCTACATATTTAGCGTATTGTTGTTTTCCCAAAGTAGCTCTTCTGTTTGTATCAAAACCCATTTGTGTTGTGCCTTGTTGTTGCATTTCTCTTATCAAGGCTTGCAAATCTTCATTGTCAAAATCTACTGTCCTGCCAGTTATATCTTTGTATTTGATAGCTTGGTTAGATAATAGATTTGCAATCTCTCCATAATCAACAACTCTAACACCATCTGGATTTACGTAAGTAGGCTCTTTGCCATTTTCACTTAATCTTGTGGCCTGTAATATAAAATAACGATCATTAAATTTTCGTAACTGTGTTTCTTTTGCTTGCGCGATATCTTCTTCTGAAAAAGTTTGATTACCTTCATAGCTGCTCCACAAAGCGTTTGCTTCTTTATATTTTGATTCTAGTTGTGCTATTGTTTTTGAATTTTCAATATCTGTGTTTACACCTTCATACCAACTCCTGTATGTTGTAATTGTTTCGTAGTTCCTTGCCTCTGCTACTTTTGCGTTTACTTTTGTTTTACCATCTACGTACTCTGCCCAATAATTAGGTTGGTATCTTTCCCATGCAACTTGATCTAATTCACCACCTACAGTAAAAAATTTCTTTTTTATATTTTCTTCTCTAGTTTTCCAGTATCTGTCATACTCTGTATTATACTCTCTATAATCTTCTATTGTATCCAAATAGTTATTGACAAAATTAGAGTTTATTGTTTTTGCTTCCGCATCTGCTAGTAAACTTTTATTTAATATTTCTTGATCTCTTAATTTTGCAGTTAAAGCAATTTTTTGCTCGCTGTAAGAATTCAAACCTTCAGATATAGTTTTTCCTAATTCAGCTAAACCACTAGCTGCACCTGTACCTGTTGTGATTCTTCTGCCAGATCTAATAGGAGCTGATCCTAGCGAGCTTTGATATCTTGGAATTACTACCATAAATAATTTCTCCTAAATTGTACCGTATTGTTGGGCAATACTCATTCTTGATGATTGCGCTCCAGCTTTCATAAATCCGCCTAATATGCTAGATCCTGCTTGATAATTTACAGCTGCTATTTCTCCTGCTAACTCTGCGTCTATAGTTTTGTTTTCTACCCATAAACCTTTTTCTAAAAACCATAGATCTGTTTCAAACTCTTCCATGTCAGCGTTCATAGAAATTAAACTACTACCAGTTCCTACAACAATACCAGATGCTGCCCCTCTTGCTCTTTGTTCGCTCAACAACTTTTGTTGCTGTGTCAATCGTTTTTGTTTCTCGTATTCGTTGTTTAACTTAGCCTCATATTTTTGCCAAGCTGCGTTTGCTTTCATCATTTGTATTTGTTGGTTAGCAGCTTGCATGGTAAATGCTGCGTTTATTAATGATCCAAATAATCCAAAAAACATTTTATTCTCCTAATCGCTTGTTACTAGTGTACCAGTTATTCCTAGCACTGTCATTGGTAAAGGTTGTGTTTGCTCAATCGTTACTTGTCCGTCTGTATCCCATCCTAGATTAGTTACTTTTTTATCTCCTGTAAACTCTGGAATGTTTTGACCGACTGGTGTAGATGATGATCTAAAAGGTATCTGGTCGCCATTTATTGTTACACCTACAGTTTCGTGTAATCTTACTGCTATCTCGTTAAATCTTTTTGGCCTGTTTTGTGCAGTGCCAGCATTTGCTCCTGCTTCTATTTTCATAGTTACTAATTTGCTAGTATAACCTAAACCAACCTCTACTAAATGCTGACCACTTGTTGATGGTAAAGTTACTGATATCTGTCCGTTACTTACAGTTTGATTTGGGTACACAGCATCACCTACAAGTATTTGTACGCTTTCACCCTCTAAGTGATCCAGATTTGTCAACGTGCCATCAGCACCATTTATCAAACCACTTAATGAGCTATCCATATTTAGTGTGCTATCTAAGTATTCTACGTATTGTACTCTTGATCCATCTATAATTCTTTCCACAATAACGTAAACTTCATTTTCAGTATCACTAGAAACAGATGCTATAGATTTAACTTTTGCATGATTTTTAAATATGTGTGTGCCAGATCCAACAGCAGTTAGTTGTTGCACTGTCCTGTCAATTGCTTGTTGATAAGTCCTAGCAAGATTTATTGTGTTTGCGTCTATAACATACACATAATATGTCCTGCCATCATCTAATCCTGTTATAGCAGTGTTGCCATTAGCATCATATACAACTGCATCTCCTGTTGTGTATCCGTGTGATGATATAGTTATCTTGCCATTTTTTAATGTGTCTGATCCACTCGCTGTTATTGCAGTTCCTGCGTTAAAAGAGTGTTTGACAAATCCACCCAGTATGTGTCTGTGCCACGCTATAATATCTTCTTCACGTTTATATGTCATGCCTAACAATATTCCATCATCACGCACTGCCCAATAAATACTTTCTGGCTCTTGCGCCCATGCTATGTCATATACACCTGTGCCAGTAACATGCTCTGCAAGTATTGTCATATCTGGTGCAGAATATGCGTCATCATCAAATCTGTACGCAAACTCTCTAATTTTCTTTCTTTGTTTTTGTACAAATAAAATTACGTTACCAATTTGCACTGCCTCTGTTGTGTTGCCTCCATAAGTTGTTTGTAATGTAATATTTACATTATCTGGTTTTAGTGGCTCACCTGTAGGCTTTCCTACCCTAAACTCACCACCTGCTGTACCTACAATTAAATCTCTTGCAGGAGCTAACCATCTTATAACATTTACTTTGTTTGCAGCAATTGTATATATAAATGCGTCAGCCGCAGCTGCTGTACCAACATCAAAGTTTGTATACAGTCCTGATTGTGATGCAAATATAGTTTGTGGAAATGATGTTGTACCAGCAAATACTAGCCTTTGTTCAAAAAATGTAACTGTTCTAGGGAATCCTAGCGTTGATACAAATGTTCCTAGTTGCCAATCTGTTGTAGCTGTGCTTGCAGATAATGTTGCTAGTATTTCTATTGTAACATTTTGTGCATCTGTAAACGCTGTAATTTTAGCATGACCACCATGTAATTTTACTAACCTGCCTACATCAGTTGCGGCAAATAAATCAGCTGATGCAACCAACGCAACACCTGTAGCTATTGCTGCAGATGCAGGATTTAGTGTCGTAGATGTTGTATTAGCGTCTAGGTATGGGCCATTTTCCAACACTTCATCTGTTATGCTCCATGATGTATGACCAGTTCTTGTAAGTTTTTTAGGTGCTAGTGTTTCATGCACAATATACATAATATCTGCTGATTGTGTATGTTGTATTTCATATAATATAGATTCTGTAATTGTTGTTGCAATTTCGTATATTTTATTAGCAACGCCTCCAGATCCGTATGCAGTATGGCTGGTGCTGTTTATGTTTACACCAGCTAGTGTTTGCAATTCAAAAGTGTTTGTAGTCTTGTTTGCAACTTTGAATCTTTTTCCGTTTACTTCTGTCATGCCTACAACACCTGTAATTATGACTTCATCACCGTTTGTATAACCATGTGATGTTGCAGTTACTACAGCAGGATTTGCTTGTGTTATCCCACTTATAGTTTTGTTTGATTCTGTAATTATACCTTCGTCTTTGTAAAATCTTATGTACTGGTGTCCAAACTCTAATATGTAAGTTTGTTCATCATTAAACTCAAAAGGTATTAGTCTTGTTGTTTTTGTGTGATCTTTTACTGGGCCTATATATCTTGTGCCATATCTTCGTGCTGCTCCGCCTTGTGGAAAAACAGTCATGTTCTCTAATGTTTCTACACCATTAGCGTATTTTTTAAAGTCAATTTGTCCAGCTAATTTAGGACTTAATTCACCAGCAGTAAAATTTGATTGAAAGGGGTGTACTCTTGCCATTATGTTCTAAAGTCCGTAAATGTTGTTGAAACAAAGTCATCTACAAATCCCTCCATTCCATCAACACTTCTGGCTTCAGATAGTTTATCTCTATATAGTTTTTCCATTTGTGTTTGCAATTGCACACTGCCTGTTATTGGATAAGCAAGATCGGCAGATAATTTTGCTGTTAATGTTTCTGTGAACATTGAATCAAATAATGTAGGATTTGTAATTTTTGCTATGTAAAGTATTTTTGCTGTGCTTTCATCTGTCAACAATACTCTACCGTTTGTAGCGTCATTTTCTATTTTAAATATGTAATCTGCGTATTCCATTTCTAACACACGCAGACAATATGGATCTGTTGGCAGTGCATACATGTAGTCGAATCCGTATGCTGGAGTTGTGCTAAGTTGTGCTAATGTAGCTCGTGTTATAGCAAAATTCCACGGATGTGAACGCAATGTAAGATCTCTTGCATCTTCGTAAAACGCATTACACAATCTTGCTCTTTCTGTATCATCTGTTAAGCTAGTGATAGGATCATCACCTAATCGCCTTAGTGCGTTACTGCATATAGAAACTTCTGTTACCATCATACACCTTTGTAGTTAGGGGGGATGTTACTCCCCCCATGTTGTTGTTCTTAGTCAAGAACGTAGTACATAGTCAATTCAATTGTACCTGTACCAGCAGCTCCACCCATAACAACAGTAATAGGAATACCATCTTGGTTAGCGTCTACGACACTGTTTCTTCCTAATGCTGATGTTGCTGCAACTGCCACCGTAGTGATAGATGTAGAAGCAGCTGCTGCAAAGTATTCGTCAACATCTAATGCAACTGTTGCACCTGCAGAGTTTGTATAAGCTGCGTGTCCAACAGATAGTGTTGTACTACTACCTAGAGCATCATGGGTAAGTGTACCTTCTAATATTCTAGCACCGTTAGGTAGATTGAACATTTCAATAACATCTCCTGATGCAAGGCTTGATGCTTCGTATAGTGCATAAGCAATACGTAGCCTTCCGCCTTTTTCATTCGTGTTAATTTTTTCAGAAGGGTTATTCTGCGACCATTTTGTTTTTTGTACTGAATAAACTGTAGCCATTTTTCAATCCTCCTATTCTGTGCAAGCTATTTCAACGACTTTTTCGTCCTCGATACGTGTAGCACCGATAGTCATTGATAGGAATACTTGCGTTGCATAGTTCTTATCTGCACGTTCGCTGATGCGAGTGTTCACATCTTGACCGACAGCAAGTCCTATTCCTGATGAAGTGAAAGCTAACACTTGGCGATTACCATCACTGTCAGTACCTAGACGTTGAGTTCTGATAAAATTAAAACCTAAGAAAGTGTTAATTTCGCCTTGCACAAGTGCTTTCACACTAGAAAAATCTGCTGAAGTTACTTGTGTTACTCCTAACAAATCAGTTAATTGGCCTGCAGTAACCACGCAATATCTTGGCTCATCTGGATCAACATCATTAGCGTCAAGAATTTCTTTAGCTGATAATAGTTTTGCCAGTGTTAAACCTGCAGATGCGTGTGCAACTTTTTGACCAGATGGAAGAGCCACACTAGTTCCGCCACTTACACCGCCATAAGCTGTGCCTGTAGCTGCACTAATAATTGAATCATCCATTGCTCGGCCCATTGCCCATGCGCCTGCCATTGCGTATTCTGATTGAGGCGAGATAAGCATACGTACCTTATCTTCGTTATCAATCAAGTCTGCCCAGTCGTAATCGTCCATTGTTACTTTACGTCTGGAGTGTGGTGTATCCATTCTTGGTGTGTCAGCATGGCGTGATGTTCTACGCTCTGCTGCAGCAGTACCGATTCTTTCAAAGAAATGAGCTTTACCAACAACCGTTTCTGATCTAACCGCATCTCTTAATCTTGAACCTTTTTGCTGTGCCAAGTGGAACACGTTGCTTTTGTATTGCTCGACAAAAGCTGTAGTGATTTCTATTGACATAATAGTTCTCCTGTTAAGTTAAAGTTAAAACGGTTTTTATCCTGTAACACAGGGAAACCTTACAGATAACGCACTGTCATGCGGATTTTAAGGCATCATACCCACAGTGCAAGTTATCCGTCTGGGCCTGCAAATGTTAAACTAGTATAACATGAAACATTTAGATTACAAATCTTAATTATCGTCCGTAAACTTTTTCATGTAGTTGTCTGACTTTTTCTACAGCGGCTCTATGATCTGGATGTGATCCGTTGAAATACGGATGTTCTGGATTAGAATATATATCAGAAATTTCATCTTGTGCGTCCAGTCGTGAAGTTGCTAGATTATTGTTCTGTGTATTCTGTGTCATATCCTCTGTTACTTCTGCACCTAATCTTGCAAATAATTTTACTACAGCAGGATTGTTACCAGCTGTTGTATTCATTAGCTCCATTATTTCTGGATCTCCATACACTTGCAATGCTCTTTGTGCAGCTCGTATATTTTTATCGTAATCAATACCCCATTCTTGTTTCAGCACACTTTCTGTTTCTTCTTTTTGCGCTGCCAGTATTGACGGTTGATTATCTATTTCAGCTGTAACCATACTTGCTTGGTAATCCATTAGTGCATTTACTTGATTTTGGCTCAATCCAATATTGTGCGCTACGTTTCTAAACTCGCCCATAATATTATCATTAAAATAAGCATCCATACCTTCTGGTACTTTCATCTCATATCCTGCTGGATCGTCTGGTCTGCCTAATTTGCCATACAATTCTTTGTATTCATCATCTGTTTTTGGTAGTGGTATTCTACTGCCCATTTGTTTTTGTTGATGAACAACTGTTTTTGCAAGACTTTCTACGTCTTTAAATTGTGCTATTGTAGGATCATTAGCAAGATCAGATGGTAGTGATGATTTCCAATCTAGGTTATCGCTATCAACTTCAGATCCAAGTACAGTGCTGTCTTGGGTTGCCTGTGTTTCCATATCGGCCTGTTCTTCTGGGTACATTTACTCTTTCCTTTGTTCTGTTAAACGTGTTATGCGTAAGTAAAGGCTACGCTGACCTTCTTTAAAAGCTGTGTGGTACGGATCTTGTTCATAACTTAATCTGTCGCCATATGCAGCTTTCAAATCCTCTAAAACTTTCTTGCCTGCATCAGTATCAAAACATTGTCGGTAGTTTTCTACAAGTTCGATATGATCTCTCTCGTATTGATCGTAATCTGTTTCAGACATTATAATCCTTGTAATTGTTCTTGTGCTTGTTGTATGCCTTTTTGTGCATCTGGATCAGCAACAGCTTTTGCGGCTTCTGCTTGCTGTTGTGTAACTTGTGCTGCTTGTTGTTCTTGCATCATTTGTTGTTGCATCAACATTTGTTGAGCTTGTGCTTCTCTTGCATCAGCAACATCATCTCTACTAACAAGTATACTGTTAGGTACACCTAGTAGTTTTGCTCTCATTCTAACAGCTTCGTCATGGTTTATAATCTCCATAACAGCAGGATTTATTTGTGCAATGTTCATAGCGAGCTGATACAATCTGTCTATTGCATTAGCTTCTTCCATTCTTTGAGATCTTGCTAGTGGCCCAACGTATTCAATGTCCATCTTTGTTTCCTGTATGCTATCAGGGGGAGGGAGTAACGCCCCTGCTCTTAGCATAATACCAAAAATACGTTCAATTAACGGATTTAGAAACTCTGATTGGAATCTACCTAGCGTTGGGCCAAGCAATCTTTGCATTAGTTCATAACGAACCTGCACTTCAGTGGCAGTCATCTGAGGGCCATCTTGTAACTGCAACTGATCTGAATAATAGGCTTGCCTTATAGCTGTACGTAATTGGGTTTCCTTCATGTCAGTTATTTGCCAATTAGTGCCTATTTGTAACGGTTTGATTGCACCATCATTTCTAATAACAGTTATGCCAGCTGGTGTTGTTCTAACACGACCTATAACACCGTCATCTTGTACTAACAATGGTGGATCTATAGCTTTGGCCCATGCTTTTAGTCCTATCTCTACAGCTTTGTTTAATGTTTTTATATCTGGCAAAGCATTATATGATGGGCTGCGACCATATGTTTCACCAGTCGCTTTTGCCCACCGAGGTACGAGATATGGAAATTCGTTGTAACCACCAGAGCGAACAATCATCTTGTCCTCTTCACAAGCATGGCAACTATGAAACTTTAACTTAGTATTACTTTCACCTGTCATGCGCGTGTAATCTTCTGCTGGCTCAACAGCATGGATAAAAACAAACTCTTTTTCTGGTTTAGAGTGCGCTGCCTCTTTTACCTTATCACCAAGATTGTCCTCACCAAACTCTTGCAAGGCTTGTCGTGCTGTCATTTTGTATTTGCGATAGACAGTATCAACATAGCCATTTACGTTTTCTTGTATGTAAAATTCATTTATGTGTAATGTTTTAAAATGTATGCCACCCTCTGCAAAACCTTTTGAGTTTTCTTCTACAAACAAACATCCTGTACCGATAGATGTAAGATCAAGATACATTTCGTGTACTTCTGTGTTAAAGTTTGCGTCATTAAATGCGTCATACATACGTCTAGCTGTATCTTCTAACCACAGCTGTGCATCTCTTTGTTCATTTAATTCTTTGTCGCGTAATTTTATAGAAAACCACGGTAGTGATGGTGATGTAAGTGTGCCTTGTAAACTCGCAGCAAGTAAAGTGTTAGCTGTTATAGCTGTACTATCGTAAAGTATTTCTGTTCTTTTTTCGCCTTTTGCACGCACTAGTGTTACGTCTGCTTTTCTTGGCATAACATAATCTAGTATTTCTTGCCAATGATCTTCCCAAGTTTCTCTTGAGCTAGTCATTGCGCTCATACGTTTTTTTAGATAATCGTATGGTGCAAGTGTTTCTTGTGCAACAGCCATTACCGTGATCCTGTTCCTAATACAGTCTTACCAACATTTGCTTCGTCAGTTACACCTTGACCACCTGTCATAATACTATAGCCTAATCCTGTTCTACCTGCCTTTATCATTCTTTGTCTTTCTTGTTCGACAGCTGCTTCTTTTTCCGCAGTCCTATCTGTAACAGATGTGTCTATTGGTGGCGGCATCTCTGGTTTCATCTTCATACCCATTTACATTCTCCTTTTAACATTCCGTATAAAGCTGCATTTACATACTTATTATTTACTAACATTGCTTGTCTAATTACACCTTCTTTTACAAAACCAACACCTTGCAGTAATCTTTCGTTTCTTCTGTAACCATCAACACACATTGCTGTTATTCTACCACATTTGCATTGATTGAAAGCATAATCAAACATTAACCTTATATATCTTCTCTGGCACAATCTTGCATCATCTATTGCTAAATGCACAAAAATATTGTAACCATCAAAATCTGAAAACAATAAACATGCCTTAATACTATTATCTACTAAAAAAGCAATATGTCTATCGTTTTCTTCTAGCTCCCTGTTTATATGCGCCCTGCTTTTTATCCAATCGTACGCTTCTTGTTTTGTATTGTCGTCTGTACGGACTTCAATCATTTAATTGCTTTGCTTAATGTCTTTGCTTGTTTCTTGTGTGATGCAGATGCTTTTTTTAAACCTTTAATAACTTTTTTTATTGTTTTAACTTTTTTCTTTTTCATCATTACATCATTCTCCTACGTTCAGTTCGTGATCCACCGCCTAACACAGTTCTCCCTACGTTAGCTTCATTCTCTAATCCTCTAGGACTTGTCATTATAGTGCTTTGCCCACCATAACCAGATCTCATGGCTGCAGGCGTAGGCGTTGACATTGCAGATGTTGCTGCTGGCTGTGCAACTTGCTGTACTACTGGCGCAACAGATTTTGGTCTACTACCACCGAAAGCTCTGTTAATTGTTTTTGCTATGCCACCCATTTTTTCCTACATAAATACGTTAAAACTACTATCTGATTCTAATTGTACTGGCTCGTAATCTTTTATTCTTGCTTTTCTTACAGACATAACCGCATAACGCATTGCAGATATAACATCATCATGTTTTGTTACAATTTTACCGTCTTTACGGTGATACATCCGTAACTCTTCTAATAATTTACTCTGATTATTAAAAATTTTCAATCTATTTGTCATTAAACGCGTGTATATCTCCTGTACGCCTGCCTCAACAGAGTTACCACCACTACCTTCTTTTTGTCCTTGCTGTGGTGGATTGCTAAAATGTTCTCGTGTCATGTTCACGCCTTCAGATCTATATTGCTCTGTCAATGATTTACCAGATCCTTTGTCTGCTTGCCTGCCATCCATAGGCCAGATTACAGGAATCCAGTTACCTTTTGATTTTATGGCACTAGCATGTATAGGCACAGCTTCTTGCGACATTGCATAAGTATCGTATATATAAATAATATCACTATCTCTATCCCATGCTACCCATGCAGCAGCTGTAGGGTGATCCCAACCAAAATCTATACCGCATATTCTAGGCCAATATGTTGGTATCTCTATTGGATCGCATACCATTTGTGATTCTGGCAAAGGAAAAACAAGACCACTACCTAATTGTGGTATGCCTTGTTCACGCATCTTACGTTCGTGTGGTGGCAGCGCAGCAAGTATTTGATCGCGCACCGTGTCAGTCATGTGTGGTGCATCATCCCATCCAGCTTGTATGAGTGCTTGCCCATCCCGAAGATCATTAACAAACTGCGCTACCGTTTCTGTCATACCATTTTCTGGCGTAAAAGTCATGTAAACAATACCACCTTTGTCGGCAGTACGTGTTAGACTTTGCGTATAGATAGATGATGGTGGCTCTTCGTCTAGCCATATAACATCAAGACTTTCTCCCATCCATTTTTCTTTGCCCATTTCGTATGCTTTGAACGCCAACCTAGACCAGCCACCTGTTACGTGTTTTATAACTAGACTGTTCATGGCATTTGGTACACCAGCTTTCCTAACTGTTTCTCCTATATATTTTAATGGTATACTTCCTGTGCCTTTTGCAGATGGATCGTCTGGCTGCCCCACTAATTCTTTTTGACATATATCTCTGGTCGTTTCATTAGACGCGCCACCTGCCCACGCTCTGATGGGCCGATTGAAACGCCTGCCATTCCACCAATCTGGATATTGTCCTGTCAGATGAAACGCCATCTCCATTGCTCCGCAGAAAGATTTGCCGATTCTGTTACCTGCCATCAACAGACGCTGCTGTGCTTTTGTATTGTGAAATTTTTTCTGGTATTCGTAAGGCTCATAGAACGCCATACGGTTTGTATCTTTGCGATACTGTAACTCTCTGGCTATTTCTACTGCTCTTTCTATATCATTCATAGTTTTTCCAAGTCATCACTGTGTACCATCACCCAAAAACCTTTGCGATTCTTTTCACAAAGACATATAACAGGTGTTTTGTTTTCTAAATCAGCTAATTTTTTTGTATCATCCCACAAAGTAACAGCAGTATGCTTGGCGCGTAGCTTACATTCTATAAATAAGTCGTCATGTATAACATCTGCGCGCGTAACTTTGCCATTACCCCCAGATAAAGGTGTTCTTGTACCACCAAAAAAGTCTGCAACCTTCCGCTCTCGTTGTTTCCACGCTTTATCAGCCATATTGGTAGATTAACTTAACGTTATAGCCATGTCAAGCATGTTAACAAATGTTAATGTTAAAAAAGGCCCACCGCTGCACGAATTGATCCATTATTTTCCTGGAACAAAGTGTACTTTGGGGGGTGTACCCGTGCGCAAAAATATATATGGGGGGG
>CENV01034613.1_pt1 | contig 31394 bp, 28 predicted proteins | sample 530231 | NCBI WGS metagenome assembly CENV01 (sample SAMEA2619815, study PRJEB7988) | marine metagenome | biome: marine biome (ENVO:00000447); feature: surface water layer (ENVO:00002042); material: "saline water (ENVO:00002010), including plankton (ENVO:xxxxxxxx)" | depth 5 m
TCCCTCTAATTTAATCTTAAACTTGAACTCATAAAGAATTCTGTCTGAGTTGCACCCCTTTCGCTCATGGCGCTATAGCGACCAGAGCTGAACAAGCATATTAAGCTTAGATGCTAGAGTTCCAAAATCTGCAGAAAAAGATCAGCCCCCACAAGACTCTGACTCAAAACTCATCAACGGGGATAGCAGGCGACAGCTGCTGCGATACAGATCACTAAAATAAGGTGTTGGCGTATCCATTATAATGTCTCACCAGCCTTTGAGCTTTCCAAACATATTCTCGACTTTGTGCTGGGTTTTATAAAGCTTTGGACAGCATGATATGTGCGTGTTTTTGTTTTGAAAGGCTGCATTCAGAACCAGCCTTCTCGGCATAGGGCTCAGCTAGGGACGCATCGCGGCCATAGCCTTTATCGCCAATCAAGTGAGATAACGAGGTTTGCAGTCTTCCCTAAATAAACTTTGCGCCAAGATGATCGCTCACCTGACTTTCGGCTATCAACATCACAAGTGGCCTGCCGCGCTCATTCCCGAAGACATCAGCTGGCCACCTTGCATTCGCCCGATACTGGGGGAACATCTCGTCCTTAAACAGGCTGGCCGCCGTGTGGTATGACTTAAGGACCGGCTCCGATTATCAACGGTTAAGGTTCGCCATTCTCAGCTAAAATCGCAGAGAATATAAGATCACAGAGACCCCATCGGCTCCAGGGTCCAAAGCCATTGTAGCGAGCCTTATGCGACCTGCGCCCCTTAGGAGTAACACGCCTACGAAGACCTTTGCTAATGACGTGTTGTTTCCAGAAACGACGCGCAGATCATCAACACGCACTTAATCGACCTCGAAGGTGAGGACAACGGCAACATGCTAAGCTGGGTTGTCAGTGAAACTATCGTTTCATTGACTGAGAGGTAGCCCCCCCCTAAAAAGGGCTAAATACCAACCGCAGGATTCGCTTATAAAACATCTCTATGACATGCTGGAAATGCATGCAATTGAGATAATTAGAGCTGTTTTCGGATGAATGAGTACCAATTTAATAAATTGACGCACATTCGCCTATTTGCCATGACTTTCGAGGCCACAGCCCCTCCCTAAGGAGCACCTCTATTGCATGACGATAGATTTCTCAGCATGACACGTTGATACTTTCAAAAAATCATGCGAATTTTGATTATACGATGTTTCAAAAACATGCAAAACCCATCATAAATACACGCGGTATTTATTTAGAAAATTATGATAATCTTGTGAAAGCTTAAGCATGCTGCCTATCATCACTGATCGAAAAATTCGCCTTGCAATCGTCGGATGCGGCCGCATCTCCCGAAATCACTTTGCATCGGTTGAGAAGTATCCTAACGACATTGAGCTAGTAGCCATCTGCGATACAAATTCCCATGTACTTAGCGCGCATGCTGAGAAGCTTAAGGTGCCAGCGTATCGCTCACTAGAAGAAATGCTCAAAACTGAGAAAATTGATCTGGTGGTGCTTTGCACACCAAGCGGAATTCATGCGAACCAAGCCGAGTTAGCTGCCAAGTATAACGTAAATGTCATGACAGAGAAGCCAATGGCTACGCGCTGGCAGGATGGCGTTCGGATGGTTCGAGCATGTGATCAGGCAAATGTTCGCCTATTTGTAGTTAAACAGAACCGCCTAAACACAACACTTCAGCTCCTTAAGCGCGCTGTTGAAACAAAGCGCTTTGGGAAAATTCATATGGTGCATCTCAATGTATTTTGGACGCGACCACAGGAATATTATGACCAAGGAAAATGGCGCGGTACTTGGGAATTTGATGGTGGAGCATTCATGAACCAGGCTAGCCACTATGTTGATTTGCTTGATTGGCTGATCGGCCCGGTTGAAAAAGTCCAGGCAATGATGAGCACATCACGTGATATTGAAGTGGAAGATACTGGGGTACTAAACGTCAAATGGCGGAATGGCGCACTCGGCTCCATGAGTGTGACAATGCTCACCTATCCAGAGAACTTGGAAGGAAGCATCACAATCTTGGGCGAGAAAGGATCCGTCCGAGTGGGCGGCGTTGCTGTCAACGACATCCAACTTTGGCAGTTCGATCAACCCGAAGATTATGATCACGAGATACAAACTGCAAATTATCAAACCACTTCTGTATACGGTTTCGGACATCCGTTTTACTATAAAAACGTAATTGACACCTTGCGCGGCGAAGCCGAAGCAGAGACAGACGGGCGGGAAGGCCTTAAGTCACTTGAACTTCTGATTGCAGCTTATCTCGCTGCACGGGATGGTAAGACTATTTCTCTTCCGCTGGAATACTAATCAATGAATTGTCAGATACATCCGACCGCGATTGTTGATGATGGCGCAGAAATCGGCCAAGAAACTAAAATATGGCATTGGGCGCATGTTTGTAGTGGCGCAAAAATTGGTAACCGCTCTTCGTTGGGGCAAAATGTTTTTGTTGGCAACAAAGTTGTAATTGGTGACCGCTGCAAGATCCAGAATAACGTCAGCGTTTATGACAACGTCACCTTGGAAGACGGTGTTTTCTGTGGGCCCAGCATGGTTTTCACTAATGTCTACAATCCCAGAGCGCTTATCGAGCGCAAAGATGAATATCGTAATACATTAATCAAGCAAGGGACAACATTGGGCGCCAATTGCACCATCGTATGCGGAGTAACGGTTGGTGAGTACTCCTTTGTCGCCGCTGGTGCCGTCGTAAATAAAGATATAAAGCCCTATGCGTTAATGGCCGGCGTGCCTGCAAAACAGATTGGTTGGATGAGTCAATTTGGCGAACAAGTTCCATTACCGTTGGAGGGGCAAGCAAGCTATCTTTGCCCTCACACGGGCCAAGAATATCACTTAAATGGTGCTGATTTGAAGGCCGGCAAACCATGAATATACCTTTTATTGACCTGAAAACCCAGTACAACGAACTTCGTGCACAGATAGAGGAACGCATAAATAGTGTTCTTGAGCATGGCCAGTATATTATGGGGCCAGAAGTACTTGAGCTGGAAGAAAAGCTAACAGCTTTCTCAGGCGCCCGTCACTGCATCACGGTAGCAAGCGGAACCGAAGCATTATTGATTAGCCTGATGGCACTGGGATTAAAGCCCGGTGACGAGGTTATAACGACCCCGTTCACTTTTATCGCCACTGCAGAAACAATAGCGCTCCTTGGGGCGAAACCAGTGTTTGTGGATATAGACCCATCCACATGTAATATTGATGTAAGTCAGCTTGAAGATCAGATCACCGATAGAACAAAGGCAATCATGCCGGTAAGTCTATATGGTCAACCATCGGATATGGACGAAATAAACGCGATTGCAGCACGTCACGGCGATATCCCCGTGATTGAAGACGCCGCTCAAAGTTTCGGAGCCACCTATAAAGGGCAGAAAAGTTGCAACCTAAGCACTATAGGTTGCACCAGCTTCTTTCCGAGTAAGCCATTAGGTTGCTATGGTGATGGAGGAGCAATCTTCACAAATGATGATACGCTCGCCCAAGCATGCCGCGAAATTCGCGTTCATGGCCAGAGTAAACGTTACCACCACACTCGAATTGGTGTTGGCGGTCGCATGGACACCCTCCAATGTGCAATATTATTGGCTAAACTAGAGAGGTTTGAGTGGGAAGTTGAAAAAAGAATAGAGATTGGGAGTTGCTATAACTCTTTATTGGACGCAGCTGGCATTTCAAGAGTACAGCAGAAAGTTGATCGGACCAGTGTCTTTGCTCAATATACAATTTTTACTGACCAACGAGAAACATTACAAACTCGCTTAAAAGAAGCAGGCATTCCAACAGCAGTTCACTACCCGATACCACTTAATGAACAACCTGCGTACAAGCATCTCGGTTCCTCAGCTGATACACCCATTTCCCAAAAAATTTCAAATGAAGTCATTAGTCTTCCTATGGGTCCGTATTTAACCGAAGACAAACAGCGCTATATTATTGAACAGATTCAAAACGGATAAGAAATTGAATTCGCTTAAAAAACTTTTGGATCTGCTTACCGCAAGCGAGCGCAAGCGAGCGGTGCTATTGCTGGTGATGATCTTAGTAATGGCTTTGATGGACACCATCGGCGTTGCATCGATAATGCCCTTTATAGCGGTGTTGGCAAATCCAGATCTAGTTGAGACGAACGCTGTTCTCGCATTTATTTATGAACGCCTAAACTTCAATGATCAGCAAAGCTTTCTGTTCGGACTTGGGGTTGTGGTGTTTGTGTTGCTAGTTCTTTCTCTTATCTTCAAAGCGATCACCACGTATGTTCAATTGCGGTTTACACTTGTTACCGAATACAGTCTGAGCAAGAGACTTGTTGAAGGATACCTCCATCAGCCATACAGTTGGTTCCTAAATCACCATAGCGCAGAACTCGGAAAAACAGTTCTATCTGAGGTTGGGGATGTAATTACCTATGGTATGATGCCCCTAATGGTTTTCATTGCTCAGAGTTTCGTTGCTATAGCCTTACTGACACTCCTTATGATTGTAGACCCGATGGTTTCAATCGTTGCAGGCTCAGTGCTCGGTGTCGTCTACGGACTAATCTATATTCTTATTAGTGGCTTCCTATCGCGTATTGGCTCCGAGCGCGTTCAGGCAAACAAAGAGCGTTTTATAGTACTAAACGAAGCTTTCGGTGCGGCAAAAGAAGTGAAAGTGGGGGGGCTAGAACAGGTCTATATCAGCCGGTTTTCTGTTCCAGCCAAGACCTATGCAGTGCATCAGGCTTCAGCGCAAGTGATTGCACAACTTCCCCGCTTTGTCCTCGAAATGATAGCCTTTGGTGGCATGCTACTATTAGTATTGATACTGATGTCTCGCAGCGGGAGCTTCACTAACGCAATACCAATAATCGCACTTTACGCCTTCGCTGGCTATCGCCTCATGCCAGCGTTGCAGCAAATTTATGGTAGTTTTTCCCAGTTACGCTTTTCAAGCCCTTCGCTAGATCTCGTTCATACGGAATTGATGAGCTTGCATTCTGAAGAAGTAATTCCGTCAGAAACTGATACAATGCAGTTCACTCAGGCCATCGACTTGAAAGACGTCAGCTTCACCTACCCCAAAGCTGCGACGGCCGCCCTCCATGGGGTCAATTTGTCGATACCTGCCGATAGCACTGTTGGGTTTGTCGGAGCAACGGGAGGAGGCAAAACGACTACAATCGATATAATACTTGGACTGTTGGAGCCTCAACAGGGAGAATTATACGTTGACGGGAACCTAATCACGGCTGACAACCGTCGCCAATGGCAAAAAGTTCTTGGCTATGTGCCTCAACAAATCTATTTAGCCGATGACAGCATAGCGGCTAATATAGCCTTTGGCGTGGAGCCGACTAAGATCGATCAAGATGCACTCGAGCGCGCTGCAAAGATTGCCAATCTTCATGATTTTGTAATGAATGAAATGCCGCAAAAATACGCCACTCATATTGGCGAGCGAGGCGTGCGTATTTCTGGCGGGCAGCGCCAGAGAATAGGTATTGCGCGTGCACTTTATCATAATCCTCGTGTACTAGTTCTCGATGAGGCTACTAGCGCGCTAGATAATCTGACAGAACAAGCCGTCATGGATGCGGTCAATAATTTAAGCCACGAAATCACGATAATACTCATCGCTCATCGCCTAAGCACAGTTCGTCACTGTGATCAGATTTACCTCTTGGAAAAAGGGCGTATTAAAGCTGAAGGCACCTATGATGCTCTAATACAAAAAAGCGAAACCTTCCGTGCCATGGCTTCGAAGTAAATAGCTTGGATCAAAAAAAACGGCTTTAATCATGCTCAGAAACTCAACTATTCTTGTCACAGGCGGCACAGGTTCGTTTGGACATGCCTTCATTCCAATGACGCTGGCAAAATACAATCCCAAAAAGATCATTGTGCTATCGCGTGACGAAATGAAACAATGGGAAATGGCGAAGATTTTTGCCCAAGATAAACGAATTCGTTTTTTCATTGGTGACGTTAGAGATAAGGATCGCCTTTATCGGGCATTGGACGGTGTGGATTATGTTGTCCATGCAGCGGCAACTAAAATAGTTCCAACGGCAGAATACAACCCGTTTGAATGTATCAAGACAAATATCAATGGGGCAATGAACCTCATCGATGCCTGCATTGACCAAAAAGTGAAACGTGTGGTCGCCCTATCGACCGACAAAGCGAGTAGCCCAGTCAATCTATATGGTGCTAGTAAACTTGCTTCTGACAAACTTTTTGTCGCAAGTAACAGCTCCTACGCCCTTGGTCATAACACGAGTTTCTCTGTGGTCCGTTACGGCAACGTCATGGGATCTCGTGGATCTGTTATTCCGTTTTTTGCGTCTATTCGAGACTCAGGCGTACTGCCGATAACAGACCCCCGCATGACTCGCTTTATGATATCTTTGGATCAAGGCGTTAAACTTGTCTGGCATGCCTTTTCCGATATGATCGGCGGTGAAATTTACGTCAAAAAAATTCCGTCAATGACAATTAGTGATATAGCACGTGCCATTGCGCCATCCGCGAAACATGAAATTGTAGGAATTCGCCCAGGCGAAAAATTGCACGAGCAAATGATCGGCGTAGAAGATTCCTATTTTACCTATGAGTATCCAGAACATTATAAAATTCTTCCACAAATCAATGATTGGGGAATTGATACCAATCGCATAAAGGACGGCATAAAAGTGCCCGAAGGATTTGTGTATGAAAGCAACAGTAATACTGAATGGATGACAGAAAAGGCACTGCGAACTTGGATTGATGCAAACCAAGATATTATAGGAAAGATTTGACGCCATGATCCCCTACGGCCATCAAGATATTTCCGAAGATGATATAAATGCAGTAGTGGGTGTCATGCGTTCGGAGTGGCTTACTCAAGGACCAATGGTGCCACGCTTTGAAAAGGCAATGGCCGAATACTCAACAGCGAAGTACGCTCTTGCTGTTAACAGCGCAACCAGCGCACTACATATATCCTGCATGGCACTAGATGTTGGACCTGGTGATTGGGTGTGGACAAGCCCTAATACTTTTGTAGCAAGCGCGAACTGCGCCGAGTATTGCGGGGCTCAAGTTGATTTTGTAGATATTGACTCACAATCTTACAATATGAGCGTGACGAAACTGGCGACAAAACTAGAACAAGCCCAAAATGAAAACAGGCTTCCTAAGGTTGTTATTGCTGTTCATTTTGCTGGACAAAGCTGCGACATGGAAGCAATTCATAATCTGTCGAAAAAATATGGCTTTTATATAGTTGAGGACGCTTCGCATGCTGTTGGCGGCACCTATCAAGGGCGCCCCATAGGTAACTGCCAGTTCAGTGACGTCTCCATATTCAGCTTTCATCCTGTCAAAATCATCACGACTGCAGAAGGTGGGCTCGCGCTCACAAACGATCCATCGTTAGCAGAAAAAATGACGCTACTGCGCAGTCACGGCGTGACACGTGATCAGCAACAGATTGAGGATTCTGTGGATGGACCTTGGCACTACAAGCAGATTACACTGGGCTATAACTATCGGATGACAGAGATACAGGCAGCCCTTGGCCTCAGCCAAATGAGCCGTCTCGATGAGTATGTTGCTAAAAGAAACGAAATATCCAAATGGTATGACCAACAGCTGTCAGACACCTTATGGATAACCCCTGCACAAGAAAGCTTTCAGAGTTCCGCAAGGCACCTTTACGTTGTGAGGCTGCCAGATGACATGATTAGTCAAAAATTGGATATTTTCAACTTTCTTCGCGAGAAAGGCGTCGGGGTTAATGTGCACTACATACCGGTTCATACTCAGCCATATTATCGCGAAAAAAACATTGACTATGGCGACCTTTCTGCCTCTGAGAAATACTATCACAGTGCAATATCAATCCCTTTATATCCAACCCTGGATCGAGACGACCAACAATATATAATTTCATGTTTGACCGATTCTCTTTCCAGAAAAAGAATAATGAAATGATTGTTATTCCAGCAAAATATGGGTCATCTCGAACTCCCCAAAAGAACTTTCGACCATTCTACAAAGGACTTTCATTGCTGCAGATTGCGGCAATTAGAAGTGTGTTATCAGATAATGGGCCAGTCGTCATTAGCAGTGAAAATATTGAAGCTGTAAAAGAGCAATTAAACAACATCCCAGATCGCATTAAACATGCGATTTTACTTCATGACAGACCGCAATTTTTGTCAAAAGACCCTTCAACAATTCTAGATGTCCTAGACCATTATTTACAGTCCATTAGAACCAAAACGCCTAAAAGCGTTGCGGTTGTTTTGCCGACGTCCCCTTTTAATAGCGTTGATGCCATTAGGGCTGCTCATAAAAAGTTTCATCACTCTAGCTGCCACAAACTGCTCAGCGTCTCGCCAGCATCGACCCCACCATTTAACGCTTGGATAGATGCCCCCTACGGAGAAGAAGACCAACTTGAGAACGCTTTTCCGGAAAATCCTTATAAATTAACCCAGTCAACCTCATGCCCAATTTCCTATTTTTCCAATGGCTGTATTTCACTCTATTCGGTTGATGTATTAATGACTGACAGGGTGTTTAAATCGACTATTGGCTATAAAATGTCGGGAATTTCTGGAATTGATATCGATTTCGAATACGAATTCGATATTGCTAGAACGATATTTCCTCGGTGGTGTAAAGATTTAGATCAAATTTCGATCTGATTGCAGACCGAACAAGCTATACAGTCCAAGAAAAATCGGACAATATTCACGAGATAGGATATTCAAAAATGAACGATCAAGAGCTTTTCTGGAAAGGTGAGTTTGGCGACGAGTACGTCGACAGAAACAATGGCGCTGATTTTGTTGCAGCAAAGATTGATATGTTTACTAAGGCCCTCAATGCTGCCGGACCTCTTGATAACGTTATTGAACTCGGTGCAAACAGAGGATTAAATGCTGATGCACTTAAAATGATTCTGCCCAAAATTCATTACACGGGTATTGAAATTGGTAAAAAAGCCTATTCTCTTCTTGCGAAGAACAAAAATGTAGATGACTGCCACCTTTCCTCTATACATGACTTCTCTACCGACAAAAAATATGACATCGCATTAATATCTGGCGTAATGATCCATTTAAACCCCGAAACATTGCCAAGTGTTTATAGTCTTCTTGCGAATTTATCAAACCGTTACGTTCTTATTTCTGAATACTATAATCCGACTCCTGTCGAGATATCCTATCGCGGCCACTCCGGCAAACTGTTTAAGCGGGATTTTGCTAAAGAGTTCATGGACGAGACTGATTACAAGTTAATTGACTATGGTTTCGTCTATCGCAACGATCCTAAGTTCAATCATGACGACATGACGTGGTTTCTTTTCGAGAAATAATCAATGCTGTATAGGTGTTCAACCTGCTTAAATCTCTCAACTCGCCCGAATTCAAATTTTGAGAGAGGAGACCAATGCGCTCCTTGTCTTTATTCTGACAGGAGCGAAAGTGGTCTGTTTGACCAAAACCTCAGTGCATTCTGGAAGCACATACAATCTTTATACCCGTCAAGAGATGTAAAGACACTGCGTTATGTGCTTGGAGTTTCTGGAGGCAAGGACAGCTTGAGACAAGCAGAGTTCTGCCGTCACGTATTAGGGGTTGAGCCAATACTTGTGAGCGTTGGGCTCCCACCTTCTCAAACAAGTGCCACCGGCGTTGTTAACATCAAAAATTTGTATGACCGAGGCTACGAAGTCCTAACGGCCTATCCTGCAGCCGAAACCCTCAAAAGGCTTACGAAGCATTGCTTTTTTAACCTTGGAAACCTTAAAGTAGCATCCGAAGTTGCACTATTTAATGGCGCCGCAAGAATGGCTGACCTTGCTCAAGCAGATATAATTTTATGGGGTGAGAATCCGGCATATTCCGTTGGCGACGCAGGTTCAGCTGGGTCTTCTTACTTTGATGGGGCATCCATTTATCAAATAAACACACTGACGCAGAGCAAAAGCTTGCCTCAGGAAATAGTAGAACTAAATGATTTTTTTTATGGCATTCAAGACGGTCTGCGTCGGGTCGCTCCAAAAATTGTATTTATGGGTGCAGTAATCCCTAAATGGTCAAACCTTAGCAACGGATTATTTTCTCTCTTAAATGGATTTAGTGCAAGATATGAAACAAACGCGGACTATTTAAACATTAGTGCCGTTGATGAGGATTTTGTTCTTATCAATCAGTATATCAAGTATCTTAAATTTGGGTTCGGTAGAACGACTGATATCCTCAACGAACTTATCAGAGATAACATCTTGACTAGATCAGAAGCATTAGAATTGCTCACGGAATACGAGCCATATATCCCAGAAAGCGAAGTGGAACGGTTTGCGCGATTTATTTCGGTTAAAGAAACGCGAGTTTGGACTGAAATTTACAATAATATCAACTCTGATCTATTTGAGTTCCATCAGGGACACCCTGTTGCAAAACCCAACCTACTAAACGCGCAATGAAAATACTCAATATCCCAGGTAATATTGGTGCATTGCGCAATTGGCTATCACAATTTTCACATGTAGATTTGATTGACCCCCATCAACTTAACCAACTAGGAAGACAAGATACTTTAGTCTTACCTGGAGGAAATGTAGGCGGCTTAACCGCAGACCTTTCGATATCAATTCGATCTGCAATAGAAAGAGAATGTCGCCTTATAGCAATTTGCGGTAGTTTTCAGTCACTGTTCATAGATACCGAAGAAGACAATCACCATCGTTGCTTACGTTTTTTCTCAGGACACACACTAAAACTAAATACTCCCAGGATCGGGTGCATAAAGGTTGACACTACATGGTTCAGTGGTAGTCCATACTTTAATCATAGTTACGCTGTGACGATAAAAGATACCGAAACACCCAACGTTATGAGCGGCCATTTTGCAATCGACGAGACCGGATTTTGCTGGGCAGTCAAAACAGATCAGATTCTCGGAGTTCAGTTTCATCCTGAACTATCTAATAAAACTTTTGATGCGGTATTCTCGAAATGGCTTGGCGCAAATTAGCAGGTATATTGATACGTGATGGAGTGACGTGCGTGCAAGCCGGAGGAATCACCTTTCCTTTATGGCAGCCACAAAGTCACATTAATTACATGTTGCGGCGCAACTGTTCCGATCTAATCATTTCCAGCGACAATTCCGAATCACTGTTGAGTTTGAAAACTACTTGTCAAATTAACTTGGTTGCAGCCCTTGGCTGGTCTGGCGTCCGAGAAATTCGTAAATTGTTCGAAGCAGGTTACTCGAAAGTTTTCCTCGGGGGGGCAAGTCGCCCACTGCCATCAAGAGATGAAGCAAATATTTTCGCAGAGATGGTTAGTATTTATGGAGCTTCTAGCTTTGGATACACCTTGCATTTTGAAGACATATTTCCAGAAATAGATCCTATTTTTTTAAATCAGTTCAACGAAATATTGATAGTTGAAAAAGAAGTTCAGCTTTACATTAACCAAGAGAAGTGCACCCGCTTAGCAAATGAATTTGACAAAAAAATTAGACGTGACTCGTTGAAAGTTAATTTATGTGCACCCGAAAAAAATTACGAAACTTGGTCGAGGTCTTCTAAGTTCCAAGTAAATTACGTAAATTATTGTGAACACGGTATAGCAAGGGTTCGATGAAACATTGCAAATTTTGTTTGCTACCAAACACACACCCTTTTGGTATTTTTCACCTAGAAGGAGTATGTTCTGGTTGTGCCTCATTCTCTCTACGAAAGAAAAATTTGCCCGCCTGGGATAATTTAAGCTTCCAGCAGCTTTCCGCTGACCTATCTGAAACCATCGGCTCCGTACCAGACAAAGTAGTCGTCCCCTTCGACGCCGATGGAGAGACTTGGTTTGTCCTTGATACTTTGATTAAACTGGGCATGAGACCCGTCGTGGTCTTTTTTAACGCCCAATATCATGACGAACTATTTTTTTCTATTTTAAGCGCATGCCAAGAAAATTTCGACGCTGATTTCATAGGCTTCTCCCTACCGAAAAAGACCATCCAAATGGCAATTGCAGAGGAATTTAGCGTTGGAAATGGTCATTGTCGAAATCTTGAAATATTCGGACGTCATGCCGCAGCTCTTCTCACAGCAAGACTTTTGGGAATAAAAAATATATTTTCTGGGCCAAACCAACAATCTGAAGTCGTTGGAAGTCACTCATTTATAATAAGAAATCAGCTCAAAGCACCTGGATTTAACGACATAGTTCTTGGAAAAAATTTACTGCCACAAACTCGGAATGCAATCACTAATATTGGTTCGAATTTTTCTGAAACTTTTAAACCTAATGCAATTGAGGAACTGCTCGAAGATATTAACTGGCATTTTTTAAGCGACTATGTTTTCTGGGATAGCCTTTCCATTAATAATTACTACGGAAAGAATTTCAATTTATCCCCGCGAGTTGTTAATGGTTTCGGTCCGAACTGGCAATCATCTAGTTCTTCTATAAAACTTGAGTTTTTTGACTTGCTAAGAATTATCAGAACTGGAAGCAGTAAAATAGATTCCTATTTGAGCCGTGACCTTCGATTTAATCGGATGTCAAAACAAGACGCCGTCGAGTTGCGAAATAAATACCTAAAAAAATCTTGGGATATTGAGAGCATCGCCCAGTTTCTCGACGTCTCAACCAAAAGCATCCGAAAAGCAGTCGAACTGTACCAAAAGAAAAGCCCACCAATGTATCAACCACAGTCACTAGATGGCTCGAATAGGTTTATGGTAACCTCTTACAGTCAGCATTTGTGTTAACCGACACAATCGACAATCCCAAAATCTGAATTTGGTTGGAAACCAACCAAATTTCGATTGCTGCGCTTTATAGCTTCATACTTTACCATTTTGCGGAGAAAAAAATGCATTCACTTTTTAATAAACCAAATGGTAATGGGCTTTTTGTAATGGCCGATTTAGGCCTTACATGTGGCGGCCAAATAGAGCGCTCAATGGAACTAATAAAGACTGCAGCACGCTTAGGCGTCGACGCGGTAAAATTCCAGATGCTTGATTCTAGCGAACTTCTTGGCGATAGATCTGCTGAATATACTTATCCAACTCTGTTAAAGGGTAATATCACAGAGAACATGTACGACATGTTCCTAAAGTTGGAGTTTACAGATGCCGAATGGCTTCGCATTAAAGAAAAATGTGAAGAACATGAGATTGGTTTAGTTGTTACATGCCATGTTGAAAGCGCCGTTGAACGGGTAAACAAACTTGATCTTCCCGTTAATAAAATATGCACTTGGAGCTTAAGCCATTACCGGATGATCGCGGCTCTCGCAAAGAATGGCAAGCCCTTGATTATCGATACCGGAACTATTGATCTTGATGACCTTCTGGATCTTTCTAAGTTTTATAAAAATGCCGGTGGCGGAGAGATAATTATTCTCTATGACTTCCACACATCAGACCCAAGCGATATGAATTTCTCTGCGATACGCACATTAGTAGACGCTGGCTACAAAGTCGGCTACACCCCCCAAGGACGAAGAGACTGGCTAGACTATATGGCCATTGGCTTAGGCGCGACTTTTGTTGAAAAAAGATTAACACTGTCACGAGAAACCCCTGAAAACGGCCACTGGAAAGCTCATGATCCTAGTGATTTTGAAACGTGGATCGAAAACCTCAGAGAGTGCTATGTCGCATTGGGTGATGGGCAGCTTAAGCCGACTAAACAAGACATTGTAGACAGTGAGAAATATTATAAATCTGCATGGCTAAAACAATCGGTAAAATGCGGAGATGTTATTTGTGATGAACACTTTTCCTTTAAAAGGCCTGGAACAGGTATTTCTTCAAAAAAGATATACTCAAATTATATAGGAAAGAGTTTCACAAGGGATTACGAAAAAGGCCAAATGTTTGAGGGATAAAAAACTCCTCAAATGACGACAATACGCGCAAGAAATAACACTTAATTTGAATCATGAGAATTATATTTAGAGTCGATGCTTCTCTAGAGATCGGTAGCGGACATGTCATGCGCTGTCTAACACTGGCCAAAGCTCTGCGCGCGAAAGGTGCGATTTGTCAATTCATCTCACGACAGCATGAAGGCAACATGTTGGAGCTAATCCGCGCAGAAGGATTTCAATCATCCGTTTTGCCAAAACATGTAGAAGTAGGTAAAGAAAATCAAGAGCTTACTATCGGCCACTCGACTTGGCTCGGAGCATCTTGGCAAGAAGATGCCCAACAAACCTTAGAAGCCTTAAGTGACACCAAACCAGATTGGTTGGTAATCGATCATTATGCACTCGATGAGCGCTGGGAAAAGCGGCTTTCTCACCACGTCGGAAGAATAATGGTCATTGACGACTTAGCTGACAGGGAACATTTTTGCGACTTACTACTAGACCAAAATTTTACTCTCAATGCGAATTTTCGCTACGAAAATCTCACACCATCGCAATGCTCTTGTTTAATTGGTCCTAAGTACGCACTTTTACAATCCGAATATTCCCAACTACATCCTCGTACTCCTCCACGGAATGGTGAAATAAAAAGAATACTGATATTCTTTGGTGGCGTGGATTTTCATAACCTTACAGAACTATCTCTTTCTGCATTTTTGGCATTAAAGCGCTATGACATTATTGTCGACATTGTTGTAAATCCCGAAGGGAATAATGCTGCTTCAATTAGAGAGATGGCTGCGGGACATACCAATGTAAATGTACATGGACTTCTTCCTAGTTTAGCACCTCTAATGCTTCAAGCAGATTTCGCCATAGGCGCAGGGGGTGCGACATCTTGGGAACGCTGCTGCCTTGGCCTCCCTTCTCTTGTGGTTACACTTGCAGAAAACCAAAAGCATATCGCAAAAACATTAGATGAACACAACCTCGCCCGATGGATCGGCCACTATGACGAAGTATCGGAGCGCTCAATTACTGAACATCTAAGGCTCGCGCTTGCAGAACCTGACCTCGAAAAATGGTCCTCTTCTTGCTTGGAGCTCGTTGACGCGCAAGGTGTAGAACGCGTTACTTCAATGATGCTTTTACATAATAACACACCGATTAAAGCACGATTAGCTTATCTCAATGACGAAGCGTTCGCTCTACATTGCTTTTCCAGCCATATTGCTCGTAAAAACGCGTATCCAGATACGAAAATTAAGTTTCGCGATTTTCTGAGATCACCAGATTCAAAAAAAATCTACATCTTGGAGACTCAAAATGATGTCCGGCTTGGAGTAGTGATCTTTAGTCGCGCTGGAAGCGAGTGGGAAATTATCCAGATTACAACTCCAGAAGCACGTTACTTAGACTTACAGGATAAATTTATTGAGATCGCAATACTCAAGTTCCGTCACGAAATATCAGAAAACTTAACCTTCTACATTTCGGGACCAACTTCGAGTAAACTGCCGACAACACTTTTAGAGCAGTACTCAGACACAAATGCACGACCATCTCAGTTATCGGTATCGATATGTTCGGATCGGATGAGTTGGATAAATGAGTCTGTACCGAAACCAATATTACAATGGCTAAAAGCTGGGCATAAATGCAGCTGGTCACACAAAGCCGAACACTTGCCAGGTGGCGATTTGTGCTTTTATCTAAGCTACGGTCGAATAGTCGGTAAGGAAATACGCTCAAAGTACAAGAATAATTTAGTCGTTCACGCAAGTGATCTTCCAAAAGGTCGCGGCTGGTCACCTACGAGTTGGATAATTCTTGAAGGTGGACGAAACATTCCTGTGACCTTGCTAGAGGCCATAGATGCAGTAGACGCAGGTGTTATTTACGATCAAAGATGGTTTGAACTGTGTGTCACCGATCTTATTGACGATTGGAGGCGAAAGCTTGCCGATACAACGGTTGAGTTAATTCTAGATTTCACAAAGAATTACCCTTCATCCTTAGATCTCAAGCGAGAGCAGTCTGGAGATTCTACATTCTATCCAAAGCGTTCTGCCTCAGACAGCCGCTTAGATAAAGATAAGACTATTGCACAGCAGTTCAATATTCTGCGCATCGTTGACAACGAACATTATCCCGCATTTTTCGAAATTGATGGTTGCGAATTTGTCGTCAATATTTCGAAGCGTAAGTGTGAAAAGCATTAGAGAAATTAAGTATGTCCTTTAAGATTGCAGGTCGCCCCGTCGGCCCAAGCCACCCTCCCTACATTATTGCTGAACTCTCAGCCAATCATAATGGCTCCTTGGAGCGCGCGTTTGAAACCATCGAAGCAGCAAAGAGGTGCGGCGCAGATGCAATCAAATTGCAGACGTATACAGCTGACACTTTAACCATTGATTGCGATGCCCCTGACTTCATGATCGAAGGTGGCCTTTGGGATGGCTACAAGCTTTATGACTTGTATAAATGGGCAGAAACCCCCTTCGAGTGGCATCAGGCAATGTTCGAATATGCACGCAAGCTCGGCATAACCGTTTTTTCCACTCCTTTTGACGAAAGTGCCGTCGATCTCCTCGAAAGCCTAAACACACCGGCTTACAAAATCGCATCTTTCGAAATCGTGGACATTCCCCTTATCAAGTATGTCGCAAGCACCGGAAAACCAATGATCATGTCAACAGGACTTGCATCGGAGGAGGAAATTGAGGAAGCCATAACAGCTGCCAGAGAGGCCGGATGCAAGGACTTGATGCTCCTACATTGCATTAGTAGCTACCCGGCTCCGATGGACCAAGCTCAGCTAAGACAAATTCCTAATCTTGCCGAAAGATTTAACGTGCTTTCTGGACTATCTGATCACACTTTAGGGACCACAGCCTCAATTGCGGCGGTTTCATTGAATGCGTGTTTAATAGAAAAGCATTTCACTCTGAGCAGGGCAACCCCGGGACCCGATAGCGAATTTTCTTTGGAGCCAGAGGAGCTAGAGCGCCTGTGCAACGAAACCAAAAATGCATGGCTTGCTTTAGGGAAGTCTGGCTTCGAGCGTCAAAGCGCGGAAAAAGGAAGCACCGTATTTCGCCGATCTATTTACTTCGTAAAGGATTTGCCCGCAGGACATGTAATAAAACCCGGTGATATTCGCCGAATACGGCCGGGCATGGGGTTAGCACCTAAGTATTTCGACGAACTTATTGGAAGAAAAACAACGAAAATAATAACCAAAGGAACGGCCACCTCTTGGAGTTTAATAGAGTAATCAATTTAAAATACTAACTGTACGTCGCTTTCTTTCACCACACCGTGTAGCGGATAGAGAGAATGATCGGGAAAACTCTAAGAAAAGTATATAATTTATTGAAAACTTTGCGTTTAGACGATAGCTACAAACGCCTTAGTCAGTGTGATGTATTGTTTTTTTGTCACGATGTAGACAGAGGTGTGACCCTAAATAATAGGGCGTACTCTCCTTTAATTGACAGCATAAGAGACATATTTGAAGAAAAAGGGCTTAAATGCCAAACTATTGCACATCCATTTTCTACATTAACCAATGACAATGGCCACGGAAGTCCTATCTCAATAAATAGACGTTATTTTTTCTTTACGATAATTACGAGAATCTTCCCTAAAATTATAGTTGAGATTTTTTTTCCACAGTTAAATATTTACAGGAAAATAATAAACAGAACACGCGCACGTCTGATTATCACTATTGATTCCCGAAGAGAAATGTGCAATGCAGCGCAAGATCTTGGCTGCCTATGTATTGAGTTGCTACACGGTGTATCACACACAAGCTTGCCTGCCGGATGGAAGGAAGCGCGCTCTAGTGAGTTACCTCAAGGTATTTTATCACTAAGTGATCGTTCTACATCTATTTTCTCTGAATTAAATATTCACGACATAAAGATCAAAACAATTCCCCACCCATTTTTAAAAAGATTCACAAAAAAAAACTCTAGAGACTTGCCAAAAGAATGGCATCTGCCGCCTGCGAACCGCTCAAAATTCAAGAAGGAAATTTTAGTATCTTTAATGTGGGGATATTCTGACGATCACGGCCCAAACCTTGAACTTGCGAACATTCTAAAAAATGGATTATTTTACGAAGAACTTGCTTTGGCTGTGGCAGAAACGCCCGACATCTTTTGGCGCTTCCGCTTCCATCCGGTTCAATTACGAGAAAGACAATACTCAAATCTAATAAAATATATGGTCCAATTCGTTTCTCAACATCCGAACTCTGAATGGAAACAAGCATCCACACTTCCTCTACCCAGTGTTGCTTCGATTTGCTCTGGAAACATATCAATGGCCTCTGGCGCTTGCTATGATGTTGCGTCGATGGGCCTGAAATCTTTGATGCTGTGCCCTACCATCCAAGACGGCGGCGTAAACGAAGCTTTCTTTACCGACTTGGTTCAAGAAGGTTATGCTGTTAAAGATGCAGCCAACAAAGACCGCATTCTTAGTTGGGCCCAAAGCGTTGAGGCAACAAAGCCGAGGCTCTCAAATCTGCACAACGATCGAGATTGGGACGACGCCGAAAAATGGATGCTAAAACGTAGTCAACTTGATGTAAAGTTGAAGTCAGGAACGGTTTAATTCTGTGACAATAGGAATACTAAATACCGGAATGGGCAACTTGGGATCCATCCAGAGGATGATCTCAAAGATCGGAGGTCACTCAACCTTTGTCTCTTCTGAACAGCATTTTCGGGATATATCGAAAATTATACTACCAGGCGTTGGTCACTTTGACGAAGGTATGCGCTCTTTGAACAAGTCTGGGCTAATCCAGCCCCTACTCAATTCTGTTAAATCAGGAATGCCTCTTCTTGGGATATGCCTTGGCATGCAGTTACTCTGCCGAAGCAGCGACGAAGGCATCGAGTCTGGCCTGGGCTTAATCGACGCAGATGTTAAGAAGTTCCATTTCCCTAAGGAAAAAAACTTAAAGGTTCCTCACATGGGATGGAACATCGTGGATGCGTCACGGACGAACGCGTTGCTTCCAAGCTACCAAAGAAATCTCCGTTTTTATTTCGTTCATTCATATCATGTTGTACTGGACAGTCCGCAACTTGAAATTGGCGTTTCCAATTATGGCTACGACTTTTGCGCGGCATTCCAAAAGGGGCAAATCTTTGGGGTTCAGTTCCACCCAGAAAAGAGTCACAAATTTGGGATGGCTTTGATGAAGAGATTTTGGGAGCTATAATTCATGTTAAAAAACAGAGTAATCCCAGCGCTTCTACTTCACAAAGGAGGACTCGTAAAAACCACAAAATTTAAAGATGCTCGATACATAGGCGACCCTGTTAACGCAATCCGCATCTTCAATGAAAAAGAAGTGGATGAGTTGATGGTTCTCGATATAACGGCCAGTAAGGAGGGAAAGGAGCCAGACTATAATCTTATAGAGGAATTTGCGGGCGAATGCTTTACGCCTCTTGCCTACGGAGGTGGCATTCGAACGGTTACTCAAGCAAAGCGTATATTTGCATGCGGAGTTGAAAAAATTTGCATTCAAACAGAAGCTTGGGAAAACATTCAACTAATCAGGGAATTATCTGATACATTTGGTAGTCAAAGTATAATCGCATCCTTGGACGTAAAAAGAAACTGGCGTGGCAAACCCATGCCTTTCAAGGCCGCTCAGCAGAAGACAGTTGACTGCGATTGGTTAGAACAACTAGAAAAGCTTGTGCAAGCTGGCGCTGGCGAGGTGCTACTCAATGCTGTAGATAAGGATGGAACTCTATCTGGCCCGGATTTGAGTTTGATTAACCAAGCGAGTCAAGCAATTGACGTTCCTTTAATCGCGATAGGTGGAATTTCTAGCCTCACAGACATTAAAGCAGCCGTTGATTCCGGCGCCAGTGCAGTTGCCGCCGGTGCCTTTTTTATATTTCATGGCCCCCATAAAGCTGTTCTGATCACATACCCTAAATATCACGACCTTGAACAATTATTTGAAAAATTTTGACGGATTAATTGATGCCCCTTTCAACTCAAAAACCTTATCAATTGTGCACACGCTGCGTAATGGATACGAGTGATCCGGAAATAGTTTTTAACGAAAACGGCGAGTGCAATCATTGTACGGAGTTTTTTGAGAAAGCAGGTACACTTTGGTTTCCCAATGAAGAGGGCGAAAAAAAACTTGCAGCAATCCTTGAAAAAGTTAAAAACTCCGGGAAAAATAACACCTACGACTGCATTTTAGGCCTAAGCGGCGGCGTTGACAGTTCTTACCTCGCTTTGAAAGTCCGCGATATGGGTTTACGGCCGCTGGTTGTTCATATTGATGCTGGGTGGAATAGTGAACTTGCTGTCGCAAATATTGAGGCAATCGTTAAACATTGTAAATATGACCTGTATACGCACGTCGTCGATTGGGAAGACATGCGCGATCTGCAGCTTGCATATCTCCGCTCAGGCGTAGCCAATCAAGATGTGCCACAAGACCATGCTTTTTTTGCAACTTTATACCACTTAGCAAACCGACACGGTATTCGTTACGTTTTATCTGGTGGTAATTTAGCAACTGAGAGCATATTCCCCGATTCATGGCACGGCAGTGCCATGGATGCGATTAACTTGAAAGCGATACATAAAAAATTTGGCGAGAAGAAGCTTGTACAATACAAAACAATAAGCTTCTTTGAGTACTACTTTTGGTACCCGCTAGTAAAAAAAATGCGGACTATACGCCCACTTGACTATATGCACTACAACAAAGCAGAAGCATTAGACGAACTGAAGAATTCCTTCGGATACAAAGCTTATGAACGTAAGCACGGAGAGTCTCAGTTAACCAAATTCTTTCAAAATTATTATTTACCGGAAAAATTTGGTTACGACAAGAGACGCCCTCATCTATCAAGCATGATCGTTTCAGAACAAATAAAAAGAGACGAAGCTTTAGACATATTGAAAGAGCATCTTTATAATCCTCATGAACTTGAAGATGACATCACTTATTTCTGCAAGAAACTTAGAATTTCCAGAAATGATTTCGATGATTTAATGAGGCAGCCCAATCGCACTTACAGTGACTTCCGAAATTGGAACGTATACTATAAAATATTAAAAAGAGTCCAAGGATTTGTTTCCAAAACCACCGGAAAGACAATCAAGATTCACTAGGACAATTGTTGAACGTCGTAATTTCATCAACTCTAAGAAAATATTCGCATCATGCTCAATATTGGACCGTCTAGCTCTTTAATGCTAAGCCACCTAGACGTCACCGCACCAACTATATCAACATTTTTCTTATTTAACTTATTGTGCACTACAGTAGTAACTGCATTTTGCATTACTAAATTCATCAAAAATAAATTAATAATGGGCCGACTATATTTTACTTTCATGGCTCTGATGTGCCTATTCTATCAAATTCCATTAGCTATATTCTCTTATCAGGTTGAGGTTTCGCTTAACAATCCATGGAAATACGCATTATCCGTCAATTTTGGGACTCTTGGATTACTGGTTTGGGGAATGTTAAGTCATCGCTTGGATACGAGAGGAACAACACTCTCGTTCCCAGAAAACATGAGAACAATCTATCTCACAACCGGTGCTGTTGGATTAATCCTTATTTTGACATATTTTCAAGGCGTTCCGTGGGATTGTACAGGGCTTTACGCGATTATTTATGACCCATGGATGACACTAATTGCGAGAGAATTCAGCGTTAAGTTAGTAGGCGCATCTGCTGCAACATACTCAATTGGCGCAAATGCAAATGCCGTAGCACCGCTATTTATACTTCTATCCCTTTGGCTGGCAAGAAATTGCCTATTCAAGCGAAAAATAATCGGCTTATTGGCTTTTATTATTTGTGGTTTTCTCGCGATTGTATCTGTAATAATAAGTGGAACCAAAGGGTTGTTGATGCCTTCCTTAATAATGCTAGTGGTTGGTGCATACTACTGGAGTCCAAATTGGATTATTCGCATATCGGCGATATCCTTTTCTGTATTTTTTATGATGGGCTCAATCGTTTCATTCGAATTTCTCAAAGATCGGGGGTCTGAATTCGGAGGATCATATGACTTCGCTTCTTGCTCTTCTAGAGCAGGCACATGTGAAAAAAGCCAGAAACTTTTAAACTCTCTAAAAGGACACAATTATTCACTCGGGGTCCCAGGATATATGATCCCCAAAATTGAAACGCGCTTGAACTGCCTATGCTCCGGAGAAACAGAACAATCCCTATGCCCAGAGGCAACCTTTGAGTCTGGGAATGGTTACAAATTGGATGTCGGTTTAGATTTACCGTCAAGAACAATCATAGGATATGTAAGTTCCATTTTTTACCGTATCCTGGTAACTCCTTTGCAAGTTTCGGTATGGCATTATATGTATGCCGAGACAGAAAATGTAGATGGCTTAAAGACTTTACCACTCTCAAAGCGGATATATGGCGATTCTTTAAATATGCCCGAACTAGTCTATCAGAAATACGCTTCAGTATATTTTGGTGGAGATAGAACCAGCACGGGTACATCTCCGACAGGTTTTTTCTTATCTTATTCTGCTTATGTTGGTTGGATTGGGTTTTTAATTTCACTCGTACTTATTATCGGATTGGATTCGGTCTTCGTTTTCATTTCTAAGTTATTGAACCAATCTCTTTACCCTGTTTTAATAGGAATCGTCTCAATTATTTCAATGAATTTTATTGTCTCAGATTTCTTGACAGTTCTGATATCTCATGGAGGAGCTGTTGGAATCTTTATGGTTATAATTTACATTATACTGAAGAAAAAAAGTGTCTAAAAAAGTCCTACACATTACGCACACTGATATTCGCTCTGATTCGCGGATTTTAAAGGAAATGAGTGCACTTGCAGCAGTCGGTTACACTGTAAATGGTATTGGCGTCGCTCACGAAGAGGGCGCCAAATTATCAGCAATCACATTTGAGACAAAAATCACCGTTGTTAAACTGTTCACACGCACTCTTACATTCCTTCCTAGGACATTTCGACACGGGTTATCAATTTGTGAACTCGCTATAAAAATGCTTCCGGAAGTGATTCGACAGCGTCCAGATATCATTCATTGTCATGATACATTAGCGCTTCCACTTGGCATCATTGCGAACATTTTATTTAAAAACAAACTGATTTATGATGCACATGAACTTGAGTCAAACCGCAACGGCTTAACCAAGCTCCAAGGAAAACTTACGTCCTTTGTCGAAAATCTCGCATGGCGATATATTGATGCCTTAATCGTTGTCAGTCCGTCCATTGATACATGGTATAAAGCGAAATTTGGCCCTAAACTGTCAGCTGTTATCCTAAACGCACCACTATTTTCCGATAATTACTATCAAGACAGTAATTATCTGAGAAAATTATTTAAGATCCCGCCCCATGATAAAATATTTATTTATGTAGGAATTCTGGGTCGTGGGCGTGGAATTGAGCTAATTACGGAAGCTTTCATCCATCACAATATTTCAGCCCATGCTGTTTTTTTAGGTTATGGAGAGTTAACCGAAGCATTAAAGCAGTTGGAAATTGAGAATTCGAATATACATGTCCACGAGGCTGTACCTCATTCCCAAGTTGTTCCAATTGTTCAATCTGCAGATTATGGCTTATGCCTGATTCAGAACGTATCACTTAGCGATTATTACTGCTTACCAAACAAACTATTCGAGTATTGCTTTGCGGGCGTTCCAGTCCTCGCCTCCGATTTTCCGGATATACGTATTGTGCTGGAAAAATACAATATTGGTGAATGTTGTGAGCTGAACGCGGAGACGATAAGAAGCTCTATTCGCAGATTGGAGGGTCATGACACCCAATTCCAGTTTGCGGACTTGAAACCTCTTAGCTGGCAAGCGCAGGAAACAAAGCTGGTCAACCTTTACCAAAGTGTCCAGCAAGCTACAGACAACTAAAATTTTATTGGATAATGAAATGTGCGGAATTTTTGGCCAAATCGGCACTAAGCCTGTTAACTGGAAAAATATTGAAATACTAGTCGAACATGCGCGCCAGAGAGGCAGGGATTCAAGCGGACTGATTTTCCAAAGTGGAACTGGATATGCCGTAAGACGTGCAGACTACGACATAAAGCGTTTGCTATCAAAACAACAAAATGTGCAGTCCAACCTTGTTATGGGGCACAGTCGACTAATCACAAGCGGACTGTCTGACAACCAGCCCGTTGTCCGTGATGGGATGGTTTTGATCCACAACGGTATTGTTGTGAATGATGATTCGGTGTGGCAATCTCTCGAGTTGGAGCGTGAACTTCAGATTGACTCTGAAGCTATCTTAGGTGTGGCGCTCCAAGACCTGGCTGCGGGGACTGAAGTAGAAAGTTTACCGCAGAAAATATTAGAGACATGCAAGGGCACAATTTCAGCAGCGCTTACAATCCCCAAACTTGGAAAGGTTTGTTTGTTTTCGAACAACGGAAGTCTTTATGTTGGAAAACTCGATGAATCGACTTATTTTTCCTCTGAACGCTATCCTTTGGAAGTAGTTGGCTGTACAGAAATCAAGCAAGTATGGCACGCAGGTCTGGTTTTAGACATCCCGAAGCGGGATCAGATCAAGGTCGAGGACGACAACAAGCGTACCGAGAACTTAATTCCCACATTTCAAAATGTAGCTGCTGAAGAAGCGATGTTGGTTTACCCCAAACACGATCTTCAACGCTGCACAAAATGTATCTTGCCTGAAACAATGCCGTACATCTCTTTCGATCATGACGGGGTGTGCAACTATTGTAACAATTATACACCGCGCAACATCCCCAAACCCAAAGACGAATTATTCGAGCTTGTAGAGCCATACCGTCGGAATACAGGGCCGGAATGTATTGTGCCATTCTCTGGAGGACGGGATAGCTGCTGGGGTTTGGATCTCATTGTCAATGAATTGAAAATGAGACCTATCACATATACTTATGATTGGGGAATGGTGACCGACTTGGGCCGCCGTAACATAAGTCGGATGTGCGCAGAGCTTGGCGTTGAAAATATTATCATTGCTGACGATATCTCCAAGAAACGCAGCAACATCGCAAAAAACCTTAAAGCTTGGTTAAAATCTCCTCATCTTGGAATGATCAGTATTTTGACAGCGGGAGACAAACACTTCTTCCGCCATGTCGAAACCGTTAAGCGCCAGACTGGTGTGCAACTGAACCTATGGGGCGTGAACCCGCTGGAAGTCACTCATTTCAAAGCGGGTTTCCTCGGAGTACCACCAGATTTTGAAGAGAAACGTGTCTATATGCACGGGATTTCCAAGCAGTTGAACTATCAATGTTTACGTTTGAAAGCGATGCTTCAAAGTCCTGGTTATTTTAATAGCTCTTTATGGGACACAATCTCGGGTGAATATTACCGAAGCTTTACTGAGAAACAAGACTACTTCCATATCTTTGATTACTGGAGGTGGGACGAACATACATGTAACGAAACGCTAAAACAGTATGACTGGGAACTTGCACCTGACACCAGCACTACTTGGCGCATCGGAGACGGAACTGCAGCGTTCTATAATTATTTGTACTACACAATAGCTGGGTTCACAGAACACGACACCTTTAGAAGTAACCAAATTAGAGAAGGCCAAATGACGCGAGAAGATGCGCTCGCCCTTGTAGAGGACGAGAATAGGCCTCGATATCAAAACATCCGTTGGTATTTAGACTCTTTAGGAATGGACTTCAAAGAAGTCATCAGCACCGTAAACAAAACCCCCCGCATGTACTGAAAAATGACAAAAAAAACTATTTGGTACATTTCTAAATACGTCTCCCCATCAGGCCCAAAAACGACAGGACCAGGTGGGCGCGGTTACTATTTGATGCGCGAGTTCCAGAACGCTGGATATAATTCAGTCATTATCACTTCTGACTCGAACCCTTTATCTAATGTTCCGCATGCGGAACAACCTTACGTGACGGATTTTTACGACGGAGTGCAGTTGCACTGGGTTCGTACATTAAAATATTACAGGGCAAAATCGCTCCGCCGTATACTTAGCTGGATCCATTTCGAATGGAGGCTTTGGCTGATGCCTAAAAAGGACCTTCCGAAACCAGATGCCATTATCGTCTCAAGCTTATCCTTGCTAACGATATTCAATGGTCTTTTGTTGCGTCGAAAATTCAAATGCAGATTAATATTCGAAATCCGCGATATATGGCCATTGACATTAACTGAGGAAGGTGGATTTAGCTCCAGAAACCCATTTGTTGTTGGGTTGTCTTGCGTTGAAAAACTGGGTTATCGCAATTCAGATTCAATTGTTGGGACCATGCCAAATCTTCAAGAGCATGTGGACAGTGTTTGCAACTCTACAAAACCTGTATATTGCATTCCGATGGGCGTAACCGATACGGCGCTTGCAGAGCAAGAATTGGTATCAGTAGAATATCTTAAGAGCTACATACCCTCTGATAAATTCATTGTTGCGCATGCAGGAACAATTGGCTCAACCAACGCACTTGATACTTTTTTCGAGTGTGCTGAAGCTTTAGCGGCTAACACAAAAATACACTTTTGCATAATCGGCGATGGTGATTTAAGAGAATATTATCAAAAAAAATATGAACACCTAGATAACATAACTTTCGCACCGAGAGTTAAGAAGTCAATGGTACAATCAATTTTATCGAAGTGTGACTTACTTTACTTTTCTGTTCACGATTCAAAAATATGGCAATTTGGGCAATCACTCAACAAAGTCATCGACTATATGTTAGCTGGAAAACCGATTTTAGCGTCATACAGTGGTTTTCCTTCCATGATAAACGAAGCCGGTAGCGGTACATATATTCCAGCCGGAGATGCTAAAGCATTAGAAAGCGAAATCATTAAATTCAGTGGACTGTCGGAAAAAGAAAGACAAAAAATGGGAAACCAAGGTCGGGAATGGGTTTTGTCCAACCGAACTTATCAGGTACTTGCTGACAACTACTTGAAGATTTTGTTTCCAGACTCTTAAGGAAAGAATTTTGCTGATAAAACGTCTTATAGACATCATCGTTTCTGCCCTGAGTTTGCTACTATTGATGCCTCTTCTGTTTTTTGTCGCTGTGCAAGTGCGCCGCAAGATGGGAGCCCCGGTGCTGTTCACGCAAACGCGCCCCGGCAGAGATGGTAAACCGTTTAAGATGATCAAATTTCGTACGATGTGTACCGCATATGACGAGCGAGGAAAGCTACTTTCCGATAGCGAGCGATTGACCGATTTTGGTAAATGGCTGCGCGCTACCAGCGCTGATGAATTACCGGAGCTATGGAATGTGCTGTCTGGTGATATGAGTTTAGTGGGGCCGCGCCCGTTACTCATGGAGTACCTTCCACTTTACTCACCTTTGCAGAATCGTCGTCACGAAATGCGCCCTGGCATTACCGGTTGGGCACAAGTCAATGGGCGAAATACTTTGTCTTGGGATGATAAATTTGCGCTTGATGTATGGTATGTGGATCATCACTCGCTCTGGTTAGATATAAAAATCTTACTCCTTACCGTAAGAAATGTGTCTGCCCGTAGTGGAATTAACGCGGAGGGCTCATCAACCATGACGAAATTCACGGGTAACCACTAATGCGACGACTAGCAATCCTCGGCGCAAGTGGACATGGCAAGGTGGTAGCTGATACTGCGATACGTGCAGGTTGGGAAACCATTGCATTCTTCGACGACTCTTGGGGGAACGCTCAACCTAATACCGCATTTTCGGTAATCGGCAAAACGTCTACTTTAATTGACATGGCGGATAAATTTGACGGCGCAATCATCGCAATTGGAGATAACCGTACGCGACTTATGAAGGCGCTGCAGCTTTCGGATGCGGGGCTTCCATTACCAAATTTAGTACATCCATATTCTTATGTGGCAAATAACGTCATTATTGGTGCGGGAACCGTCATTTTTGCAGGCGCAATTATTCAGTCTGGAACCAGCATAGGTCCGGCCTCGATAGTAAATACCGGCGCGACAGTAGACCATGATTGTTCACTTTCAGCTGGTTCACACATTTCCCCTGGAGCGCATTTAGCTGGTAGCGTACATGTTGGTGAATGCGCTTGGGTTGGGATCGGCTCTACCGTTAATCAAAATCTGTCTATTGGTGATGACGCAATCATTGGCGCAAACGCAGCAGTAATCACTGATGTGAGAAATGGTGTGACGATGGTTGGTGTGCCTGCTAACGTTCTTCAGAAAGGTTGAATCCTCGTGTTAGATACTCCTTTTTCCCCTTGGCCATCTTTCTCTGAAGAAGAAGCAAATGCCATTCGGCAGGTGTTACTATCAAACCGTGTTAACTATTGGACAGGAACAGAGTGCCGTAGTTTTGAGCAAGAGTTTGCATCTTGGTCTGAGACACGTTACGCAGTCGCCTTGGCTAATGGGACCGTTGCATTGGACCTTTCTCTTAAGGCTTTGGGCGTAGGTCAAGGAGACGAGGTGGTCGTAACTCCAAGAACCTTCATCGCATCAGCGTCCTGTGTTGTTAATGCCGGAGCGAAACCTGTGTTTGCCGATGTCGACCCAGATTCAGGGAATCTTTCGGCAAAGACAATTGAGGCAGTACTCACACCTGACACAAAAGCAATAATATGTGTACATCTGTCCGGCTGGCCGTGCGACATGGATCCCATTATGGCACTGGCCAAAAAGCACAATCTTCTAGTTATAGAAGATTGTGCTCAAGCGCATGGTGCTCGATACAAGGGACGAAGCGTTGGCAGTATCGGCCATGTAGGAGCATGGAGTTTTTGCCAAGATAAGATCATGACCACAGGCGGTGAAGGTGGCATGGTGACTACCAATGATGAAATGCTCTGGAGACGTATGTGGTCCTATAAAGACCATGGTAAATCTTATGAAGCAGTTTACGAACGCAAGCATGCGCCTGGGTTCCGTTGGCTTCACGAAAGCTTTGGCACCAACTGGCGGATGACCGAACTACAAGCGGCTATAGGCCGTATTCAACTTCGCCGCATGAGTGAGTGGTCAACGCAGCGCAAAGAGAATGCTGAAAAATTCCGAAAAGCACTTGCTCCATTTAGCCAAAGAAATGGTGTAATTCGTCTTCCTTTTTTCAAAGATCAAATAATGGACTTTGAAAAAACTTTCTCTCCAGATCGCAGAGAAAAGTACGTGCATGGAAACTATAAGTTTTATGCATATGTCCGACCAGAAAACCTTCGAACAGAATGGTCTCGAGATAGAATAATCGACGAGATAAACGCCCAAGGTGTGCCGTGCTATCAAGGCAGTTGCTCAGAGGTTTATCTCGAAAAAGCTTTTTGTGACGCAGGCATACAACCAAAGAAATCATTACCTTCAGCAAAAATACTCGGTGAGACTTCCTTGATGTTTCTTATTCATCCTACATTAACAGCAGCAGAGATGGATCAAGCAACGGCAGCAACGTCATTAGTTCTTTCTAAATCATCACGTTAATAAAACCGGATGTGATGTTTTAAAATCAAAACAGACAGGATTATATTTTCTTGCGCACACACTATGTTAATTTGGATACTAAATTTTACTTACCTAACATAAAGAAAGAGAAAATTGCCAAAGTTTCCTCACTCACATGGTGCTCGATCCCCTCTGCATCGAACTCGGCAGTTTCAGGATCAACGCCGATTGAGACCAGAAAGTTATAGACGATCTGGTGGCGGTCGCGACATTTTTTGGCGAGCGTTTCACCTTTTTCTGTCAGAAAGATTGAGCGGTAGGGACGTGAGGTGACGAAACCGTCGCGCTCAAGGCGTTTGATGGTGTTATTGACCGTTGCGGCCGTGACGCCGAAGCGTTCGGCGAGCGCGACAGAGCGGGCCTCGCCTTCCTCATTGATCAAATCGCCAATCATTTCAACGTAATCTTCGGTGACCTCGCGGGCATGTGCGTCGCGCAGGCGGGCAAAGACTTCGGCCTTGTTATGGCGCGGGTTTAACGTCGGCTTATCGCCCATCGGTCTCTCCAAACAGTATCTCCGAAATCTTCATAACAACTAAGTGTTCAAAAAGCAATTTAGCCTTGACTAACTTTAAAAGTCCGCACATAGATAGTGGGTATTCTATTGAATGATTTTAACTTGCTGTCGGGACCCGTCATGACCCTTCGAAATGTTGCACGCCGTCTTTGCCTGATCGCCATCCTTGGTGTGTCTGCCCTTGCTGGCCTTGGTGCCACCGCTGGCATGGCCTTTGCCAAGCCGTTGAATGTTGTCGCAACCACATCCATGATCGCCGATGCGGCCCGTCAGGTTGCGGGCGATCGGGCGGAGGTCACTGCTTTGATGGGTCCCGGGGTTGATCCGCATTCGTATCGTCAGACACGCAGCGACATTGCCGCTATGGCGCGCGCTGATCTTGTCTTGTGGCATGGTCTTTATCTTGAAGCGCAACTCGAAGAGTTTTTCCTTGATCTGGAAAAGCGCCGGAATGTGGTCGCAGTTGGCGAAGCCATCGACAAGAGCAAGCTTTTGAGTCATGCGGATTACGATGGCCGATACGATCCGCATGTCTGGATGGACCCGCAGCTATGGGAAACCGTGGTTGGGGCTGTACGTGATGCACTGATCAAAACCGATCCCGATGGCAAAGCGATCTATACCGCCAATGCCGACAAACACATTGCGGATATTGAAAAGCTGATTGGCTATATGAACTCGGTCACCACCTCTGTTCCGGAAAAAAGCCGTGTGCTGTTGACCGCACATGATGCCTTTAGTTATTTCGGGCGCGGGTATGACTTTGAGGTTCTGGGTATTCAGGGCATTTCAACCGAATCCGAGGCCGGGCTGCGCCGGGTCGAAGAGCTGGTTAACATTATTGTTGATCGCAATATTTCGGCCGTGTTTGTCGAAAGCTCGGTGCCTGAGCGTAATGTCCGTGCCCTGATCGAAGGGGCCGAGGCCCGTGGGCAAAACGTCATCATTGGTGGTACACTGTTTTCCGATGCCATGGGGGAACCGGGCACCTATGAAGGCACCTATATCGGTATGATCGATCATAACACCACCCTGATCACCCGTGCGCTGGGTGGTGATGCGCCTGAAACCGGAATGCAAGGTGAACTTGCACCAGGCTCATAACGTAAAGACCGCAAGTGCAAAGCAGGTAAAACATTGATAGAATCAATGATTAAATGCACACAGTGTCGGACCACGGACAAAGCAACAGGAAAATTTCATGCGTAACGCCGAACTGATTGCCGAGGCCGGAAAGATCGTTGACGTCGCAGGCAAGGACGCACCACTGACGGTGCGCGGCCTGACGGTTTCCTATGGCAATAAACCGGCTGTATTTTCGGTTGATGCCTCCATCCCCGCCGGATCCATGACCGCCATCATCGGCCCGAACGGCGCGGGGAAATCAACCTTCCTGAAAGGTGCACTTGGTGTGGTGCCGCGCCTGTCGGGTGAAGTGCGCATTTTTGGCAAACCGTTTCACGAG
>CENV01012115.1_pt1 | contig 31359 bp, 24 predicted proteins | sample 530231 | NCBI WGS metagenome assembly CENV01 (sample SAMEA2619815, study PRJEB7988) | marine metagenome | biome: marine biome (ENVO:00000447); feature: surface water layer (ENVO:00002042); material: "saline water (ENVO:00002010), including plankton (ENVO:xxxxxxxx)" | depth 5 m
GTCGGCCGTCACGCTGCAACCTCCATCTCAAACCGAAAAGGATATCAACGAGATGACGATTTTCGAGGGCTACAAGACCTATATCGTGGGCGCACTGATGCTGGTTGTCGGCATCGCCCAGAGCTTTGGCATCGACATTGCCATGTTGGGCGAATATTCGGGGCCGCAGATGGTGATGGAGGCGCTTGCGATCATCTTCCTGCGGCGCGGGCTCAAGACAGAACTTGGCAAAGGCTAGGTCCTGACCCTAGGCACCTCCGCCACAATTTGGGCGAACCATTCATTTGCAGTTCAGCAAACTGACGGTAATAGTCGGGGCATGAAAAACGCTCTCCTGTCCCGACTCACATCGCTGGCCCTGGCTTTGAGCCTTTCTTTGCCGCTGGGCGCGATGCCAGCCTTGGCGCAGGAAGGATGCTGGGACAATTCGGCCATCCAGTCTGCCCTTGCCGAGGGGCGCATACAGCCGGTGGCTGCAGTGCTCTCACGCGAGGGGATCGATCCTTCGACCGAAGTGCTCAGCGTCAAGGTCTGTGAGCAGGGCGGAGCGCTGGTCTATGTGCTTGCGGTGCTGGAAACCTCGGGCCAGGCGCGCAATCTGACGTTGAATGCACAATAGCCTACACGCGGGCGGGGCGGGACCATGCGAATTCTTGTTGTTGAAGACGACGAAAACCTCAACAGGCAGATTTGTGAAGCGCTGACCGACGCAGGCTATGTCTGCGACAGCGCCACGGACGGCGAGGAAGGACACTTCCTGGGCGATACCGAACCCTATGATGCCGTGGTGCTCGATATCGGGCTGCCGCGTATGGACGGGATTTCGGTGCTCGAAGCCTGGCGCCGCGAAAACCGCATGATGCCGGTGCTGCTGCTGACGGCGCGGGACCGCTGGAGCGACAAGGTGCAGGGCATCGACGCGGGCGCCGACGATTATGTGGCCAAGCCCTTTCATATGGAAGAAGTGCTGGCGCGGCTGCGCGCGCTGGTGCGCCGGGCGGCGGGCCATGCGTCCAACGAGATCATAGCGGGAAATGTTCGCCTCGACACCAAGGCGGGCCGGGTGACTGTGGGCGGGCAGGCGATAAAGCTGACCAGCCACGAGTTCCGGCTTTTGTCCTACCTCATGATGCACAAGGGCAAGGTGATCTCGCGCACCGAGTTGACCGAGCATCTTTACGATCAGGATTTTGATCGGGATTCCAATACGATCGAAGTGTTTGTTGGCAGGCTGCGCAAGAAGCTGCCCGAAGAACTGATCCAGACCATTCGCGGGCTCGGCTATCAGATCCTGGCGGATTGAGCCGTGTTCAGCTTTCTGCGAAACCCGAAACTGGCTCAATTTTCCCTGTGGTCGCAGGTCCGGACGGAAAACCGGTTCCCACTTTTCCTGGACCTGCTCTCGTGACTCGTGGCTCCATCGCTTTCCGGCTGTTCTGGCTTTCGGCGGGCTGGCTGATCGTTGCGCTCGTCGCGACCGCGTTTCTTTTGACCGAGCTTTACTCGCAGGCCCTCGACAGAGATCTGACCGAAAGCCTCGATTTACAGATTTCATCGCTGGTCGGGCAGACTCTCGAACTCGATTCGGCGGCGTCCGGGGAGATCGGTCTGGCCGATGCGCGATTTTCGCGCCCCACCTCCGGCTGGTACTGGCAGATCCGCAACGAGGCGGGCGCGCTGGTCAATTTTTCTCCCTCGATGGTTGGAACGGTGCTGCCCGATCTCGAGGGTACCTTTAATGCTTCGGGAACCCGTTCGGGCATGATCGCCGACGACTATGGCGACCAGACATTGCGGGCCGTTGAGCGCTGGGTGACGCTGGACGATCTGGGGCGCTATGTCATCACGGTGACCGGCAATTACACCGATGTGGAAGGCCGCGCCGCCGCGTTTCGGGGGCAGGCGATCATCGTTTTGGCGTTTGTGGCCCTGATCCTGGCCGCCATGAGCGGCATGATCGCGCGCTTTGCGCTGCGGCCGATCGAGCGGTTGCGTGAGGCCATCGAGGCGGTGCGCGAAGGCGACAGGCCCAGCGTCGAGGGTAGCTTCCCTCAGGAAATCGCGCCTCTCGCCGACGAGGTCAACGAACTCCTGCGCTCCAACACCCAGATTGTCGAACGCTCGCGCGCCCAGGTGGGCAACCTCGCCCACGGGCTGAAAACCCCGCTGGCCGTGTTGCGCAACGAGGCCGACGGGGGCAAGACAGCGCTCGCCACGGCGGTGCTGCACGAAACCGACAATATGAGCCGCATCGTTTCGACCTATCTCGACAAGGCGCGGCTGGCGGCGCGTTCGAGCGTGGTCGGCAAGCGGGCCGATACCCGTGCGGTACTCGAGCGGCTGGGGCGCGTGATGGGCAAGCTCAACAAGCAATGCGACATCGCCATCGACCTGCCGTCCGATGTGCCCTGGTTCCGGGGTGATGAGAGCGATCTTGAGGAGATGGCCGGCAATCTTTTGGATAATGGCTGCAAATGGGCGCGCTCGGAAGTTCGCCTTTCGGCGCGCGAGGCCAGCAATTCAGGGAACCGGAGCGTCGAGATCGTCGTTGAAGATAACGGACCGGGTCTGACCGCGGCCGAAGCCGGGCAGGTGTTGCGGCGGGGGGTCAGGCTGGACGAAAAAACGCCGGGGAGCGGACTGGGACTCGATATCGTCAAGGAACTCGTCGATATCTACGGAGGCGATCTGACACTGACACGCTCGGATCTGGGTGGCCTTCGGGCAACACTTCGGCTTCCTGCTGCGCGACAGGCACGGCAACAGACTTGAACCGGCGGCGACAAACCGCAATTTGGCCGTATTGGCTGAGATAGACATTAAAAGGCTTATTGGCCGTTACGAAAGGTATTGCGCAATGAAGATGTTGAGGGCGATTGCACTTGTTTCGCTGGCTCTGGTGGTCGCCGGTTGTACCCGTACGGCCAATTTCCAGACGAACCAGCCCATGATGCCGCAGCCCACTGTCATGACCGATCCGCTGCCCGAGCAGCCCACGGTGAACACACCCTCCGATTCGACGCCGATTCAGCAGTCGCGTCTGGAGCCGGGCAGCTATGAATATATCGATTCCTCGATCCTCGGTCAGTTGACGCCGGCCCAGCGCTCGGCCGCCAATGATGCCCAGTTCTACGCCCTCCAGTTCGGGCGCCCCGGTGCTCCGCGCACCTGGTCTTCGGGCGGCGCGACCGGTCAGGTTTCGGTGGGTCCTTATGTGCGGGTCAACAATCTCGACTGCCGCGAATTTTCGCACCGCGTGACCCTGGGCGGGCAGACCTACACCCGTTCGGGACAGGCCTGCCGCGAGGTCGACGGAGCCTGGGGTGTAACTGCGTAGACATTTACCCCAGCGCAAAAATGATTGACGGGTGTCGCCGCTGGCGGCACCCTTTTTTTAACACCTTGAAAGGTTTTTTTACCCCATTGCGGATACGTTCGGCCTTCGGTCCCTCACGCAGCGCACCGGTTACAGGATTTCATGGCTCTCCCCGATACATTTCCCGGCGTAAAGAACCAGCCGCACGGCGCAGCCGGCACCAAGCGCCGGATCGACGCAGGCAAGGACGCATTTTTGGAAGCGCTGGAGGGAATTCTTGTGGATCCGCCCGTTCCGCATGCGTTTGCCGGTGCCATCGAGCGCGAGACGGCGGGCAAGATATGGACATGGATGGCGCGCGACATCGCCGATGACGAAGCCGCGCGGCTGGCCGATGCCATTGATTCGGGTGCTGACGCGGTCGAGGCCTTCGACCTGCTGCTGCCCGAGATACTCGAAAAACTCAAGGCGAACGCCGTCGCCGAAAAGGACGATCGCGAACTCGAGCGCCGCAATTCGATCCAGATGGGGGGCGAAGAAGCGCGCCAGCGCCTCGCAGCCGTCATCATGGCCATGCGCCGCCGTCCCCTGCTGGCGCAGGCTGGCAAATTCGGCATCGCTGTCGGCTCGATGTCCGATGAAGCGGCCATGGCCACGGCGCTGCAATCGATCTCGATCACCAATCCTTTGACCCGGGCGCTCTGGATGCAGGTCATGGTCGGTCACATGGCCAACCCCAGCCGCGCCATGGCTGCCGCGGTGGCGATCGCGGGCGGCAATGGCGAAACGCGGATCACCAACGCCGGCTATGGCGCATTGGTCGAGGCCGTGCTCAGCCATGCCCAGAGCCAGATCGGCAAGCTGGCCAGCCAGCCCAACCTGTTTTCCGACGTCGACTTCTCGTGCAAGGCGATTGACCGGTTTCACAGGCTGATGCGGGCCATCAATTACAATCTCGAAATCGAGCGGCGGTCCTTGTGGGGCACGATCATGACCGATCTGACGGCGCGGCTGTCCGAACGGCTCGAACGCCCGATGAAAGAAATCACGCTCAATGTCACCCAGGCGCTGCGGCGGCCCCGGGATGGCAATGATCGGGTCGACGCCGATGACGTGCTGGCCGCGCTCAACGGGCTTTATCTGCTCATGACCGTGAGGAAATGCCGCGACTCCCTGGCCGTCAATGCGCTGCTCGATCAGGCCTGGGCCGATACGGGGCAGACCGTTGAGGTGCTGGTGACCCGCGCGCTCGACATGTATCGCGGAGCACCCGCCGATCCGGTGGCGCGCGAGCGGCTGGACGCCGGGATCAAGATGGCCGAGATCCGCTTCAATCCCGAATATGCCGATATCTTGCGCCGGGCCCGCGACGGGGCCGAGCGCCGGACCGCTCAAGGCTAGAGCGTGTCCAGCAAAACCATGTCCTCGACGCGATCGGGGATGGAAACGGTTTTGCGGTTCGCAATACGCGACAAAGCAAGGGTTTGGAGCCAAGGATTTGATCCAATCAAATCCTGAACGGCTCTAGACCGTCCGTTCGAGACGGGCTGCAAGAACGGTGAGCCCGTCCCGGATATAAACGGTGGCGCCCGGGGTCATCGCCATGTTGGCGAGCAACACACGAAGCCTGTCCCCCTCATCGGCGAGCACAACGCCAATCGCCTCGAGTGGTGAGCGATGGTCCGTGTTGGCGAAAACCAGACATCCCGGATCGAAGTGCCGCGGCTGGCCGACGATGACGAGCCATTGGACCTGGTCGGCACCGAAGCGGTGTTCGAGAAAGAGCGGGATGCCCTCGGGGACATGGGCTGAAAAAGGCGCGTTATCCGCCGATCTGTGCAGTGTGCGTGGCAGGATACAGCGTTCGGCGCACAGCGTCGGTGCCAAGGCGGGATCGAGGCGCTGGGCGACGATTTCGCCCACAACCTCCAGCGGACCGAGTGGCCCGGCAAGGGCGGCGCTGGCATGGTTTTGCTGTGGACCGGCGAGCCGGGCCCAGCCGCGCGCCGCCGGAGCGGACAGTGCGCCTGAGGCGCCCGGAGCAATAAAGGCGGCGGCGGTATTGGGCTGGCCGGGGCGCGAAACGAGCAACGGCCCATCAGGAGTATCGAAAACCGGGTCGATGCGCGGATCGTCGACACGGCGATCCTGGCCATCAAGGGCTGTTTGCAGCGCCGCCTTGCCGTGCGCGATGCAGCCGGCAAGGCTGAGATAACCGGCAACGCTGCCAGCAAGAACCACGCCGTCGAGCGGGCCATGCGGGACGAGCGTCTGTGCCTTGCCATCCCATCTCACCGGCCCGGACGCCTTGAGCCATAGATCGAGATCGGGCTGCCAGCCGCCAGAAACGATCAGGCGGTCGCAAGAAATGGCGTCGTCGGCCGGGGCTCCGTTTTCCGCATTGGCCAGATGGATGGCAAGCCCGGCGCGCCGGGCCGGCACCGCCGATTCGATTGTCATGCCCCAGCCGAGCCGATAACCATAGGCCTTGCAGAATTCGATGAACCGGGTCTGCGGATCGATGCGCGGATCGCTGGTGCGGGCGATCGATTTGCCGCTCGCCGCGCCGAGCAGCGCCATGCGGTAGCCCGCATTGGTGGTTGAATGGATATGCGCGCTGGCGCCCGGCCATATGTTGTGGCGCGCTGCCAGCCGCCAGGCGGCGCTGGCCTCGTCGACGCCAGCCAGCCTGTTGCCAGAAAAGATCGGCATGCGGCCAACCATTCCAGTGGCCAGAACGATGGTATCGGCTGTTATCGAGAGATGCTCGGGCTGGGGAAGAGCACCGGTCCTAAGGACGCGAATGGCCCGGATCGATTTGCCGGAAAGATCGAAGGCCATGGTGCCGAGCAGCAGGGTAATCAGACCCGATTCTCCAATCTGGCTGGCCAGCTGGCTTATCGTATCCTCGGGGTCCGGTTCGCCCTCGGCCTTGCCGAAAAATTCCGACAGGCCGCCAAGCGTTGTTTCCTTTTCGACAAGACAGACGCGCAGACCCTTGCGGGCGGCGGCAAGGGCTGCCGAGAGCCCGGCAACACCGCCCCCCACGATTGCAACATCGGCCCAGATTGTGCGGGTCGCTGCGCTGTCGATCCATCCGCCCGGCTCAGCCGCACCGGTCTTGTAGACCAGGCCCAGCGTATCCTTGCGTCGGGGCAGCAGCCGCGCCGCCAGCGTGTTTGTAACGGCCGGGACCGGGCCGGCCGAGACCAGGGACGCGCCATTGACGGCCGGGCAGATCGTCATGGGCATGGCGAGATCGGGCCGGCCTTCGTTGCCTTCCAAAGCGATGGGGGGAGCGGTGTATGCGTCGAGCGCGACACTATCGGCTCCAAACTTTCCGGCGGTGTGAACGCCGTTGGCAAGAAGCGCGGTGAAGATGGTGTCGCCTTCAAAGCCGGCAAACGCGCGCCCGTTCAGCCGGAACCGCACGGGGCGGGTGCGATCGATGACCGGGCGCGAAAATTCGGGCGGCAGGGCGCCGCAAAGGCGTGCGCTTTCGCTCATGGGGCGCCCCCGGCAAGGCGCCCGGGATGAAATTCGGCGACTTCGCGCCGGGGCTGGCGCAGGTCGGCGCCATGCGCCGCTGCCCATTCCACCTCGACCCCGCTTGCCCGCTCCGAAATGATGCCGGCGACCAGAGGCGCAAGGACCAGATCGAGTACGCCGAGCCCGGCGACGACAAACAGTTTGCCACGGCGCGTGGGGCCGAGAACCGGGGCGCCATCATGGGAACACAGCCGCGTAAACCCCGATTGGGCGGCAAGTCGCGGCGCAGGGTCCAGCGTCAGGCAATCGGCAATGCGGGTCAGCGCCTTTCCATCGTCATTGCGCGCCGCGGCGCGAACGACGCCGTCGCTTGCCTGGGCAAAGACCGCTCCGGTATCGAGATCGAACCCCGCCCGGTAGCGCGCATGCCTTTGGGGAGCGGTTTCGACGCCGGTCCAGGTCTCGAGGCGGGCGAAGGTGCCGATTTCATCGGGGTCCAGCCATTGAACGATTGCATCGTCATCGGCCAGAATCACCTGATCGATCGCCGTCGTGCCAAACCGCGCGCTGCCATCGCGTCTGATCTTGAGGCCGTCCATGGAATTGAGCACGGCGACATTGGCCGCGGTGAGCCACGACGGCGCGGCAGCGTGGAGCGCACCGGCATCGATCATCCGGACATCGCGCAGTCCGACGCTTGTGCCAAGGGGTGTCTTTTCAACCGGATCGGCGGGATAGCCAAATCCGTCGGCGATATGGCGCATATGGCTCAACGCCGTGGACGCCTCGGGGGATCGGGCGAACATGCGAACGTCGATACGCTCGCCGATTGTGGGCACGATGCGCGACAGGCGCCGCACTGCGGGCCGTGCGTGACCGAGAAGCATCGACCAGGTTTGCGGGCGTGTCACCGGGGCGAGCGAAAGCGAGGGCAGGGCGCGCAGGGCGTAGGGATTGGGCGGCGGGCTGAGCAGCACAATTGCTCGTGAATGGTCAGAAGCCAAAAGCCCTGCTAGAAGCCACGCAAACGGGGAGGCGCCGACCACGGCAATGGTTTTGACTTGCTCGGTCATGTCCGTCCCGTCCGGCCCTTACTCTGCGGTGCGGCAAAGCGCGCGCCAATCGCCGACTGCAATCTGCGCGAATTTGGCCTATAGAAACGGCATCTCATTGGTTTTCAAGGGTTAGTCTCACACTTGTTCTGGATTTTCGCGATATTGCTGGTTCTGGCATGCCTGGGTGTGCTTGGCGCCGGGCTGCGCGGTGCACCGCGCTCCGAACCCACGGGCGAAAGCCCCGATGCGGCGCGAGCCTTTTTCCGCCATCAGCTCGATGGGATCGAGCGCGATCTGACCGCCGGCCGGCTTTCGGCCGATGAAGCGACAGCGGCCAGGGCCGAACTGGCGCGTGAAGTGATGGCTCAGGAAAAGGAAGCCGGAGGCAAAAAGGGCGGGTTCAGCGGACGGGCAGTAATGCTGGCGGCCCTGCCGGTTGTCGCCGTGGCCAGTCTGGGGCTTTACGCCTGGATCGGGCGGGCCGACCTGCCGGCCCTGCCGTTGGCCGAACGCGAGCAGCCAGCCCAGATATCGGCCAGCGATATCGAGGCGGCCGTTGCCACTGTCGAAGCGCAGATGGAGCAGACGCCCGACGATGTGCGCGGCTGGCTGGTTCTGGCGCCGATCTATATGGAACAGGGACGCTTTGCCGAAGCAGCCAATGCCTGGCGACGCGTCCTCGCGCTCGAACCGCCCACGGCAGACCGTGAAACCAACCTGGCCGAGGCCTTGATACTGGGCAATGACGGGGTGGCCGACGCCGAAGCGATGACGCTCTTGCGCAGCGCGGTCGAAGCCGATCCGATCCATGTCCGTTCGCGTTTTTATCTGGCTGGCCAATTGACCCAAACGGGCCAATATGAGGAGGCCGTGGCGCTCTGGAACCAATTGCTCGGTCTTGCGACGGGCGAGGAAGCCTGGATCGACACGGCGCGCTCGGGGCTGGTGGCCGCACAGGCCGGGCTTGAAAGCGGAACGCTTGGCGACAGCGAGCCGGATGCCACAATGGATGTGATGATCCGCGGCATGGTCGATGGGCTCGCCGCGCGGCTATACGATGAAGGTGGTAGCGCGGCCGAATGGATACAATTGGTCCGCTCGCGCATCGAACTCGATGGCGAACAAGCGGCACGCGCCGATGTCGAACGCGGTCTTGCCGCACTTTCGGGGCAGGAAAGACTGGCGCTGGAAGATTTCGGGCGCGAAACCGGATTGATGGAGTAAGGCGATGGCCTGGACACGCAAACAGAAACGTCTCGGCGTCATTGCCGGCCTCGGTGTCGTTCTCGCCCTGGCAGCGGGCCTGATCCTGACGGCCCTGCGCGACCAGATCGTGTTTTTCTATTCACCCACCGAGATCGCCGAAGCGGGAATTTCCCCCGGCACGCCCATCCGGCTGGGGGGGCTTGTGCTCGAGGACAGCTGGCAACAGGATGGGGAAAACAATGTTTTCGTCGTCCATGACGGGGCCGGAGAGATGACAGCGCGCTATACCGGCATCCTGCCCGACCTGTTTCGCGAGGGACAGGGCGTGGTGGCCGAGGGCAGCGTGCAGCCCGATGGCACGTTTCTGGCGACCAACGTGCTCGCCAAGCATGACGAAACCTACATGCCCCGTGAGGTCGCCGATTCGCTGCGCGCGCAAGGCGTCTGGCAGGGCGAGGAAGGATAGCGCAGCGTGACCATCGAACTGGGACATTTTGCCTTCGTTCTGGCCTTCGTTCTGGCCATCGTACAGGCGGGAGCGGGCTTTGCCTTCTGGCGGCAGAGCGAGTTGGCGCAACGGTTCGTTTCCCAGGCGGCGATATTGCAGTTCGCGCTGGTCGGGTTGGCCTTTGCCGCACTGCTTTCGGCTTTTGCCGTCGACGATTTTTCGGTGCGGCTGGTGGTCGAGCACTCCCATTCGCTCCAGCCCATGCTTTACAAGATCACCTCCACCTGGGGAAACCACGAAGGCTCCATGCTGCTCTTTGTGGTCATCCTGACCCTGTTCGGGGCGGCGGTGGCCGCGTTCGGGCGCAACCTGCCCAACGAGCTCAAGACGCTGGTGCTTTCCAATCAGGGGTTGATGGTCGCCGCGTTTTCGGGGTTCGTACTGTTCACATCTAACCCGTTCTGGCGGCTCGATCCGGCGCCGTTCAACGGAACCGAACTCAATCCGGTCCTCCAGGACATCGGCCTCGCCATCCATCCTCCGCTGCTCTATCTGGGCTATGTGGGTTTTTCGATCTGCTTTTCCTTTGCTGTGGCTGCGCTGGTATCGGGGCGGATCGATGCAGCCTGGGCGCGCTGGGTGCGGCCATGGACGCTGGCAAGCTGGTCGTTCCTGACGCTCGGGATCGCCATGGGTTCGTATTGGGCCTATTACGAACTGGGCTGGGGCGGCTGGTGGTTCTGGGATCCGGTGGAAAACGCCAGCTTCATGCCCTGGCTGGCCGGCACCGCCCTGCTTCATTCGGCCGTCGTCATGGAAAAGCGCAATGCGCTGAAGATCTGGACGATCTTTCTTGCCATCATCACATTCTCGCTCAGCCTGCTTGGCACGTTCCTGGTGCGCTCGGGGATCCTGACCTCGGTGCATTCGTTTGCCTCGGACCCAACGCGCGGAATCATAATCCTTGCCATGCTCGCGGCGTTTATCGGCGGGGCCTTCACGTTGTTTGCCCTGCGCGCGTCCACGCTGCGCCATGGCGGCCTGTTTGCACCGATCAGCCGCGAGGGCGCGCTGATTTTGAACAATCTGTTTCTCTCGGCGGCCACGGCGGGCGTTCTGATCGGCACGCTCTATCCGCTGGTCCTCGAAGCCCTGACCGGCGCGCGCATCACGGTCGGAGCGCCTTTCTTCGATCTGACGTTCGGCGCGCTGATGGTGCCGCTGCTGCTGCTGATCCCGTTTGGCCCGTTCCTCGCCTGGAAGAGGGGGGATCTGGTTGCCGTGGGCCAGCGGCTCTTTGGCGCGATTATCGTAACGCTGGTTCTGACCCTCGTGGTCTTCGGCTTTCTGGGCTTTCCGATTTCACTCGCGCCCATCGGGCTCGGCATCGGCATCTGGGTCATGGTCGGCGCCATCGCCGAACTGGCCGAACGTGCCGCGATCGGCAAGGTAAAGTGGGCGCAAAGCTGGCAGCGACTCAAGGGCCTGCCCAAGACCGCATGGTCCACCTCCATCGCCCATTTCGGCGTTGGCGTGTCGGTGATCGGCATTGTCTGCGCCACGGCGTTCCAGACCGAAACCGTCACGTCGATGCAGGCCGGGGAAACCGCCGAGATCGCGGGCTATTCGATCACCTATGAGGGTGAGGCCCATTTTGAGGGGCCTAACTTCACCGCCGATCAGGGCACGTTCGGGATCGATGCACCCTGGGGCGGTGACCGGCAATTGACCTCCGAGCGCCGCGTTTATGCGGTCAGCGGCACACCGACCACCGAGGCGGGGATCGCGACTTACGGGTTCAGCCAGATGTATGTGCAATTTGGCGAGCGTTTCGGCGATGACGGTAGGGTCGTGCGCCTCTGGCACAAGCCTTTCGTACTGCTGATATGGCTGGGCGCCGTCCTGATGGCGGGAGCCGGGTTCCTCTCGCTGAGTGACCGGCGCATGCGGATCGGCGCACCTGCCAGGGCCAAAGCCAAGCCGGCGGAGGCGGGCCAGTGAAGCGTTTCGTCCTTGCCCTGGCCACGCTGCTGGCGCTCTTGGTGCCGATGACAGCCGGCGCCGTACAGCCCGACGAAGTGCTCGACAATCCCGTGCTCGAACAGCGGGCGCGCTCGATTTCGGGCAATCTGCGCTGCCTTGTGTGCCAAAACCAGTCGATTGACGATTCCGACGCCGAACTGGCCCGCGACCTGCGGCTGCTGGTGCGCGACCGGCTGGTGGCGGGCGACACAGACACGGAAGTCTATGATTTCGTCGTGGCGCGCTACGGCGAGTTCGTGCTGCTCAATCCGGTTTTTGCCGGGCACACGATCATCCTGTGGGTCGCAACACCCATTCTGCTGGGCGGCGGGCTGATCGGTCTGGCCATATGGGCCATCCGCCGCCGCAAGACGGTCACGGGCAAATCGGGGCTCTCTGCGGAAGAGGAAAGCGCCCTCGAAAGGCTCCGCAAGAGCTGAGGCGCACGTTTTCCCACAGCGCGGAAATCCGGCCAACCAGCGCGCTTGTTCTTGCGCGCGGGCTCTGCCATCAAGGGGCAGGGAGCCTGCCATATGAATTTCGACGCCGTTCAGCTCTTGCCCGATGGCCTGTCCTTGCCCATAGCGCTGGCGCTGATCGCCGTCAGCTTCATCACATCGATGATAACCGCGATGTTCTCTCTGGGCGGCGGGATTGCCATGTTGGCAACGTTGGGACTGGTGTTTCCGCCCGCTGTGGTGATTCCAGTCCATGGGCTCGTCCAGCTTGGATCCAATGGCGGCCGCGCCATTATCCAGCGCGCCCATATACAGTGGCATCTGATGGCCTGGTTCGGGGCGGGCAGCGTGCTGGGCATCGTTCTGGGCGGCAGCCTCGCCGTATCGATCCCCGAGGCCCTGTTTCAGGGGGTGATCGGGCTGTTCATCCTCTATTGCGTCTGGGTGCCCCAACCACGTGTGACCGGACGTGGGCCGATTGCAAATTTCGCCGCGGGCACGATCATCGGTGGGGTCGGCATGTTCGTTGGGGCGGTAGGGCCCCTGGTCGCCAATTTTCTGCGCAAGCTCGATGATCGCCGTCAGTTGATCGCCACTCAGGCAAGCCTGATGACGCTCAACAACATTGCCAAGGTCGCAACTTTCACATTTTTCGGGTTTGCATTTGCGCAATATCTGCCCGTGGTGCTGGCCATGATCCTGACCGGCTTTGCCGGAACCATCGTGGGCAGCCGCATCCTGGATCGGGTATCCGAGGTTACATTCCGCCGGGGGTTCAAGACCATTCTGACCCTGATGGCGCTCGAAATGCTGCGACAGGCGGTCTGGGGCTAGAGCCGCCCTATCGGCGGGGTCGTCCGGCCACAATTCGGCCCGCTCCATTACCAAGATTTAATTCGCGTGCAACTGTGCGGAAAGCCCGCGCGTATTACATAGACGCCAGCAGCAGAAACAAACTGTCTGTAACTGAGAGGATCTTTCCAACATGTCCAACATGCTTTCTACCCCGAAGCGCAAGTGGATCGCCGCATCTGCAATGGCAATGACTGTCGCGGCAGGTACGCTTGGCGCCGGCTTCGTGAACACCCAGCCCGCAATTGCCCAACAGGTTGGAACCGATGTGGGATCGCCCCCGATGAGCGGTTTCGCCGATCTGGTGGAGTCGGTTTCGCCGGCCGTCGTTTCCGTGCAGGTCAGCGCCGAGGTTCCCGTTCAGCAGATCCAGCGTGGCCCCAACTTCGAGTTCGAGTTCCCGGATCTGCCCGAAGACCACCCCCTTCGCCGGTTCTTCGACCAGTTCGAAGAGCCCTTCAATGCGCCAAATCCGGAGCGGCCCAACCGCCCGCGTGATTTCATGCAGGCCGTTGGCTCGGGCTTCATCATCTCGGCCGACGGCTACATCGTGACCAACAACCACGTCGTGCAGGATGCGACCGAAGTGACGGTGCTGCTCGAGGATGATACCGAACTGGCTGTCGATATCGTTGGCACCGATCCGCGAACCGATCTGGCCCTGCTCAAGGTCCAGGACGACCGGGACGATCTGCCCTATGTCGAATTTTCCGCCGATGAGGCTCGCGTTGGCGACTGGGTCGTCGCGGTGGGCAATCCCTTCGGACTCGGTGGAACGGTGACGGCGGGTATCGTTTCGGCGCGTGGCCGGGACATCAACGCATCGGCCTATGACGACTTCCTGCAGATCGACGCTGCCGTGAACCGCGGCAACTCGGGCGGTCCCTCGTTCAACACCCAAGGAGAAGTGGTCGGCGTCAACACCGCGATCTTCTCACCGTCCGGTGGCAATGTGGGTATTGCGTTCGCCATTCCCGCCTCGGTTGCGACCGATGTGATCTCGCAGTTGCGTGAGGACGGTGTTGTAACGCGCGGGTTCCTTGGCGTGTCGCTGCAGGATCTCAATCAGGATCTTTCCGATGCGTTGGGTCTCGCCAACACCAATGGTGCTCTGGTCACTCAGCCGATCGAAGGCGCTCCGGCCAGTGACGCCGGCGTTCAGTCCGGTGACGTCATCGTTTCGGTCGATGGTGAGGGTGTCGAATCGGGTCGCGATCTTTCGCGTGTCATTTCGCAGCGCTCGCCAGGTTCCACTGTCGAACTCGGCATCATTCGCAACGGCGAGGAAATCGACATCTCGGTTAGTCTCGACCGTCTTGAGGATGAAGAGCCCGAAGCCCCTGCGTCTGCCGAACAGCCAGAGCCTGAAGAACCCCAGGCCACGGGTTCGGAGATCGGTCTTTCCGTGATGGCCAACCCCGAGGGTGACGGAATCGTCGTTGCGTCGGTCGAGCCGGACTCTTTGGCAGCCAACAGCGGCATCATCCGTGGTGATGTCATCGAGCAGGCCAATGGCGGCGTTGTGTCGACCCCCGACGATTTTGTCGCGGCAATCGACGCAGCCACCGAACAGGGCAAGTCGGCGATCTCGCTCCGCATCAGCCGCGATGGGGTGGTCCGCTTTGTCGGGGTGCCTCTTAGCGCAGAGGAATAAGAGCCATTTGGGCCGACCCGGGACTCGGGCCGGCCCTCCTTTTGCGGGGGCGCCAAGAGTGAAAATACTGCTCATCGAAGACGACCGCGAAGCGGCCACCTATCTCATTCAGGCGCTCGATGAATGCGGTCATGTCACCCATCATGCCAGCGATGGCGAGACCGGCTACGCCATGGCTTCGGGCATGGAATATGACGTGCTGATCGTCGACCGCATGCTGCCGCGCCGCGATGGCCTTTCGATCATCGAATCGTTGCGGGCCGAAGACGACAACACCCCCGTTCTCATCCTCTCGGCCCTTGGCGAGGTCGATGACCGGGTCACCGGACTGCGCGCTGGTGGTGACGATTATCTGGTCAAGCCCTACGCCTTTTCCGAACTTCTGGCCCGTATCGAGGTCATGGCGCGCCGCTCTGCCCCAAGCGAGGCCGCGACATCCTATCAGGTGGGCGATCTGACCCTCGATCGGCTATCGCGCAAGGTCGAGCGGGCAGGGGAAACCATAATTCTGCAGCCCCGCGAATTTCGCCTCCTCGAATATCTCATGAAAAACGCAGGGCGCGTCGTCACCCGCACCATGCTGCTCGAAAATGTCTGGGATTATCACTTCGACCCCCAGACCAATGTGATCGACGTGCATATGTCGCGCCTGCGCGGCAAGGTGGACAAGGGCCATCAGCGCCAGCTGCTCCAGACCGTGCGCGGCGCGGGGTACATGATCCGTGACTGACACGACGCCCAGACCGTTTCGTCTGCGCTCCTTGTGGCGAACCACGACGGTCCGGCTCACGGCGATGTTCATCGCGATTTTTGTGGGCTTTGCCATCGTCCTTCTGGGCCTGATCGCCTATCAGAGCGCTATCCAGATCCAGCGCGAGCAATTGCGCGATGTCGAACGCGAAATTGCCCAGATTCGCCTGCTCGCCAACCAGTCGGGCGTGCGGGCCGTCGCCTTCGCCGTCCAAAGGCTGGCCGACAGACCTGGACCGGGAATCTATTATCTCGGCGACCCCACCGGCGTCATGATCGCCGGTAACGTCACCGACTTTCCCGCCATCGTCCTCGCCGAGCCCGGACGCTACGAACTCAATTACGAGCGCGGCCGGGAAATCTACGGCGGGCCGGAGGACTCCGTGCCCACGAGCGGCACGGCCATGGTGGAATCGCTTGAACTGCCCAACGGGCTGCGGCTGATTATCGGCCGCGACGTCGGCGAGCGGCGCGGCTTTAACGCCATCATCCTGCGGACCTTTTTCGGCGGCGTTATCGGCATCGTGGTGCTGTCGGTTTTGGCAGGCGGGTTGACCGCACGCTACGTGCTGCGCCGCATCGACGCCATTACCGACACCTCCAACAAGATCATGTCGGGCAATCTGTCCGAGCGCGTGCCGGTGACCGGCCGCAATGACGAATTCGACGCGGTGGCCACCAGCCTCAACGCCATGCTCGAACGCATCGAGCGGCTGATGGCCGGGCTCAAGGAAGTGACAGACAATGTCGCCCACGACCTCAAGACCCCATTGACCCGGCTGCGCAACAAGGCCGAGGCGGCGTTGCGCAATCCCGATCCCGAAGCGCGGCGGGTGGCGCTCGAAACCTCCATCGCCGAATCCGACCAGCTCATTCGCACCTTCAACGCGCTGCTGCTCATTGCCCGGGCCGAGGCGGGGACCTCGACCGGGGCGTTTTCCGATATCGACCTGAGTGAAGTGGTGGCCGATGTGGCCGAACTCTACACCCCGGTGGCCGAGGACGCCGGGATCACGCTGCAAACCGCCATCACTCCTGGAATCACGCTTGACGCAAATCGCGAACTCATCGGTCAAGCCCTTGTAAATCTTGTCGAAAATGCCATAAAGTACGGTCAGAGCACCGAAGGCGGCGGCATATCGATTTCCGCCCGCCGCGAAGCGGGGAGGATCATCATTGAAGTTGCTGACCGGGGGCCGGGCATACCCGAGGCCGATCGTGCACGGGTCTTTGAACGCTTCGCGCGGCTGGAAACCAGTCGTACCGAACCGGGGGCCGGGCTGGGACTTGCGCTTGTCTCGGCGGTTGTGCGGTTGCACAGGGGCGATATCCGCTTTGAGGACAATGCGCCCGGCGCCAGGGCTGTCATTACCTTTCCCGCAGGCTAGAGTGGTTCTGCCATGACGGCACTGGGACCGCGATTGCGTGCACTCGATGCAGCGCCCGAAAACATGGCGCTGCCGGACGATGTGACCGAGACACTGGGCGAGAGCGAGCGTGCAGCGTTTGAAACCGCTGCGGCCACTCTGGGCCCGATCTTTGCGACCGCCCCCTATCTGCGCGACCTCGCAGTCCAGCATGCCCAGTGGTTCGCCGAGGCCCTGCAGGATGAGCCCCAATCGGCTTTTTCCAGGGTGATCGCCGAGATGATTTCGGCGGGCTCCTGTGAGACCGAGGCCGAACTGGCAAAGCGGCTGCGGGTCGGCAAGGCGCGCGGGGCACTGCTGTCGGCGGTGGCCGAAATCGGCGGTGTCTGGACATCACGGGAAACCACGCGCTGCATGTCAGATCTTGCGGACGCAGCCCTGGAGGCAACGCTCGATTTCCTGATGGACGAGGCCGCGCGCGAGGGCAAGCTGGCCCAGGGAGTCGAACAGGCCAGCGCCGCCAATTCGGGTCTTGCGATCTTTGCACTCGGCAAGCATGGCGGGCAGGAACTCAACTATTCCTCCGATATCGACATTGTCGCGTTCTACGATCCGATGGTGGCGGTGCTGCCCGAGGATGCCGATCACAACAAATTCTATGTCCGGATCATCCGCCGGCTGGTGTCCATCATGCAGGACCGAACGGCCGACGGATATGTGTTCCGCACCGACGTGCGCCTGCGCCCCGACCCGGGCTCGACCCCGGTGGCGATATCGTTCGATGCAGCGCTGGGCTATTATGAATCGCGCGGCCAGAACTGGGAACGGGCGGCCTGGATCAAGGCGCGGCCCTGCGCCGGCGACATCGGAGTGGGCAATCAGTTTTTAAAGGAACTCGCGCCCTTCATCTGGCGCAAACATCTCGACTTCGCGATGATCGCCGATATTCAGGCCATGAAGCGTCAGATCAACATTCACCGCAAGGTGGGTGAACAGCGTGTGCTGGGCCATAACGTCAAGCTGGGGCGCGGCGGTATCCGCGAGATCGAGTTTTTCGTCCAGACCCAGCAATTGATCGCCGGTGGGCGCGATCCCGCCCTGCGTATCCGGCCAACGGTAGAGGCGCTGGCGGCGCTGGTCGAGGGCAAATGGATCAGCCCCGAGGCGGCAAAGGATCTTGAGCAAACCTACTGGTTCCTGAGGGCCGTGGAAAACCGGCTCCAGATGCTGCGCGACGAACAAACCCATGTGATGCCCGAGACCGAAGAGGGCGTCGCGCAGATCGCGCTGCTAATGGGCTGCGCGACCCGCGAGGCGTTCGAGGCCGACTATCGCGCCGCTCTGGCCCGGGTTTCCGATTATTACGCCGAGCTGTTTTCCGAGGGCGAGAGCCTTTCGGGAGATCTGGGCAATCTGGTGTTTACCGGTTCGGACGATGACCCGGATACGCTCGAAACCCTCGCAAATCTGGGGTTCGCCAATCCCGCTGCCGTTTCGGCCACCATTCGCAAATGGCATTATGGGGGCTATGCGGCAACCCGCGCCTCAAAGGCGCGCGAGCATCTGACCGAGTTGATCCCCGGGCTGCTCAAGACCTTTGCCGATAGCGGCAACGCCGATATCGCCTTTGCCCGGTTCAACGATTTCCTGACCCGGCTGCCGGCGGGCGTGCAGATGTTTGCGCTGCTGCGCAATCACGCCCATCTGCGCCAGTTGCTGCTCGATTTCATGTCCTCGGCGCCGAGGCTGGCCGAGGCTGTGATCCATCGGGCCCATGTGGTGGACGGGCTGATCGATCCGTCCTTCGCCGGCGATATCGTAACCTCGGAAAACCTTGTGGCCAGCGTCGATGCCTTTCTGAGCGAAGCCCGCAGCTTCGAGGATCTGATCGACCGGGCGCGCATCATCGGGCAGGAACAGAAATTTCTCATCGCTGCCGGCCTTGTGGGCGGCGCGTTGTCGGCGCAACAGGCGGGCCGCCAGTTTACGGCACTGGCCGAAACACTGCTGGCCCGGCTGTTTGCTGCTGTGCGCGAAAATTTTGCGCAACGGCACGGATCGGTCCCCGGCGCGCAGGTTGGACTGCTCGGTTTCGGCAAGATGGCCAGCCGGGAGATGACGCTGACCTCCGATCTCGATTTCATACTGCTCTACGATGTACCCGAGGGCACGACAGGGTCGGATGGAGAGCGAGAGCTCGACGTCGCCACCTACTTCACGCGCCTCACTCAGCGGCTCGTTGCTGCCATTTCCGCGCCAACCGCCGAAGGGGTGCTTTACGAGGCTGACATGCGGCTGCGGCCCTCGGGCAATGCCGGACCGCTGGCCACCAGCCTGAAACGCTTCCGCACCTATCAGAGCGATGAGGCCTGGACATGGGAGCATCTGGCGCTGACCCGCGCCCGCGTGGCGATCGGTGATGAGGGATTGGCCGAAACCGTCGATAGCGAGATTGCCCGCATCATGGCGCTTCCGCGCGACCGGGCAAAAATCGTGGGAGATGTTCTCGACATGCGCGCCCTGATGGCCAGGGAGCGTCCGCCGCGTCACCCTTTCGATCTCAAGCTCCATGATGGCGGGCTGGTCGATCTGGAATTTGTCGCCCAGACGGCGCAACTTCTCGAAGGGGCAAAGCTCGATGTACCACAGGCCCCGCCAGCCAAAGTGCTCTTAAGGCTGACGGAAACAGGCACCCTTCCGCAAGGCGAGCGCCTCGCGGAAATCCATGCGACCTATGCGACGATCCTGCAATTGATGAGCGCTTGCCTTCTCGATCCGCTCAAGGACGAGGGCTGGACACCGGCCTTCCGTGAACTGGTGGCGCGCCGTGCCAACTATCCCGATTTCGCCAGACTGGAGGCCGACATCGTGGCGATGCGCGCGGAAGTGAGCGCGGCAGCCGCTCAATTTTACAAGAACATGAGAGGCTAGGCCGCCTGCGCCGTGGCAATTGAAATCGGGGTTGGCAATTTGTGTTCCTGCGCCGGCGCCATGGGCAGGGAAATGGCCACAGTGGTCCCGATGCCCTCCAGCGAATCTATGGCCAGCCGCCCACCGCTTTGTTCCGCCACGGCCCGCGCGATGGCGATGCCCAGGCCGACGCCGTCATGGTCCCGCGTGAACGCGGCATCGGGAAGCGCGAAAGGCTGGGAGAGCTTGCTCATCTGCTCTTGGCTCATGCCCGCGCCGGTATCGGTCACTTCAAGCACGACGCCATTGTCCGCTGGCCAGGCGGCGACCCGGATCAAGCCGCCGGCCGGAGTGAATCGCAATGCGTTTTCGATCAGATTGGCGAGCATGCGGTCGAGATAATGCCGGTCGGCCAGAAGGTCGCCCTGGGTGCGCCGCGCCACGTCGAGCCGTACGCCGGCCTTGGCGGCGCGACCGGCAAAGCGGATCGAACAGCCTGAAAGCAGATCGTCGATGGCGATGGTCTCTTTTTTGAGAGTCTTACGGCCACCTTCGAGTTCGGCGAATTCAAGAATTTCCGCAAAAGACGTCAGCAGCTTTTCACCGGCGCATTTGATGTCGGTGACATAGGATCGATATTTGGGGTCGCCCAGGGGACCGAAGGTCTCGAGCGCGATCATGTCGGCAAAGCCGATTATGTGATTGAGCGGTGTGCGGATATCGTGGGAGAGGTGGGAAAGAAAACTCGTCTTGGCACGGCTTGAAGCCTCGGCCTTTACCTTTTCCTCGTGGTAGCGCCGGGCGAGCTGGCGCTGTTCTTCCCGGATCGAACCCAGCAGCCGGTCGGCGGCCTTGCGCTCGGTAATATCGGTGACGATGGTGATGAAGCCGCCGGACGGGCAGGGGCGTTCGTCGAGCATCACAACCGAGCCATCCTCGCGCGCCACCTCGACGACACGCTGGCGCTCGGTATCAAGGACCGGACGGGCGGAAACTTCGCCTGAAATCGTTTCGCTGATATCGGAGTAACAGGCGCCGGGCATTGTTGCCGTCCGATCAAGCCGCAAGAGACGCGCAAAAGCGGGGTTGGTGCAGACCAGAAGCCCGTCCTCAGACCAATGTGCCAGTCCGTATGGCACGGCTTCGATGGCTGGAAGCAGGGCCGCGCCACGTCTGGTCCGCCGGTAGCTCGTGTGAACGATCAGCCCCGCGCCCAACAACAGGCCGGCAAGAATCCAGCCATGGCGCCACGCGAGATCGTCGAGAACGGAAAACCGGGAAATGAACACAGCGACTTCGCCCGCGTCATTCGTGAGCGGCGCCCTGGCATGAACATATTGATCTCGCGGCAGGAGTGGGCTGGCATCGTCTCCCGTCGCTGCGGGCGATACACCGAGGAGCACCTGCCCATCGGCGCCGAGAACAACAAAATGGGTGCTGTCCGCAAATCCGGACGGCAGCAAGGGCAAGCTGGAGGGCAGGGTGTCGAAGTGGTCCGGTGCAATCTGGGCCGCAGCAAGGGCAGCAACCAGTTGAGCCCGCTTCTCAAGGTCGATCTGTGAGCGGGCAAAATCATTGCCAATGAAAAGCGCCGCCGAGGCAAGGGTCGCAACGAGCGCCAAAAGGGCAGGAACCGGCAGATTCCCGGCGGCCAGAAGACGCTGCACCAGGCCCTTGGCTTGGTCCCCGAATCCCATATCGCTGCCGCCGGATGTCTCCGCCGAACCCATGCCCGATCAACCGCGTTCCAGCGGCTGCCCCTACCAATTTCGTGATGCTAAGACTTTGAATCGGTTGCATGACTCTTGTCCATAGGCATTTTTTGCCGGTATTTGCGCGGACCGGAATTGTCGAGTCGGCAGAGTCACTTAGGACCGAAAAAAATATTTCCACTTTGTTAAGGGTCGCGCTGCGCTGGGCCGGTGTCATCCAAGAGACATGCGACTCATTCCCAAGGCTGCTATTCTATGCGGCTGTCCAACGGATTTATCCGGTGTCGGATTTACAGATGCTGCAGCGTCCTTGCGGCAAGGTCAGTGCTTGACGAATTTCGGAATTGAATTTATCAAGTATTATCTTGTTAAATTAATCACCTCAGGTTCCGCTTGCGCATGTGGGAAGGCGCGGGCGGGAATGCCGGGTTCTCTTCCCTTCTGGTTGTCCGATGTTCCGCTGGTTCGAAAAACTGCTCAATCCCTATCCGCCCGAAGCGCCTTCGCAGCCGCCCAATACGCTGCTGGCCTTCTGCCTGCACTATATGGACGGCGTAAAGCTGCCCCTGATTGCCATGGCGGTGCTCTCGACGCTGGTTGCACTGGCCGAAATCGCCCTGTTCGGGTTCCTCGGCAACGTGATCGACTGGCTTTCGGCTGCCGACAAGGACACCTTCCTGGCCCAGGAAGGTCCGATGCTGTTCTGGATGAGCCTGTTTGTGCTGCTCGTCGTGCCGACGCTGGTGCTGATTTCGAACCTGATCATCCACCAGACGCTTCTGGGCAATTTTCCCCAGCGTATCCGCTGGATGGCGCACCGCTATCTCATCCGCCAATCGATGAGCTATTTCCAGGACGAATTTGCCGGCCGCATCGCCACCAAAGTGATGCAGACAGCGCTCGCCGTACGCGAAACGGTGATGAAATTGCTCGACGTGCTCAATTACGTCATTGTCTATTTCATCGGTGCCGTGGTTCTGGCGGCCATGAACAATGTCTGGCTGGCGCTGCCCTTCATTGTCTGGGTCATCGCCTATGTCTTGCTGCTGCGCTATTATGTGCCCAAACTGGGCAAGATTTCCGAACTGCAGGCCGACGCGCGCTCGATGATGACCGGCCGGATTGTCGACAGCTACACCAACATCGCGACGGTCAAGCTGTTCTCCCATTCGAGCCGCGAGGAAACCTACGCCCGAGAAGCAATGGACGAGTTCCTCGATACCGTCCACGGCCAGATGCGCTATGTGACGATCCTCAACCAAGGCATTACCATTCTCAATGGATTGTTGCTGTTTGCCGTGGGCTTTGTCGGCATCTGGCTCTGGCTCGACGATCTGGTCAGCGCCGGTGCCGTTGCGGCGGCCGCTGCCATCGTTCTGCGCTTCCAGGGCATGAGCCAGTGGATCATGTGGGAAATGTCGGCGCTGTTTGAGAACATCGGCACGGTGCGCGACGGCATCAATTCGCTCTCGCTCCCCTCGATCGTCGCCGATGAACCCGATGCGCCCAGGCTTGAACGGGTTAAGGGCGATATCGTTTTCAAGGACGTGGCGTTCAACTACGGCAAGAAGGGTGACGATGAGAGCTCCAAGGTTATCGAAGGGCTCAACCTGCATATCCGCGCCGGGGAAAAGATCGGCCTTGTCGGACGTTCGGGGGCGGGCAAGTCGACGATCGTCAATCTGCTGCTGCGCTTCTACGATCGCCAGAGCGGGCACGTGTTCATCGATGGCACCGACGTGGCATCGGTCGCCCAGGATTCGCTGCGCGCCAACATCGGGGTCGTGACCCAGGACACATCGCTCCTGCACCGTTCGGTGGCCGACAATATCAAGTACGGTCGCCCCGATGCCACCGATGAGCAGATGATCGACGCCGCGCGGCAGGCCGAAGCCCATGATTTCATTCTGACGCTGGTCGATGCCAAGGGCCGCAAGGGCTACGATGCTCATGTCGGCGAGCGTGGCGTCAAGCTTTCGGGCGGCCAGCGCCAACGCATTGCGATTGCGCGCGTGCTGCTCAAGGATGCGCCGATCCTGGTGCTCGACGAGGCAACTTCGGCGCTCGATTCCGAAGTCGAAGCGGCAATTCAAAGCCAGCTCGACATGCTTATGGAAGGTAAGACGGTGATTGCCATTGCCCACCGGCTCTCGACGATCGCCGCCATGGATCGGCTCATTATCCTCGAAGAGGGCAGGGTGGTGGAACAAGGCACCCATGCCGAGCTTGTGGAAACGGGCGGCACCTATGCCCGCCTGTGGGCCCGCCAGTCCGGCGGCTTCATCGACGCGGATGCCGAGGAGGTTGCCGCGCAATAACGTGAAAGACGGGAAGGCTGGTGGCGGCGTAAGCGTGTTTCTAAGATATATCTTGACATAATCTCTCGCCGACGCCATTTATCAGAACATGACGCAAGAGACCCTCAGCCTTCCCGCCCGCATCTCGAAAATCTTCGAAACCTGGATCATGCCCTTCGAGCACAAGGGAGATATCCAGCCGCCCGACACGATCTGGGCGTTCCTTTGGTATTATATCCGCCAGGCCAAGGCGCCCTACCTCGCGGTCCTCTTGTTTACGGGCCTCACCTCGCTGTTCGAGGCGCTGTTCTTTTTCTATATGGGCCGGCTCATCGATCTGCTGGAAAGCACCGATGCAGCGGGCGGCTGGGCCGGGCTGATTTCCGCCCACGGCACCGAGCTTGCCATGATGCTGGTCGTTGTGGTGGTGGGGCGCTTTGCGGCGCCCGCGTTGCAGGCGCTGGTCGAGGAACAGACCATCGGGCGCGGGTTCAACACAATGGTGCGCTGGCAGACCTATGGCTATGTATCGCGCCAGTCTATCCGGTTTTTCAACGATGATTTCGCGGGACGGCTGGTCACCAAGGTGTCCCAGGCCGCCCAATCGCTCAACGATTTCGTCGCCAGCGTCATCCAGATCGGCTGGGCGCTGACCATTTTTGCCGGCACGACAATTTTCCTTTTTGCCCAGCTCGACTGGCGCATGGCGGCGCTTGTGGTGATCTGGATCGCTGCCATTCTCCTGATGGCCCGCTATTATGTGCCGCGCATGCGCTCCCGCGCCGCAGAGAACGCCGAAAATGCTTCGGTGCTCAACGGCCGGATCACCGACAGCTTCGCCAACGTCCAGACCCTGCGTCTGTTCGGCAACGCCGAAGACAACGACACCTACGTCAAAAAGGGGTTCGAGCGTTTCCTCGATTCCGCGACCCGGTTGGCCCGTCTCGTGACGGGCATGCGGGCCTCCATGGGCCTGCTGAGCACCGTAATGATCATGGCTTTCGGCTGGCTGGCCATCCAGCTCTGGACGGCAAACGCCATTACCGTGGGCGCTATCGCCTTCACGCTCAGCCTGGTGCTGCGCCTCAACATGATGCAGGGGCGCCTCATGGGGCAGCTCAACGGCATGATGCGCCATTTCGGCGTTGCCCAGAACGCGATGGAAACCATCGCCCAGCCTCTCGAATTGACGGACGCGCCTGACGCTAGGCCGCTCAAGGTCACAGGCGCCGGGATCAAGTTCGAAAATGTCAGGTTTCACTACGGCCGCGAAAAGGGCATCATCGAGGGCGTCGATCTCAACGTGCGCCCCGGCGAAAAGATCGGGCTGGTCGGTCATTCGGGCGCCGGCAAATCCACGCTGGTCAATCTGCTGCTGCGTTTTTACGATCTGGAAAGCGGGCGCATCCTGATCGACGGACAGGACATTTCAAAGGTTACCCAGGAATCTCTTCGCGCCCATATCGGGGTTGTGACCCAGGACACGGCCCTGCTGCACCGTTCGGTCAAGGCCAACATCCTGTTCGGCAGGGCCGGAGCGAACGCGGAGGAAATGATCGCCGCTGCCAAGAGCGCCGAAGCCCATGATTTCATCATGGATCTCAAGGACAGCCGCGGCCGGACGGATTATCACGCGCAGGTCGGCGAGCGCGGGGTCAAGCTTTCCGGCGGGCAGCGCCAGCGTGTCGCCATAGCACGGGTTCTGCTCAAGGACGCGCCGATCCTTGTCCTCGACGAGGCAACGTCTGCCCTCGACAGCGAGGTGGAAGCCGCCATTCAGAGCCAGCTCGACAAGCTCATGGACGGCAAGACGGTGATTGCCATAGCCCATCGCCTCTCGACAATTGCCGCCATGGACCGGCTGGTCATCCTCGATCATGGGCGTGTTGTCGAAGAGGGTACGCATGAGGCGCTGTTGGCGCGGGGTGGCCACTATGCCCGGCTCTGGGAACGCCAATCCGGCGGCTTCCTCGACCTCAAGGACGAGCAAGCCGCCGAATAGTCAGAGCCAGCGGCGGGTCGTTGCGAGAAATGTTTCGTAGTCGGCCCCGAACTTGCGGGCAAGATAGGCCTCTTCGCGTTGCACCACTACGCGATCGAGGACGAACCACAGGACAGGCAGCGCGATCAGCGTCCATTCCAGCGAAAACAGCAGGCCAATGCCCGTAAAGCTCAGCAGGAAGCCCACATACATAGGATTGCGCGTGAACCTGTAGGGGCCGCGTGCGACGATTGCCGTGGTCGGTTTGAAAGGCTCGGGGTTGGTCCCGGCGGCCCTAAATAGCCGGAAGGCCCAGATGTCGAGCGAGAGGCCCAAGACGAGCAGCACGCCGCCGATCAGTGTTTGCAGCGAGAACACTGCCGGAGCGGCCAGGAACCGGAGTGGAACCAAGAACTCCAAAATGATAGCCAAAGCCAGAAAGCCAACCGGATAGGTCGGCGGCAGGTGGGGAAGGCCGGGATTGTCGCGCTCGTTCTCGTCCATCATTGTCTCCCGGGGCGTCCGTCATTGGAGTTTTCCATTTCGCCCAGACATTGAACTAAATTAGATGTCGTCATCAAGGGCATGAGCGAGGGCCTGGCATGTGCGGAGTTCACACTCGATATGATTGCCTTGGATATGGAGGGTGCTGCCAAACCCTTGCACGGACTCGATGTTTCTATCGGACTTGAATCAGCACCTGAACTGGCTCGCGTATCACGCGAGGCTGTTGCGGAGGGGTAGTTCTGATGCGCAAACGGCTCTGAACTCACCTTGCAATCGGACGCGTGTGCCTTCTTTGTCACGGCGCAAGTCGAACCTGCGCGATATTTCTCGGACAATTGTATCACCCTCTTGCCCGGTCGTCCGGCAACCCTTAGCTTCTCGCCTCGCAGGGGTGCGGCGCCGGGCCTGGACGATCTCCAAAACAGTTTGCGGATCAGCCATTTGGCGGAAACATATTGAGCAGACGGAGATCACGGGATGAAGCGTTCCCGCGTCAATGACATCATTTCCGAAGCGGACGAATTCATCCGCTCTTTCGGCTATATCCTGCCCCCCTTTGCATATTGGACACCGTCCGAAATGAAGGACAAGCAGGACCAGATTGACAATATCTTGCGCTCCGGGTTGGGCTGGGACGTGACCGATTACGGGCAGGGCGATTTCGATGCGCTCGGCCTGTTCCTGTTCACCGTCCGCAACGGCGATGCGGCCGATCTCGGCAAGGGGCGCGGTATGCTCTATGCCGAAAAGATCATGATCTCGCGTCACGACCAGATTTCGCCCATGCACCGCCACACCATAAAGGCCGAGGACATCATCAATCGCGGCGGCGCCACGCTGGCGCTCCAGCTCTACAATGATGACGGAACGGGCGAAGGCATCGATACATCCGGGGAGGTCGAGGTGTTTACCGATGGCATCCGCCGCGTTCTGCCTGCGGGTGGTATTCTCGAACTCTCACCCGGCGAAAGCGTGACCCTGTTGCCGGGCAATTGGCACAAATTCTGGGGCGAGGGGGGCGACGTGCTGATCGGCGAGGTCTCAACGGTCAACGACGACAGGACCGACAACACGTTCCTCGATCCCATCGGGCGGTTCGCCGCAATCGAGGAGGACGTCGATCCGATCCATCTGCTGGTTTCTGACTATGAAAAATGGTTTGGGGCCGGCGGCGGCTCGGGCTACTGACACCATCGTGATCGCCGGCGAGCGGAACCGGACATGCCTCGCAGGGTTGGCATTTTATGCCAATCCAAGAGGAGAAACCAATGTTCCGCCAAGCTCTTGCCGGTCTTGTGTGTGCAACGGCACTGACGACTCCCGCTATCGCCCAAACCTATGAAACCGAAGCCGGCGCTGTGGCGCTCGATCCGGTTGTCGAGGGGCTGCAGTTTCCATGGGGCATGGTATTTTTGCCCGACGACAGCATGTTGGTGACCGAACGGTCGGGCAATTTGCGCCATGTTGCGGCAGACGGGACAATTTCCGATCCGATCACGGGGGTGCCCGAAGTGGTTTTCGAGGGGCAGGGCGGTCTGCTCGATGTGGCTCTCGATCCCGAATTTGAATCCAACCGCTATGTCTATGTGAGCTACGCCGAACCCGGCGATGAGGCCGGGACAAATTCCACGGCCGTGGCACGCGGGGTTCTGAGCGAGGACAGGGGGCAATTGTCCGATGTCGAAGTCATCTTCTCTCAACAGCCCAAGCTGCCCTCGACGCTGCATTTTGGCTCCCGGCTGACGTTCGACAATGATGGCTATCTGTTCATCACCACCGGTGAGCGGTCCGATGCCGAGTTCCGCGTTCAGGCGCAGGATCTCGATTCACACCTGGGCAAGGTGATCCGCATCCTGCCCGACGGGTCGGTGCCCGAGGACAACCCCTTTGTCGATACACAAGGCGCGTTGCCCGAAATCTGGAGTTATGGTCATCGCAACATGCAGGGTGCCGACATGCATCCTCAAACCGATCAGCTCTGGGTGGCCGAACATGGACCGCGCGGCGGCGACGAGCTCAACAAGGTCGTGCCCGGTGGAAACTACGGCTGGCCGTTGTTGACCGAAGGCACCGAATATTCGGGCGATCCCATCAACCCGCCTCAAGACCTGCCCGACGACCTGGTGGAAGCCGAACGGACCTGGGTACCATCCCCGGCGCCATCCGGGCTGGCGTTCTACACGGGCGATCTGTTCCCCCAATGGCAGGGTGACGCCTTTATGGGGGCTCTTGCCGGCACCGACCTGATCCGCATCGACCTCGAGGGCGAAGAGGTGCTGGGCGACGAGTTCCTGTTCGGAGACGGTTTTCCCCATCGTATCCGCGATGTAACCGAGGGACCTGATGGCGCGCTTTATCTCATTACCGACGCCGATCCGGGGCAGATTCTGCGGTTGAGCCCGGAGCAGTGATCGGCTAATCAATCCGGGCGTCGGGGGAACCGGCGCCCGGGCCATCCCGATCGCCCGGAGCGGGATCGAACTCGCACAGGGTGAGAGGCACCCTTGCTGGTCCCGCGCATTTGGGGACCATTCATGATCACCAGAACCCTGTTCGCGGCAGCGCTTTGTGGCGCTGCCTTTATTTCGTCCGCGCCGGCTCAAGAGTACACGTTCCGGTTGCACCAATTCCTGCCCATGACCGACAGCGTACCGCGTGAGGGCCTCATTCCGTGGGCCGAGACTATAGAGGACCAGTCGGACGGGAGGATAAAGATCGAATATTATCCTTCAATGATCCTCGGCGGCGCGCCCGCCAATCTGTTCGATCAGGCCCAGGACGGCGTTGTCGACCTGATCTGGACGGTGCTCGGCTATACCCCCGGTCGCTTTCCAAAGTCCGAAGTGTTCGAAATGCCGTTTCTCGTCACCAATGCCGAGGACACCTCGCGTGCCTTCCAGCGCTTTGTCGAAGAAAATGCCATGGACGAGTTTGCCGGCGTCAAGCTGATTGCCGTCCATACCCATGGACCTGGCGTTTTTCATTCCTCCGGCCCCATTGAAACACTCGAGGATCTTGCCGGCCTCAAGGTACGCGGTGGGTCGCGGGTCATCTCGGCCATGCTGACCGATCTGGGGGCCGAGGCCATCGGCATGCCCGTCCCGCAGGTGCCTGAAAGCCTGTCGCGGGGCGTGATCGACGCGGCAACCATTCCCTGGCAGGTGACCATGGCGCTGCGCACCAGCGAGATCGTTTCCCACCATACCGAGTTCTCGGGTGACCATGGGCTCTATACCCAGACCTTTGCCTTCGTGATGAACCGCGATAGCTACGAGAGCCTGCCCGATGACCTCAAGGCGGTGATCGACGCCAATTCGGGAATCGAATGGGCCGGACGGTTCGGAGCGGCCAACGATTCCGATGACATCGTCGCCCGCGATCAGGCGCTGGCCGAAGGCAATACGATAGTGACCCTCGACGCCGAAGAGACCGCACGCTGGCGTGCTGCAGCGCAGATAACCATCGACAACTGGTTTGCCGAAACCGCTGAAAACGGCATCGACGGCGAGGCGCTTTATGGACGAGCGCTTGAGTTGGTGGCGCAAGAGACGCACTAAGGGAGCAAAAGTGGCGGTGAGGCGTTGTCATGCTATAGGCTGACGGCGCGCCGCCGGCACAATCCATTTTTGATTTGATCGATAACGAGGTTTCCACCCCGTGCCCAAACTTTCCGACAAGCCGCTCCTTGAGGTGCGGACTGCCAAGATTCGCGATATCCCTGCCATCATCAAGCTGACCCAGAGGGTGTACCCCGAAGAAGGACCTTACCTTCCCGGCACGATCCGCGGGCAGATCAACGCCTTTCCCGAGGGCCAGTTCGTTGCCGTCTATGACGGGCAGATCGTGGGCTATGCGGCAACGCTGCAATTGGCCGAAAAGCAGATCTTCAAGCAGCACACCTGGGAAAACATCACCGGGGCCGGTTATGGCTCGCTCCACAATGGCAAGGGCGAATGGCTCTATGGCGTTGAAGTGTGTGTCGATCCGGGCCGCCAGCGCAGCCGAATTGGTCGGCGGCTCTATGAGGCGCGCCAGCGGTTGTGCGAGGAACTCTGGCTCAAGGGCATCGCCTTTGGCGGGCGCCTGCCGGGTTATCGGCGCAACAAGAAGGACTATCCGCGCGCCAGTCAGTATTTCCAGGCTGTGGTGGACCGCGAAGTGCGCGATCCGGTGGCCAGCTTTCAGATGAAGCTCGGCTTTGAGCCCGAATTGTTGCTGCGCAATTACCATCCCGACGACAAGGCTTCGGGGGGCCACGCTGCGCTCATGGTGTGGCGCAATCCGCGCTATGACGAAGAAGACGAGGCACGCCCGGCCCACCGGCGCAGCCGCGAGACCGTGCGCGTGACCACGGTGCAGCTCGAGGCGCGCCGGTTCGCCGACGCTGAGGCGTTTTTTACGCACATGGAATATTTCGCGGACGTGGCGGCGGACTACGCATCCGACTTCGTGGTTTTTCCCGAACTGTTCACACTGATGCTGCTCTCGAGCGAACCCGAGCAACCGCCCCATGAGGCGATCCTGCGGCTGACCGAATACACGCCGCAATTTATCGAGCGCATGCAGCAGATGGCGCTCAAATACAACATCAACATCATCGGTGGCACCCATCCCACGATCACCGAAGACGAGGACATCCAGAACGTCTGCTATGTCTTTTTGCGTGACGGCACCGTCCACGCCCAGGAAAAGATGCATCCCACGCCCGACGAACGGGATTATTGGGGCATCGTGGGCGGCGATTCCGTGGATGTGATCGATACAGATTGCGGTCCGATCGGGGTGATGATCTGCTACGACAGCGAGTTTCCCGAAGTGGCCCGGCGTCTCGCCGATCAGGGCGCCCGCATCATGTTCGTGCCCTACTGCACCGATACGCGCCAGGGTCACCTGCGGGTGAAATATTGCTGCCAGGCCCGCACCATCGAGAACCAGTGCTATGTCGTGACCTCGGGGATTACCGGCAACCTCGCCAATGTCGACAATCTCGACATCAACTACGCTCATTCCTCGATCTTTACGCCCTCGGACATGCCCTTCGCCCGCGACGGGATTGCGGCAGAAGCCAGCGAGAACGTGGAGATGGTTGTCGTTGCCGATCTCAACCTCTCGACCCTGCAATGGGCCCGCTCGCAGGGTGCGGTGCGCAACCTGCGCGACCGCCGCTTCGACCTTTATCGCATCCGTTGGAAGGATGGTGGATAAGTTTGCGCTTATGCAGCCGCGCATGACAAAACCTCCGACGGCGAGATCGCCTCGGGCTTTGATTGCCATTCGAGCTTAGCTCTCCTGGCCTTCTCACCTCCAATCGTGCCACCGGCACGATTGGCCGAAG